>Ga0207670_10000016_pt1 | contig 166872 bp, 144 predicted proteins | sample KBSS23HmetaG_FD_184339 | JGI IMG/M metagenome (GOLD analysis project Ga0207670, IMG submission 184339) | Switchgrass rhizosphere microbial communities from Kellogg Biological Station, Michigan, USA - KBS S2-3H metaG (SPAdes) (version 2) | ecosystem: Host-associated > Plants > Roots >...
TATCGCGGGCCCCTGACGCGGACTACGGCGGCGGGACCGAGGCGGCGGTGGTGGCGTTTCAACGTGCGCATCAGCTGGATACCGACGGCGTGGTGGGGGACGGCACCTGGCGTGCGTTGTTCACCGGCAACCCGCCGGCCGCGCCCGAGTTCCACGGCAAGCCCTTGAATTACCGGGCGCTGGTGCTGGAGGCGACCATCGAGACCGACCTTCCCGCGCCCGACTGTTTCTCGGCGCTGGTGGGGGACTTCGACGGACAGGGGTTCAGCTTCGGCGCGTTGCAGTTCGCGTTCGTGGCGGGCGGCTTCGGCGATCTGGTGCATCTGGTCGATGCCGCCCACCCCGGGTTGGTCGACGACCTGTTCCACACCAACGCCGCGCCCTTGCGCGCGGCCATCGCGGGCGGGCACGAGCAGCGGTTGAGGTGGGCGCAATCGATCCAGGCGCCCGCCAATCGCGTGCTCTTCGAACCGTGGCGCGGGTTGATTCGCTCCTTTGGCCGGACGCCGGAATGTCAGGCCGCTCAATTGAAATGGGCCGAGGGGCGCTGGCTGAAGGCGCTGGGCCTGTGCCGTGAATACGGACTGTGGTCCGAGCGGGGCGCGGCGTTGATGTTCGACATCGTGATCCAGAACGGCAGCATCGGCCCCGACGTGAAGCAGAGGATCCTGGGCGACGTCGAACGCCTGCCGCGGACTCTGTCGCGTGGCGACAGCGAAGTGGAACGCATGAAGATTGTGGGGCGCCGGCGGGCCGAAGCCAGCGCCGCGCGCTGGGTGCCGCAGGTCTTGGCGCGCAAGCTGATGATCGCCACCGGACGCGGCACCATCCACGGGCGCGCGTTCGACCTCGAAGCCGATTTTGGTCTGCGCCTGGTCGATCGCGCCGTCTGATCGCGTTCAGCCCTGAATGCCCGGCAGGATCTGACCGACCGTCGACAGATCGTAGTCCACGGCCCACGCGTCGGCCTTCTTGCCGACGGTGCTGGTCGATCCGTAGCCGGGCTGGCCATCGCGTTCATAGTCGCCGGGGGACAGCCCCATGGCCTGTAGCGCCGTTACCAGAAACCGATTGTGGGGAATGCCTTTGATCACGTTGCCGTTCTCTTGCGAGAAGTAGGCGCGGCCGCTCCAGTCGATGTAGTCCAGGTAGCGGCCCGGCTTGATGAAGCCGCCCGCGCTGCCTGCCAGCAGGCACGGGACGCTGTAGCCGATGTGATTGAAGCCCAGTTCGTTGCCCCAGTAGACCAGCGAATTGTCCAGGTACGTCTTGCCGTTGGCCTCGGGCACGTCCAGCTTGCCGATCAACTTGGCGAAGATCTCGCCAGCGATCCATTGATTGATGCCCTTCAAAATGCGGCGCGAGTTCGCATTGTCGAAGTCGTGCGCCAGACCGTGCCAGGTCCCGCCGCTGGCGTCCTCGGAATGATAGTGGCCGACCAGCGTCGGGTTGGACGAGTCCGGTCCGGGCCCCAGCGCCTTGTGCACGCCGATGGTGATGAGGCGCGTCTGGTCACACATGATGGCCGCCGCCACCACGTCCAGGAACAGGCCCCACTTGGTGGTGATGTCGCTGGGGTCGGTCTTGCTGTTGTTGGCCATCGCCGCGGGCTCGATCGGGCGGGTGCAGGACATCGTCGGCCGAGGCATCATCTTGGCTTGAAGTTCGGCGACCAGGTTCACGTACTGGTCGACCAGCAGCTTGTCCGCGCCCGACAGCCGCGCGTTGGTCCGCAACCGCTGGTAGTCCTTGTAGACGCGATCGACCAGCAGCTTGTCGCGATCGGGGGACGGCCCGCCGGTGGGCGTCGACATGGTGCCGAACACGTCGCGGAAGGCGTCCCGAGGATCGGTGCGCGCCGTCAGTTGCTGGACCGCCCCCTTGACCATGCCCAGATCCGAATACGACATGGCGTTGGTCACGCCCTGCGAGATGTGCAGCGAACGCAGGCCCGGCGTGGTCGGATAAAACTTGGGCGAGTAGGCCATCACCTGATCGATGGTCGGCACGTCCGCCAGGCTGTCGGCGTCGCAAGGCGTGGCCGCCGTGCAGGACGAGAAGTTGCCCAGCAGACCGCCGTAGTTGTGGTTCACCGACGGCAAGAAATCCAGGCCACGGATCAGCGTCAGCTTTGCCAGGTGTGGATTCAGCGCCGGCCCCAGGATCCCCGAGATTCCGGTGGTCGTCTGAAAATCAGGCAGGGGCGCCCAGGTGTACCCGCTGCCCGAGACCAGCTTCTGCGTCAGCAGCGTCGTCCCGTCGGCCTTGCTGTCGGAGTACTTGGCGTCGTGAAGTTGATACCCGTTGCCCGTGAAGCGGGGGTACCACTCTTGGACCAGCTGGGTGCTGAACGACTTGAGGACGATCATGCGCCTGGGAGACGCGACGGCCTGCGCGATCGCGTCCTTGCCCGACAGCGACTCGATGAAGGGCAACGCCAGCGCGGCGCCGCCCGCACCACGCAGGAACCGGCGGCGCGAGAACGCGGCGGTCGGGTGGTTCGGTCGGCTCACGGGGCGCCTACCTTTCTTTGTCGAAAGCTGGTCTGCTGGGCCAACGCCTTGAAGACCTCCGCCAGGCTGACGCCCGGCTTGCGCAACTGGGCGTCCAGCTGTTCGTACACGCACGCGTCGCCGCTGCCGGTGGTCGGTTCGCGGCGCAGGGCATAGCGGAAGTAGTTTCCCGACAAGCAGGTCGCGACCTTGCCGCTGTCGGCGATCAGCTGGTTCAGTTGCGCGGGCCCCGCCACCTGCTGCTTGTCGCCCATGACCACCTGGGGAACCGCGGTGGTGTCGAGCGGCAGCTCGGCGACCAGGTGACCGTCTTGCTCGTCGTACACCTTCTCGGTTGTGCGATAGCGTCCCAGCGCATCGAAGGCCTCCAGCGTGTAGCCGATGTCGCTGAAGCCGGTGTGGCACCCGGAACATAGCGTGCTGGTCACCTTCTTGGCGAAGCGCTGGCGGGTGGTGTCCGACGGGCTGGGCGGAGGTGGATCCAGCGAGCCCGGGGGCAGGGTGTTGGGATCGGGGCGGGGCAGGGGATCGCAAAGGATGTTGCGGCGGACGAACGAACCGCGATGGAACGGATTGGTGGTCTCGATGCTGTTGGCCAGCAAGCCGGCCCGCTGCAGGATGCCCATGCGCGTGCCGGACGCGAACTTCGGGTAGTCGCCGCTGCCCGTCCACGCGGCCACGCCGTAGAGGTGCGCCAGATCCGCCGAACGCGTGATCGACAGATCGGTGGTCAGCAGATCGGCCAGGGTCCCCTTGCGCGTCCAGGTGTAAAGGTCCGTCAGATCGTGCAGCTCGGTCACCATGTCGCTCCAGTGGTCGTGGCCGGTGACGCCGAGATTTTCGCCCTTCGCCAGCGACGCGAAAGCGGGGCGCTCGGACGAGAAGCCGGTGAAGGCTTCCAGACGGAACCACTCGTTCCAGAACTGCCACAGGGTCGTCTTGGTGCGCGCATCGTTGAACACGCGTTCGAGTTGGGTGTTGAAGCCAGCGTCGGTGGATAGCGAGCCGTCCGCGGCGGCGGCCAGCAGCGCGTCGTCGGGCATGGTCTGCCAGAACGTGTACGACAGGCGCGACGCCACCTCGTACGGATCCAGCTTCAGCAGGGTCGCGTTGCCTTGCATCTGGCCCTCGGTCTCGACCTGATTCACGAAGCGCGGCGACATCAGCAGCGTGACGACGATGGCGCGGATGGTCTCGGCAGGACCGCGCGTTCCGTCGTTCAGCGCTCGAAAGTTGGTGGCGTCGTCGGTGGACAGCGGGCGTCGAAAGGCGCGCCGACCAAAGCTGGCCAGCAGATCGTCGACGCATTTCATCGTCAGCGGCGTCGCGGTGGCGCACGCTCCGGCCAGGGCGGTCAAGCGGGCAGGGGTGGCTTCGATGGCGTTGCCGATCGCCGCCGCCACGTTGTAGGCACCCTCGACGTGCGCCGCCGAGACGCGCGCGTCCAGTCCCCGGAAGCTGGGGGTGCTGTCGTCGGGAATGGTGGACAGCATGGGCTTCACGTCTTCGGCCAGCGTCGCCAGGCCGCTGGCCTTCAGCAGATCGCGCACGGTGTTGCGGTACTGCAGCGCGGACAGCCGCTGCAGCGGGGTCACGCCCGGCTCCGCGCCTGGGTTGCAGGTGCCGAAAGAAGGCATCCCGCCGGTGCCGTCCGGATTGGCACCGCCTGCGCCGCCACTGCCCGGGATCACCGCACCGCCTGCGTTGCCTCCCGTTCCGGGCGCGCCGGGAGCATCACCGCCGGCCCCCATCGTGCTTCCCGTTCCCGAGGCGCCGGCGCCGCTGATCTTTCCCTGGCAGCTGGCCAGCCCCAATCCCAGCAGGCCGATCACCATCCCGGCCCGGTGATTCCTGGTGCTCTTCTGTGCGGCCGGCATGGTCTGACGATCAAAGAGCCGCGGCCTCCGCGAATCGGGCCACGGCATCGGTTGGTGGCAGGCGTCGCGATCGATTCAGCGAATCACTCGGAGGCTGTGTAACATCGCCGACCTGTAGGCCCGTTCGCTTGGTTGTCCCACCTTGTTCCGGAGGCACGATATGGTTCTTCGACGACGATTGATCGCGACGCTGGTCGCCTTGGCTTTGCCGGCCGTGTCTTCCGCCGCGGCGCTTGCGCAGGGCCAGCCGCCAGCGTGGCCCGACCAGCAGCCACAGGGCCAGCCGCAGCAGTATCAGCAGCCGCAGCAGTATCAGCAGCCGCAGCAGTATCAGCAGCCGCAGCAGTATCAGCAGCCACAGCAGTATCAGCCACCGCAGGGGTACCAGCAGCCGGGGCAATACCAGCAGCCACAGCAGTACCAGCAGCCGGGACAGTACCAGCAGCCACAGCAGTACCAGCAGCCACAGCAGTACCAGCAGCCGGGGCAGTACCAGCAGCCGCCGCAGTATCAGCCCGCTCCGTATCCCGGCGGCTATTCACCCCCCCCGCCGCCGCCACCGCCCTCCGGACATCGCGGCTTCCTGGTGATGGGAAACCTGGGCATCAATGCGTTCCTGGGCGAGTCAGGCCGGGGTCTTGGCCCGGGCTTTCGATTGGGTGGCATGTTCGGCTACTACTTCGGGCCGCAATTCTCGGTGAACCTCGAGTTGATGCTGGATATTCTGAACTTCAATAGCGATACCGTGGCCGCCCAGGCGGGGCTGCACGGCATTCGCGGTGGGTTCACGATCAGCCCCCTGTTTCACCTGCCCGCGGGGCCGAACCTGGAGCTGGTCCTGGGACCCAAGCTGGGCGGATGGTCGACCACGGTGGCCGATGACTATGACGACGGCTACACCTACAGCGGCCTGCTGCTGGGTATCAACGCCGGCCTGTTCGTGCGGGCGGGCGGCCTTTACTGGGGCGGTCTGCTGACGCTCGAAAATGGTTCGATCAACAGCGCCTGCACGCGCTACGCGGGGGTGGACGAAGATTGCGGCACGGTCACGGCGGCCTCCTCGGAGAAGATTCTGGGATTCACGGGCGCGATCCTGTTCTGATGCCCCCGCGGCTCACAATCCCGCGGGCAGCGCCACCATCAGCACGTTCAGGCACATTTCGTTGTGCGTGCCCCAGCCCGGCAAAACCGGCATGGTGTCGCGCGAGGTGTCGTATTCACATGTGACCTGGATCGGGGTGGTGGGCGTCAACGTGGGCCGCGTTTTGTAGAAATAGAACTCCTGCCAGTGGAAGTCCCATCCTTCCAGGTGCGAGGCGCACGTCCCGCCCAGGGTCATCGTCTGGCGCAGACCGCGTCCGTGCATGTGCGGCATCACCGCGACCAGCTCCGCCGACGCAACGCTGCCGAGGCCGAGCTGTTGCCCGGTCCTGGTCCAGGTGTACTTGGCGTCCGCCTGGCCGGCCGGCAGCGAATCCGGCGTGGTCTTGCCCAGGCTGTCCAGGAACGGATCGGACAGCGAGAAGACCAACCGGCGATCCACTTTGTCGACGAAGCGCAGGTGCACGGTGGTCTGGTCGGTCTTTCCCACCGAGGCCGGGTCCACCAGATTGTAGTGGACCTGCACGATCAGCTTCCGCCCCGCGGGCACGGGAACGCCCATGCCGTCGGGATAGGTGACCACGCCCTGGCCGGGGGCCCACGTGACCGGGACGCTGTCGACCTTCAGGTTGTCGCCCGCGCCACCGAAGCAGGGCCACCCCAGGCGATCCGGGGAGGCGTCGTCCAGCGCCTTGATGAGCGCGGCGTTGGTCATGTTGCCGCCGCCCTTCGCCGCGGGATCCACCACGAACACGAGCACGTGATGAACGATCGATGACTCCCCCGGGGCCACATCGTAGCCGGTCAAGAAGGCGTCCTTGGCGTTGGGCGCATCCAGCGCGAAGCAACGATACTCGTCGTTCTCGGCGAGCTGTCCTCCCTGCGCAACCGGGGCGAACATCGGCGTCGTGACGTCGACGGCGCCGGTCAGCGTGGGTTTGGTGGGCGGCGTCAAGGTGACCGGTGTGCCCTCGGGGGTCCCTGCGCTCACCCATGCGGCGACGGTGGCTTTCTGTGCGGCCGTCAGCGTCTTCTGATCCTGGAACGAACCGCAGCTGTCGTCATGGACCATGAAGTACGGCGGCATCAGGTTGGCCTGGATCATCTGCCACTCGGCCGCCGCGTTCGCGCGCGCATCGGGATAGTTGTCGAGCCGGAACGGACCCAGCCCGCCCTCCTGGTGGCAGGGAACGCACTTCTCGTTGTAAAGCGGCGCGACGTCCTGCCAGAAGGTCACTCCGCTGGCTCCCCCTTGGGGACTCCCCCCGCCGCCGGCGCCACCTACGGCTCCGGCTCCGCCGGCTGCGACACCACCGGTGCCGCTGTTGGTTCCACTGCTTCCGCAGCTCATGACCATCGTCGTCGCCAATATCAGGATCGTCGTCGTCTTCATGTCGTCGCCTCGCCTCGATTCAGATTCGATTCGTCGTCGACGGGTTGTCCGCGTCTGTGTCAGTCGCGTGAGAAACGTCGCCACGTGCCGCCGATGCGTCTTTCGTGGGGGAAAAAACGCAGCTTGTACGCCATCGACGGATTCTGCGCGATCGCCAGCCCCAGGTAGACCCACTCCAGGCCCGAGGCTCGGGCCAGCCGCAACTGCGACAAGATCGAATACGTGCCCAGCGACAGTCCAGCGTAGGCCGGATCCCAGTACGTATAAACGGCCGACAAAGCGCGCTGACCGCGATCCACGATGGCGACGGCAGCCAGCCGTTCCTCGACGAGATATCGGATCTCGAACCCTTCGACGCAACTTTCGACCAGGAACCGCCGGTAATCGTCCGCGTCGATCGGGACGTCTTGGCGGGCCAGGCCTCGCTCGCGTTCGTGCTTGAGATACAACGCCACCCGCTGGTCATCCACCTCGAGCGGACCAATCTGGGCGCGAATGGACGCGTCCCCTTTCACCTGGGCTCGCCGCTGGGCGCGCGAAGGCGTGAACGCATTCACGTCGACCCGGATCGGCTCGCAGGCCGTGCAAGCGGGACAGGCCTGCGTGTAGAGCAACGTCCCCATGCGGCGGTCGCCGGCCTCCAGGCGCTGGTCGAACTGCTCGCCCGTCAGCCGTCGCAGCGGTTGGCGCAGGGGGCGTCGAGCCCGCTGGCCGGGCAGGTACGGACAGGCCTCCTCGGCGTCATGGACCACCAGCTCGGGAGGATTCGTGGAGAGAAAGGGGCGCGCCACCCCGTCAGTATCCTCCAATGTGGTGGGGTTGGCTTGCGGCGAAACATCTCAGGGCTCCACGTAACGCCACATCCCGGTCGCCCACATCGATCCGATGTAGATCGTCTTGGTCCCATCGGTGGTGGTGGCGACACTGTTCGGACCCCAGTTCAGCCGAGGGGGAGTCGACAGGGTCGTCCAGCTGTCGCCGGGTTGCGGGGCTACCTTGAACTGGGGACCGTCGGGACCCGCGTCGCAATTGGCGCAAGCCCAGCCCCAGGCCGCGTACACGTTCTTGGCAGAGCCCCACACGACCGCGCTGTTGCCCTCGAAGACCCGGGTGAATGACTTCCCCAGGTCGGTGCTGCGGAAGACGCCGTTGCCGCCCACGCCGTAGATCCCGGCGACGAACAATGAGTCTTGGTACTGGAACAGAGAGCCGCCGCCGTGTGGGTGTTCGAGCTTGGCCAGGCCCGGACAGACCGTCCACGTCTTGCCAGCGTCCCGCGTGATCATGCCCGAGCCGCCCGACTGCGCGATCGCGAACCACGTCTTCCGCGTGGTGGCGGGGTCATCGCTCCTCACGAAATAGATGAACCACGAGATGCCCTTGACCCACCCGGCAGCACGATTGACGAAATGCCACATGTCGCCGCCGTCGGTAGATTCAAGCACGCCGTCCTCTTCGTGCAGGCCGGTCAGCAGGTGATTGGGATCGTTCGGATCGACCTCCAGGGAATAGAAGCTTTGAGCCTCCGGCTCTTCATCCACCGAGCCGGTCAACGTGAAGGTGGCCCCACCGTCCTTCGAACGAAACAAGAACTGCGGCCCGACGACGTTCGCCACATAAAGCGTCGGGGGCGTCGTGCCGGCCACCGCGATCACATGGCCCAGGGCGAGCTCAGGAGGCTTGGGCCTGGAGTCCAGCTTGGCCCAAGTCAAGCCGTAGTCGATCGACTTGTAGATTTCGCCATAGCCACCGACGTAGATCTCGTTGGGGTGAGCCGGATCCGCAACCACGTTCCCGAGGCCGAAGCCGTCAGCCAGGTCTACCCCCGGTGGCGTCACGTCTTCCCACACTCCCGGCGTGCCCTTGGCCGGCTCGGGCGGGCCGCCGCCGGTTCCTTGAGCGCCGCCGATCCCCTGAGCGCCGCCCGTTCCCTGAGCGCCGCCGATCCCGTTCTGGCCACCTGCGCCCGTCGCGTTGCCGCCACTGCAGGCCGCCAGCCAGGCGATAGCGCACGCCACCCGAGCCAGGTCTCCCAGGCGCACCGGACTCGCACGACCCGCAGAGCTTCGCATGACCCGATCATTGCGCCGCGGACGAGTCGACACCAGCCCTTCTTCGTCGGCTGCCCGACAGCGGGCGCCTGCGCGGGCCGCCGCGCCGCGAGCTATAGAGCCTCGGTTCGTGCTACCAGGGACCATTTCGGCCCTTGGCGGCGCTGCCGGTCGACCTCAAGCTTTCCTTGATGCCGGGCAAAGCCAAGCCGCGCGCGAGGCAGGTGTTGTTCGTCCAGGGGGGCGGTCAGGACACGCACGACGCGTGGGACAACAAGCTTGTGGCGAGTCTGAAACGGGGACTCGGCTCTGACTACAGCGTTCGCTATCCAAGGATGCCGGACGAGTCAGAGCCCGATGCCACTGCTTGGAAGCAGGCCATAGCCGGCGAACTGAAAACGCTGAACGATGGGGTATTCGTGGTGGGACATTCGATCGGTGCGGCGATCCTCATGGACTACCTGGCCCGCCCCACCGTGAAACGGCGGCTCGCGGGCGTCTTTCTGATTGCGACGCCCTTCATCGGCGAAGGCGGGTGGCCAAGCGAGGACCTGCGACCGACGCGAGAGGCAGCCGCCACCTTGCGCGACGGCCCACAAATCTTCTTCTACCAGGGGCGCGACGACGAGACGGTGCCGCCTTCTCACGTCGAGCTGTTCGCCGCGGTCTTTCCCCAGGCCACGATCCGACGCTTGCAGGGGCGCGACCACCAGCTCAACGATGAGCTCGCCGAGGTCGCACAGGACATCCAGTCCGTGGCTCGAAACGGACACGGTGCTTGATAGGTTCTTTGCCCGGATGTCGATCGCCTCTTCAACTGGGCCGGCATCGCCGAACCCGCTACTTGGCGAACTCGCAGGTCACGAATGGTTCGCGAACCGTGTCGGCGAAATTCGTACCGATGGCCGTGCCCTCGATCGCGTCATACAAATACACTTGGTGGGAGCCAGCGGGGTATGAGATCGAGCCGGTCGCCGGATCGTAGTGAGGCGCGGCGATGCTTCGGGTCTTGGCCCACTCCGGGTGAGCGATCAGCACCGCGACCGTGGCCTCATCCATGGACCGCCAACCATTGCCGTTGAAGGTTCCGTAGATCGCGCCGGCGTAGGAGCCGGCCGTGTAGTAGGCGTTGCCGTCGGGGAAGGTCACCGGCGCCACGCGCGGTCCCGTGCAGCGAAGATCGGCGGCTTCCTTGATGCCCAACCCGGACACGCCCGCCGCGAAACGGGGCTGCGTTGCGGGGGCCACTCTCACGTCCCACAGCTGCATCAAATGCAGCTCGATCGGCGCCGAAAACAGCGAATTGGCGGCCTCCGGGTCCTTGAGAATGTTGTACATACCCGATCCCCCGGGCCGGTAGGCCGGCAAGAGGTTGGTTTGCTCGGCCGCGCCCGGCTCGTCCGTGGCCGTCCAGTACACGGCGATGTTGGGCGCGATGCTGGGATCCTTGGCCAGTGCCAGGGCCAGGTTGGTGCCCTTCGTTCCCAACAGAATGACCAGCGGGTCGATGCGCGATGAGACGCGGGCCGACGCGATGATGAAGTCGACCGCTTCCATGCCGTCGAACGAAGCGCTGGCGAGCTGGCCCTGCAGCTCGGCGTAGGTGCCCACGGCGCCGCGTTTGATCGGAACACCGGCTTCCCCACACAGCGCCGCGACGCGATGAACCTCGCCGACCTGATCATCAATGGACCCGCCGTTGGCGTTGGCGGTGGTCACACCCAGCAACTGCAGCGCATCCGAGCGCAGGAACAAATAGATGAGCGCGTACTGATCCCCGACCGCTCCCTGCTCACGGACGCGGGGCGTGGTCGGATCGCCGTGAAACTGAGCGTCCGTATCGAAGATGATGCGTGGGCGATGGTTCTTCTGGACCGGCGTCAGCTTGCTGCAGGTCAGCGGGGACGCGAGCACACATTGTCCACTGTCGGGGACCCCGCCCACCTCACAGGCGGCAACGGTTGCCGACAGCAACATCACCAGCCCCAACCGCAGCGCGCTGCCTTTGCCGTTGCCGTGGTTGCGCACACTTGCAGGCAGCATCAGTCGACCTTTGCGACGAGGGTGAAATAGACCAGCCGTTGATCGAGCCCCACCGCGGTGACCTCCGGATGGCCGGCGTAGAGATCGGCCACGGGGGTACCATTGTGGTACGAATTTTCCATCACCAGCTTGAGCTGGACCTTTGGCGTGACCTCGTAGACCGCCGACGCCGAGACGGCGATGAGGGCCTTGCGCCGCGCCGCCTCGTTCCACGTGGGATCCGCGGTGGCCGCGAGCGCCTCGGCCTGGTTCCACGCGGGAAGCCCCGAATAGTAGCGGGCCGCGGTGCCGATCGACAGCGCCTTCGCGAACCCGGGGACGACCAGCGCGCCGGTCACTTTGACCTGGTGGGGGTAGTAGAGGCGCCAGCTCGATCGCCGCGCGTCAGTCAGCTGGATCTCCTGCGCCGTCGCCGCGTCCAGACCGACGGGCCGGCTGTACGCGTACGAGACCTGGGCCATGTCGCCACGAAGGGTTTGCACCTTCCCGACGACCTCGCCACCGACCGAAGCGAACGGGGAGACCGCGTTGCGGTGGCCCACGTCATAGATGATGTAGCGATCGAACCGACTGTAGTAGCCGTTGATGTCGCCGATCAGGTTGAAGGCACTGAAGGTCTTCTGGCCGTGGACGTTCAGCTCCAGGCTGTCGACGGTCTCGGGCGCGACCACAGACGGAGGCGCGGTCCAGGTCGGGCCCCCGAATTGCCCGACCGGCGTCCAGTAGCGGTTGTTGGGCCCGGCCAGCCGGCGGTTCTCTTGCAAGTCGCTGGCATCCGCCACGCGAAAGCCGCGCTGGTAGGCGATGCGTGTGCTCAGACCGTGCCCCAGCTGGTACGCCAGCGACAGGCGGGGCGAGACCTGCGACACCCGATCCTTGGGCATGACGTCGTAGCTGTCCCGGGCCACGAAGTAGCCACCCTGGAAGTCGACCAGGTCGTAGCGCAGGCCCGCGACGGCAAGCAGGGGGCCATAGTCGAAGACGTCCTCGGCAAACGCGCTGTACTCGTTCCAACGACTCAGGCTGTCGAAAGCCAGATCGCGGGGCACGGCATAGAACCAGGCTTTGTTGCCGGTGAATTCGCGGGTAGCAAACTCGGCGCCGGCCGCAAACTTCTGTCGCGCGAAGGCCAGAAGCTTGTAGACCAGACGAGCCGTGTAGTTGCTCTCGCGGCCCGTATAGGGCAGACGCTTCTGGGTATCGCCCGTCGCGGCAGCGGTGGGGATGGTCGCCAGCAGCTCGCGTCCATCGCGCGGGGTGAAGCCCGACTCGTGCAGCATGACCGAGCCCACCAAGGTCAGCTCCTGAGTGGAGGTCAACGGAACCGTGTATTCCGGTCGCAGCGCAAGATAGGCCTCGTGCCAACCGGTGGGCTGCGGGCCCGAGATGCCGCCGGCCTGCGTGCTCCACATGTCCAGGTACTGCCCTTTGACGCGCAGGTTGCCGTCGTGCCAGTTGAGCGTGACCTTGCCACTCGGCTGCACGCCTCCCTGGCGATCGGTGGACAGGTCGACCCCGCGGCCCTGGGTCCAGTCGTGCTCGGTCGGCACGAAGCCCCCGGCTCGCGCCAGACCCGCGTAGAGGAAGAGGTCATTGGCCTTCCGAGGTCCATACGTCAGGCCGTAGCTGGCTTGCGCTGTGGTGGCCACGTCGAAAGCGCCGAGCTCGGTGGTGAGATTGAGACCAGGACTGGTGCGCCCGGTCCTGGGCAGCATGTTCACGAAGCCGCTGATCGAGCCGCTGCCGTAGAGAATCGCGCCCGGCCCCTGGATGACCTCGACCGTGTCGATGTCGCCAAGGAGAGGAAGCGCCAAGGCCATGTTGTAGCCGTAAGCAAAGCGCTGGTTCAGGTTCTGGCCGTCCAGCATGACGACCGTCTTGGCATTGGAGTCGGTCATGGCGCCTCGCTGCGCGAGGACCGGCCCGACAAAGCGATCGTTGCCCACGAAGAGCCCGGGCACCGTGGCGTCCAGCAGCCCGGCCAGCGTTCGCACGGGCAACTTGGAGAAGGTTTTGACCTCCAGCCGGTAAGACGTGTTGGGGACCTTCTCGGCCGCGAGCACGAAGAAGCTCGCGCTACGCACCTGCACGTTCAGCAGACTCTCGAGGGACAGATCGTCCAGCCCTCCCAGCTCGGCGTCGCCGTCGGCGTCCGAGGTCCCGCCACCCGATGTCTCCGGTAAGACCACCGGCGCCGGAAGCGCGGGTGCGGCCCTGGTGACGGGGGCTTGGGCGGGCGTCTCGACGGGCTCGGCCGGCGACACGTCGGGCGAGATTCCCGCGTCCGACACGACGGGGGCGCTGGCCCGCGTTGCGTCCGGCGGGTCGTTCTCCCCCTCTGCCCGCACCACCGAGGGAGGCACGGACAGAGCCAGGAGGGTCAAGCAAGCTAGGACAATGGTCTTCATCGGCGCTCGTGGCCACGTGCAGCCACAAATGTTGCGGGCCAAGGCTATACACAATCCGCACGTTCATCAAACGCGCGGAATCGTGGCGGCTACGGCTCGGCGACTTGCACGGTCACCGACTTCCACTCCGACGCACCCTGGGGCGGGAACAGGGTGACAAAACGGTCGTCCTTGGGCGCCGCTTCGATCTTACGCTCGTACGGAACCTTGCCCTTGTCGACGCCGTTCACGGTGATGCCGACCATCGACTCGGGAATGTAAAGATGCATCTTCACGTCGACAAACTCGTCGAGGGGCAAACCGGTCTGGACGTACATGATCTTGTAGATGAGATTGGTGGACCCCGGCGCGTCGTCGATCTGGTTGGTGAGGAAGAACACCTGATCGGTCGCGCGTCGGTAGATCATCCCGAATACGGCTGCCCAGTGTGCGTTGGGTACGTCGTAGTCGAAGTTGATCCAGGTCTGTGAGCCGACCCAGCCCCACTCGGTGTAAATCTGGCCCACGGTGGGAGCAGCAAAGTCCTTGTTGCTCAACGCGCGAGAGCTCCAGAGCAGCTCGGTATGATTCGGATAGTCCATCCGCGGACGTAGATCGAGCGGATCACCACCCGTGTCGGCCCCGTCCGAGCGCATGATGCCCCCCTGGAGGCTGAACTTCGCGTCCTGAGGGAAATGGTCGTTCTCGCGGTCGCGAATCACCCAGTCGAGCACGCCGTCGCCGTTGGTGTCCTGCAGAGTGGGATCGGAGGCAAACGTCGTCGCCAAGATGGTCTGCACCTGTTTCGGGGCCGTGGCACTGCTGCCGCACGCCACCAAGGACAAGAGCCCCAATCCGAGAAAGGCACCGGATGTTCCAGCCCCTCGGCGGAGTCCAGAGCCAAACCAAACTTTCTTGTTCATCATCAACCCCTTTTCCATTTTCGACCTGACACCGCCCCATCGTCGGGTTGCACTGAAAAATGTAGCCCGTCGGCTGTCCCTGGCCAGCCAGGTCCGATAGATTCCTGCGCAGGATTTCCGGAGTTCAGGATTTCATGACCAGGGGCTTCCGGCTGAACCGCATGACCGTGCTGAAGACATGACTCGCTTTTCCAACCCACGCCGAAGCGCGCTGCAGGTCATGTGCTTTCTGGCGTGCCTGGGTTTTGTGCCCTCTTGTCCCCCCTTGCGGCCAGCGATGGCGCAAAATGCAAAACCAGTGGTGTACGTCTTCCTGCAGCTCGACGCCAAGTCCAGCGTCGTTGAAAGGATGTTGCAGCAGCAGCTGCCTGAGCTCAGCGTGACCGTGTTCGGTCGGCTGCGCGACTTTGAAGAACGATTGACAACGGGCCATCCCGATGCCGTACTGAGCATAGGCCCAATTTTGCAGCAGCACGCAGAGACGCCGTCTTTGCAGGGGTATCGCGACGGAAAGAGTGTCGAGCCTTATCTGCTGGCTTCAGTGCAGCCGCTGGAGAACCCGTTGACGGGAAAGACCATCGGCGTGGTCGAGCTGCTCGGACGCGAAGGGACTCAGGCCTTCGTCAACGGTCTGCTGAAGGCCACGAACCTGAAGATCAAGCGCGTCGCCAAGGTCGAGGACCTTTTGTCCCTCCTGGAATTTTCGGCGGCCGACGGGATCGTTCTTCCCGCCTCGCTGTTGCCCACGCTGGTGGAACGGACCCGATTGGTCATCAAAGCCAGGGAGCTGCCCGGCGCCCTGGTCGGCCTACCCGCGGTCGCGGTGTTGAATCCAGGGGTCCGCGAGCTTGTCGTCCGATCTTTCCAGGCTCTGGACGCGCCCACGAAACGCCTCTTGGGCATCGATTCATGGAGGGTGCCATGACTTCCGGTCGCGCCTCCGTTCGCGCATTGCCCGCGCTGTTGGCGGCCGTGATGTTTCTGCAGGCAGGTTGTGCGACGACCGGTGCTGGATCCAGCGCGCCGAAGCCGACCGTGGGGCAGATCGTCGATCCGCCGGCCCGAAGCAACGCGCCCACGATCCTCATCGCGATGCCGAGCTCCCCGACCTTCCTCGAGGTCCGCAAGAGCCTGGTTTCGGAGGTGCAGAAGAGTTTCAATATTCACACGTTCGTCGTTGGTCCGGAGACCACGCCAGAGGAGCTGGCCGCGGCCATCACCACGGTGGCCCCGAAATGTCTGGTCCTGATGAACAACGCGACGATGAACCTTTACCGGCAGTACCAGGCGGCCCGCCCGACCGCCGCCATGCCTCCGGCGGTTCTCTTGATGGCTTCTTTCGTGGAAGAGACCCAGGCCCGTCTTCGACGGGCGACCGGTATCGCTTACGAAGTTCCCGGCGTCACCGCCTTCGTGAACCTTCGAGCGGTGATCCGCACCCCGGTCAATCGGGTCGGGGTGATCTACCGGCCAGCATTCCGGAAATTCGTGGCGCGCGAGACAGCGCTGGCCGCCAAGGAACATGTCGAACTGATCTCCGTCTCGGTGCCCAACGATGTGACCGCGGCCGAGCTGCGCGACGCGCTTCACGATCTGGCCCAGAACAGCAAGGTCGACGCCGTCTGGATGCTGAATGACAACGCCCTGGTGCGCGGCCCCGAATTCGTGGACGATGCGTGGCGCGCGGAGCTGCGCGAGGCCAAATTGCCGCTGATCGTGGGCGTTCCCAATCTGGTCGAGCCGAGTTTTCCGTTGGCCACGCTGGCCGTCGTTCCTGACCATGAGGCCCTGGGCCTGCAGGCCGCGAACATGTTGTTCGACCTATCGGAGAGTAACTGGCAGGTTGAACATTTTCAGGTGGAACTCCCCCTCTCGGTGAGGACCATCGTCGACGTCAAGCTGGTGCGGGCCAACTTTGGTCTGCGTCCCGACGCGCTCAAGCACATCGACCACGCGCTGGAGTAGAACGTCCCGCGGCCATCGTTGCGGTTAGTCGTGCACGATGTCGGGCGTGAGCAGGTCCCGTTCCTCCTCGGCCATGTCGTCGAGAAGCCAGCTGGTCAGAAACGCCAGCTTGGCCGCCAGCGTCGGTACGAAGGGCCCGGTCCTGGCCTCATCGTGAATCTTGGCCAGCGTCGCGCGCTGGCGTACGTGCTCATCCCGAAGGCGGGCCGCGCGGGCGGGCCCAAGCGGTCGATCCCCTTCGAGGAACCCCACCAGCACTTCTTCCTCGAACCGCAGATGAACCTCCAAGGTGGCGTGGATGTCGCCGATCGCGCTGGCGACGGCGTCGGGCGGCTGCGGCACCTGGTCGAGGGCCCGTTCGGCGACATCCCGCGCTTGCGAGAGCAGGGCCCGGATCCGTTCGTGTTGGATCAGCACCCGGTGCCGGGCCGTGGCAGCGTCCATTCGATGAATCGGCACGTTCCAGATCGCTTCCGTCATCGGAACCTCCTTCTGGCGTTCGCTCGACGAGCGCGAGGGTCGTGTAGCCACCTTCGTCTCAGGCAATATCCAGGCCTCTCCACGCCGGTTCCGACGTCCAGAAGATCGCGGTCGATCGCTCTCCTTGCCGCGCAGTTCGTTCGGAAGCTCCCGTTGACGGCGCAGGTCCTGCGCGAAACGTGAGCGGGCGGGACGCACGTTCGTAACCACGACCGTGCGCCGACGTGGGAGACGCGTTCACACGGGCTTGGCCGGCGTCGCGACTCCGCTCCATAAGGCCGCGTCCCTTGCGAACAGGTCGACCACGAAGTCCATGACCGCCCGCACGCGCGCGACGCGCGCCAGGTCGGGGTGGGCGACCAGGAAGATGTCGCGGCTGCCGACCACGCGCGGCGTGAGCCTGAGGAGCAACGGCTCGACTTCGCCGAGAAAGCACGGGACGGCGCTGATGCCCATCCCGCAGATCGCGGCGTTGATTGCGGCGACGATGCTGTTGCCGCGCATGACGACGTTCGTCCCTTCGGCGTGTGCATCCAGCCACAGGCCTCCGGGCGTGTTGCGGAGGCTGTCGTCGAAGCCGATGACGTCGTGCCCGCGCAGGTCCTCCGGGGTCCCGGGCGAACCTTTGCGCGCGACGTAGTCCATTCCCGCGTAAAGCGACCAACCGGCGCACCCGACCTTGCGCGCCAGGAGGTCGGGCTCCGTCACCTCCCGCGCGCGAACCGCCAGATCCGCCTCGCCTCGCATGAGGTCGGAGGTGTGATTGCCACTCGAGATCTGCACGATCAGGCCCGGGTGCCGCTCGCGCAGCGCCGCGAAGTGCTTCACGAAGTAACCGCTGGAGGCTTCCGAGATGGAGAACCGCACGGTTCCTTCGATTCGGTCATCGCCACCCGACACGCGCCGTTCGATCGCCTCGACCCGCGTCTCGATCTCCTGGGCCAGCGGCAAGATCCCGCGGCCCGCCTCGGTCGCGACCAGGCCGTCAGGGCCGCGGAGAAACAGCCGCGCGCCCAGCTCGGCCTCCAGCGCCGACAACCGACGTCCTACCGTCGTGTGCTCGACGCCGAGCTCACGCGAGGCGCCCGCCAGGCTGCCCGACCGCGCGATCGCGAGGAAGTAGCGGAAATCGTTCCAGTCGGGCACCCGTGCAGAATCGCACGGAGGGTGTGCCGCTTCAATCATTCCGCTTTGTGGGGGCGGTCGGCATAGTGGCTTTCGCAGCAAGGGTTCCCCGAAAAACGAACGCATCCCAAGGAGACAATCATGAGCGCACTCGACATCGTCACGAAGCTGGACAAGGAAATCTGCGGCGGCGAGCTGGCGAAGGCAGCCGCCTACCTGGCCGAGGACTTTCGTTTCGTGGGCGTTACCCCCCAGCCGCTGAACAAGGCCGAAGCACTGGGGGTCTGGGCGACGATCCGCGCGGGCGTGCCCGACTTCAGTCACAATATGCGCAACCTGCGCGAGGCCTCCGGGATGGTCTACGCCACCGTGGAGGCCGGGGGTACCCACACCGGTACGTTCTCCATGCCGCATGGTCCAACTTTGCCCGCCACCGGTCGCAAGTGGCAGAACCCGCTCGAACGGATCGCCATCACCGTACGCGACGGGAAGGTCACGGAGTGGGCCGTCGAGAGCGTTCCGGGGGGAGGCGTCTCGGGTCTGCTCGGGCAGTTGGCCTAGGACAAGCAGCGTCGCAGGTGCGCGATCCGCTTGCGGGCGGCGGTCACCCGTCCGCGGAACCGCGCAATTCTTGCCATCGAGCGGGCGGCAAACGCAGGTTTTTACGCGACCGCGCCACCTGGGGCGCGCCGAGGGCCGGCATGGCAATTGCGGAGCTCGGCGCCATGCGAACCCACCGTACTCTCGTCTTGCTCGGCGCAACCTCGGCGGCGCTGCTGACCGCGTCGGCCCACGCCCGCAAGCCGCTGGGCGTGCCGGGGCCCATGAACCTGACCGTGGAGATAGAACCGTTGCGCGGCGCCGCCGCGACGAAGAAGACGCTGACCTTCGATCAGCCGACGCGTAAGCAGGTGACCTGGTTCGACGTGCAGGATGGTTACGAGCACAACCTGCGGGGTTTGCCGCTCTCCGAGGTGCTCTCGCTCGCCAAGGCGCCGAAGGGCGTCGACGCCGTCGTGTTCTCGTACAGCGACGGGATGGAGATCCCGTTGCGGCTCGACCAGAAGGACGAGGTCGACGCGATCTTCGTTGCGCTGGAGCATGGCGACGCGCGGAACGATTTCAGCACGACCTACACGATGCACGACCAGAGCGAGCTCCCGTGTCCGAAGATTGTGTATGGGCGCAAGGTGACGGAGTTCAGTATCTGGATCTACCCCGGCGCGCTGACGTCCCTGCGACTGGTCAACTGGAAGACCTATGAGGCGCACCTGGCGCAGCCGACCCGCCGCCTGCCCGATCGATCGGGCTGGCCCATCTACATGCGCCATTGCCAGAGCTGCCACGGGATCGGGAGCCTGGGCGCCAAGCGCGGCCCCGATTTTCTGAGCGACATGGAGGCGTACCGACGCATCCCGGCCTTCGCGGTCACCGACGTCAGCCAGCACCCCAGCCTGCACGAAAAGGTCAAGGGTTTCGCCGAGGGCAAGATGCCGGTCATGACAAAGGTCTCGAACCAGGACATCGGCACGCTCTGGCGCTGGCTGCACGCGATTCACAACAGCGCGACCAAGTAGCGCTCGAACGCCTGCGGGCGATGATCAGAAGGCGATGGTGATTGCGGGAGTCGTGAATTCGTAGCCGCTGCAGCAGGTCCCGGCGGTGTAGCGCACCACCAGATCGCGTTCGATGGTGGCACCCGCCGCCGAAGTGGCGGTGAGGTGACACAGGAGTTCGGACGCATCCTGCGAGCCGGTGAACCCCATGGGGACGAAGGTGATGTTGACGGTGCGGCATCCCTCCTTGGCCGGGCAGGTGCGATCGCTGCGGCACGGCCCGGTCACCGACAGCGACGCCGCGGCTTGGCTCCCGATGATCTCGACGCGCGCGGTCTGCGCCAGGTCACAGGGGTGCTGGCAGATCGGTTGGACCGGCGTTCCGTCGCATCCCAAGCAGGCAGCGAGCAGGATGGGCCAACGGAACGCCATGTGATGAGCTTTTCATCGCCGCCCCGCTCTGGCAAGCCCGAGCATCACGAGCTCAGGCGGCCATCCGGAGCCGGGTGGTTGTTAGAAGCCGCCCCCGCGCCCCGCGTCGCCGCGGCTGCCCGCGCTGGCGCCACCCTTCGACCGCTCTGCGATCAGGGCCTCGGTGGACAGCATCAGCGCCGCGACCGACGCCGCGTTCTGCAACGCCGCCCGCACCACCTTGGTCGGGTCGATGACGCCGGCCTTCACCAGATCCTCGTACTCTTCGGTCGCCGCGTTGAAGCCGAACGCGCCCTTGCCATTCTTGACCTTCTCCACGACGATCGATCCGTCGACGCCGGCGTTCGCCGCGATCTGACGCAACGGCTCCTCGACCGCGCGACGGATGATCTTGACGCCGTACTGACGATCATCGGTGAACTTCAAGCTGTCCAGCGAAGAGAGCGCGCGGATCAGCGCGACGCCGCCGCCCGGCACGATCCCCTCTTCGACCGCCGCGCGCGTGGCGTGCAGCGCATCTTCGACACGCGCCTTCTTCTCCTTCATCTCGGATTCGGTCGCGGCGCCGACCTTGATCACCGCCACGCCGCCGACCAGCTTGGCCAGCCGCTCCTGCAGCTTCTCGCGGTCATACTCGGACGTCGTATCGTCCGCCTGGACGCGCAGTTGCTTCACCCGCGCCTCGATATCGCCCTTCTTGCCGGCCCCCTCGACGATGGTGGTGTTGTCCTTGGTGACGGTGATCCGCTTGGCGCGCCCCAGCTCCTTCAGCGTGATGGCCTCCAGCTTCAGCCCCAGGTCTTCGGTGATCGCCTGTCCCCCCGTCAGCACCGCCAGGTCCTTCAGCATCTCGCTGCGCCGGTCGCCGAAGCCCGGCGCCTTCACCGCGCAGATCTGCAAGGTGCCGCGCAGCTTGTTGACGACCAGAGTGGCCAGAGCCTCGCCATCGATGTCCTCGGCCAGGATCATCAGAGGCCGCCCGCTCTTGGCGACCTGCTCCAGCAGCGGTAGCAGATCCTTCATGTTCGACAGCCGCTTCTCGTGAATGAGAATGAACGCATCCTCCAGCACAACTTCCATGCGCTCGGCGTCGGTCACGAAGTAGGGCGACAGGTAACCGCGGTCGAACTGCATTCCCTCGACCACGTCCAGCGTCGTCTCCATCGACTTGGCTTCCTCGACGGTGATGACGCCTTCCTTGCCGACCTTCTCCATGGCCTCGGCCAGGAGGTCGCCGATGATGGCATCGCCGTTGGCGCTGATGGTCCCCACTTGCGCGATCTCGGTCTTGCCCTTGGTCGGCTTGGCTTGCGCCTTCAGGCTGTCGACGATCTTGCCGACCGCTGCCTCGATACCGCGCTTGATGTCCATCGGGTTGTGCCCCGCGCTGACCAGCTTGGAGCCTTCGGTGTAGATGGCCTGCGCCAGCACGGTGGCGGTGGTGGTGCCGTCACCCGCGATGTCCGAGGTCTTGGACGCGACCTCCTTCACCATCTGCGCGCCCATGTTGGCCAGCTTGTCTTCCAGCTCGATCTCCTTGGCGACCGTGACCCCGTCCTTGGTCACCGTGGGCGATCCCCAGGACTTCTCGATGATGACATTCCGGCCCCGCGGCCCCAGCGTTACCTTGACCGTGTTGGCAAGAATGTTGAGCCCGCTCGCGATGCTGTGACGGGCGTTCTCGGAGAAGACGATTTCTTTGGCTGACATGATGAGTTTCCAGTCTGGTTGGGGTGCGGGGACGTCTGAAGGCAGCTTGTTCGCGGTGATCGACCTGTTTGGTCGACGGAAATCCAATGGGACGGGCGCGAGAGCGCCGAACGCCGCCATCGGCAACCTCACCGCCGCATCCGCCCGCCTGCACCACGGTCGCTGGTCGTGGCGCGCTACAAATATACGCGGTTCAGGGGACGTCAACACGATGAATCGCGAAAGCCTGCTCGCCCCCGCGCCGGCCGACGCCCCCGTGGTCGTCGATCGACGGCGGCTCCGTCTCGGGGTGCGGGACGAGCCCCAACCCGAAAATGTCGTTGCGGGGGAACGCGTTGCGGACGACGCGGACCCTCTCCGGTTTGGTGATTTAGCCGCGCGGGCCGAGGAAAGTGTGCTTCACTGTGCGCTGGGCGGGTGTCCGCGGACGATAGAGTCGAGGGCGAAGAGACCGAAAGGGCAGAGCAGGACGTTTGAAAATGCGGTTCAACGCTTCGGCCAGCAACGGCGTGGCAAGAGTCTGGGCCACCGTCGCTCGACGCGAGGCCCGGCCGTATCGACGTTCCCGAGGTCGTCGTGGTTGACGACGGCCAACACGCGGCCTGCGTGGATGCCTGGCTAGCGCAGGCTGCCCGGGGCCTCTCGTCGCCGGCGCTGCGGCGACTGCTCGAGACGGCGCTGAGCGCGCTCTGGGCACGGACCGAGAAGACCCTGGGCGAAGTCACGCTGACCGCCATCGCCGGACGGGTGCTGTACACGGGCACCGAGAAGTTTCCATTTCTCTCGGCTTTCAAGATTGGTTCGGCGCGCGGGATCGCATGGGGCGGTGCCGAAAGTCTTACGCCGCCGCTCGAAGCCCCGATGAGGGAGGCCGTTCGGTTCTTGCTGGTCGAGTTCCTCACCGTACTCGGGAAGCTGACCGCCGAGATCCTCACACCCGAGCTGCACGCCGAGCTGATGGGTGTCACCTTGCCCCAGGCCATGCACCTGGTGAAAGAGCGAGAGGCTGCCCCGCCTCAGGCCAGAACCACCGGGGCGCGGGGAGATACCCATTAAAAAGGCCGTGGAAATGCGGCGCATCCCGACGGGAATCCCGAACCTGGATCTCATCTTGAGGGGAGGTCTTCCGGCCGGCTCGGTCACGATGTTGAGCGGACCGCCCGGTTCGGGAAAGACCATCCTGACCCAGCAGATCAGCTTCCACAACGCTTCTCTGAAGCGCCGCACGCTGTTCTTCAGCACGCTGTCCGAGCCGACCGCAAAGAGCCTGCTGTACCTGCAGCAGTTCTCGTTCTTCGAGGCCAAACGGCTCGGCGAAGGGGTCTCCTTCGTGGATCTGGGCGTGATGCTGCGGGGCAAGGGCCTGGCCGCCGCCATCGCTCTCATCATGGACAGCCTCAAGAAGCTGAAGCCGGACATCGTCGTCATCGACAGCTTCAAGGTCTTCGATGATCTGGCCAATTCACCGGAGGACCTGCGAAAGTTCGGCTACGAGCTGGCCGTCAACCTGATGGCTTGGGAAGCCACCGCTTTGCTGCTCGGTGAATATGGCGCTGCCGACTACGAGGGCAATCCCTTCTTTTCGATCGCCGACGGCAGCGTGGTGTTGTCGCAGCGGGAAGCCGAGGGCGAACAGCAGCGGTTTCTGAAGGTCGTCAAGATGCGTGGCACCGACCACAGCCACGACGAGCATCCGTTCCTGATCACCGCCGACGGCATTCAGGTGTTCGCGCCCCACCTTGCGCTTCGGCGCGAGGCCAGCCCGGCCGGGGAGCAGGAGCGGTGCCGGACCCACATCGCCAAGCTCGACGAGCTGCTGGGACCTGGAATCCCTTGGGGCTCCAGCCTGCTCCTCGGGGGCGTGGCCGGCACCGGCAAGACGGTGCTGTCGCTGGAATTCATCTACCGGGGGGCCCTGGCGGGGGAGAAGGGCATTCTGTTCTCGTTCGAGGAGACCGAGGACCGCCTGCGCGCGGCTGCCCGCGGCCTGGGCTGGGACATCGGCCGGCAGATCGAGCTGGGGATGATCGAGATCGTGTTCATTCCGCAGCCCGACATCATGGTGGAGTCGCACGTCCTCATGATCCGGGAGCGGGTCGAGGCGATGAAGGCCAAGCGGGTGGTCATCGATTCGGTCTCGGTGTTGCTCCACAAGGTGACCAGCCCCCAGCTCAGCCGTGAGCGGATCTTTCACCTGTGCAGCATCGTTCAGAACGTGGGGGCGGTGGGGTTCTTCGCGACCGACATTCCCTACGGATCGGTGCAGGTGAGTCGCTTCGGCGTCGAAGAGACGGTGGTGGACGGGGTCATCATCCTCAGCGCGACCGAGGAAGGACTCGAGCGGGAACGCTACGTCGAGATCTACAAGTTGCGAAACACGGCTCACCTGAAGGGCCGACACAACATGGTGATCGGGCAGGGCGGCGTGTCGATCTTCCCCCGCTACGGAGCGAAGGACCGCGTGGCGCTCGTGCCGCCGCCGCTGGAGGTAGCCACCCGCCTGGCGTCAGGAATTCCTGGTCTCGATCCGCTTCTGGGTGGGGGAGTTCTGCGCCGGAGTGTCACGCTGGTCTCGGGCAGTGCGGGCGTGGGCAAGACCATCATGGGGTTGCAGTTCCTCCTCGAGGGCGTGAAGAAGGGAGAGCCCGGCCTTTACGTCACGCTCGAGGAGGGGCCCGAGCAACTGCTGGCGGGCGCGGATGCGCTGGGGCTTCCGCTGCGCGCGGCGGTGACCGCCGGCTTGGTGCAGATCCTCTACGTGTCGCGCGAGCACATCCGCGCCGGTCAATTCTTGACGGTCCTGGCCGATCAACTGACAGCCCTGAAGGCCGATAGGGTGGTGCTGGACGCGGCGACGAAGATGCGCACCGAGCACATGGACCTCGAGGAGTTCCGGCACGTGCTCTACAAGCTGACGGTCCGGTTCAAGACCCTCGACATCACCAGCCTGCTCACCATCGAGACGCCGTCCCTGTCATCGATCGAGACCGCCACCGAGCTGGGCCTGTCGCCGGTCGCCGACAACCTGTTGATGCTTCGCTACGATCGCGCCGACGGCCGGCTGGCGCCGACGCTGACGATCGTGAAGACCCGCGGCAGCGACCACGACCGCCGGACCCACGCGCTGGTGGTCGCCGCCGGCGGCGTGCGCGTCGGACTGCCTCTCGGGGGCACCCCGGCCCCCCGGCCGCGGCCGCTGCGTCCCAAGACGAAAGGGCACCCGTCGCACGGCAAGAACGGCCTGCGTCGATGAGCCCGCTCAGCACCATGGCCGGTGTGGAGCAAGCCAATCGACGGCTTGAGTGCCTGTACGAGATGAGCACGCTGTTCGCCAGCTTCACCAGCGTGCAGGAGACGTTCGATCCGGTCCTGGGAATCGCGTCCAGAACGCTGCCCCTGCGCAGCGCGGTCCTCATCGAGACCCGCAATGAGGCGCTGCACATGTTCGTCTGGGGAGCCGAGGGCCAGAGCGACGAGCACATGCACGCCGTCAAGGTCAACGTGGAGTCCGCACACCGGTATCTGGTCCCGCCCTTGCCAACCGTGGTCGGCGAGGTGATCACCCAGACGGCCATGTCTCCGCTGACTACACCCATGCGCGGCGAAGGGGATTCGCCGCACCGGCTGATCGTCTTGCCCCTGGCGGTCGCCAACCGGCCGCCTTTCGGTGCGCTTCAGGTCGAAGGTGCCGCGGTCCTGGACAAGGCGGATCTGATGTTCGTCAACGCGGTGGCCAATCAACTGGCGGTCGCGCTGGATCGCGATCGTGCCTGGCGCGACAGCATCGCGCGCCGCGAACACGCCGAGGAAGGGCAGACCGAAGCGGAGACCAGGGGCGCCACCTCGGACCGACACCGGATCCACGCCGAGGCCTCCAGCGACCGATACGAGGCGCTGGCCATCGAGAACGCCCGGCTGTACGAGGAATCCAAGCGAGCGGTGGGGGTGCGGGAGCAGATTCTGGCGATCGTCTCCCACGATCTGCGGAATCCCTTGGCGACCATCCTCATGACCGCCGGGCTGTTGGCCAAGCGGGGAACCCTGCCCGAGGCGGTCCTCCGGATGCGGCGTGCCGGCGAACGGATGCAGCGTCTCATCGAGGATCTCCTCGACTTCGCCAGCATCGAGGCGGGAACCCTGACGATCCGGCCCCAGCCCGAGGACGCTGGCTCGATCGTCGAGGAGATGGAATCCAGCCTGGAGGGGGCGTCGAACGAGAAGGGCGTGAGTGTAAGGTCCGAGGTCGCGGCCCTGCTTCCGAAGGTCTCTTGTGATCGGGACCGGATTCTTCAGGTCCTGTCCAACCTGGTCGGCAACGCCGCCAAGGCGATGCCCTCCGGCGGGCACATCGTCTTGGGCGTAAAGCAGCGAGGCTCCGAGTTGCTGTTCGTGGTGTCGGACGACGGCCCGGGGATCAGCGAAGAGGATGTGAAGCACCTGTTCGAACGCTACTGGCGCGGTGGGCAGGCCCGTTACCGCGGCTCGGGTCTGGGGTTGGCGATCTCGCGGGGAATCGTCGAAGCGCACGGCGGTCACCTGTGGGTGGAGACCAAGCTCGGGCAGGGCGCCGCGTTCTACTTCACGATTCCGTCCGCCGACGCCGCCGCGCCGCTGTGAGCGCGCGCTCGCGGCGGCATACCCGCCGCCCGTCCGCACCGGTCGAAGTGCGCGGTCTGCAGAAGCCACGTATGGTGCCCGGATGGAATGGCTCAACTATCACCACCTCCTCTACTTCTGGGTGGTGGCGAAGGAGGGCAGCATCGTGCGGGCCAGCCAGGAGCTTCACCTCGCGCACCCCACCATCAGCGGCCAGATCCATCGGCTGGAGGATGCCCTCGGCGAGAAGCTGTTCTCGCGGCGCGGGCGAAACCTGGTGTTGACGGAGGCCGGCCGGGTGGCGTTTCGCTACGCCGACGAGATCTTCTCGTTGGGGCGCGAATTCGTGGACACCTTGAAGGGGCGCGCCAGCGGGCGTCCGCTCCGGCTGGTGGTCGGCATCGCGGATGTGCTGCCCCCTTCGCTGGTCCGGCGATTCCTCGAGCCCGCGTTCAAGCTGGGACATCCGGTGCGGGTGATCTGCCGTGCCGACAAATCGACGGAGGACTTCCTTGCCGATCTGGCGCTCCACCGGGTGGACGTGGTGATCTCCGACGGACCGGCGGGCCCGGGAATTCCGGTGCGCGCCTTCAGCCATCTCCTCGGCGACTGCGGCACGACGTTCTTCGCTGCGCCCAAGCTGGCTGCCACCTTGCGCCGCAAATTTCCGCGGTCGCTCGACGGGGCTCCCTTCCTGTTGCCTGGGGCACCGTCGGCGGTGCGTCGGGCGCTCGAGGAGTGGTTCGACACCGAGGAGGTTCGCCCGACGATCGTGGCCGAGGTGGATGACAGCGCGCTGGCCAAGGACTTTGGCAAGGCCGGCATGGGGGCCTTCGCCGCTCCGACGGTGATCGAGGCCGAGGTCCGCCAGCAATACGGTGTTCAGGTGATCGGGCGGGCCGAGGCGGTGCGCCAACATTTCTACGCCATCTCGGTCGAGCGAAAGATCAAGCACCCGGCCGTGGCGGCCATTCGCGAGGCGGCCCGACAGGAGATCTTCTCGAAGCGGCGCGGGCCGGCGCCGTCTCTCTGAAGGCGACATGCCGGTTATTTCGACATCAAGTGCTCAAACTACCGAATAGCCGATCGGTGGGCCTGGCCCTATGACTACGTCACGGAAAGAAGGGTTCCCATGAGTGAGCAGGCACCAGGCGAGACACCGTTCGAGAGCGAGGCCGAGGTTGCGATCAACGCTCAGGCGTTGCCGGAGGAAGCTTCGCCGATTTCGTCTGTTCCAGGGACCGTGGGGCCCTGCGCGGCGTGCCGCCTTGCTATCTCGCAGGCCCTCGGGGACAACCCTGCGTTCCCGATCTGGTTTCACCTCGGGCGGCCAGGACTTTGTCTTCGCCACAGCCAAGGCAACGCCAAAGGGTGAAGGCTTCCGGGTGAGGCTACAAGGGCGCGAAGATTACTTTCAGCCGCGCCCCGGCAGCTGGTTCGGGCTGCCCGCCTGGACCGAGTCAGCTGCGGTGTTGGGTGGCCTGTGTTGGATCGTGACGTGGGAATGGATGCATCCGCCCGCGGACATGCGTCGACGGGCCAGGCCGACCAGCGCGGAAGCGCGCCGCAATCATGACGGAACCGTGGCATGCCATCGCTGATCGGGTGGTCACACTTAATCTTGTGATGCCTTTCTCCGGAACCCATGACCTGGCGCGGACCGGGACCTCGCGGGGGGTGCGGCGACTGGGCATGGCCTTGGCTGGGTTCGGCGTTCTCACGCTGGGCATGGCCCTGCTGGTCGTTCCGATCCCCGGCACCACCGTGGTCGTGTTTCCGCTCGGCCTGGCGATCCTCGCGCGGGAGTTCCTGTGGGCGCGCCGGCTGCTGGGCTGGTTGACAGCTCTCGTCCATCGGACCTGGGCCGGCATGCGGCGGCTGTTCGGCGTGCGGAAGGCCAGCCCGACACCCGTTCCCTGCGGCTGACACCTTTACCGCCGGTTGGTTATGCTGGTTGCTGGGATGCGCTGGCTGGTGATCGGACTCTTGCTCGCGACGTCGAGTTGCAGTCAGGGTGACGGCCCGCCGTCCGCCAGCGGAGTCTCCTGGCCCGAGGCCGACCGCCTCTTCCACCAGGATCCCCGGTGGCTGGGCGCGGACGGGGCCTATTCGATCGACCTGGGAGCCGGGCGGTCGCTGTGGTTGTTTGGCGATACCTTCGTGGCGACCAGCGCGGCGGCCCGCCGCACCGAAGCGTCGATGCCGCGGAACACGATCGCCATCCAGGACGGGCGTGATCCGACGACGGCCACGATGCGCTTCTTCTGGGGCAGCAGCACAGCGGGCAAGCCGACCTCGTTCTTCCCCGACGGGCCGGACACCTGGGTCTGGCCCGCGGATGGAATCAGGCTGCCGGGCGGGCCCCTCATCGTCTTCCTCTCGGTCGAACGGGCGACGCCGGGCCAGGGGCTGGGCTTCGCGAGCGCCGGTTGGCGGATCGGGATCGTCGACAATCCCGACGACGATCCGGCGACGTGGGCGCCACGGTATCTCGATCCATCGCCCGCGTCCTTCGACGCGATCGTGGGCAGCGCGGTCGTCCTCGACGGTGACTTCCTGGTCGCGCTCGCGCCCCGAAGCGATACCCACGCCGGGCAGTTGGCCCGCTTCGTCCCGGCCGATTTGCTGGGCGGCGTGGTGGCGCCCGAGTGGTGGGCGGGCGACGCGCGCGGCTGGGTGGCTGAGCCAGCGCTCGACGGGCCGCCGACGGTCGTGATCGACGACGCCGGCAGCGAGGCCTCGCTTCACCATGAAGCGGCGCAGTCGGCCTGGATTCATATGGCCAGCCGCGGATTCGGCAAGACCACGATTGCTGTCCGCCGCGCTCCCGCGCTCACCGGCGCTTGGTCCCCTCCGGTGGACGCCTTCACGCCTCCCGAATCGCGCGGCGCGAAGCCCTTCGTCTACGCGGCGAAGGCCCACCCCGAGCTGACCACCGGAAGCCCCGCCGAGCTGGTCGCGACCTACGCCACCAACAGCTTCACCTTCGCCGATCTCCTGACCAGCGCGGGGATGGAGTTGCTCTACTGGCCCCGGTTCGTGCGCCTGACGCTGCGTTGACGCTCGATCCATTTTTGCGGCGGTTCCTGCGCTTTTGAGGCACCATCCAAGGATGCTCAGCCCGCTGGAGGATCTGGTGTCGGTCTTGGCGCTCGAGCGCATCGAGGAGAATCTTTTCCGCGGACAAGCGCGCGATCCCGGCTGGGGCACGCTGTTCGGCGGACACGTCCTCGGGCAGGCGCTGTCCGCGGCGGTTCAGACCGTCCCCGCCGATCGGCGCGTGCATTCGCTGCACTGCTACTTCCTGCGTCCGGGTGACGTCGTTCGACCGATCGTGTACGAGGTCGATCGGATCCGCGACGGTCGTGCGTTCACCACCCGGCGCGTCGTGGCCATCCAGGCGGGCCTCCCCATTTTCAACATGTCGGCCTCGTTCCAGGTCGACGAGTCGGGCTTCGAGCACCAGGACACGATGCCGGAGGCGCCGCCGCCCGAGTCGCTCCCCACCGACCAGGACCGCCTCCGCCAGGCGCTGGCGCAGCTCCCCAATCCTCTTCGCGACAAGCTGCTGGCGGATCGGCCGTTCGAGGTGCGGACCGCCGATCCGATCGAAGACGATCCCTTCCGGCCGGCGCCGCGCAAACCGGAGCGCTTCATCTGGATGCGGGCGTCGGGCGCGCTCCCGGACGATCCGGCGCTGCACGCCTACCTGCTGGCCTACGTGTCCGACTATTCCTTCATGACCACGTCGCTGGCTCCGCACGGGACGTCCTGGATGAGCCCCACCATCCAGATCGCGTCGATCGATCACGTCATGTGGTTCCACCGTCCCTTCCGCTGCGACGACTGGCTCCTCCACGTGATTGACAGCCCCAGCGCCAGTGGCGCCCGCGGAATGGTTCGCGGGTCGGTCTTCACGCGCGACGGTCGCCTCGCGGCGTCGACGGCGCAAGAGGGGCTGATCCGGCCCCGACGTTGACCAGCCCCCCGCGCGGCGACGCTACTGCATGACCCGGTCGGCCAGATCCAGCAGCTTGACGGAGAAGCCCCATTCGTTGTCGTACCAGGCGATCACCTTCACGAACGTCGGATCCAGCTGCAGGCCGGCGTTGGCGTCGAAGATGGAGGTGTGGGGATCGCCGCGCAGGTCTGTCGAGACCAGTTCCTCTTCCGTGTAGCGCAGGATGCCCTGCAGCGGGCCTTCGGCGGCTCGCTTCATCGCCGCGCAGATCTCGGGGTAGGTCGCCTCGCGGGTCAGCTCGCACGTCAGGTCGACCACCGACACGTCGGGAACCGGGACGCGAAAGGCCATGCCGGTCAGCCGGCCTTTCAGCTCGGGCAACACCTTGGTGACCGCTTCGGCGGCCCCGGTGGACGCCGGGATGATGTTGTCCAGGATGCCGCGCCCGAACCGCCAGTCCTTGCCGGAGGGGCCATCGACGACTTTTTGCGTTGCCGTGGTGGCGTGAACGGTGGTCATCAGACCCCGCTTGATGCCGAACGATTCATTCAGCACCTTGGCCACCGGCGCCAGGCAATTGGTGGTGCACGATGCCGCTGAAATGATGGCTTCGCCGGCATAGCGGTCGGTGTTGACGCCGTAGACGTACACCGCGGTGTCGTCCTTGGCGGGCGCCGAGATGATGACCCGCTTGGCCCCGGCCCGCAGGTGGGCCTCACAGGTCTTCTGGTTCAGAAAGATGCCGGTCGACTCGACGACCACGTCGACCCCGGCGTCACCCCACGCGCAGGCGGCTGGCTCTTTCGCGGCGGTGGCTCGGATCGCTCGGCCGTCCACCACCAGCGCGCCGTCCTTGATCGTCACATCGTGACGGAACCGGCCGTGCACGGAATCGTGCCGTAGCAGGTACGCCAGGTGTGGCAACTCCAGCAGATCATTGACGGCCACGACCTGCAGATCGGTGCGTTCCATGGCCGCCCGAAAGACCATGCGGCCGATGCGGCCGAACCCATTGATGCCGACTCTTGTCATCGCTCTTGTCTCCTTTGTGGAGAATCTGACGCCCAAGACCCGTGGCCGAAAGGACAAAGTGATTGCATTTCAGGCCACGAGCGCCAGACTCGAAAAATGCCGCGCTCTCACCCTGGAACCTTTCGGCGGGTCTGGTTTCTGTTCCCGCCCCGGACCGGGTTGCTCAACATCGCCGGCCCGTGGGAGGTGCTGGCCCACACCAACGACCTGCTGGGCCAACCCGCCTATCAGCTGGAACTGTTCGGGACCGGCGGCCCCCAAGTTCCGACCGGGCATGGCGTGATCATCAGCGGCGTGCGGGCCTTGCCCCGCGCCGGCACGCGTTTACCGGACGTGGTCATCGTTGCCGGCGCACCGCGCACGTCGCGCCCCGAAGAACAGCAGCCGCTGGTCAACTGGTTGCGGCGGCACCATCCGGGCATCCCGACCATCGTTTCGATCTGCACCGGGGCGTTCTTGCTCGGCGCCGCCGGGCTGCTGGAGGGCCGGCGCGCCACCACCCACTGGATGTACCTGGACCAGTTACGCGCGCAGTTCCCGGGCGCTCAGGTCGTCGACGAAGGGATCTTCACCTCCGATCGGGGGGTGTGGACATCGGCGGGGATCACCTCCGGCATCGATCTGGCGCTGGCGCTGGTCGAGGAACAGCAGGGCCATCGGGTGGCGATGGCCGTCGCCAAGCGCCTGGTGCTGTTCCGGCGCCGGTCCGGCAATCAGCAACAGTTCAGCTCGCCGGCCCAAGCGCAGGGGCAGGGATCGCCCAAGCTGCAGGAGATCAGCGCCTTCGTCCTGGCCCACATCGAGGAGGCGCTGCCGGTGGAGCGCGTCGCCGCCGGCGTGGGCATGAGCCCTCGCACACTCAGCCGGTGGTGCGGCGAGCATCTCCACGAATCGCCGGCCATGCTGGTTCGCCGGCTTCGCATCGACGAGGCCCGGCGGTTGCTGGAGGAGACGGAGCTTCCGCTGAAGGACATCACGGCGCGCACCGGTCTGGGCGATTCAAGCACGATGTGGCGCGTTTTCACCGGCCGCCTGGGCGTCACCCCCGCCGCTTACCGCCAGCGCTTCGCCAGCGAGCGCCCACAGGACGCGCCCTCCCCGGCGGGCCCCAGGAAGGCAGACCGCCTGACGCGGATCGTGCGGGGCGATGGTCGGGTTGCCCGCCGGTGCTGATCAATCGCAGGTGTTCGCGGCGCGGTGCATGAAGGTGTCCTGGGCGCTCACGATTCCGGACGTGAGCTCCAGCGCGTCGCCGGCCGGCGTCGCGGCCGAGAGCTCGAAGGCTCCCGTCGCCGTCAGCCCGCACTCCCGCAGCACGTCGGTGCAGTCTTGCTCGAGGCGTGACAGCACCAGGCTGCCGCTGACAGCGGTGTAGGCGACGAATGGCGGCTCCGGGCTGACGTTCGTGCTGCAGCCGGTGAGACCGGGTTTGTCGGGGCAGGGCCCGCTCCCGCCGGTGCTGGGATTGCCCACCTGCAACTCCAGATTCGCCCGGGCGTCGTCGAGACCATACGAGCCCGCCCCGAGGGCCACGCCATGGACGGTCAGCCGAACGCGGAGGTTGCGATCGCACACACGAGCGCCCGCCGCTTCGGTGTGACAACCAGGCGACATCGCGGACAGCACGAGATCGGTACGGAGCGCCGGGCTTGGTTCGCCGCCTATCGGGACGGTGGCACGGTCGTAGGCGATGCCTTCCCCGCTGGGCGACGACGAGAAGTGCCCGTCGAGGGACAAGGCTGCGTCCCCCGAGCGCCAGCGCAGGTCACCGGTCACGTTGCGGGAGGGCACCACGATGTTGCCCTCCGGACACCCGCAGGCGACCGAGCCTGCCGAAAGGAGCGAGAGCGCCAGCGAGAGCGTCAGCTGAGATGGACGGGCACGCATGCAGTCCCAGCCATGCAATGGCTGTGCTCAGAGGGCGCGCGCGAACGGCTCCAGCCCAGCCGGCCTGCCGCGCCTACCGTCCGTCGAGAGGTGTCCGACTTTGGACACCGTCGGGTCATTGTCGGCGCGTTACCCGAACAATCCCGGCAGCGCACCCGTGTAGAGCGGCGCGCCCGCAATGCCCGAGGTGTACTTCACGCCGTCGATGGCCTTCGTCAGGAGGCTGCCGTCGACGCCGAATTTCGGCATCAGCGTCAACCACAGGTCATTGAACGGCCGGTTGCCAGAGCCGCCCGTCTGTTGCGGCAACGATCCGCCGGTCACTTTCAGGAATGTGCCGCCTTTGAGGCCGGTGTTCTTCCCGCCGAACACGATGAGCGGCATGTTCTGCTGGTTGTGGTCGTACGCACGCGCCACCTCCGTCAGGTACACGATGATCGTGTTGTCGATCAGCTTGCCCCCGTCGACGTCGGGCTGATCCACGAACTCCTGCAGGGCCATGGCGGTCGCGTTCGAATAGAAGGCGTTGATCTGGCTCAGCCAGCCGTTCGTCGCGGCGTCACCGCTGTGGCTGGGCGGATGGTGGGGCGTCGACTGAAGATTGCCGGCGATGGTGGCGCCCTGGAACGCGCCCGGAAACACCACCCAGTTCGTACCGGCCGACCACATGAAGGTGGCCACGCGCGCGTAGTCGCAGGCAAACGCGGTCTTGATCAAGCGCAGCTGCGTCAGCCCGAGGTCGAGGTGCGGGTGGCTGGTGGGCATGTTGGGGATGAAGTAGTCGACGCCGGCCAGATCGGTCGACACGCCGTTGGAATTCTGCTTCCCGGTCACCTGGGTGAAGCTGGGCGGCATCGGGGGTTTCATACATGTGCCGCTCATCCCGCCCATGCCGCCGGACGTCGAGCCGTACGTCTGTTGCAGGCTGTTCTCGAGCTGCGTGATGGCGGTGGCGTGGACCGCCAGGCGATCCTTCTCGCTGGCCGGAATCAGCGTCTGCATGCGCGCCAGATCGCCGCGCAGGTAATCCAGCACCGACTTCTTCTGGGCCAGGATCTTGGCGGCGTCGGTTCCGGTCATCATGCTGCCACCAAAGATGCGGGTGTAGACGTTGAGCGGCTGCGTCTCCGGCGCCATCGGCTGCCGGGCCTTGGCGATGTCGGTCTGACCCACCAGCGGGGGACGGTAAGACAGCGTCCGCGGCGACACCTCGTCGCGATCGGAACGCACGTCGGCGGCAAGCCGCAGGGATTGAAACGGCGTTGCGTCCTTCTGCGCGGTGCCGCCCAGCAGCGGGGAGTTGTCGAGCAACAGCTGATCGATGGACGCTCCCCCGGCTGCGTGATCCTGCTGGCCGATCCTGCCCAGCACCGGGACGCCGGTCATGATTGCGGCCATGCCGCCCTCATGCGTGTTCTGGCCACTGTTCGCGCTGGCATCGCGGGTGGCGAACACCACGTTCAACCCGTCGATCATCGACATGTAGGGTTTGAGCCCCGCCGCCTCGAAAGGGGCGCTCTCGAAGGGCAGCGTGAAGGACGTGGTGGTTGCGCTCGCGTTCGGGCGCCAGGATGCCAGGCCCGGCGCCGTCCCGAGAGGGTGATGCACGATCAACAAGCGCAGCGGCGCTTTCACCCCCTCCGCGCGCGCCTCGATGGACCGCAGCCACGGGGCCAGCAACGCGGCCGAGCCACCACACGCCTGCAGGAACGCTCTTCTCTTGTGCTTGTAGGACGTCACTTGGTACCTCCCGCGCGCGTGCGCACGAAACTTGCCGTGGCGACGCTCTTGAACAACGAGGCGAGCGTACCGTTGGTTTGCGAGCGGATGTCGTTGAGCTCGCAGGTGTTGTAGGTCCGGAGCATGTCGCCCAGCGCGTAGCTGGCGACCTTCTGCACCGCGCACCCGCGCAGGACCCCGGACTTGCTCAGCGCCTGAGCAAACGCCTGGGCCCCGGTCGCCATGCCCGGGGCGAGGGGCGAGGGCCCCGCGAAGGTCACGGTTGGATCGATCGGGTATCCCCCTTCGTCCTTCGTTCGATAGTCGCCGATGGGGCCGAAGTTCAGCAGGACGCGCGAGTAGGAGTCCATCTGCGCGTGGCAACCCTTGCAGGGCTGGTTGGCCATACGCGCGTCGGACTTCAGCACCTCGCTGTCGCAGGCAGAAAGGGTGGTGCTGCCGTCGGGCGATTTGCAGTTGATCACGTTCACGGCGGTCGGCGTCGACAGATCGATCGCCATTCCGATCTCGTTCTGGCAGAGCAGGTCGTCATGGATGAACTTGCCCCGGTGAACGATCGAGGTGACGGCCGGATCCGAGGCGGACCACAAGAACCCGGGCTGGGTCAGCATCCCGGCCCGGCCCTGCGATGCCGGCCAGGTCGCCTTCACGAAGGCGGTGTTGCTGGTGGGGGCGCCGTTCGGGAAGGCCAGGCCCGGAAACAAGGTCGCCAACCGCTTGTTGACCCACACGCTCTGCGAACCCAGCAGGTCGTCGAGCGTTCCCGAAGGATTCGTCCAGAACACCTCGTTCACGAACTTCTGGGTCGAGGTGTAGATGTCGCTCTCCAGCAGCGACTGGTCCTGGTCGGCCATCGCCAGCGCCGAGAACAGACTGGTGTCCTTGGGCTTCGAGAACAGCTGCCGGACGTTGAACCAGTCGATCAAGATGTTGTCGAGATTCTCCTGAACTTGCGCGTTCGCCAGCAGGCGGTCGATCTGCTCGCCGATGCCATCGGGCGTTCCAAGGTTACCGGCGTCGGCGGCGGCCATGAGTGCGGCGTCGGGGCCGGAGCCCAGGAAAAGGAAGCCGAGCTGGGTGGCGACCTCGTAAGGGGTGAGCGCGGTGTTGGGATACTTTCCGGTCGCGTCCGCGACCAGCGTGGGCGAGCCCAGCTCCGTCCGGTATACGAACGACGTCGAGATGAGCGTCGCCTGAATCATGAGCTGGACGCCCGTCGCGTAGTCCTGCATCGCCCCCTGCGCGTACACCTTCATCAGGTTCGCGCTCTCGGTCGCGTCGAGCGGGCGCCGGTAAGCTTTCTTGGCGAACGCCTGGATGAACGTCTGCGCGCAGGCGGTTTGCGCGGCCGCCGTGGTGCCGCTGCACGGGGCGATGGCCCCCTGGGCGCCGCCGATCTTGGACGCGATGGCGGGCAATACCCCCTGCTGAGTGGCGTCGTAGAGCGCGTACTGGAACTCCGCGCTGACCCCTTGGGTGGTGTCGCTGAAGAAGGCGTACTGGTTCTGGCCGCCGGTGTTCGAGACCGCAGGCGACTCGGGCAGTCCCAGCAGATCCTTCACGGCCGCGCTCCACTGGGCGGCCGATAGGCGCCAGAGCCGTTGCGGGATGGGGCCCAAGGGCGTGCAAGCCGCCGGGCCGCCCCCGCCGCCGGAGCCGGTGCCCGCGATTCCCGCCGTGCCGCCCGTACCGCTGCTGCTGCCGCCCGTCCCGGCGCCGCCCGTGCCGGTGCCGCCCGTGCCGGTGCCGCTGCCGCCCGTGCCACTGCCGCCCGTGCCGTTGTTTCCCGGCTTGGCTCCGGTATCGACCTGTCCCACGCATCCCAGCGCAGCCGCCAGTGCGACGGTGGAAAGGGACCGCAGCCGGCGTGCCTTTTCAAGCGTGACCATGTGACCCTCCGGGCCGTAGGGGAATCCCCCGATACGCGTTCGGCGAGCTTGCCGAACATGTACAGGGAGACCCGGTCACCGCGGAAAGCAGGTCAGATTTGTTCGCGGCTACTTTTCGGGGCGGGGGCCACTTTTTCCGCCTCTTGCGCGTCAGAGCGGGTCGGGCACGGCCCTCTCGTTCAACGCTGCGATCTCGTCGCCACTCAGGGCGCGCGCCCAGATCGCGTAATCGTCGATGATCCCCGAGAGGGACCGGGCCCCCTGGCTCCAGCGGCCGATGTCGAGGCTGGACTCACCAGGCAGAATGGGGGCCGGCAGCTCGGAATCATCGACGAGGACGCCATCGTGATACAGGCTGAAGTGGCGGTTGGTCGAGTCGAAGACGGCCGTAAATTGCATCCAGCGATCAATCTCGATGCACTTGCAATCGAGGATGACGTAGTCGTTGGTGGGTATGCCGACGTAGTACGAGGCCTCGAGCCAGTAGAACCCTGGTCTGGGATCGAACTCGATCTCCCAACCGCCCATGCTCGCTTTTTCGGCGGTGAGAAGGACCGCCCGATTGTTGGTGAACGCGGCCTGGTCGTCCGCGGAGAGCTTGATCCAGACCGAGACGGTCCAGTCGGGGGTCGCGGTCGGGAAATCCGGGAAGGTGACGCTGTCGCCGGTCTGAAGGCGCAGTCCGCCCGCGAAGCGACCGGTCGTCACCCACGTGCCGCCGACGAGCTGACCGTCGTGCGCGTGGCCGCTTCGATCCCCGACGGTGGTGCTGCCGCTCGGTTCATCGAAGGGCCAGTGTGCAAGCAGCCCGGGCGTCAGGCTACGGTCAGGAATCGAAACCGATTCGATGGGCGCCGGACCGCATCCCGCCAGGCAGGCCAGCACCAGGGGGGCGGCCGCGCTTGGCCATCGCGCGCGGCTCACAGCGGCGTCACCAGCGTCAACGACGCGAGCAGCGCCGGGCGATCGATGCGCGCCGCCTCTTCACCAGAGAAATGCACCGTGGGGTAGGGCGCAGCGAGCTGTCCGTGAGCTTCGATGGCGACGCCCAACCGCCGGCCGAGCGCAATCGTCAGACCGGCGCTGACGTCGAACAAGCTCGCCCAGCTATGGCCGGCGCGCCCTTCGTACGGCCCCGTCCCCACGCCATCGACCTGCACCAGGAGGACGCCGGCGCCGACACCGACCGCCGGGCGCACGGCCCGGCCCTGCCGGAAGGCGGCGCGCAACTCGACCAGGCCAAAGGTGTGACCGACGGTGGCCGTGCCCTCGGGCCGTGTCACCTGCGGGTGCGTGCCGACGCCCGCGACGGTGATGCGCGTCTCCAGCACCGACCCCAGCTCGGCGCGCAGTCGCGCGAGCGGCAGGTAAGCCGGCCCGAGCGTTCGGGAGCCTTCGAGCAAGCTCAAGCCGAGCTCGAACGAGAGCGGCCCGAGGGGGGCGCGCGGGGCCGGCGTGGCAGGGGCCTCCGGTGCGACGACAGCCGTGGGAATGGGCGGCGGGGCCATCTTCGGTGTCGGCATTGGCCTGGCCGCGGTGCTTCGAGCCCGTTCCAGAGCGCTGGCTCGAAGAAACTCCAGAGTGCGGATGGCCAGAACCTCGTCGTCATGGATGCTGCTGTGGGCGGGGACCACCAGGCGGCGGACGGCGGCCCGGCCCCCGGTGACACCGTCGACGATCCAGAGTTCAGCCGGCCCCTCATCCGGATTGCCGATGAGCGTGATCGTCGCGAGCGAACCGTCCTGCGGGTTGGGCGGGTCCACCATCCACAGCGCATCGCCCCCCGCGCCGAACTCGCTGATCGTGACCTCGAGGCCGCCCGCCGTCAGCTCTTCCCGCAGGCGCGTCAGGCAGCGCCGCGCCCTCGGAGAGATCGCGCTCGACTGGAGCACGTCCACACGACCGCCCGTCGCCACCGGAACTGTCACCCCCGCCGCCGCGGGCAGGGCAAAGACGGTCACCGTCAGGCAGGCGAGCGTGACGAGGCGGCGATCCTTCATCCGAAGCTCACCGACGCGACGTCACCTCTCGGGCCGCCCGGGCGTAGACACCCTGCGGGAATCGACGCAGGTACGCGGTCGCGACCGCGCGGGCCTCGTCCGTCCGCTGTTGCCGTTCGAGCGCGATCATCATCCGGCCCATCGCCTCGGCGGCATACGCGCCGGAGGGGGCTTCGTGAAGATAGCGCTGGTACCAGGCCAGCGCGTCCGAAGCGCGACCGCCCTGGCCGTCGGAGAGGCGCCCCAGGAGAAAGGATGCTTCCTTGGCTCGCAGCGTCCCCGGGAACCGAGCGCGCTGGGTGAGCAGCACGCGCCTGGCCAGGCGATCCTGCATCTTGAACCGAGCGGCGTCGGCGAGCGCCGCGAGATCCTCGCTGCTGGCCGCCGTCAGCACGTTCGCGACGCCGCGCCGTTGCGCTTCACTCAAGATGCCGGCGGAATCCCCGTCGGCCAGCCGTTCCGACCAGGGCGCGTGCGGTTGGCCGGCGCTCGGCAGAGGCCGGGGCGTCCCTGGCGATGACTCGGGGGCCGACGCTTCGACGGGCTCGGGCATGCTTCCGGGCGCTGGCGCTGGCGGTGCGTTCACCCGCGCGGCGGGGGCTGGCTGCGTCGACGAAAACACCCGCGAACCGTCCGGTCGTACCGAAAGCGACTGCCCGGCCCGCACCATCACGCTGTCGCTGGAACCGGGGACGTCCACGGACACGACGCCACTTTCCATTTGCAGATCGAAGCGCGCCTCGGCGGCGTTCCACGCCACGAAGAACGCGGTGCCGTGGACGTGGATGAGAAAGGCGCCCGCCTGGACCTGCCAATCCGCGCCCGGCCGGTGCGCCACGTGGACGTGCGCCCGCCCATCCTCCAGCGCGACGTGGGCGCCCCGGCTTCCCACCTCGAGCACGCGGACGCGCGCTTTCGGCATCATCTGGATATTGGTCCCATCCGAGAACGCGAGCTGGGGCTCGTAGGTGGCGGACGAGCGCACGTAGCCATCCGGCGGGGGCGCGGCACCGTCCACCGTGTAGCTGAGCGTCGCCGCCGACGGGGTCGGGAGAGGAGAATGACGGCCCATGGTCCAGACCACCAGCCCGGCCACGGCCAACGTGCCCAGCGCGATGCTGGCCGTCTGGCGCACCTGACGGTGGCGGACGTTACGGGCGCGCGCGCCGGACAGGATCTGCACCGCCCGTCCGGTCCCCGGCGCCTCCGAAGGCATTTCCACCTCCCGGGCCAGGAACGCCGCGAAGCTTGCGGCGCGCGCGTCCAGCCCGTCGACGCGTGCGTTCGGCGGGGTGGGCAAGCGGGTCACCGCCACGCTATCCCCTCCCGCGGCGCCTGCCGCTGGCGCGGACTCCTGTGGTCGCTGGTCATCCCCTGACATTGGCCTTGGTGCTCCCGTTGGTGGAGGAATCCGCGTTGGCCCGCGGTGCTGCGGCGGACGGCCGCTGGTCGAAGAAGCCACGCAGTCCTGCGTCGCCGCCGACGTGTTTGCTGACGCGCTCGCCGGCCCGGGTCACCAGCCGCTTGGCGGTGCTCAGCGAGACGCCGAGCCCGCTGGCCACCTCTTCCAGCGTCTGCTCCTCGAGGTAGCGGAGGACGAACGCCGCACGCTCGCGGGCTCCCAGCTTGTCCAGGATCGCATAGCAGCGCGCCAGCGCTTCGCGCGTTTCCGGGTCGGCGCTCGGACCCTCGACGTCGGGCACGAAGCCGCTGTCCGACAGCAGCACCTTCCGTCGGACCCAGCGGTACCGCAGCTCTCGCCTCACAACGTTGACGGCGATGGCAAAGACAAACTCACGCAGGGCCCCGGCGTCGCGCAGCACCCCAATGCGCGAGAACACGCGCATGAACGCTTCCTGGGTCAGATCGTCCACCTCCGGTCGCGGCCCGAGCGCCCGCGCGATCAGGCGGCGGACGCTGGCTGCGTGTCGATCCCACACCTCCACGGCCGCCCACGGCTCCCCGCGGCCGAGCGCGGCGACGAGCTCGTCCTCGCTTGGTCCGGGCGGCGCCTCGCCCTCGCCCGCGGCCGGCGCGACCGTACTGGGCGAAGCGCTCGCGCGCTCGGCATCCGAGGCTGGGGGGAACGCTCGCATTGCCCGCGGCCCAGTATGGCACGGAAGAAGTTCGCGCTCGATCAGGACGACGGCGGTCACCCCATCAAAGAACCGTTGGCCAGCCAAAACGGTCCAGCGAAATAGCGTCCGTCCCCCTTCGCCGCAACGCGGCCGATGCGAGCGGTGGGTTCTATTGCCCCTCCGGCGGCTGCCACAGCTCGACCTTGTTTCCTTCGGGGTCCATGACCCAGCCGAATATCCCGAACTCCGACGCCTCGACCTGCTCGAGCACCTGACAGCCCGCTTCGCGGAGGTCCTTCAACAGCCCGTGAAGATCCGCGACGCGATAGTTCACCATGAAGGTCGCCTGGCTCGGGGCAAAGTTGGCGCCGTCTCCGACTGCCCAGGCGGTCGTCCCAGGGGCGGGAGCACCGGCCGCGTCGACCCAGCGAAAGGCTGTGCCCCCCCAGGCCTGGACGTCGATGCCGAGATGGGTCTTGTACCAGTCGCGCAGTCTTGCTGGATCTTCCGCCTTGATGAAGATCCCGCCGATCCCTGTGACTCGCTTCATGAGCAACCTCTGCCACCCTTTCGAGGGATAACTATCGCCCTGCGGGCGCGTGACGCAACCGCGGGGCGCGCTGCCGCGCCGCCACTGCCCGAACGCCACAAACGAACCCCACAAAAACGAACCCACACGAACGAACGCCATGAAACATCCACCGTCTTGAAACGCGCCGGAAACGACGCAGGGCGCATGATGTGACGGTGATTGGTGAGCGAGTATCAGGTGTTCGTTGACGAGGGGGAGCAATTTCGTGGAAACCGGTAGCAGTCGTTTAGGCAAGCTTAACGATGGGACGCTTCTTGCGAGGGTGATCGAGCTGGCGAAGTTGGAGCCTTTGCCGCACCTCAGCCAGGAGTATCGCGAGAGAATTCACCAGAAATTGTTGGTGAGGCTGGAACTCGAGCGGGAGCAGGAAAGCCGCCGAGGACAACAGCGGCGCCGACTGGCGCGGGTGTTTCTGGCGGGGGCGTCGGCCGTGGCGCTGGCCGCGTTGGCGCTGAAGTTGGTGGGCGGGCTGCCGGCACTCGGGCCGTCATTTCGTCCCTCCTGGACCGAACTGGCCCGATCGGTCCATCACCGGGCCGTGCGGACGCGATAGGCCCAGGCTCGAGTCCGACGGTTCACGTTCACGGGGGGGTGGAGCGGGCTCGTCGGGATGGAAAGAGGGTCGCTGCGACCTGCGAGGCCGGAACGCCGAAACGGCGTGCCACGTCCTGTAAGACAGCCACGGATAGCTTGCCGCCCCGTGTGCGGACTCGGTCGCGTTCTTGCTCGGCGCCGATGCGGAGGGGCTCGCGGCCGGCCGCCAGCTTGCGCGCCAGCGCGGCGCGCAGCAGCTCGTGGTAGCAGAGGATCCACGCGATCCACGGCTCATCGGCCTCACCGCGCGCCAGCACGCTGACCCGTCGCTCGAGCTCCGGCAATCCCAGCAAATCCAGCTCGCGCAGCGCGCCCGGAAATTCCTCCGCCAGACCACGCATGGCGGACCGCTCGGCCAGACCTGCGTTCGACGCACTCGGATCGGCGTCGGCGTGGCTCGCGTCTGTTTCGAACGTTCGGTCCTTCCCGCGCCGCCACAAGCACAGCAAGCGATACTTCCTCAGCAACCCGGCGCGTGCATCCGGCGACGGCGGAGGGGGCGCGTCGGGCTCACTCACGCTGGGCCGCCTGCAGAGCCTCGGCGACATCCTGAGCCAACCTTTGTCGCCGGCCCGCCAGGCGCTTCACCGTTGCGCCCTCGCTGCGCCAGCCCAGGTGGCGCAGCGCTTCGGCCGTCTGGTGCAGGTATTCACCGAAGCGCAGCGCCGCGTAGCCCGCGCCGGGCGCGGCCACCAGCGATGCCAGCGCCCACGGCGCGCCGAAGAAGGCCGCGATCACGCCGGCCTCGATCAACCAGGCGGCGGTCAGAAACGCAGCGCCCCCGATCATCTTGACGGTACTCAGGACGTCCTGGTCCTTCGTCACCTTCTTCGCCGCGAAGCCAGCCAGCCGGTACGGTCCCCAGCTGGTCAGCACGCCCCACGGCGCGATGGGGGCCAGCAGCAACGTGCGCAGGAACGAAAGCGCCACGCGGCCGCGCGACAGGTGGGGTGCCTCCAGCGCCCACGGATCGTGAACGCCCATCTTTTCCAGGATGCGCGCGTAGTCGCGCGCGGCGGCGGCGATGCGCTCGACGCGCGCCGGGTCCGACGCGCGCAGCTTCGCGTACGCCGCCAGCAGCTCGCGGGTGCGGGCGTGGTGCCGTTCGGGGGCTCCGTTGTCGGGCGCGGTGGTGGTCCAGCTGGCGACGCGAGCGATGCCTTCCAGCAGCTCGTGGGTCTCGGCTTGCAACACCAGTGCGTCCAGGCGGGCGCGAATGGTGTCCGTCAGATCATCGACGGCCTGGCGCGCGTCCCTGCCAAACTGGGGAAGAAACGACGCCAGCTCGATGGGCGGGCCGACCACCATGTGTACGCTCGAGCGAAACAGCGCGGGACGCTCGTAGCGTGTCCCTACCGGGATCACCCGGGGCAGGCGACGTCCCGCGACGCTGGCCTCGGCCGCCGCGCCCAGCGCGATGCGCGCGGCCCCGGTCTTCAGCGGCTTCAATTGCGGCTCGGCGTGCGACGTCCCCTCGGGATAGAGGGCCAGGTCCGCCCCCGCCGCCAGTTCGGCGCGGCAACGGGCGAAGGTCTCTTCGTTGCGTGAAACGGTTTCCCCTCGTTCATTGGCGGCCACATCGGCCTGCCGAAAGACCGGCAGGCATTCGAAGGCGTCCATGGCCAGTCGACCGAAGGGATTGCCCCACAGCGTGCTCTTGGCCAGGAATCGCACCCGCCGTCCCAGCGTCACGCGCAGCACCAACGGATCCAGCAGGCCATTGGGGTGGTTGGCCACGTACAACGTGCCCCCGTCGGACGGGACGTGCTCGCGCCCTTCGACGCTGCGGCGCGGGTAGTAGATGCGCACGCACCGCTCGGCCAGCCACCGTAACAGCGACGTCGCCAACCTGCGCATGCGCGCATCATAGCCGGCCGTCGCCGCGCGACGCGATGGGGCTCTGGCTGACTTTCCGGAGGGCGCGCCGTTACGGTTGCAGCGCCGCGCAGCTCGGGTCTTTCAACTGCTGAGCATCCAGCGCGCGCAGGTCGGCGACCAGCTTGGCGATCCCGGCGGGTGGGGTGACACAGGTTGCGGCTTCATTCGTCGCGCACGGGCTGCCCACCAGGAAGCCACGCCCGTCGGCACGCAGGAACTGAAACATCGTTCCATCGACCGGACGATCGTCGCGACCGTAGCTGGGCGGGGTAGCCAGCAGCAAGGCCGCCTGTACGTCGGCGTGAAGGATGTCGCGCAAGATGTCGCTGGCGTCCAGCACGTCGGCGGTCTCGCAGGCAGGCAGGACGGGCGCGCAACCGATCGTCCCGGCGTCGACCCGCAGGCTGCCCTCACGCACGTACGCGTACGACGCCGGGGGCGTCAGCGTGGCGTGGTCCTGATAGACGCCGTTGCCGCCGATCGGGCCGTAGCGATAGTCGGTCGCGAACGTGCAACTGGCTGCCGGTGCGTCCACTCCGGCGTCGGGCGGGCAGGCCGCATCGGTGCAGGCGATACCGCTGACGGTGCACGTGCAGTTGTTGCAGCCGTCCGTGCTGGGGAATTTCGTGCCGATCGGATGGTTCGTGCCCGCGTAGGCGCACGAGCCGCCGGCCCCACCCGGAAGGCCGCCGGCCCCGCCCGAAGCCGGCCCGCCTCCGTGTCCGCCGGACTGGGAACCGGCATGTCCGCCGGACTGGGAACCCGCATGTCCGCCGGACTGGGAACCACCGTGTCCACCGGACTGCGCGCCAGCGTGTCCGCCCGGTGCCGCGGAACCGCCCCCTCGGCCTCCGGCGTTGCCCCCGGTCGCCGAGGCGCCGCCCGCGCCCCCGTTGGCTTTGGGGGCGGGCGATCCGTCGCATCCCACACTCAGGCTGACGAGCATCGCCACGAGGATTGCCCGTGCTGCCACGCGGACCTCATGGAACTCGGGATCGCGCATGCGTCGCTTCATGACCAGCGTCCAGCAGAACACAGCCGCAGCCACCGCGCAAAGGAATCGAGGGGCGCTCAGCTGGAGAGCAGCTTCAGGCGACGGGTTCGTCCGTCGCGCGCCAGGGCGGGGGACGGTACCCGTGCTCCCTTCGCCTTGCCGCTTAGCTTGACCCCGAGCTTGCCCCGCGCCTTGTCGGTCAACGGCACGACCTTCAAATGCGGTCGCTTCGCCGGTTTGTGGGCACTCGTCGCGTAACCCGGCAGGGCCCCGGCGGCGCGCACGTGCGTGACCGCGTCGACCGCCAGGCGCAAGCGCAGCCCCGTCAGCGACTCCAGCAGATCTCCCTTTCGCCGCGCGGCCCACAGCTCCAGCTCGGGATCGCCTTCCACCTCGATGCGCAGCTCGATCGTCTTGGGGCGCACCTGACACCGTACGGCGCGCACCAGCCGACCGTGGGTGCGGTCCAGCGCATCCGCCACCCGCAGCAACGCCGCCAGCATCCGCACCCGCTTCCGTGCGCGGCGGGGCAGCTTGCCGAACTGTTTGTGCCGTCGCCGGACGGCCTTCTTGGCCTGGTTCGCGGGGGGCTCGGCCTTGCGGTGGTAACGCGCCGCTAGCCCCATGATCTCCAGCTCGTCGCGCGAGAACCCGGCCATGTCGCTGGTCTCGATCAGGTATTGCGCGTGTCGGTGGTGCCCCGAAGGGGAGATGTGAAACCCGATATCGTGCAGCAGCGCCGTGTACTCCAGCAGCTCTTCATCGCTTTCGTCCAGTCCGTGCAGCGCGCGCGTCTGATCGAACAGCGACAGCGCCAGGCGCGCGACGTGCTGCGCGTGCGGCTCGTCGAAGCGGCAGCGCCGCCCCAGCTCGATCACGCTGCGCGGGCGCAGATCGGGGAACTCCTCGACCAGCAGGATGCCGGGCCGGTGGGTGGCGATGTAGTCGGCGACGATGCCCTCGCGCAGGGCGGCCTCACAGACGGCGGCCTTGTCGGCGCCGGTCAGCTCCAGCGCGGTTCGCAGCACCACCGCGCCCGCCAGCACCGTGTCCACCCGGCGCGGGTCCAGCCCCGGTAGGCGCGCGCGCTCAGCGTGGGTCAGGCCGGCCAGCTTGCGCTCGAGCTCGATCAGCGCGGGCAAGGTTAGCGTGCGGACCACGCCGCCTTGGTCGTGCTCGATCAGCGACGCCAGCGCCGCCGCAGTCCCCGAGCTCATGGCGACGAAGTCGAATCCCATCGCCCCCACGCGCGCGATGACCGGCGCCAGCGCCTGCCGCACCCGCTCGCGCAGACTGCTCAACTGGCGCACCGTCGGCAGATCCGAGGCGCCCCATTCCTCACTGAGGCGGATCACGCCCAGCTTCAGCGAATCGGTGAAGTAGCATTCGCGCGCGTCGGCCAGGATGACTTCCAGCGATCCGCCCCCCAGATCCAGCAGCACCGCGCGCCGCCCCTCGAAGTGCAGCGATGCGCGCGCGCCCAGATAGATCAGCCGCGCTTCTTCCTGCCCGCGGATCACCTGAATGTTGACGCCCACCTCGTCGCGCGCCGCCCGCACAAACTCGCCGCCGTTCTGGGCTTCGCGCACGGCGCTGGTCGCCACGGCCACCAGCGCGTCGGGTTGATGACGATCGGCCAGGCGGCGCAGGGCGCCCAGCGCGTCGATGCCGCGACGAAAGACATCCGGCGGGATGATTCCGGTCCGCAGCGAGCCCTCGCCCAGCCGGACCATCTCCTTGGCGCGGTCCAGCGTCTCGAAGTGCCCGTTGGGCGTCACCTGCACCACCATCAGGTGGAAGGAGTTGGAACCGACATCGAGAGCCGCTATGCGCATTCCGACTTCATGATACCCCCCGGGCGATCCCGGGACCCGCTTCATTCGGGTGACAAACCACCCGGCCCTGCGGCCGTCGCGTGACAGTTCGGCTGCGGACGCGTCACCGCGTGTCGGCCTTCGCCTGAGATCTCCCCATCTCTCTTCCCATCTCTCTTCCCAGCGCGTTGCCGTCGATGTACGCGGTCAGCTCCTGCTTGCCGAACAGGATCCGCTTGGTGGGGAAGGGCGTCTTCTCGGTCACCCGGAAGGGGTCGAAGCGCCGCGCGCGGCTGCTGGCGCGCAGGGTGTCCAGCACCGCGCTGGGCAGATCGCGAAGCAACCGGCCGCGCGTGGCGACGCCGTCCTCGGGCGTCTGCACGCTGACCACAATCGACGTCGAGGGGAACTGCTTGGTCAGGTTCGCCAGCAAGCCTGACAGCGACTCGGGCGGCGCGGCGTCGGGGCGCACGGTCACACCGGACGCGATCTCGATCTTGATCGCCTGACCGGCCACGCCCTCGGGAACGGTGAAACGCACGGTCTCGGTGTACTCGGGACCGTCGTAGGGTCGCAACGTGACCGCCACGGGCACGACATCGCCGGGGTGAAGGATATCCGTCACCAGCGAAGCGCCGACGATCTCGGCCAGGTCGCGCCGAAATTCCAGGTGAACATCGATGTCCAGCTGATCGACCACCACCGGTTCGAAAGGATTCGCCAGCACCTCGCCCAGCGCGCGCAGGCCCCGGGTACTGGCCAGCAGCTGGGCCGAAACCCCTTCGGTGGACGCGAACTGATCACGCAGCTCCAGCGGGGGCTGTCCTTTCAGGCGCAAGCGAGACGTGACCTCGACCAGCATGTCGGCCGGATCGGGCTCGGCGTCGGCGATGGCGCTGCTGGTGACCAGCGACGCCAGCGTGGGCGTCAGGCGGCGATGACGCGCGATCTCGGCGTGGAACACGCGCTCGGGAGCGCCGGGGGCGTTCACCCGGATGGTGACCGGCACCATGGTCACGCGCGCGCCCAGGTCGCCCAGGATGCACGACTTGCGATCTTGGATCAGGGCTCCGACCTCTGTCAGCGGCGACGAGAGTTTCATCGACTGCGCCAGGCTGGGCAGGATCGCGTGAATTTCGGCGTCCACCAGCGGCAGGTACAGCTCGCCCGTTCCGGTCATCGGATGGCCGAACGCCAGCACGGTGTTGTGGTCGACGTACGTCACCGTGCCGGTTCCCACGACGCTCATGTCCCCGCGGACCAGCTCGACGCCGATCGCCGAGCCCGGCTCGACCCGGCCGGGGCCGCTGACCCCCGGGCGTCGCCCGCCCCCGCCGCGCATGGGGACCAGGCCCATCGGGCGCAACGCCGTCTCCATGTCGACCACCGTGCGCGCGTCGAAGCCGGAGACCGACAGCGGGATGGCGATGGGGCGCAGCTGAGCTTCAGGGGTCGGCGGTCGCGCGCCAGCGGCGACGCCTCCTGCGTCTGACCCCGCGCGGGCGCCCTCGGTTTCACCACCGATACCGGGACCTCCCTCGGCGACGGTCAAGGTGCGAATGCCGCCCGCGCGCTGGTCGACCTGCGCCAGGTCCATGACATGCGCGCGGCGGGGGCGGGCCCGCTCGGCCAGCATCGATTCGATGGGCGTCACGCCCCCCAGCGGCTCCTTGGCGAAGCTCCACCCATAGGCGATCGCGCCCATCAGCTTGCCGTCGATATAGACCGGGCTGCCGCTCATGCCGGCGACGATGCCCGTGTGTTCCAGTCGGGGATCTTCGGCGCGAATCAGGATGACGTCCTGCTTGGGCAAGAAGTTTCGCAGGATCGAGATCACCCGAACCTTGAAGGGCTCGGGCGTTCGGCCCTGGAAGACCGTCAGGGCCTGGCCCACCATCCCCGGCCGTACGTCGGCCAGTCGCAGGATCGCCGGCGGCGGGCCGCCGGGAACGATGGCGTGGGCGGGCTTCAACGCCGACGGGACCGCGACCGCAGCGGCCGGCGCGGCACGAGTGGGCGCGGACGCCGCAGCAACGCCCGCGAGGGCGATCCAGGCCCACAGCGCCCGTGACGTTGAGACTCGGAGACCGTGCCGGAGCAAGGGCCCCAAGCGTAACACGCGGGGTCATCGTCGGCCCCGGGTGGGGCTCACGACTTTTACCCGGCGCGTGGGCGGCCTTCGCGTTGACACCAGCGTCGCGGCAGCGGATATTCAGCCTTCGCCTGTTTCCCAAGCCCCTCCCCAACGCGCCGTCACTGTCTTCAAGGAGACGCTCGCCATGAAACTTGTCTGGGTCGCCATTGGTCTTCTGGTCGCCGGCATCAGCGTGGGCGTCGCGTGCGGTCCGAAGGAAACTTACTGTTACAAAGAAGGCAAGCCTTGCTCGGACGTCAAGCGCGAGAAGGATCTGGACGCCATGTGGACTGCGGATGCGGAGGATGCGGCGCCCGTTTACCATTGCTCTGCCCCCGACGGGGCGCAATTCACCTCGGTCGATCCCTGTCCTCCGTAAAGTGCTGAACCGTTGCAGAGGCGCAGCGCTCGTCTGACATGAAACGCTTCCGGGCGGCGGTGGTCGGGGGCAGCGGGTACGGTGGCGCGGAGATCATCCGCCGCCTGCTGGTGCACCCCGAGGTCGAGCTGGTGCGGGTCGCCAGCGTGGATCACGTGGGCGAGCCGCTGGGTGCGGTTCATCTGCCGCTGGCCGGGCGCACGGGCCTGCGCTTCGAGAACCTTTCCCCCGCGGACGCCGCCGCCGGCTGCGATATCGTGCTGATGGGCCTGCCCCACAAGGTCAGCGCCGAGAAGGCCCCCGCCGTGCTGGCGGCGGGCGCCAAGGTGGTCGACATGTCGGGTGATTTTCGCCTGCGCGATGCCGCCAGCTACGCGCGCTTCTACGGCGCCACCCACCCCCGTCCCGAGCTGCTGGGCACCTTCGTCTACGGACTGCCCGAGTTGAACCGCGACGCAATCCGGAAGGCGCGCGCGGTGGCCTCGCCCGGATGCTTCGCCACCACGGTGGAGCTGGGCCTGTTGCCGCTGGCGCGCGCGGGAAAGCTGCGCGGGACGGTGCGCGTGGTCGGCATCACCGGCTCGTCGGGCAGCGGGGTCGCACCGTCGGCCGGCACGCACCACCCGGTGCGCGCGGTGAACCTGAAGACCTATCGGGTGCTCGACCATCAGCACACGCCCGAGATCCTGGAGACTCTGGCCGTGGCCGGTGCGCCCGACGTCTCGCTGCGCTTCGTGCCCGTGTCGGCGCCGCTGTCGCGCGGGATCCTGGCGACGTCGTTCGTCGAGGTGGACGCTGCCGAGACGGCCGAGTCCATCGCCGCGCTGTATGTCGGCGCTTATGACGCCGAGCCCTTCGTGCGCTTCGTGCGCGATCGCTTGCCCGAGGTGGCGGCGGTGTCGGGCTCCAACTTCGCCGAAGTGGGCTTCACATTGGGCGACACAGCCGGCGGCGGCACACGGACGCTGGTGGTGGTCAGCGCGACCGACAACCTGATCAAGGGCGGGGCCGGGCAGGCGATCCAGAACATGAACCTGATGCTGGGCTTGCCGGAGACACTGTCGCTGGAAGATTCGGGGCCCTGGCCGTGAGCGACGTCGCGCCCGCCCCCATCGTCGTCAAACTGGGCGGCGACGTGCTGGAGGGGGCGGCGCTGGCGACAACGGCCGCCGATCTGGCGCGCGTGGTGGCGAAGACCGGCCAGCCCCTGGTGATCGTCCACGGCGGCGGCGCGCAGGCTACAGCGCTGTCCCAGCGGCTGGGGCTGACCCCGGTCGTGATCGGGGGTCGTCGCGTGACCGACGCGCCGACGCTGGAGGTGATGAAGATGATCGTCGCCGGCAAGTTGAACGTGGATCTGACGACCGCCTTGCGCGCGGCCGGTGTGCGGGCGGTGGGGCTGTCCGGCAGCAGCGGGGTCGTGCAGGCGCGCAAGCGACCGCCTCGGGTTGTTGCCGGCGGCGGGCCGACACCGGTCGACTTTGGTCTGGTGGGCGACGTGGTCGGCTTCGATCTGTCGTTGCTGTCGGTCCTGTGGAAGGGCGCCTACGTGCCGGTGGTGGCCAGTCTGGGCCTGGACGATGCCGGGGGATCGCTGAACATCAACGCCGACGTGGTGGCCAGCCAGCTGGCGGCGGCGCTGGTCGCGCAATGTCTGATCGCCGTCACGGCCGTCGGGGGGGTTCGGCGCGACAAGGATGATCCGGCGACCCGCATCGCGCGCCTGACGGTGGCCGAGGCGCGCGCGGAGATCACCGCCGGACGCGTGAAGGGCGGCATGATCCCGAAGCTGGAGGAGGCCTTCGCGCCGCTGGAAGCGGGCGTCGGCGCGGTACACATCGTCGCGCCCGGCGAGGTCGCGGGCGCAGTGGACGCCCCGGGGAGCGTGGGCACCTGCCTTCGTCCCTGACCTGCCTGACCGGGATTTTCGCGCTTCCGCGAGGGGGGCGATAGATTCGTTGGATGGGCCGCCTTCAGACGCACTTTCGAAACAAGCTGGTGGCGGGGGCCCTGGCGGCGATCCCCGTGGCGCTGACGGTGTTCATCCTCTGGTACGTCGACAGCAAGGCGCGCGGCCTGTTCGGCATCCAGTATCCGGTGGCGGGGCTGCTGGTGGGCCTGGCAGGCCTGTATCTGCTGGGGCTGTTCGTGACCAGCCTGGTCGGGCGGTGGGTGCTGACCGGCGCCGACATCTTGCTGGTGCACATCCCAGGGCTACGCGACTTGTATCAGTCGTGGAAGCAGATGGCCTTCTCGCCCGAGGGGGACGAGGGCATCTTCGCCCGGGTGGTTCTGGTCCCCGACGAGAGCGGTCGCATGAAAATGATGGGCTTCGCCACCCGCAAGCCGCTGGACGGCGATCCCGAGACCCTGTGCGTGTTCGTGCCCGGGGCACCCAATCCCACGGCCGGCCGCCTGTACTTCGTGCCCATCAGCGAATGCCTGGTGCTGGACCTGCCGGCGCGCGCGGCCTTGAAGGTGCTGATCTCGGGCGGGAACTACGTGCCAGCGGAGATCGGTCGCCACCTGGCCCGCGAACGCGCCAAGGGGCTTGGCGAGGGGCCGGGTTCGGGCCATGCTGGACCTGGATGAAGTCGCCCGCGTTGTCGCCGTTGCCGGCCTGGTTTCTCTCGATGATTCTTGCGGTGCGGTTGACCGGGGGGGCCTCCGTCGGTCACGCCGCGCCACCCGCGGCCGCGGGTCCGCGCGCCGGCGACCAGGCTCCCGCGTTCACGCTCAAGAGCGTCGACAAGGGCGAGCCCAAGGCGCTGGCCGCGTTGTTGAAAGAGGGGGGCGGCCGGGGTGTGGTGCTGGCGTTTCTGTCCGCCGAGTGCCCGTACGTCGCCCAGGCCCGCCAGCCGCTGGGTGATCTGTTCCGTTCGTTCGGCAGCAAGCTGTCCTTCGTGGGCGTGAACGCGAACCAGAACGAGCGCGCCGAAGACATCAAGGCCGACGCGGCTGTCAGCTATCCCTTCCCCATGTTGCGCGACGAAGGCGCCAAGGTGGCCGAGCTGTTCGCCGCCGAGCGCACGCCCGAGATCTTCCTGATCGATGCCGACGGCGTGATCCGGTACCACGGCGGCGTCGCGGAGCTGGGCGCTGCGCTGACGGACTTCCTGGCCGGGCGGCCGGTGGCCAAGCCCGAGGCGAAGGCGTTCGGTTGCACGATCAAGCGCAAATCATGAAGGCACGTGAGGGCAGCCGGCGAGGCGTGGCGCTGGTGCTCGGCGCGGGCGTGATTGCGGTCGCGGTGCTTTCGCACAGCCGGGTGGGCGCGCGGGAGGCGGGCGCCAAGCCCACACCCGTCGTCAAGCTGGAGAAGCCGGCTGCGGAGGTCACCATTCTCGACGGCAAGGGCATCGTGCAAGAGATGCGCAAATCTCGGGGGCATGGGCTGTTCGTGCATCTGTGGGCCAGCTGGTGCGGCCCGTGCCTGGAGGAGCTGCCGCTGGTGGACGTGTTCGCGCGCGTGGTCCGCGAGCGGGGTGCGACGTTCCTGTCCGTGTCGCTCGACGACACCCGTCGCAGCGCGCACGTGGCCGAGGTCTTGCGGCGCAAGGCTCCCACGCTGACGCCGTTCGTGGCGCGCTTCGACGATCCCGATCAGTTCATGTCGCTGTTCTCGCCGACCTGGCAAGGCGCGATCCCGGCGTTGTTTGGCTTCGGCGCCGATGGCCGCCTGAAGGGCAGCGTCGTCGGCGAGGTGGATCCCGACGATCTGGACCAGCTGCTGGCCGAGATCGCGCCCAAGGGCCGCGTCCCGATGGCGCCGCCCGTTCGCCGGCCCTGAGGCGGCGCGCTTACTTCCAGCCGAGGACGACGATCTCGGCGGCGGCGCGGGACTTGATCGCGGTCAGCGGCAGCGTGTTGCCTTCGACGCGGCGGACGTTGGGCTTGTTGGCGATGAACTCCTCCACCGTACCCAGCTGAAACGTGGTCGACGCCGCGGTCCGGTAATGCATGGGAATCACCACCAGACGCGGGCGCAGCTGATCGATGACCCGCGACGCCTGCTGCGCATCGATGGTGAAGTGGCCGCCCACCGGCACCAGCGCCACATCGATCGATCCAATCGCCGACAGCTGCTTGTCGTCGAGCGGATGGCCCAGATCGCCCAGGTGGGCGACGCGCAGCCCGGCGGTCTCGAACACGAACACCGAGTTCAAGCCGCGCTCGGCGCCGCGCTGATCGTCGTGATACACGCCGACACTGCGGATCGCGATGTCCTTCACCTTCTCGTCGATCTTGGTCCAGCCCTTCTTGTCGCTGGTGAGTCCGCGCAGGATGCGCGCGTGGCTGGTGACCAGGGCGACATTGTTGTGGTCGGGGTGTTCATGGCTGACCGTCACCACGTCCGCGCGCAGCCCGACCGGCAGCTCGTAGCCCAGGCCCTTCGGAATCGGATCGGTCACCACCCGCGTGCCGTTGGCGGTCTCCAGGATGAAGCACGACTGCCCCAGCCAGGTCACCGTCAACTTCGCCGGTGTGGCGGCCCGCAGGTCCGGGCCCGCGCCGAGAAGCAGCGCACCGGCCACGGTCAGCAAGCCCAGGCGAAGGCCCAGTCGTCGTCGGATACCGATCATGCGGCCCACTATATCGCGTGGAGTCGCGGAACTGTCCCTGCCGATGCGCGAGATGGGCCGGGCAGCCGCAGTCAACTCGCGAAGTTCAGGTGGCGCGCGACCGCTTCGTTGAGTCTCCGTTGGGTTGGGGCGTCTCCCCTCGCTGTGGCACACTCGCCATCGTGGACGCGGCAACAATCGTCGAGCTGACCCAAGCGTCCCCATCGGCAGACCAATTCCAGCAAGCCGTGCTGACCGCCCTCATGCGCCACGTGGGAGCGGACGTTGGGGCGTTCGGAATTGGCCCGCTCGGCGCGCCAGCGACGCACGGATTTCGCGCGGAGATCGTGGGTCCCTGGGCTTCCGCGCAGGCGCGCCACGCCACCGAGCTCGCGCCGGTCCTTGTGGCCGCGCGCGCGGGAGCAACCGTCGATACGGACGTGTTGGGAGAGAGAGGCGTTCGTTCCGCGCGCTACTTCGCCGAGATCGTGCGGCCGCATGGCGGGCGAGACACGCTGTGTGCGGCGCCGGCCTGGGGCGCCTCGACCGCGTGCTGCCTTTGGCTGGGCCGTTGCGGTCCGGGCGGGCATTTCCGTCGCCGGGATGTCGCCGCCGTGGACGCTCTGCTTCCTGCGATCGCCTTGGCGAGCGTCGCGATGGCAGTGAAAAGTTTGGCAACTCCTGCCACAGCCGGACTATCCGTGCGGGAACGCCAAATCGTGGATCTGCTTCGTCGCGGATTCCGCAGCCGGGAGATCGCCGCGATCCTGGGCACATCCCCCAACACGGTCCGGAATCAGATCGGGCGGCTCATGGCCCGGCTGGGTGCGGGGACCCGCGCGGAACTGATCGTTCGCTGCGCGACCAACGACCTTCGATGATACGTTTGCACCATTGATCCGATCGCGGCGAACCTGCGAAATGGGGACCATGCACCCCGAAGTCGCTTTTCAGATCGCTCAACTCCTGCCGTTGCCGATCTGGTTCTTCTGGATTCTCGTGCCGCACAGCCAGCCGGCTCGATACATCGCTCGGGCCCATTGGCCCTGGACCGTGCTCGCGCTCGCCTATGCTGTCTGCTTCGTCACGGCCATCGCCACCGGCGGACATATCGGACCCGACTCCTTCGCGTCGCTGGCGGGGGTCATGCGGCTCTTCGATCCACCCTGGGGGGCGCTGACCGGCTGGGTTCACTACCTCTGCTTCGACACCTTCGTGGCGCGATGGATGGTGAACGAGACACCCAACGCGGGGTACAAACTTTCGCCGATTCTGTTTGCGACGATGATGTTCGGGCCGATCGGCCTGCTGGCGTATTTCGCGACACGGGGATGGCTGGGGACGGCGCAGCGTTGATCGAATGACCCACGCCTCTTAGGCGTCTACGATCCCGACGGCCAGACGATCTGGATTCCGTTCACCGGCGCCCGGTAGATACCGGCGGCTCCGCTGACCGGCTTGGCGGTGACCATGAACGAGTTGCCGGTGGCGGTGAACACGACGTGGGTACCGACCATGTTGCTGTTCGCCGAAGCGTACGGATAGGGCGACGGGGGGGGCACCGGGGGCGCCGTGTTCTGCTTCACCGTCTGTGATTGCCCGCCCAGCGTGTATTGATAGCTCCGCATATCCGACCCGACGTCGCCGACGGTGTAGACATACACGTCGTAAGTTCCATTGGCGATCACCGCCGGCAGACCGCTGACCGTGAACAGAGTCGACGCGTTGGCGGGGAGCGTGGACCAGCGGGGATCGAGGTATCCATTCATCATCCGCAAGTCGCCAGGGGTGTCGGCATAGTTCATGGTCCAAAGTGACGTGGTGTTCACGACCGGCGCGTCCCAGGTGATGCTCGCGTTGCTCTTCGTTCCGTCGGACAAGGTCAAGCTCCCGGCTGAACCCATATCTCCGGAGGCGCTGTTCCAGTGCGCCGCCGGCCGGGCCCCCGCCGTTTCAGAGGGGGCCATGGCCGTCGCCGCCGTCGTGCCCCGCCCACCGACGAAGTCGATGCTGAGGATCAGACGCGTTGGCGCGGTTCCCCCGGCTCCCGCCCCGCCGGTCGCCGCCCCGCCGGTTGCGGCCCCGCCGGTCGCCGCGCCGCCGGTTGCGGCCCCGCCGGTGGCGGCCCCGCCGGTCGCGCTCCCCCCGGTCGCCGGTGTGCCGCCGCCCGAAACCGCTCCGCCGGTCGCCGCCATCATGCCCCCGGTCGCGGGGCTGCCGCCGGCTGGCCCGGCTCCCATTCCCCCGACGCCGCCCGTCGAGGTGGCGCCGCCTGACGCTCGGCCACCCGGCCCGCCGCCGATCAGACCGCCCGTGCCGCCGCCTCCGGCACCGCCGCTGCTGCTGGGCGTGCCGCCGCTGCCGATGGCGATACCGCCCGTTCCCGTCGAAGACATGCCACCGCGGCCGGCGATCCCATCGGGTTGACCCGAGTCCGGTCCGTTCATGACAACGCCCCCCTCGGGGCCCAGCCGAGAATAGGTCTGCTGCGGGCCACAACCGGTCCACAAGGTCAGGCTGAGGAACGAAGCCTGCACAAGTCGAAGGGCAGAATCAGCGCGACGCATAGGCACCGGGATCTCTGATCCTCGACAGTCCCGCCCCAACCCTTGAGCAGGAGTTGCCGCCGGTCTCTTCGCGACGGGACGCGCCCTGGCGGGCACTCCCCAGGTCGGGGTGCCGGTTCATGGCGTGATCGCCGCGTCGAGGCTGAGCCGATCACGGACGCCAGCCGGGTCAAGAAATGACGATGTCTCGCGCCACCGTGGCGCGGGCCCGGGCGCGGCTGGCGGCGGCGATGGTCAGCGTCACGCCCGCGATGATCAGCGTCGCACCGATCAGAAAGCTGAGCGTCAGCTGTTCGCCCAGGAACAACGTGCCCACCGCGACGGTCATGGGCACGGTCAGCTGCGAGATGATGCCGCTTTGCACGCCGGTCAGGTGGCCGATGGCCTCGGTCATGATGACCTGGGCCGCGACGCTGGTCGCCGCCACGCCGCCCAGCAGCGCCCATTCGTTGGGCGTCGGAGACAACCAGTGCCCGAACGGAGGCAGCGCGGTCGGCAAGGTGACCAGGGCGCCCAGCAAGGTGAACGAGAAGAACACGCTCCAGGTCGTCTCGGGCGGGGTGCCGTCGGTGCTGGCGCGGCGCGAGGCGCGCACCGAGGTGATGGCGATACCCGAGCCGATGGCGGATGCCACGCCCAGCAATTCGCCGCGCCACGAGTCCAACGTCAGGTGCCGAACGCCGACGATGGCGGCCACCCCCGCCAGGGTCAGAACCAGCGCCACCAGGGCGATGCGCCGGGGTTGCTCGCGCAGCAGCAGCCACGAGAACAGCATGGTGAACACCGGCTGGGTCTGGTTCAGCAGGGTCGCCACGCTGACCGGCGCCAGGCGAATCGACGCGAAGTACATCACCACCGCCGAGCCCCCGAACAGCCCGCGCGCCAGCAGCCAACGCCAGCGACGCGGCCGCAGATTGGCGTGGCGAAGCGCGACGGCCACCGCCACCACGAGGGTGCCAGCCAGGAAGCGCACCAGCGCCACCTCGGGCCCCGGCAGTCGGCGAGTGACAACTTTGGTGCCGGCCGCCATCAGCGCGAAGAACGCGGACGACAGCAACAATCGGAAGGCCGCGCGCCGAGCGGGCGCTCCGTGGGACGCCCCACGGGTGCGCAGGTCGGGATTGTTTTCGTGGGCCACTGACACGGGCGAACGTGCACAGACCTTACTCGACCGTGACCGCGCGGCCCATCCAGTATGCTTGCGGCGTGTCCGAGACCGAGCCGCCGTTGCCTCCCGTGCCCCCCGACGACGCCCCGACGGGGGACCTGGATCCCTCGCGTCTGCGGGAAGGCGAGGTCGCGCCCGCGCGCCAGACGCTGACCGAAATCCTGGATCGCCTGCCCACCGACCCCGGCGTCTACCTGATGAAGGATCGCCGCGGGAAGATGATCTACATCGGCAAGGCCGGCAACCTGCGCAACCGGGTCCGCCAGTACTTCCAGCCCAACACCGGCGACACACGGCAGTTCGTCCCGCTGCTGGAGGGCATCGTCGCCGACATCGAGACGATGGTCACCAGCAACGAGAAGGAAGCGCTGCTGCTGGAGAACACGCTGATCAAGCAGCACCAGCCGCGCTTCAACGTCAACCTGCGCGACGACAAGAACTACCTGGTGCTGCGGCTGGATCCCGAGGCCGAGTGGCCCCGTCTGGAGGTGGTCCGCAAGATCGCCGGCGATCGGGCACACTACTTCGGCCCGTATCACTCGGCGTCGTCGTGCCGCGAGGCCCTGCGGGTGGTGAACCGGCACTTTCAGCTGCGCACCTGCACTGATCACGTGCTGCACAACCGGCGACGTCCGTGCCTGCAGTATCAGATCAAGCGCTGTGGCGCGCCCTGCGTGTTGCCGGTCAGCCGCGATGAATACGCCGAGCAGGTCCGCGACGTGCGCCTGTTTCTCGACGGCAAGGACGATGAGTTGGTGGCGCGGCTGAAGGGGCGCATGAAGGACGCCGCCGCGGCCACCGAGTTCGAGAGCGCGGCGGCGATCCGCGATCAGCTGCGCGCGTTGCAGGTGACCCTGGAGGCGCAGAAGGTCGTGTCGACGGACTTCGTCGACCAGGACGTGTTCGGCTTTCACCGCGACGGGATGGCCCTGGAGATCGTGGTGATGGCCATCCGCCAGGGCAAGCTGGTGGGTAACCGGGCGTTCTCGTTCGGCGGGCAAGAGTTCCCCGACGGTGAGCTGCTGTCGTCGTTCATCGGGTTGTTCTATGACAACCCCACCGCGTCGATTCCGGACGAGCTGTTGCTCCCGTTCGACATCGACGACGCGGCTCTGAAGGCCGACTGGTTGAGCGAACGCCGCCCGCCCCGGCGGCGGCGGGTCGAGGTGCTGGTCCCGCAGCGGGGCGACCGCGCGCGGCTGTGCGAGCTGGCGCGCAAGAACGCGGAGGTCAGTTTCAGCACGCGGCGCAACGCGCGTGAGGACACCGAGGTCATGCTGGCCAAGCTGCAGAAGCGCCTGCGGTTGCCCAAGTTGCCGCGGGTGATCGAGTGCTACGACATCTCGCACATCCAGGGCTTCGCGCCGGTGGCGTCCATGGTGGTGTTCGTCGACGGCCGTCCCGAGCGTTCGCGCTATCGGACCTACCGCATCCGGGGCGCCGAGACCGGGGCGCCGGCGCGCCGGGCCGGCAACGACGACTTCGCGTCGATGTACGAGGTGCTGTCGCGGCGCTTGCGCCGGGCGCGGGAGGGCGACGCGGGTTGGGAGCTGCCGGACCTGATCGTGATCGACGGTGGGAAGGGCCAGCTGGGGATGGCGCTGGCGGCGGCCCGCGACGTTGGCATCGACGTGCGGCCGGGGCAGGGGCTGCCCATCGTGGGACTGGCCAAGGAACGCGACGTTGCCGAGGAGGACAAGTCCAAAGTAACGGCGACGCCTGCGACCGAACCGGTGGCGTCCGCCGACCCAGCCGAGGCAACCCCCACGGAGCCGATCGAGGATCCCGATCTGCCGCCCGACGACAGCGCGCTGTTCGTCGAGGCGTCGATTGAACGCACCGCCGGTGACGTCGTCGTGGTCGACGCCGTCGTAGCGGAGGTCTCCGCGCCGCCGGCCGCCCCGGCGAAGGCCCGCCGTGGCAGGAGCGCCAAGCCGGCCACCAGCGATCGCCGCAGCCCCGATCGCATCTTCCTGCCCCACGCCAAGGACGCCATTCCGATTCGCCCCAGCAGCGCCGAGATGTTCGTGCTGCAGCACCTGCGCGACGAGGCCCACCGCTTCGCCGTGTCCTTCCACCGGCGTCGGCGCGGCAAGCTGACCTTGCGTTCGGCGCTGGCCGACGTTCCGGGCATCGGTCCCGGGCGCCAGCGCGCGCTGCTGCGGCATTTCGGCAGCCTGAAGAAGATCCGCGACGCGACCCTGGAAGAACTGGCCGCCGTTCCCGGGGTCACCGCCACCGCGGCGGCCGCGGTCTTCGCGCAGCTGGGCAAGCCCGCTGCGACCGGCGCGCCTTCGGGCTCCGATGCCATTCCCGTCGACGACGCCGAGGACGAGGTGCTGGAGAACGCTTTTGCCGAAGTGGAGGACGACGAAGTGTCGACCGAGGATGCGACCGAAGCCTCGACCGAAGACGCGTCGGCGGAGGAGGATGTCGCCAGCGAGCCGTCGTCATGACGGAGGCGGGCGTCAACGCTTCGCCCGGACCAGATAGACGTGCTCCTCGGAATCCTGTGGGTCATCCAGAGGCTCCCCTTTGAAGCCGCCCCAGCGCGACAGGATGGTCAAGCCGGCGCGGTCCAGCAGCGCGGCCACCTCCGCCGGTGACAGCTGGCGATGGCACAGGCGCATGATGGTCCCGCGCGGCGCGACCACGCCGGTCGGCGACACGGTCCGGTAGTGGAAGCGCATGTGCAGGGCCCGGCGGGTCTCGTCCATCCGGTGCGACACGCTGTATTCGTAGCCCTGGTCTGACTTCGGATGTCGAAACAGGAAGCGATCGAAGCGCCGGTTCGAAGGGCGGGCCAGCCAGTCGGCGCGGGGGAAGAACACGTCGAACGCGAACCACCCCTTCGGGCCCAGCAGCGCGCGAATTGCGCCCAGCATCGCCAGCAACTCGTCGTCGTCGACGATGTGCTGGATGGTGTGAAACGCCATGACGATCAGGGGGAATGGTCCGCGCAGCGGCAGCGCCCGGAGGTCGGCGCGCGCCAGCAGCGTCGCGCCCCGCTCACTCGCGCCGCGCTGTCGGGCCCGGGCCCGGGCCCGCGTCAGCATCGACGCTGAAAGATCCACGCCCAGCACCTTGAACCCGTCGCGACCCAAGGGGCCGAGGAGGCGTCCGCTGCCACACCCGAGATCCAGGATCGGGCCGCCCCGCTCGCTGGCCAGCATCCGATAGAAGTCGACGTCCTCGCGCCGGCGCCGGTACTCCCAGTCGTAGAATGCGGCGTCGCGATACGGCTCGACCGCGCCCGCGACCTCCAGTTTCTTCGCTTTGGTTGCGTCCGCTTTGGCCCCGCGCGGCCGCCCAGCGGCGGCTATCCTACGCGCCATGGAACCCATCACGGACGCCATCGTCCTGCTCTCCGGAGGCCTCGACTCCGCCACCGCGTTGGCGATGACCAAGGCGGCCGGGCGGCGCTGTCACGCGCTCAGTTTTCGCTATGGCCAGCGGCACGCGGTCGAGCTTACCGCCGCCGCCGCCGTGGCGCGGGCGCTACGCGCCGATTCGACGCGGGTGATCGACATCGATCTACGCGGGATCGGCGGCTCGGCGCTGACCGCCGACATCGACGTGCCCAAGCACCGCGGCGACGCCGAGATTGGCGCCAGCATCCCCATCACCTACGTCCCGGCCCGCAACACCATCTTCGTCGCCTATGCGCTGGCGGTCGCCGAGATCACCGGCGCGCGCGAGATCGTGCTGGGCATCAACGTCCTGGACTCCTCGGGTTATCCCGATTGCCGCCCCGAATGGCTGGCCGCCGTTCAGGAGGTCGCCGAACGCGGCACGCGCGCCGGCGCCGAGGGCCGCGCGCCCCGCCTGGTGGCGCCCCTGATCAAGATGTCGAAGGTCGACATCATCCGCGCTGGTACCGCGCTGGGGGTCGACTACGGACTGACGCTGTCGTGCTACGACCCCACCGAGGACGGACGGGCCTGCGGCGCGTGCGACGCCTGCCAGCTGCGGCGTGCTGGCTTCCAGGGCGCCGGCGTTCCCGATCCCACGCGCTATCGCTAGCGGCCTAGTCGTAGGAGCTGACCGCCCAGGGGCCGCCGAACGTACCCGTGCCCATGAAGCGCGGGCGGGCGGGCTGTAGCGGTGGCAGCACCGCGGCGGCCAGGTTGCCCAGCGACGTGAAGGACGGCGCGGGAATCGACGGACTGGACGGCCGAGGCGCCGGCGTCGCGTGCGACTGCCCATCGCGCGGCGCGGCCTGTCCCGGGCGCCGCTCACGATCGCGGCGGTTGCGGTAGCGGCCTCCGCGCGTGTCGATCGGCTCCAGCTCGGGCGCCAGCTCTTCGTCCGACAGCTGCGCCTCGTCGGTGACGTTGCCTTCCGACAGCGCGACCGGGCCCGTGCCCACCATCGGCTTGCCCGCGATGGCGGGATCGGCGGCCTCGGCGTCCGAGACCAACTCGGCCAGCCGAAGAGCGTCGTCCAGGAAGTCGCGATCCGCCAGCCGCGGTCGCCGCCGGTTCGGTCGCTGCGACGGCAGGACATAGCGCAGCGCCAGCAACATCTGGCGCGTCAGCTCGGCGTCGCGCCGCGAGGCCTTCAGGCGCTCGAGCAGCGGCGCGATGGCCACCGCGACGGTCTTGCCGACGTCGCCCGTCCCAGTGCTGTCGGGATCCAGTGCGTCGCGCAGCGGCGGCAGCGCCAGCAGCGCCAGGATCAAGGCGTTGGATGGTGGCGATGGCCGCTTGGCCGACTGCCGATCCAGCGCGCTGAGGTACCCCCACAGACGCGAGCGGCGCAAGGCGCCCTCTTCGCCGTCGTCGGTGGCACGCAGCGCCCGCGAAAGCTCGGGGGCCAGGATGTCCAGCAGCTCTGTCTCCAGCAGCAACTCGATCGAACGCTTCGCCGCTGCCGCGCGCAGGAGGCGATAGAACTCCTCCGAAACCCGCGCCTGCGCGCACTTGGTGATCTCCTGACGGTGCTCCATCATGCGCCGGTAGGTTTCGGGCTCGATGGTCAGGCTGCAGCGGGCCGCGAACTTGATGGCGCGCAGAATGCGGACGGGATCCTCGCGCAGGCGAATGTCGGGATCTCCGATGGTGCGCACCAGGCGCGCCTCCAGGTCGGCCATGCCGTTCACGTGATCGATCACCTCGGCGGTCTCGATATCGTAGAACAGGCCGTTGATCGTGAAGTCGCGGCGTCGCGCGTCCTCTTCGGGCGTTCCGAAGACGTTATCGCGGCGGATCAGCAGGTCCCCGCTCTCGGGTTCGGGGCCGCTGCCCGATTCTTCTTCTTCTACTTCGCGTGGGTTGGCCCGGAAGGTCGAAGTCTCGATGATCTTCGGGCCGAAAAATACGTGCGCCAGCCGAAAGCGGCGGCCGATGATCCGGCAGTTGCGAAACAGCCGCTTGATGTCCGGGGGCGTGGCGCTGGTGACGACGTCGAAGTCCTTGGGCTTCAACCCAAGCAGCAGGTCCCGAACGCAGCCGCCGACCAAGTAAGCCTTGTGATCGTAGCGGCGAAGCCTCTCCACCACTTTCGCTGCGTCGGAGTCGATTTGATCCGGCGCTATCTTCATTTTGGGCTTGGGTATCACGATTACTTCGCCGCGGCAAGGTCTGCGCGCGGTTCGGCGGCTGGGAGGGACCGTTTTGGAGCCACCACCTGGGTCAGTCGATGAGCAGCGGCAGCGTCCCGTCGGGATCGATCAGGCGTTTCGCCTTGGACTTGTCGGCGGCGGGCCGCGAGGGCGGGACGACCAAATCCGACGCCGGCGCCGCGTGGGGGCGGGGCGCGGCGGGACGCGGCGTGGGAGCGGGGACAGGCGCGCGCTTGGGCGGAGCGGGGGGCTGTGCGACCGCAGCCACCTTGGCGACGGGCGGCCTGGGCGCGGCGACGGGCGGCCGCGGTGCCGGGGCAGCGGTCGGCGGGATCGGAGCCTGCGCCTGCCGAGGCTCCTTCGTGGTTGTCGGTTGCGCGGCTGGTAGCGGGCGCGCTTCTCTGTTTTCCAAGGGGGCGGCCCGCGGCGCGGGTTGCGGCGCTTCCACCGGCGGCGCCTTCGTCACGGCGACGCGCTTCGGAACAGCTACGGGCGCGGCGGGCGCTTCGGCAGGGACCGCGGCGGAGGGCCGGGCAGCGGCGCTAGGTGCTGGCGGGGCCTTTTCCACCGGCGCGGGCACCGGCGGCGCCGGGCGGGTGGCGACTGGCTTGGGTTCTGGCTTGGGTTCTGGCTTGGGCTCCGGCTTCGACTCCTGAGTGGCTTCTTGTTTCGGCTCGGCCCGGATCGCCTCCTTGACGGGTTCGGCCGCTGGCGGGGCGGGCGGCGGGACGACCGGAGCCGGCGGGGCGACCGGCGCGACCGACTTGACGACAGGTGCCGCGGGAGTCTCTCCGGTGGCGTTCGATTCTTCTCCCCCGCTGCGCGACCGAACCAGAATGGTCACCAGGACGCCCACGATCGCGATCGCCGTAAGGGCCACGACGACGCGGGGGACGATGCTGGGCTTCACATCCTCGTAGACGTCGTCGGCCGACGGAAGCTGGTCGTACCAGGGCATGTGAGAGCCCAGGGCGAACTCGTCGTTCTTGTGTCCGGTGTTTCCCGTGGTCGGGGGCGGCGTGTCCGCATCCGACGGCGTGGTGGCGGACGCGCTGACGATCGTGCTCGGCAACGGCGCGGGCGTTCCCCCGACGGCGGAAATTCGTCCTTCAGACCTCGAAGGGAGTCCGCGCGCCAGAGTACCTGCCGCGGCCTTGAGGTCGGTGGGCAAATGCACGCCGTGTCCCGAAGCCGTCGCCGGCTCTCGGCTCCCGCCGACGGCGGGCACCGTTTGGCTCGCGCGCGCCGGTATCACGGGCGCCGGCAGTCCCAGCAGCGTTGCGTTCATGGCCGGCGCCGATTTGTCCAGCGACGGCACGTTGTTTGGCACGCTCGAGTCCAGGGAACGCGTTCCGGGCACGGTGGAATCGAGAGACCGCACGCTGGCCGGATCCTGCGTGCGCGCCGGGCCCGCCAAAGCCTTGTCGCCTGGTTTTCCTTCCAGCGGTCTCGCGCCCGTCGGCCGCGCGTCGCCCGGTCTGGTGTCGGCCGGCCTGGCTTCAGGCCCGCTGGCATCGTGCTTTTTGACGTCGTTATCCTTGGCGTCGCTCTCTTTGGCGCCGCTGTTTTTGGCGTCGCTGTTCTTGGCGTCGCTGTTCTTAGCGCCGCCGTTTTTGGCGTCGCTCGCCGCCGACGCCTGGTCGGACCCCGCGCCTGGCTCCTTCTGGCCGAGACCCCGCAAGGTATTGCTCGACGACATCGCCTGTCACTTTACCCAAAGGATCCGGGAAATGCAGCTATACTCGCTGGCTTTCCCCAACCATGCGGCTCTGCTTCGTCGTCAACAGCGTTCGGACGCAGCGCCCGACATACACGACGGCCCACCTGGCCTTCGCGGCCAGTCGCCTGGGTCACGAAGTGGGACTGGTTTCGGTTGACGGACTTTCGCTGGGACAGGGGGGCGACGGCGAAGTTTTGGCGGAATTGGTGCGGCCGCGGCCCAAACGCGCACGCGATGTTGTGTCCTACGTGAAGGGCCTCACCGACGCCGATACGCCGCGCGAGACCGTTCGACTGAATGATTTCGACGTCGTCTTTCTGCGCAACAACCCACGGGCCGGCGCTCGCGAAGGCGAGGGGAGTGACGATTTCAATCCCGCCATCGACTTCGGTCGCCGACTGAAGGGGGCTGGCGTGCTGGTGGTCAATGATCCCGACGGGCTGGGCCGGGCGGGGTCGAAGATGTACCTGGCCGGCTTCCCGGTCGAGCTGCGTCCGAAGACGCTGATCACGCGGTCGCTGGATCGCGCACGGGCGTTCCTGCGCGAACTGGACGGGCCTGCCATCATCAAACCGCTGGCCGGGTACGGCGGCAAGAACGTCTTCTTTCTGGATCGCCCGCAAGCGGCGAACCTGGCGCAGATCATCTCGACCGTGCGCAGGGACGGCTACGTGATCGTCCAGGAATACCTGCCCGCCGCCGCCAAAGGGGACAAGCGTGTCCTGCTGGTGGGCGGAAACGTCTGCGTGGTCGATGGCGTGGTCGCGGCCTATCGTCGCATGCGCCCCAAGGACGACATCCGCAACAACATGCACGTCGGTGGTTCACGCCAGCGTTGCAATTTCACCGATCGAGAAGCGCGCGTCTGCGATCTGCTGCGGCCCCGTTTGATCGCGGACGGCCTGTACTTCGTGGGCGTGGACATCGTGGGCGGCAAGATCCTGGAGATCAATGTCTTTGCCCCGGGAGGCATCCACAACATCAACGAGCTCTATGGCATCGACGTCGGCACCGAGATCGTCCGCGATCTCGAGCGTCGGGTCGAGCTGCGCGCGATCCACGGCGATCGCCTACCCTCGCACGTGTTGATGCGCGCCTGAGCGGAACAGCGCGCGATGGCCGGCGCCGTCCGCCCGGCCCCTCGTTCTGACCGCCTAGAAAACCATCGAGAAGGCGCCCATCGCGCCCGACGGCGTGGGGGCAACCATGAACGACAGGTTGGTCGGGTTGCCCTCGGGCGACAGCGACTTCTCCTCGGTGTGACGGGCCTTGTACGCCGGGTAGCCAATGACCACTGCCGTGATCAGCCCGACCCCGCCGGCGATGTAGAGGATGTTCGCCGTCAGCGCCAACGTGGAACCCTTGTTCTCCAGCGAGCGCAGCTTCGCGTCGCGCGCGTTGATTTCATCAGTGCCGTTGGGCACCACGGCGACCTCGTCGTTGTATTCCTTCTGGACGCGGATCTTCCAGTAACCGAGTCCCAACCCGACGACCAGGGCGCCCGCCGAACCAATGCCAATCGCCCTGGCCACGTTCCAACGCTTCTGCGCCTGGTCCGGGCTCATCTGCTTGGCGACCGGAACGGCCGGGGCAGAGTCGCCCGCGCTGACCTGAACCAGTGCTTCTTCCTCGCCGGCCACCGAGACCGGCTTCGACAGGCTCTTGCCATTCGGGAAGACGATCTCGACGATGTAGTCGCCCGACGGAATCTTGTTGATCGTGCGCGGCGCCAGACCGAAGTAGCGGCCTTCCAGATAGACTTTGACCTTCTCACTGGCGGGCGCCTGAACCGTGATCTTGCCCTTGCCACTGCGGTTGCCTTGAAAGGACACGTTGCCCTGGGCGTCGGCCTTGGGAGCGTCCGAGGCTTCTTCGCCCAGGATGGGCTTCGGGCGCTCCACGTCGCCCGCCTGCGCTGCTTTTTTCTCTTCGGCGGTGCTTGCCTGGGCCGGCGCCTCCGCTTCGCCGGCCTTCTTCTTCTTGGCAGCTTCCGCTGAGGCTCCGAACGCGATGAACAATCCCGCGATCAGTCCCGCGACGATGGTGGAACGGGACAGAGAGTGCGCCATGGCTCGAATCCTGGTTGAAGGTGAGGGCGTCAAAATTGGTACGACATTCCGGGGCTTGGCCGCTTTCAAGGACGACAACCGGGCCGAACCATACTGGCGGAGGCCTGAAGGAGTCAACCGCCATGAAGGGGTCTGGCGGCCTTTTTCTCGTCTGCCGCCTCGCCATCTCCGGCTTCGTTTCTGGGGCTGGACACGACGAAAGTTTGCCACCAGGTTCGTGCCGCTTGGCGGAGAATCCTTGCCAACTTCTTGCATGGCAACGGGCGATTCCTTACCGTCAGGGGCCTGTATCTGCGCATTTGCTTGCCAAGGTGAACACGATGAACGCTGGTCGAACTGGGTCTGAGTCTGCTGGTCGGGCACGGGCCTGTTTCCGTGACGGACGGCTGGCGCTGACGGCGGCGCTGGCGATGATGACCCCGCCAAGCTGCGCCGCGCTGAACAATCTGGCCATGGCGGGACCGGGCGGCGCCCGGCTGACGCCGCCGTCGATCGTCTATCAGGGGGCGACGCTGGTGCAATCCCCGTCGCAGGCAAAGCTGGCGGCGTATTACTGTCCAGAGGTGGTCCCGCCGCCCTTCGGCTTCTCGGGCGGGTCGGCGCTGCTGTGCCAGGGCTTCTTTGGCCGCCGCCCGTCACCGCTGGAGATGGAGGTCGCGTTCGATCTGAGCTTCAAGGTGCGCAACCCGAACAATCTTCCGCTGCCGCTCGGGGATGTGTTGACCGCGGTGACCACGTTCCCCAGCGCGACCAATCAGCGGCTGGGCGCCGCGTGCGTCCACCTGTGCGCGCCCGGGCAGGCGGGGTGCAGCCCGACGCCGGATGCCAGTTCGTGCCAGGCCTCCTCGCGCGACGTCCGGTCGCTGGCGGACTTCCAGACCGCCACCATCAATTTCCTGGTTTCGCAGGGCATCGCCGCGGCGACCGGCCAAGGCTTCTCGTTCACCGCGCCCGCCGTGTCGGCCGCGTCGGAGATCGACGTGACGGTTCGTTTCAGCTTCGGGCCGGGGCCCCTGCTCGAGACGCTGCGCCAGCTGGCGTCCCAATCGGTGAACGAGCTCAAGGCCGGGCGCAGCGTCACCTTCGTGATTCCGTTCAACGTCGAGGGAACGGTGTGGTTCGACGGCGGCTCGTTCGGACGTATCTCCGTGGCCTACGGACCGGCAGCCGGCACCTTCGTGCTGCCGGTCAACGGTCTGCTTCCGGCGACCTCTGCGCCGGTGGCTCCCGCCGCGGTGGCCGCGCCGCCTACCGCCTTGCCGCCTGCCGCCGCGCCGCCTACCGCCTTGCCGCCTACCGCCGCGCCGCCTACCGCCTTGCCGCCTCCGCACTGAGCGGCGCTACGGCCAGAGCCGCTTCAACGCGCCGATATCCAGGTGGCTGGCCCAGTGCCGGGCCGCCTTGGCCATGATCTTGGCCTTGTCGCGGCGCCCGATCGACAGCCGCTGGGTGAACACGTCGTAGTCGGCGTCCTCGATCTTCTCGAGGATGGTGGTGCCCACCAGCCAGATCAGCGCCAGCTCCAGCTTCAGGTCGTTGCCCAGCTTGCCCAGCAGCGGGCGCCCGCGCTCGTAAAGCGCGCGGGTGCGGGCCACCTGATAGCGCAGCAGCTCGCGGATAGGCTTGGTGGGTTTCAGCGCCTTCAGGTCGGCCTCGGTGACGCCGAAGAAATGCAGATCCTCGGCCGGGATGTAAATGTGACCGCGGGCGGCGTCGCTGGCCACGTCCTGCCAGAAGTTGGTGAGCTGCAGCGCCGTCGAGATCTCGTCGGCGAAGCGCACGAACTCGGGCTCGCGGTAGCCGAACAGCGCCAGCAAGATGCGCCCCACCGGATCGGCCGAGCGCGCCGTGTAGGATCGCAGTGCGCTGAACGTCGCGTAGCGCTTCACGTCCAGGTCGCTGCGAAACGCGCTCAACAGATCCTCGAACGGCGGCACCGGCAGGTCGCGCTTCTCGATGGTGTCGGACAGCGCGATGAACACCGGGTGGGTGGCCTCCCCGTGCGACGCCAGCCGCAGCTCTTCTTCCCAGCGCGACAGGGCCTCCGAGCGCCGGCCGTCGTACTCGGGCTCGTCAGCGAAGTCGTCGGCGCTGCGCGCGAAAGCGTACACCGCCATCAGATGCGGCCGGATCGCCGCGGGCACCAGGCGCGATGCCACGGGGTAGATCTCGTGGTGGGCGCGCACGAACTCCTCGCAGTAGGCGTAGGCGCGCTCGACGGTCCACGGCCCCGGCGGCGGGTCCAGCCAGGGCATGATCGGCGTCGCTTTCTTGTTCGACACAGAGGCTTCACCGCCGCCGCCGTATTCGCCGCGGCCGCCCTTCAAGACTTGTCGAATCATTCGCCCCTCCCTTCAGCCACCAGGGGGTGGTCACCGCCCTTGCCGTCACGCGAAGGCGCCGGCTCGATCGGGTCGCGTCCCGCGGGCAAACGCACGGCCTTGCGGTGCAGCGCCATGTGCCCGCGCTGGATACCGTCGGTGGCCAGCGCGCGCAGGGCCGCCAGATTCGACGCCAGGCCCGCGCTGCCGATCGCCATCGCCAGCCGCGTCGCGGAGGTTCCGGCCCAACCCAGAATGCGATGGGCCAGCCGCGCGCCCGCGTGAACCTTGACCGTGCCGCCCACGATCCCGACCGGCATGGGCATCTCCAGCTTGCCCACCAGCCAGCCGTCGTCGTCGGCGCGCCAGACGGCCAGCGGCCGGTAGCGCCCACTCTGCGCGGCGAAGGCGTGCGCGCCCGCCTCCACGCCGCGCCAGTCGTTGCCAGTCGCGATCACCACCGCGTCCACGCCGTTCATGATGCCCTTGTTGTGGGTGGCCGCGCGGTAGACATCGTCCTCGGCGAAGCGGGACGCCGCGACAACGCCGTCGCGGACCTCGGCGCCGGAGAAGCTGGCCTCGGGCGTTGCCACGGCCAGCGCCGACGCCGGCACCCGGGCCTGGACGCGGACCAGCCGTCGATCGCACAGGTTGGTGAGGATGCGCAGCCCGGAGCGACCGCCTGACAGATCCGCCAGACGCTCGGCCAGCGCCTCGGCGATGGTGTTCACCATGTTGGCGCCCATGGCGTTGCGGCAATCGATATGCACGTGGACGATCACCCGCGCCGGGTGACTACCGGTGCGGACCTCGATGGCGCGCGGGCCACCGCCGCGTTCCAGCAGGCGGGGCAAGGCGGCGCCCGCCTGAGCCAGCAGTTCCTCGGTGGCTGCCTCGATGCGTGCGCGCGCGGCGGCTTCGTCACCCACGCCCAGAAGCTCGATCTGCGCCGTCATGATCGGCTCGTCGGCGTCGGCCTGAAAGCCCCCGCCTTCGCGCACCATTCGCGCTGCGTTGGACGCCGCGGCGATTACCGACGGCTCCTCGACGGCCATCGGTATCAGCACGTCCTCACCATTGATCAGGAAGTTCAGGCCCAGACCTAGCGGCAGCGCGTACACACCCACCGCGTTCTCGACGATCTGGTCGGCGCCACGGGCGTTGAGCCCGCCGCTCTCCAGCGCGGCCAGATCCCCATCCGACAGATCCGCGCGGGTGCGCAGGATCTGTCGCCGCTCGGCCAGCGACAGACGATAGAAGCGCGGGATGCGAGAGGTAGAGGGGGACATTTTTTGACCTAAAGACTGGCCGACGGCATGCGCCGGTGCACGCCCTTCGTTTCGATGGGCGCGTCCAGCACGCGCAGGCCCAGCTGTTCGACGCGCGACGCGAAGGTGCGGGCGGCGCCTTCGTCACCGAACAGGCCCACCCCGATGTCGCCCCCGCCCGCGCCCGAGGGTTTGGCCACGCCGCCCAGGTTGATGGCCAGATCGGCGGCGAGCTCGAAGCGGGTGGTGACGATGGGAACGCCCGAGCGCACGCCCAGCTCGGCCAGCGCCAGACCAAACGTCCGTGCGGCGGCCAGCAGGTCCTCCACCTTGCCATCGGCAAAGGCCTCGGCGAACACTTCAGCTTGCTCGCGCAACGGGCGCAGCGCCGACGCATAGCCGGCGGGATTGCGCTCGGCGAAGCTGCGCACGCCGCGCACCAGATCGGGCGTCGAAGCGGAATTGCCCTCGGCGAAGATGACGATGCGGAGGTCGGGCGGCAGCGGCAGGCGTTCGGTGATGGGATAGCCCCCCGGCGGTCGCCGGAACTGCAGCAAGCCGCCGTGCACCGCGGCCGCCACATCGGCGCCCGAGCCGATTCCGCCCTGGGCCACGCGGTGCGCGTTCTCGGCCAGGGTGAAGCAGAGGTCGCGATTGGCCGCGATCGGCAGGCCGGCCATCTCCAGCATGGCGCCCACACTGGCCGCCGTGACCGCGGCGCTGGACCCGAGGCCCAGCTTGCGTCCGCCGACGCTGAAGCCGCTGCTGTCCACCAACACCGAGCCGGCCGGCAGCGCGGCCGCGCGCTCGCCCAGGCCGGCCAGGGTTGCGCGGACGGCCTCTTCGACGAAGGGAGATTCGGACTCGTTGCCGGGGATGAACTGACCGACGGCGAAGCGGCCCACGGCGGCCACGACCGCCGGCGCCCCGTCCAGCACGGCGTACTCGCCCATCAGGAAGACTTTGCCGGGGGCGACCACCACGGGGCTGCCGCGCAGGGTGTGGCGCTGGTCGGAGGCGCTCATGAACCCAGCTCCGAAAGAATGCGAGCCGCCGGGCCCGGCGACGTGGCGATGGTGCGGAGCACACCCGGGGTGGCCTGAAGCGCGGCCTCGACGGTCGTCACGGCGGCGACTTCGCACAGGACCTTGACGTGCGGCCCTGCATCGATCGTGAAGTAGGCGTTGACGCCCCGAGCGCGGAGCTGGTGGACCGTTTCCATCGCGGCCATGGTTGCGGGTGACCAATACAGGATCGCCGGATCCGCCGCCAGCGCCGAGGCGTGCATGCGGAGGGCGCTGCGTTCGGCCACCGCGCCCAGCTGATTGAGGTTGCGGGTGGCGATGGCGTCACGCGCGTCGCGCAGATCGGCGTCGACCGAGTCGACCCAGGCCCGAAAATAGGGCGAGGTGCGGGCGGTGCGCTCCATCGCCTCGGTGGAGCCGATGGTCTTGGGCGCTTCGGTCGTGACCGCCACGACCAGCTGCAAGGGCCAGGCGTCCCCTTCCAGAATCGGGGTGGCGAAGGCGTCGGTGCCGTCCGCGCGGCTGCCGGCGTGCATCTCGACGAAACCGCCGAAGATGGACCGCGCCGCCGAGCCCGAGCCCCGGCGCGCCAGCGCGGAAAGCTCGGCCGGTCCCAGCGTCAACCCCGCGGCCCGCGTGGCGGCCAGTGCCAGCGCCGCGAAGCCCGAGGCCGACGATGCCAGGCCAGCGCTGGTGGGGACGCTGTTCTCGGTGATCACCTCGGCGCGCGCGTCGACGCCGGCCCGTTCGCGGACCAGATCCAGGAAAGCCGACACCCGGGAGGAGGCGCGACCGGTGGCCTCTTGCCCGTTCAGGATCACCCGGTCCTGCCCCCCCACGTCGGCGCCAAAGCGGACGGTGGTGCGGGTCCCCAGCTCGCGCAGGGTCAGCGACAGGCTTCCGGCACAGGGTAAGTTCAGGCCGCTGTCCCGTTTGCCCCAGTACTTCACCAGCGCGATGTTGGTTCCCGCGTCGGCGGTGCAGGCGCGCGGCGGCATCAGGCGACCGCCTTCGCGTCGCCGCCGATGGTGGTGACGAAGCCTTCGAACCCAGCCTCGCGCCAGCGGCGAAGGATGTCCTGTTCGTGTCCGGCACCCAGCGCCAGCACCGCGCCGCCGCCGCCCGCCCCGGTCAGCTTGGCGCCCACGGCGCCCGCCCCGCGCGCCAGGTGGACCAGCGTTTCCAACTCGGGCGAAGACACCCGCAGCGCGGCCAGCAGGCCATGCGCGATGTCGAACAGCCGGCCGAGTTCGTCGATGTCACCGCGGCCGAGCGCGGCCTCGCCCGGATCCACCAGCGCTCCCATGGTCTCGATGATCGACCCGACCGCCGGCGTGCGTTCGCGCAGCCGCCGGACGGCGTCGACCTGGGCGCGGGTATCGTGCTGCCGCCCCGACAGGCCGATCGACAGTGTGATCGGCTGGCGCATCGTGACGGGGCGCCATTCTTGCGGTTTCTTGAAGCGTCCGACCTGTCCGGTTGAGGCGGCCGCCAGATCGATCCCCGAGGCCGTCCCGTGGAAAATCGTCTCGGCGTCGCTGGCCGCGGCCAACGCCAGCTGCGGATCGCGGCCGCGCAGGTGGGCCGTCGCTCGCGCCACCGCCACGGCCAACGCCGCCGAGCTGCCCAGCCCGGCCCGCGCCGGCAAACGCGCATCGACGACCACGTCCGCGTCGCTGACTTCCAGCCGCGCCAGCAGCGCGGCGAACGCCCGCCCGACCGGCGTCTGATCGCGGTGGGTGTCGATGTCCCACGCAGGAACGGTCAGCCGGCCGGTTCCCGCCGACGCGGTCGCCTCCACGCCGCGATCGATCCCGGCCGCCAGCGCGGGCTGCCCATACACCACCGCGTGCTCACCGAGCAGGATCACCTTGCCGTGCCCGAAGGCGGAGGCGGTGGCCGATGCGGTGGTCATGCGGGCCTCTGCGCAAGCCAGTCGCGGAGCTCGCCGGTGATCACCCGGGGGGCCTGGGCCAGATCGCGGGCCCGTCCCAGCCCCGACAGCAACACCGCCGCGCGCACGCCGTCGATCAGCCGTTGCAAGAAGGCGTTGGCTCCGTCCAGGCCATTTTCGCGCACGGCGCGCAGGATCGGCTGCGCGACGCCGGCGGCGCGCGCGCCCAGCGCCAGCGCCCGGGCCGCGTCCAACCCGCTGCGAATGCCCCCCGAGGCGACGATCTCCAGCTCGGGCACGGCCGCGGCCACCCAGCCCACCGCGGCTGCGGTGGGGATGCCCCAGTCCCAAAGATCGCGGGCCAGCGCGCGGGCATCGCCGGTCGCGCGGTGCGCTTCGACGGCGGTCCAGGAGGTTCCCCCGGCGCCGGAGATGTCGACGGCGCGCGCGCCCGCGGCGTAGAGGGCGCGCGCGATGGCCGGCGAGATTCCGCAGCCGGTCTCCTTCACCATCACGGGCAGGCCCAGCTCGGCGGTGATGCGGGTGATGGCCGCCAGCGCGCCCCGAAAATCGCGATCGCCTCCGGGTTGCGCCAGCTCCTGTGCCGGATTCAGGTGAATGCACAACGCGTCCGCGGTGACCCGGCGCAACATCTCCCGCACTTCATCGGAGCTCATGCGGGCCAGCTGGACCACGCCGAGGTTGGCGCACAGAAAAACCTGTGGCGCGGCGTCGCGAACCTCGTAGGTGGGCGCCAGCTCGGGGTGCTCGACCATGGCGCGCTGGCTGCCCAGGCCAAACGGGATGCCGGCGGCCTGGGCGGCGGCGGCCAGGGTGCGGTTGATGGCACCGGCGGCCTCGGTGCCTCCGGTCATTCCGGTCACCATCAGCGGCGCGCGAAACGTTCGCCCCAGCAGCTGCATCGACACGTCGATCTCGTCCGTGGCGCGCTCGGGCAACGAGGTGTGGATCAAATGGACGTCGTCCAGCAGGGTGGATCGCCGGAAGTCCGCCTCGCCCGACGCGGCAATGGCCAGGTGATCCGCCTTCCGTTGTGTGATTCCTCCGTCGGACATGATGCGCTTGTGCGGGCCTAGGATAACAGCTTGGCTACATCCCTTCGCCCACGCGCCATTCTACTTGCCGATTTCCAGCCGCTGCTACACTTCCGCGCTTCATGTCGTCCCCTCCGGTTCCGTCGACGCCGTTGCCCTCCGTGCCGCCCGCGACCGTGGTCTCGTCCGGTGTATCCGAAGGAAAACTGATCTTCCTCTTGGCTTCGGTCCAGTTCATCAACGTCGTCGATTTCATGATGGTGATGCCGCTGGGGCCCGATTTCGCGAAGGCCCTGGCCATTCCGACCAGTTACCTCGGGTGGATCACAGGCAGTTACACCGGGGCGGCGGGCATCGCCGGGTTGATCGCCGCGCAATTCATCGACCGCTTCGACCGGCGCCGCGCGCTGTTCGTGGCGATGATGGGGTTGGTCATGGCCACCGTGGCCGGGGGGTTCGCGATCGGCCAGAACAGCATGCTGCTGTCGCGGGTGATGGCGGGTGCCTTCGGGGGACCGGCGACCGCCCTGACGCTGTCGATTCTCACCGACGCCGTGCCGCCCGATCGGCGGGGCAAGGCCATGGGCGCGCTGTTCGGCTCGTTTTCGGTGGCCTCGGTGCTGGGCGTTCCGGCGGGTCTGGAACTGGCGCGCCTGGGGGGCTGGAAGGCGCCCTTCTTCGTGACCGGCGCCCTGGGCGTGGTGATCGCCACGGCGGTGGCCGCCGTCATGCCGGCGATGCGCGGGCATCTGGGGCGGGGGAAGCTGACGCCGACCCGCCCGCTCGCCGAGTTCCTGGCCGATCCGAAGGTGCTGCTGTCGTTCGCGGCCATGGCGGTCAGCATGATGGGCACCTTCGCGATCGTCGCCAACCTGTCGGCGTACATCCAGTTCAACCTCGGCTATCCGCGGGAGCACATCGGCATTCTCTACACGGCGGGGGGGCTGTTCAGCTTCGGCGCCATGCGCGTGGCTGGCAAACAGGCCGACAAGCGCGGGTCGCTGGTGGTGGTCAGCGTGGCGACAGTGTTGATCACCGCCATCATCGGGATCGGCTTTCTGGGGCCGCGACCGCTGATCCCCGTCATCGGGATCTTCATCGGCTTCATGGTGGCCAATCCCACCCGCATGGTGGCGTTGAATGCGCTGACCTCCCGGGTGCCGGCGCCCCAGGAACGGGGGCGCTTCATGTCGCTGCAATCGACCGTGCAGCACCTGTCCAGCATGGTGGGATCGGGCGCGTCGACCTGGGTCTTGCGCGAGCGACCGGACCACAGCCTGTCGGGGATGCCGACGCTGGCGCTGGGAGCGATCGGCCTGGCGCTGACGCTGCCCCTGCTGGTCGGCGCGCTGGCCAAGCGGGTGGCGGCGCGGGCGTAGTAGCTCTGGGTGCTGCGACCGGGCCTTGAAGTCGGGTCGCCTAGTGCAGCGAGAAAACGGCCTGTGCCACTAGGCCGTAGTAGGTCTCGGAGGCCGACTTGTACGCCACCGAGGCCGTGTGAAACGTGTAGTTCACGTGCGTGATGGGGAACGCGCCCCGCACGGTGAACCAATCGGTCACCAGATAGCTCAAGGCGGCTTCGGCCTGGAACCCTCCCGACGACGTCGCTGATTCATAGCCAATCTGATTCACCGGTTTGTTCTGCACGACCAGTCCCAACATGTACATGCCGCCCAGGGAGAGGCCGATTTCCGGGGCCAATGCGAACCGCAAGCTGCCGGTGCCGGCCAGCATGGTGACGTTGGTGTCGGGAAGGCACGCCATCGTCGCGGTCAGCGGACAAGCCGACGGCGCGACCGGCATCTTCGTCGAGAGCGTGAACGAAGACGACATCAGACCCACGCCCGGCGTCAGCACCACATGGTCGCCCAGCGGAATCACGTACCGCACGTCGGCGCCCCAGCGAGTTTGCTTCACGGGCGTGTTGACCGTGGCGCCCGTGCTGGCATTGGGTACCGAGGCTTGCCCCAGCGGTTCGGACGCATAAAAGATTCCCAGGCCCAATCGCCGCCACCATTCGTCCGACGGCGCCAGGAACGGGAAAGTTTCCAGGCTGACGACGAAGCCGGCGCGCGGAAACGAACTTTCCTTCTGAAGCTGCGCCGGCGCCGCGAATTGAAAACTTCGCCCCATGATCGCGCCGCCGAGGCCCAGTGAAACCATGTGGGGCACGATGACGGGAAGGCTGGTGAACGCCGTTCCTTCGTCCTCCTCTTCTTCCTCCTCGCCCTCGTCCTCCTCCTCTTCGTCCTCGTCGGACGTCTTCACCGGCTTCTTGGCGATGACCTTCTTGGGCGGTGGCTTGCGCGTGGGGGGCGGGCTTCGCTTGGCCTTGGGCTTTTCTTCCTGCTGCTCGTCGGCGTCGGCTCCCTGATCGGCCGACGATTCATCCGTCTCGTCGGCTTCGGTGGACCGTTTGGCGCGGGGGCGGTCCTCGGCCGGTTCGCGCGGCTGCGGTGCCTCCTTGGGCGCTGGCGCTTCGCTCGATTCGGAGAATTCATCGTCAGCCGCCGGCGCGCTGGATGACTTGACGGGCCGCGCGTTGGGCTTCGAGACGGGCCGCGAAATGGGCCTGGCGCCCGAGCGTGGCTTCTTGAACCGCCGCTTGTGATGCTTCTTGGCCGGCCGCTGGCTTCCTCCGCTCGAGCCGACGAACGAATCGGTCATCGGATCCGCGTGGACCGGAGCCGCCAGCAGGAAAACGGCCACAGGGAACGCGATGGACCATGCCAGCAGCTTGGAACGCAAGGCCATGTGTCGCTGAACCTCTCGTCGATTGAGTTGGGGGCGATGGCGGGCCCTGGGGTGGGCCGGGAAGGTTGGCCACCATACACTCCCGCGAGCACGTCGGAAACAGGGTAAGTTGCCGGCGATGTCGGTGATCGCACGCCCACGACCCATCGTCGTGGCGATCGCGCTGCTCGGGACACCCTGGCTGCTGTCCGACGCGGCGGCGGCACCGCCAGCGACGGCGAAACGCCGCGCGCGGCTCGCCGAGCCGCCCGCGGGCGCCGTGGCGCTGGGCTCGGCGCCACCACAGACGGTTGACCTGCGCTTGCCCTTCGCCGGGATCTGGGGGGTCATCCAGGGCGAGGACAGCGGCGACACGCACGTGGGGTACGCGGCCTTTGCGCTGGACTTCGTCCCCGCCGAACGGCTGACGTCGAAGAGCGCCGAGCGGCGCCGACGCCTGGAGGATTTTCCCTGCTTCGGTCAGCCGGTCCTGGCGCCGGCGGACGGGCGCGTGCTGTGGGCCCGCGACGGCGCCGTTGACCACGCGCCCTACTACGAGGGGAAGCATGAAGCCGGGAACTTCGTGATCCTCGAGCACGCGCCCGCCGAGTACACCGAGTTCCGGCACCTGAAGTCCGGCTCGGTGGCGGTGAAAGTCGGCGACACCGTTCGACGCGGCCAGACAATCGCTCGCTGTGGCAACTCCGGGAATTCGAACACGCCGCACGTGCACGTGGGCTTCCTGGGATCCGTCGAGCCCATCGCGACCCGCCCCATGAAGTTTTCGCATTACGAGGTCTTGCGGCCGGATGGGAAATGGCACCCGGGGGAGGGTGTGCCGCGCGCGCAAGAAATTCTGCGGCCGAGCCCCTGACGCTTCGCAAATGGGCAGCCCCAAGATTCGGGATGCTACGATGGGCTCCCTTTCCCGCCCCCCAAGCCGCTGAGGGTTTCATGACCTATCCCGGGTTTGCGCTCCCGTCGTTGTCTCGATCGAAGGACCATGTCCCGGTGACCTGGGTGGTGCTGCTGGCGCTGCCCCTGGCGGCGGCTTTGGGTGGCTGTGCCCCGGGCTCGAATTCCGGAACCGGTAGTGGCGGCTCCAGCGCGACGGGGGGAAGCGGCAGTGGCGGAAACAAGGGCTCGGGGGGTGGACCCGGCAGCGGCGGGGCGGTGTCGAGCGGCGGAAGCAGCAGCGGCGGGTCATCGTCGACCGGGGGAAGCAGCAGCGGCGGCGGGACCGGTAGCGGCGGGTCATCGTCGAGCGGGGGCAGCGGCAGCGGCGGTACCACGGCCTCGGGCGGCGCGGCTGGCGCAACGGCCAGCGGTGGCGCCGGTGGCAATGGCGCGAAGGGAGGGGCACCCGGCAGCGGCGGCGGATCGATGAACACCTCGGCCTGTCAGGCGGGTCCGCCCACGCCCGCCTCGGGTGGCACCGCGTATCCCTTCCCGCAGCACCGCTTCGGGAGCGCGTGCCTCTATCCGGCGGCCTGCAAGGACATGGACGTGGCCACCTCGTGGAAGAACTACAAGACCAAGTTCGTGGTCGACGGTGGCGACGGCACGTTGCGCGTCCAGCGCCCCGAGAATGCCAACGACACGGTCTCGGAAGGCGTGGCTTACGGGATGCTCTTCGCCGTGTTCATGGGCGAGAAGGACACCTTCGACGCGATCTGGAAGTACGAACAGAAGTTCCTGGATGCCTCCGGCCTGATGCACTGGCACATCAATTCGAACGGGACCGTTGCGTCGGGCGGCATGAACTCGGCCACCGATAGCGACGAGGACATGGGCTTCGCGCTGGTGATGGCTGACAAGCAGTGGGGCGGCTACGCGACGGTGGCCAAGGATTTTCTCAGCAAGGTCGCGAAGCTCGACTTCGAGGACGACGGAACCATCAAGGGCGGTGACAAGTACGCGAACGCCGTGAACCCGTCCTATCTGGCGCCCGCGTACTATCGGACATTCGCCAAGTACACCGGCGATGCGAAGTGGATGACCATCCTCGAGAAGTCGTATTCAACGCTGGCCTCGGCCACCAACGCCACCACCGGGCTGGTCCCGGACTGGTCGGTGCCGGCGGGCCGCGGCCCGGATTACAAGTACGACGCCGCGCGGACCCCCTATCGGATCGCGCTGGATGCGTGCTGGAACAACGAAGCCCGCGCCGTGACCTTCTCGAAGGGCATCGCCAAGTTCTTCGCCGGCGTCGGCGCGGAGAACATCAAGGACGGCTATTCGGTGTCGGGGATGCCGATCGGCGAGAACACCAATTCGACGTTCATCGGGCCGGCTGGCGTGTCGGGCATGGCCGGCAACCAGATGAAACTCGTGGACGACGCGTACGCCGTCGTCGCCGCCGACGGAAACAAAGGCACCGAGAGCTACTTCAATCTCAGCTGGGCTCTGTTCTCGTCGTTGATGATGACGGGCAACTTCGTCGACCTAACCCAGTGAGCGTGGGGGGCCGCGGACGGCCCCCCCACGAGCCCCCCATTCGGATCTGGGGGACGTCGGTGCCGGCGCGGCGGAGCCGCGCCTCCTTGGGGCTTGGACCCGGGCGCGTTGCGCCCTCTGGCGGCCGGGTCGCAAGGGACGAATTGGGGGCGGGGTCTATACCTTGGGCGGTTCCGTGACGTCCCGTCGCTTCACCATGGTGAGCTCGTTGCCGGTGGCGTTGTGGTGAACTTCGTCCATGAAAGTGCGGATCAGGAACAGACCGCGGCCGGTGCGGCGGTCCAGGTTGTGCGGGTCGGTGGGGTCGGGCAGGCTGGTCGGGTCGAAGCCGGCCCCCTCGTCGCGGATCACGTAGGTGACCTCGCTGCGGGTCTCGCGCGCGGTCAGATAGACCCGTCGTCCGGCGAAGGCGCCCTCGCGCGGGCGCCGTTCGGCCAGCTGCGCGAACGCGGTCTCGTCTTCCTCCAGCAGCTGCGAGGTCAGCTCGAGGTTGCCGTGAAAGATGGCATTCACCAGCGCCTCGTTCAGCGCCACCGCGATCCGCATCCAGCCGGTGTTGTCGCACAGCTGCATGCGCTTGACGTTGGCTTCCAGCTGGCCCAGCAGCGGGCTGATGTTGTGAATGTCGTTGTCCAGCTCGAAGTGTGACTCCGTCACGGTCAAGAACCCCAGCACCTGCTGCTGCCCGCGATCGGTGCGCACGATCTCCAGGATGTTCAACACCGTGGGCACCAGCTCGCGCGTCAGGTTGCGCTTGGCGACGTAATTGGTGGCGCCCTTGCGAAGCGCCGCGATGGCGGTCTCCTCGCTGCCGTGAGCCGTCATCAGGATCACCGGCAGCGCGGCGAATCGTCGGCGCACCTCGACCACCAGCTCCAGCCCGTCCATTTCGGGCATATGCAGATCGGAGAGCACGATGTCAGGGGCTTTCTCGGCGATCAGCGCCAGCGCCTCTTTTCCGTTGCTCGCGTAAACCGGCGACAGATCGGTGCCCTTCTTCAGCAGGCCGCCCGCGCGCGCGCGGTCCACCGGAGAATCATCGACCACCAGCACGATCGGCATCAGTTGCGGCCCTCGCTTGTCCGGGGGGCCCGGGGGGGTGGTTGTGGTCGCAGGGGACTGGCGACGAACGCCGCCAGTTCGGGACGAACCCGGTCCATCTCGCGCACCAGCGTCGCGAAGGTGTCGCGCGCTCCGCCGAGATCGCGGGTGCGGCCCATGCGCTCCAGCGACAGGGCCGCGTCGAAGGCGCGGGGCGCCCCGCAGCTATCGACGGCACCTTTCACCATGTGCGCCACGCGCTGAAGTTCGGCGGCATCGCCGGCGCGCACGGCCGCTTCCAGCGCGCCCATCCAGCCGGGGAGTTCGGAAAGAAACACCGTCACCAGCTCATGCAGCAGGTCGCCATCGCCGCCCGTGCGTTCCAACGCAGTCTTCAGATCGAAGGCCGGCCCGCGCTGGGTATGGGTGGTGGGCCGGCCCGATACGCGGGCGAGGGCAGGACCGGGCGGCGCGCCCGCCGTCAACCGATCGATCGTGTCGAACAGATCGTCAAACTGCACCGGCTTCGACACATATCCGTCGAAGCCAGCCTGCAGACAGCGTTCGCGATCCCCCCGCATCGCGCGCGCCGTGATGGCCACCAGCGGCAGGTGGGCTCCCGTGATCTGTTCACGCGCCCGGATCACGGCGGTGGCTTCGAAGCCGTCCATCTCGGGCATCTGCACGTCCATCAGCACCAGATCGAACGACTCCTTGGCCAGCGTGTCCACGGCTTCGCGCCCATTGCGGGCCAGCACCACGGTGTGCCCGGCCTTCTCCAGCAGCCGGATCATCAAGCGCTGGTTGATCACGTTGTCCTCGGCCAGCAAAAGGTGCAGCGCGCGGCGTGGTCGGAACACCGGGCTTCCCTGGCCGGGCAGCGTCTGGTCATCGTCATCGGCCAGCGCCGGGCCCAGCGCGCGGACGATGGCGGCCCGCAGATCGCTCTCCTTGACCGGCTTGGTGACATACGCGCCGATGTTCAGCTCGCGCTCGCTGGTCCGGGCGCCCCGCCGGCCGGCGGTGGTCAACATCATCACGACCGCAGCCGGTAGCGCTCCGCTCTTCTGGAGAGCCTGCGCCAGCGCGAACCCGTCCATGTCAGGCAGCGCGGCGTCGATCAACAGCAAGTTGAACCGCTTGTTGGTCTCGCGCGCCTTGTCGGCAGCGGCCTGCGCCGCCGCGGCGTCCTGCACCACGGTGGGCGAGAACCCCCAGCCCACCAGCAGCTCGCTCAGGATCGCACCGGTGGTTGCATTGTCGTCGATGACCAGAACCCGCCGCGCCCGCGCGCGCCCGGGCACGCTGCTCTCGGGTTTCTGGATGCTGCGCGCGGTGGTCTTGGCGGTGAAGTGAAACGTGCTGCCCACCCCTTCTTCGCTCTCGACCCACAGCTGGCCCCCTAGCAGTTGAACCAGCCGAGAGGAGATGGTCAGTCCCAGTCCGGTGCCCTCGTACTTGCGCGCCGCGGACCCGTCGGCCTGCGCGAAGGCTTCGAAGATGACTCGCTGCTTGTCCTTGGGAATCCCCATCCCCGTGTCGCGCACGTGCACGTGCAGCCACACCTCGTTCCCTTCCACCTTGTGCACGTCCACCGACGCAAACACCTCGCCCCGGTCAGTGAACTTGATGGCGTTGCCCAGCAAATTAAGCAGGATCTGTCGCAGGCGCAGGGCATCGCCGACCAGCGAATTGGGCACGTCGCGCGCGATACGGATCCCCAGTTCCAGCCCCTTGTCGTGGGCGTTCAAAGCCAGTGCCTTGGTCGCGTCGCCCATCACTTCGCGCAGCTCGAACTCACCTTCGTCCAGTTCCAGGCGTCCCGCCTCGATCTTCGAGAAGTCGAGGATGTCGTTGATCACCATCAGCAGCGACTCGGCAGACACCTTGACCAGTTCCAGGTTTTCACGCTGCTCGCGCGTCAGCTCGGTCTGCAGGGTCAGCGCCGTCAACCCCAGGATGCCGTTCATCGGGGTGCGGATTTCGTGGCTCACGTTCGCCAGGAAGTCGCTCTTGGCCTGGTTGGCTGACTCGGCCGCCTCCATCGCCAGCAGGGCCTGCTCCTCGGCCTTGCGTTGCTCTTTCAGCAGGGCGGTCAGCGACGCCGAGTGTTCGCGTTCGCGTTGCAGGGACTGCGTCCCTGCGCGATCGGCACGGCGCTTGGCGATGCTGGCCATCACCACCATCACCGGCGTGGTGACCGCATAGCCGATGACACGCAACAGATTGTCGTCGTCGTAGTGAAACGGCCGATCGGCCATCGAATAGAACAGTGCGAAGTACACGCAGGCCAGCGCGTGCGAGAACAATCCGCTCTTCAGGCCGCCGGAGAACGCCGAGAAGACGACGATCATGACCAGCAACGAAGGGGGATTCGGGATCAAGACACCCAGCGACGCGCTGAATTCCAGCGCGAAGATCGTGACCGCAGCCAGCAGCGGGCCAATCAACAGCGCGCGGACGTGCTGCAAGCTCTTCCATCCCGTCGGCGCGGGGAGAGGGGGGGGCGGCTCGGGCGTCGCAAGCGTCGCGGAGGCGCGCGTGGCCCGCACGGCCGCCACCGCGCCCGTGGTCATCGACCCCGATTGCCTGGCCGCGGCCGCGGCCGAACCCCACGTGCTCGTGATCGATCCCGAGGTCCGCGCCGGCTCGATCGCGTCGATCGCGCCCGAGGGTCGAGTGGTCCCCGGGGACGGGGACGGCGTCGCACCCGCGGGCCCGGTGGCCTCCGGGATGGCGGAGGAAGCTGTTGAATCGTCGCTCATCGTCTCTTAGGGCGCGTTCGGCGGCCGGGACATCACGATCCTTCAAGGGGAACGGTGCGGAATCGCAGCCCTGACGCTAACAGCGCTGCCCGGGTCGTCACAAGGACGTCCGGCGGGCGCCGGATTTCCGGCCATCGGGTCGACTCAGCAGGACGCGGGTCAAATGTCAGTTGGGGCGTCATCGCCGTTCAGATCTGGGGGGAGCGTGTCGATAGGATGGTCATGACCGACATCGAGGTACTGCTCAGTGTCGACGCGGGCCGGATCCCCGAGGGGACCACCGCGTTCTTCGTGCGCGATCGGGATCGCACGCTGCGCCGCTGGTGGGCGGCCATCAGCATCGTCACGATGGCGATCGCCGTCGCTTGCGGGTTCGTCGGCGTGGGCCACACGGGAGTGGCGGTATTGCTGCTGGTCGGCGGCATCTTCGCGGTCATGGCGACCCCCACCCTGTCGGATGACCCGTACCGCGGGCTGACGCGTCAGGTGCTGGTGGTGACACCGCGGGCGATTCTGATGCGCGACGAGCAGGGGCTTCGGTCGTGGACCTTCGAGGATCTGGCCGACTCTTCGTCCACGCACTACGCGGACCGGATCGATCTGCTCCTGATTCGGCGCGATGGGGGCCGCGTGTCCATCGATTGCCAGAATTTCCATCGCGGTGAGCGCCTGCCCGACGTGATCGCCAAGCGATTGAACACCCGCGTCGCCTGAGAGGGCCGCGGACAGGTTCACGTTCCGCAGGTCAATTGCCGTCGCTTTCGCCCCAGCGGAAGCCCTGGACGACGATGTCGTCGATCAGACGCTGGACCGCCGGCGCGCCCCCCGCGACCACGCCGCCCGCGATGGCCTGGTGCAGCCCCGCTCGAGCTCCTTGGTGCCGGCGGGGTCGATGGAGTGAAACACCAACCGCGAAAGCCCGGCTCAAGATCACGAACAGTCGCTTCCGTCGGAACGGCGGACCCTCGATCGGCGAGCCCGTGTCGTGCGACAGATGGCGAAAGCCCGGACTGAAGAATGTCTTCGAGGATCAGCCATTCTGCGTGAGGAACAAGCGCCGAGGCGGCGGCTTCCGCTGGATCTCCCGATGGTCGGTGCTGCTACGCCCGTCCCCCCCATTCCGCGACCCCACACAACCCCGCCGCCAGCTCCATCTGCAGGTGTCAGCGGTCCCCGCTGCACGCAACGACCAGCGCGGTGAGCGCGGCGACGCCGACTCAATTGATCGACTGGCCGGCGGGAGGAAATTCGTCGATCGGACGCCCGTCGATCAGAGAGCGGACGTAGGCGGCCAGGGCCCAGACGTCGCCGTCGGAGAGGGCGCCGTAAGCCGCCATCGGCGTGCCTTCGAGGCCCAGCCGCAGCGTGAGATAGAGGTCTTGCATATCGGTTCCGCGGATGAAGCGGCCGCGGGAGAAATCGCGAACGCGTATGTCGATCGGGCCCTTCGGGCCGCGATAGAGCCCGGCGCGCGGACCGTCGGCCATACCCTTTTCTCCGTGGCAAGCCGAGCACTGCAGGGTGGCGTACAGGCGCTGCCCCTTCGCCAGCAGCGCTTCGGTCTCGGCAGGCTGCTTGGGGACCGCGATCGGCCGCGCCGCGCGCTCCTCGTGGAATCGAGCGGACAGCGACTGCAGGTAGAACACCAGAGCCCACCGCTCGTCTTCCCGTGAATCCGACCAGGGCGACATCGGGGTCCCGTGCACGCCGCGGGTGATAGTCGTGAACAGGTCGGCATCGGTGGGAATGGATCCCGTCGGAGTGGATCGCAGCTTGTAGACGCCTGCCGTGAAGTTCGTCGGGGGGACGCTCAGCCCCGCGGCCAGCGGCCCTCTCCCGTCGCCGCTCTCGCCGTGGCAGGTCGCGCAACGCGCGCGATACAGCGAGTCGCCGAGGATCTCGAGGGCGCCGGTCCGGCGCGGCGGCTTGGGGGGCGGGAGCCTCCGCTCCTTCACCGTCCAGCGAAAGCCCCGTCCCGTCGGGGCAGAGGGCGTGCCTGCTGCCGGCGCCCCCACAGGACCCGGCGCCGCTCCGGACGGCGGAGCGTGCGCGGCGCGCGCCCGGGCCATGAGCGCCAGCATCAGTGCGCCGATCAGGGTGACTCGAGCCTTCATCGAAGGACGACAATATCAGAAGGGTCACATCCGTCGCGGGAACGAACCGCCAGGGCCGAGGGCACTACCTTCTGGGCCCGAAGCCCCGCCGGTGATTGTCGTCCTTGCCCTCGCGATCGTTCTCTCCGCGATTGTCGCCAGCCGGAGGCTTCTTCATCCCCTCGGGCGGCCCTGGGTGGTGCCCCGGAGACTCGCCGGGCCTGCGATGCTGATCGTCCCCGCCGCGACCCGCGGCATCCTTCTGTCGACGCTCGTCCTCGGCACGGCGGCGCGCCTGCTCGTCCGCCTGCTGTCGCTGCTGATCCGCCTGCCGCTGCTGCATCTCGGACTGGCGACGCTGCGCCTCCGCCTGGCGCTGTTGCTCGGCCTGTGCCTGCCGCTGCTGCATCTCGGACTGGCGACGCTGCGCCTCCGCCTGGCGCTGTTGCTCGGCCTGTGCCTGCCGCTGCTGCATCTCGGACTGGCGACGCTGCGCCTCTGCCTGGCGCTGCTGCTCGGCCTGCGCTTGGCGCTGCTGGGCCTCCACCTGTCGCCGTTGTTCTTCGGCCTGGCGCTGCTGCGCCTCCCTCTGACGCTGCTGCATCTCGGCCTGGCGACGTTGCTCTTCCGCCTGCTGCAGCTCCGCCTGGCGGCGTTGCGCTTCTGCCTGGCGCTGTTGCTCGGCCTGCGCCTGCCGCTGCTGGGCCTCCCCCTGTCGCCGTTGTTCTTCGGCCTGGCGGTGTTGCGCCTCCGCCAGGCGCCGCTGATCTTCCGCTGCCCGCCGCTGACTCTCGGCCGTCGCTCGCTGGCGTTCCTCCTGCTCGCGGCGCGCCCGCGCATCGAACTCGCGCCTGGCCCGCTCGTCGCGTGCGCGCCGCGCTTCCCATTCGCGCTGGTTCTCGCGGGCCCTGCGCTCGGCCTCGCGGCGTTGATGATCGTCGTAGCGACCGATCTCGAAGAGATCCACCCGTTCGGGACGGCGGTCCATGCGATGGCGTCGCAGCCACTCATCGTCGGGGCCGGCGTTCCAGACCTCCCCGCGATAGCGCCGATAGCGACGTTCCAGCTGGGTGCGACGAAAGGCCTCGCCCGCGTCGACGGTCACGAAGTAGCGCGGGACGTCCGGCGCGAACAGGTTGGCGGCCGAGACGAAGCGCCACTGCTGCGGCGGAATCGAGGATTCGTCTCCGAGTCCAGCGGGCGCCCAGCCCACCACGCCGTCGCCAACGCGCCACGCGACCCAGGCCGGGGCCCACGTCGTGTCGGGCCGCCACACCCAGCGATTCGACCAGACCCAGCGCCCATAGTGATCCGTCGCCCAGCCAAAGGGATCCCGCGAAACCCACGCCAAACCGTAGTCGGTGTACTTCCAGTACCCGTTCGAATACGGCACGTACGCCGGCGACGGCGGAACGAACACCCATCCGTAGCGGGGGTCGTCGACCCAGCGGCCCATGGGGGCCAGTTCGTTGAAGAAGATGTCGACCGACGGAACGTTGCTGCCCTGCGGGGGAACGTCCACGTCGACATAGAAGGGCTCGGTCGCTGGCGGCGCGTACGCCGGAGGCGGCGGAGCGTAGCCCGTCCTTGGCTGGGGAGGATAAGGCGCAGCCTGCGCAACCGGCGGCGGCGTGTACGTCGGCGCCGGGGGCGGCAGAGGGGCTGGTGGTGGCGAGTCGCCCGTCGTGCTCTGGGGCGGATAGGGCGCGGGGGGCGGGGGCTGATAGGCGGGCGGTTGTGCTTGCGTGTTTGGCGGCGGCGCGGTCGCCGGCGCGACGTAGCACCCTGCCAGTGAGAACGCTGGCAAGAGGTAGACCGCGACGGACGCGAATCGGATGGCGGCGCTGGGGAGCCTCGGGCTCGGACTCATGGGGTCCTCTCGTGGGAGCGTTCGAGAGTTCTGGGGGATGACGATCTAACCATGGGACGGTCGGCAGCCTCGAATATTCAGACGCGCAGACGGCACCTGGCTTGCGAAACCTGACCGCCAGGTCCAATCCCCAATTCTTGCGTTCTACTGAACAGGTGGATAGTCTTTCCGTCCATGGAAGGAATCGCGGTTCTGGCTGGAATCCTGGCTGGTGTCGCGCTGGGCACCGGGCTGGGATGGTTCCTGGGGGGGACGCGGGCCCGGAGCGCGGCCGAGCCGTCGTTGCGCGATGCGGAGGCGCGCGCTCGGGCGGCGGCGGCCACACTGGACGAGGTCCGGCGTGGCGAGGCGGAATGGAAGACCCACGCGGCCGGGCTGGAGCAGGACTTGCGCCGCAGCGAGCGTGAGCGGGTGGCGGTAACGGCCCGCGCCCAGGAACTGGAGCGGGGCCTGGAGGCCCAGCGTGCTTCGCTCGACGAGACCAAGGCCCAGATGGAGGCGACGTTTCACGCGCTGGCGGCAGAGGCTCTACAGCGTAGCAACGAGGGGTTCTTGCAGCTGGCCTCGGAACGATTGGCGGGCGCCCAGCGCGAGGGCAAGACCGAGCTGGCCGCGCGTGAAGAGGCCATCGCGGCGCTGGTGGGGCCGTTGCGCCAGGCACTGGACAAGGTCGAGCAGCAGGCTCAGGCGATCGAGCGCGCGCGGGGCGAGGCGTATGTCGAGCTGAAGGCGCAGGTTGGTTTTCTGGCGCAAGGGCAGGACCGCCTGCGGGCCGAGACCGGCAATCTGGTGAACGCCCTGCGCGCGCCCTCGGTGCGTGGGCGTTGGGGCGAGATCCAGCTGCGGCGGGTGCTGGAGATCGCCGGCATGGTCGAGCATTGCGATTTCGTCGAGCAGGGCAGCCTGGAAACGGCCGATGGTCGCTTGCGCCCCGACGTGGTGGTGCGGATGCCGGGCGGCCGATCGATCGTCGTCGACGCCAAGGCGCCGCTGGCCGCCTACCTCTGCGCGATGGAGGCGAAGTCCGAGGCGGAACACGATCAGCATCTGCAGCAGCACGCGGTGCAAGTGCGCGCGCATGTCCAGAAGCTGGGCGCCAAGAGCTACTGGGCGCAGCTGGCGTCGTCGCCCGAACTGGTGGTGATGTTCCTGCCCGGCGATCGCTTCTATGCGGCGGCGCTGGAGCAGATGCCGGGGTTGATCGAGGAGGCGTTCAGCAGCCGGGTGTTGATCGCGACGCCGACCACCTTGATCGGTTTGTTGCAGGCGGTGCAGGCGGGCTGGCGTCAGGAACTGCTGGCCGCCAACGCCGAGGAGATCAGCCGTGCCGGGCGCGAGTTGCACGAACGCCTGGCGACCTTCAGCGAGCGGCTGGCCAAGGTCGGGTCCACGCTGGGGCGCACCGTGGAAGCCTTCAACGAAACCGTGGGGTCGTTCGAGGGGCGCGTGCTTCCAGGCGCGCGCCGGCTGGATGATCTGGGAGCCGCCGGCAAGAAGGAGCTGCCGACGGTCGGCCCCATCGACACGCGGCCTCGCGGGCTATTGCCGGCCCCGGACCTGGGCCCGGCCGACGCGTAGTAGGGGCTCTGACTGGACCCTGGCTGCGGCGACCAGCACCCCTAGAGAACTCCCGAAGATGGACGGGTGACTGGCCGCTCGTGTCACGACGGTGTACAAAAGGTGTATGAAGCGAACCAACGTGGTCGTGGATACGCGGCTCCTCGCGCGCGCTCGAAAGCTCACCGGCGTCAGGACCACGCGTGAGATCCTCGGGAGAGCCCTGGCGGAACTGGTCAGCCGCGAGGAACAACGGCGCCTGGCGAGCCAGCTTCGAGGCTCGGGCTGGGAGGGAAATCTGTCCGACATGCGAAAGGTCGGCTAGCGGCCCGATTCCATGCTGGTCGACACCTCTGCATGGATCGAATGGCTCCGGGCAACGGGCTCTCCAGCCGATGGAATTCTCACCGCTGCGTTTGAACGGGGGGACGCCTTGTTTGTGACGGGGATCGTCGTCCAGGAGGTCCTTCAAGGGGGACGCAATGGTCGACATGTGGACGAGTTGCGACAGATTTTGGCGACGTGCGCCCAGGCTGAGCCGGTCTATCCCGAGACCTACGAACATGCGGCGGACCTTTTTCGGCGCTGTCGAGCTGCGGGGCGCTCGGTCCGTGGGACCGTAGATTGTTTGATTGCTGCCGTTGCGCTTGAACGTGACCTTCAGGTTCTGGCGCACGATCGCGACTTCCGGACGATCGCCGATGTCTGTGCTGTCCGGTTGGTCATTCACGGCGCCGGATAAAAACTGGCGCGGGTCTTGGCACCCGCGACAATGGGGCCGTGGATTTCGATTTCACGCGCGCGGCGCGCCCGGTTTCGATGCGGCTGCTGTCGGGGCGCGGGCACTACGAAACGGTGGTGCGCGCCGTGATGGAGGCGCGCCGGAGCGTCTGGATCGCCACCGCCAACCTGAAGGAGCTGATGGTCGAGGACGGTCGCGCCGTTCCCGGGCGGGCTCGAACGTCGTCCAGCCGCGCCTACCGTTCCATCCTGAAGGTGTTCGACGAGCTGGCGCGGAACCGCGTCGAGCTGCGCATCCTGCACGCCTCGCCACCGTCGGGGCCGTTTCGGGAGGAGTTCGATCGACACCCCCGCCTTTTTCGGGGCGGGTTGCAGTTGCGGGCGTGCCCGCGCCTGCACTTCAAGGCCGTGGTCATCGACGGCGGCTTGTTGTACCTGGGCAGCGCGAACTGGACCGGCGCCGGGCTGGGGGCCAAGGGGACCGGTCGGCGCAACTTCGAGCTGGGGTTGGTCACCGAGGATCTGGGCCTCCTCGACGAGGTGCAGGGCTTGTTCGAGGGACTGTGGCGCGGGGCGGGCTGCGCGGGCTGCCGGATGCGTGATCTGTGCGGCGCGCCGCTCGACGGCAAAGGCAACCAGGCAAGCCCTCGCGCGCGCTAGCTGCCGCGCGCTCGCAAGCAGGCACGGTAGTGCAGCGCCCGCGCGGGTTCCAGCGGCGCCAGGTCGGTGGTCTCGCCCGGATCTGCGGCCAGATTGAAAAGGCGCGCGCGCCCGCTGTCGTGCTCCTGGATCAGCTTCCAAGGGCCGTCGCGGACCGCCGACTGCCACAGACCCTGATCGGTGAACGCACTGATGACCCGAGGTTGCGGCTCCAGCAGCGTTCGACCGCCCAGAGCCGGTACCGGCGCGGCGGGTATCCCCAGCAAATCGATCATCGTGGGCGCGACGTCGGTCAGCGACGCCAGCTGCGTCGCGTGTCGCACCCCCGTCAGCCGCCCCGGCGCCGCCACGATGAACGGCACGCGGACGTTTTCCTCGTACAGGAAGAGCGTATGGGCGAAGTTGCCCTCGTGTTCGAAGAAGGCCTCGCCGTGGTCGCCGACCACCACATACAAGGTCTGGTCATCCAGCCCGCGCGCTTTCAGGCCGTCGCGCAAGGTTCCGAAGGCGGCGTCCCCGGCGTAGAGATCGTTGGCGTAGCGGTCCTGAGCGGTTTCTTCCGCAAAGGGCCGCGGCCCTGCGCCGGGCGCGTGATAGGGATGGTGGCCCGCGATCGGGATGTACACGGCGAAGAAGCGCTCGGTGCGTTTCAGGCCGTCGACGAAGGACAGCAGCTTGCGGACCGTGGATGCTTCGTCGACGCCGAAGCTGGACTTGAACGCGCCCCCGATGGTCGCGCCGTCCTCCAGCACCTCGAAGCCGCGCTCGCGAACCATGGCCGACATGCCCAGATACGCGAAGCGACCCGAGTGAAACAGCGCGGACCGGTAACCGGCGCCGCGCAGGCGAGCCGGCAGCGGATCGCAGGGCGCGTGTCCCTGCGCGTGCTGCTCGGCCTCGCGCCGGGGAAATGGCGGATGCGCGCACAGCATCGAATACAGGCCCTTGATGCTCTCCGGGTAGGCGGCGTACGCGTTGTCGAAGATGACCGCGTCGCGGGCCAGCGCAGCCAGGTTGGGAGTGATGTCGCGCGCGGCGCCGTACGGCGCCAGGAACCGCGCCGCCGTGGATTCCAGGATGATCCAGACCACGTTGCGCCCGCCGGCGGCTCCGCGCAGATCGCGCAAGTCGGTGGCGGCGCCTTCGCGCGGCGCGCACGCGACCGCGACGCGGTCCGCGTCCAGCTCGCCCTCGCGGGTCTGGCGTAGGTGATCGAATGAGGTGGTCACCAGCGTGACCACGGCGTTGCGGTGAAGGCCCAGCGTGGCCACCTGCGGGGCCGTGAACCAGCCCAGCGCGCCCAGTCCCAACCCTACGATCCACGGACCTGGCGGAAACCGATTGCGGGCCACCATCGCCGGCCCCCACGAAAGCAGGCGTTGCCCGCGCGCCAGGACCCACGCGAGCGCGCCCAACGCCAGGGGAAGGATGACGTTGGCGGGCGTGATGTAGACCGCGATCGAATCGGACAGTGCGCCGCCGGTGGCGTTCAACATGCTGAAGGTGGCGGGCGTCGAGAACACGCGCGTGATGGGCACATTGAAGGCGGTCCACGCGACCAGGCTCGCGAACAGCGCCGCCACGGCCCGGCTGGCGATGACCTGGCCGCGCACCGACGGACCGGCGGCCCGCATCAGGAGGTCCTGGCACAGCCAGAAGACCAGGACCAGCGCCAGGTCCTGATGAATCAGCACCGCGGGCGCCAGGAACGAAGCCAGTGACCGACCGCCCCCATCGGCCACGCGCAAGGCCACGGTGGCGATCTTCGCCGCAATCAGCACCGCGGCCAGCGGGGCGGTCAGGGAGCGTCGCATGATACCGGCAGTACGCCGGCCGGTGTCTTTTGGGACAAACGGTCGCGCTCGGCACCTCCAGTCCGCCCGGGTCCGCCTCGGCTTTGTCCCGACGTGAAGGAGCCGGCATAGGTGCCGGCATGAAGCCAAGACAAGTTTTGGGACGCTGGCTGGGGCTGGTGACGGTGGGGATGACGATGCTCGGAATCGCGCCGAGCAGCGGGTTCGCGAGCAGCGTGTTCGGGGTGAATGCGAAACCCTTGCGGGTCAGTTTCGAACCAGCGGCGCCGGCGCCGGCCACCACCGTTCGCGTCGAAGGGCTGATTGCACTCCCCGGGACGGGTCAGGATTTCCTGCCACCCGCGTGCGGCTACCTGTACTACAAGTGCAAGGCCGGCGACGAGGAGCCGTGCCGCGAGCAGTGGCAGGAGTTGGCGGCTGCCGCGACCGCGGGGCAGTGCGTGCTCTTCATGTCTCGCCGGGACACCACGGGCGCTCTGGCCGACGTGGGGCGACTGCGCCCGCCCAGCGAGGCGCCGGCCAACCCCGACATCTACGCGGTGGGTGGAGGGCTGGGGGTCATGACGATGGTGTGCGGAGGCGAGTTTGCGACGGCGTGCGGGCTGGGAGGCGCCGGCGGTACGGGCGGGGCCGGCGGTAAGGGCGGGGCCGGCGGTAAGGGCGGGGCCGGCGGTAAGGGCGGGGCCGGCGGCAAGGGGAGCGCGGGAGCGGGCGGCGCGGGCGGCGCAGGCCCGGCCGGCGGTCGAGGTGGCTCTTCCAGTGGCGGCGTCGGCGGCGCCGTGGGCGGGGCTTCCGGTCAAGCCGGAACCACCGGCGGGGGCGGCGCCGGCGCCTCGACGGGTGGGGCGACAGCCAGCGGCGGTTCGGGCGGCGTGGGTGGTTCGCCCATGGCGAGCGCCAGCGGGGGGAACACGGGGGGCGGCGGTGGCGTCGACGCCGGGCTGGACGCCGCTCCCGACGCGTCCCCCAAGAACCCCAAGGATGGCGGTTGCTCGGTCGCCGGTGCAGACGCGACCTTCGGTGGGTTGTTGGCCGCCGCCCTGGCCCTGGCCCTGACGCTCCGCCAGCGCGGGCGTCGACGCGGAGGCGCGTGACGTCGGCGGCCCAAGCCCGCCTCGCCGGCTGTGCCACGGTGGTGTTTCGCACCACCGTGCGCGACGTATGGGTCCTGCTGGGCGGGGCGCTTTACGCCGCGGCCTTGGTTGCCGCCTTGGTCGCGGGCGCCACCGATGCCTTGCCGTGGCCCGCGCGCGCCTTTGCGATCGTGGCGCTGGCGGTGGGCATGTGCTGGTGCGCGAACACCGTCTCGCACATCCAACTGCACACGCCCATCTTTCACGGACGCGTCGCCAATCGAACGTTCGCGCTGGCCCTGACCCTGATGCTCGGGATTCCGCAGACGGGATGGCGGCGCCGCCATTTCCGCCACCACGGGCTGGGCAGCGACGCGGGACGAGGCAAGGGCGCCCTTGGCGAGGTGGTGGTGTTGCTGGGCGGCTGGGGACTGCTGGCGTGGGTGGCGCCTTGGTCCTTCTTCGGTGTTCAGCTGCCCGCTTGGCTGCTGGGGCTGGCGCTCTGCGCGACGCAAGGACACTACGAGCATCATCGCGGTGCCGTGCTGGGCGTCGATTTTCACGGGCGGCGCTACAATCGCTGGTGGTTCAACGACGGGTACCACGTGCGGCATCATCAGGAACCGACCGCGCACTGGACGACGCTGTCGGCTCCGGCGGCGTCGGACGCCCCTGTAAGCAAATGGCCGCCCCTGCTGCGCTGGCTGGGGTGGCGTGAGCCCAGCGCCCGCCGCGACTTGCGGTCGGTGATGGCGACGGGGTTGGCCACAACACTGGACTGGCTGGAGGGACGTACGCTGACCTGGCGGCCGGTACGATGGTTCCTGCTGCGCAGCCATCGTCGCGCTCTGACGGCGATCCTGGCGGCGCTGCCCGGTCCCCGGCCCCGACGGATCTGCATCGTGGGCGGCGGGTTGTTTCCGCGTACCGCCCTGCTGTTGCGACGCCTGTTGCCCGAGGCCCATCTCACCATCGTCGACGCCGAGGCCGCGCATCTGCGGACGGCCGCGCGCCTGCTGGCGGACGACTCATCAGCCGACCCGAGCGGGCACGACGTGACCCTGGTCCACGATCGCTACGGCGACGGCTGGTCGCTGGCCGACCTCGAGCCCTCCTTCGATCTTCTGGTGGTGCCATTGGCCTTCCGCGGAGATCGCGAACGGCTGTATCAATCACCGCGGGCCGCGCACGTGCTGGTGCACGATTGGCTGTGGCGTCGTCGGGGCGCGGGCGGTCGCGTGGTCTCGCCTTTCTTGCTGAAGCGGATCAACTGGGTGCCGCGGACGACGGTGCCGGCGGACAGGTGGCATTCTTGCGACGCGCATTTCACTCCGCAGCCTTTCGACAAGCTTGATACGCTGGCAGCGTCCGTCGCCCCGGAGAACCCGAAGTGGTCGCAACCGTGCCGAACGATCGTGTCCCCCCCGCGCAGTCAACCGTCGCCGGTCCTTCGACCGACGTCGACGTTGACGTCGACGTGGTGGCAAGATTTCGTGCGGGAGATCGGGAGGCCTTCCTGAAGGTCTACGACGCCTACGCGGGTCAGGTCAGGCCCCTGGTCGGCCGCTTTTTCTTCCGGCCGTTCGAGCGCGAGGAAGCCTTTCAAGAGGTCTGGCTTCAGGTGCATCGGGCAGCGCCCACGTTCGATGCCGCGCGCGGCGGGCTATTGCCGTGGCTGCGCGCCGTGGCGGCGAATCGATGCAAGGAATTGCTGCGCGCCCGCGGTCGGCGGCCCGAACTGGACCTTCCGTTGCAGGACCACGATCTGGTGACCACCACGGATCCCGAGCAATCGGCGCGGGCGACGCGAATGCACACCGCGATCGCCCGGTTCGAAGCGTCGCTGTCGCCCGATGAGGCGAAGGTGTTTCGCTGGTCGTTGCTGGAGGAACGCGGACACGACGAGGTCGCGCGGCTGTCGGGCATGAGCCCGCGTCGCTGCAAGTACCTGCGCATGAAGCTGCTGGTGCGCGCCGCGGCCGACAGCGAGTTGCGAAGGGCGCTGGGGGAGGTGACGTCGCCGTGAGTTTGTTCTTTCATCGGCGGGCCATCGTTCGTGCGGTGGCGGGTGAGCTTTCGGCTGACGCCGAAGCGAGCCTTCGAGCCCACCTGCGCACCTGCACTGCCTGCCGGGACTACTACGATCAGCTGGCCCGCGTGACGGAGGTGCTGGCGACCGCGGCGGGTCGCGCTGACACGCGCGCCGACGATCGGGCGCGCGCGCGTCTGCTGGTGGGGCTGGCGGCCGCGACGGGTCCCCGCGACCGCGTGGCGCCTCGGCGGTGGACCTGGGCCGCGGCGGGGCTGGTTCCAGCCGCGGCGCTGGCAGTTCTCTTTCTACGTTCCGCACCCCATCCAGAGCCCGCGCCGTACCAGGCGATGCGCGGTGGGGCCGAGACCGCCGATGGCAGCGCCCCCGCGTTGTTGATCTTCGCCAGCCGCAAGGACACGGGCACCGGCCACGGACCCGTCCGTCTGGTCGCCGAGATGCCAGCCTCGGGCGAAGCGCGGGTGTCGCTGGACGACTACGTGCAGTTCAGCGTGCGGGGGTTGCGCGCGCCGGCCTTCGTGACCGTGGTCGGCGTCGACGACGCGGGCGAAGTGCATACCTACGTACCCCGCGCGGGCATCCCTCCGCCGCACCCGGCGCCCTCGTCGGCCGCCATCTCGCTGGGAGCCAGCATCGATCTAGCGCGCGGGCATCGGCCCGGCCGCTTGCGGATCTACGGACTGCTGTCAGCGGAACCGCTGGCGCCCGAGCGCGTGCGGGCCGCCGCGGCCCAGGTCGATCGCACCCGACCCGGCGCGCCGCCATTGGATCTGGCCGTACCCCAGGTGTCAGGCTTGTTGACGATCGCGCCATGAAACGAGTCAGCGCACCATGACCGCGCGCGCGGTTGCCGTGGTTTTCGTCTGTCTGCTGGCGATACCTTCGGTGGCCCCGGCGGCGTCTGGAACTCAATCACCCGCCGCTGCGGCGACCAGTCCCGACGTGTACGCCGTCGTCATCGGGTACAACGGCGGCACGACGGGGTTGCCGAACTTGCGCTTCGCCGATGACGACGCCGTTCGCTTTGCGCTCTTGTTCAGTGGGCTGGACGCCCCTCAGCACCCCAGCCGCGTATGGCTGTTGAGTGACTTGGACGCCGAGACGACGGCGGGCCTGGGCCGAGCCGGGTTGACCGCGCCCGCGCGCGTAGCGCCCACGCGGACGGCCTTGTTCGCGGCGCTGGCCGAGGTGGCGCACCAGCTGGCCACGCGCCCTGATCGACCCGCCACGCTGTACATCGTGTACGCGGGGCACGGCTTGAAGGGGCGAATCCTGCTGAAACCCGAGGGCGCGCCCGAGGCGGCGATCACCGGACACGAACTGCGCGCCGCCGTGGCCGAGCTGGCGCGCGCGGCGCCGGCCCTGCGCACGTATTTGTTCTTCGATGCGTGCCGCTCGCAAAGTTTGTTCACCGAACGCGGCGGCGATCCCGAGCTGGGCCCCGACCTCTCCGATCAGGCGGGTGAGCTGGAGGCCCGTGCGGGTGCGGTGCGCATCGGCGTCTTGACGGCGGCGGCCTCGACCAAGCCAGCCGGAGAGGTGGGCGAGCTGGGAGCGGGCTATTTCTCGCACGTGCTGGCGTCCGGCCTGGCGGGCGCCGCCGACGCCAACGGGGACGACGTGGTCTCGTTCGGTGAGCTGGCGGCCTTCGTTGCGTTCAACACCGAACGGCTGACCGGCCAGCGCCCGTGGTTTTCTCCCCCCGACGGAGATCTGACCGCCGCGGCGATGGACCACCGTGGGCACCACACGCGGCTGGATCTTTCGACGGCCGCACCCGGGCGCTATCTGATCCAGGCGGCCACCGGGCGTCCGATCTTTGCCGAGGCCTGGAAAGGGACGCGCGGTCTGCTGCGGCTGGCGCTTCCGGCCGGGCGCTACCGCGTCCTGCGCGCGACCGACGGTGCACGGTTCAGTCGCGCCGACGTACAGGTTGCCGCGGGGGCCGGCGCCGATCTGTCGCTCGCGACCTGGACCGATGACGACAGCGGCGCGGTGGCCCACGCGCGCGGCGAGGGCGATGACAGCGCGACGGCTTTCGTTGCCCCGTTCACGCCGGACGTGGTGTCGACCCTGACGGCGGGCTACGACGCGGGCCGCGCTCCGCCGACGATGATGGGCCGGGGCCCCAATTCGGTCGGCGTGGCGATTGGCGTCGGAGGGGCACCGCTGGGGCTGGCAGGAGCTGAGCTGGCGCTGGGGGTGCGCTATCGACGGCGGGTGGGGACGGTGGGACTCCTGGAAGGCGCGCTTCACCTGGCGCGCTCGTCCCATGCGACCTCCGGGGGCTTCGAGCTCGATCGCGGCATGGCCCTGGTGGGTGGCGGAATTCGCCTGGGCATCGCGCCACGCACGGAGCTGACGCTGGTCGGCGCGGTGGGGGGCGGACCGGTCATGCGGCGTGGCGGAGGTTCCATCAGCGGAAACGTCCTGGTTCCCACCGCGACCGCAGATCTGGGCGCGAACCTCTGGCTGGGCGCCGGCTGGGGCGCGTTCGCCGCTCTTCGCTATGTCGTTCAAGGAATTCGCGTCGACAGCGCGCGCCGTGCCTCGGCCACGCCGGTGGGGGAGCTGGGCCTTGCCTATGCGTTCTAGGCAAACGGATCGGATGTGCCTGCGGGGGCGGAGGTTGTCCGCGGGCCTCGGTGCGGGCATATCCAGAGCCATGACGAGGAAACCCGACCGGCCCTGGAGCCTGGGCGCGGCGCTGGCGTTGATGGCTGTGTTTGGGAGCTGCGGCTGGCGCGAATTGCAGCACGACCAGCTGTTCGGAAGCGACGGCGGAATGCCGGATGCCGACGGAGGCGACCCGGGTGACGCCGACGGAGCCGCGGGATTGGATGAGGGACTCGATGTTGTCGCCGTGGATCTTCCTGTGGATCTCCCCGAGGATCTTCCCGCGGATCTCGCCGTGGATTTTGCCCCGGAGGTTGCCCCGGACCTTCCCGACGCCCAGCCCGACCTGACGACCATCGATAGCGGGCCCGCCGTCGATACCGTGGCTGCCTGTACGCCGACCTCGTGCCCGGCCGAGCAATTTTGCGACGACCTGACGCAACTTTGTCAGCCCAAACAGGGCGTCGGGATGGTCAGCGGCGTCGTGTACAGCAGCTGCGACCACAAATGGGTCCCGACCCGGATCGGCATTGCGGGTCAGCATCAGTGCGTCGTCGACCAGAAGGGGTCGTACTACTTTCGGACCGGGCTGCCGCTGGGCCTGCTGACGCTGTCGGCGTATGCCGCGGGATACAAGGTTTTCAGCATCGCGGTCGACGTCAAGGCGACTGGGACCGTCCAGGACATCGCGCTGGTGCCCGATACGCCCAACGGCTGCTCCGACCCGGCTCCCACTCCGGTGGCGTGCACGTGCACCATCCCGGGCTGCCCCGGGGTCCCCTGAGCGCGGCGGCAGACGTCTCGAAACAGCCAAAAAATTGCCGCCACGGCCGGCGGACTCGATACTTGGTCCTCGGGTTGGTGACTTGATGCGCCGTGGAACCAAGACATGGTTGGGTCGGGTCGCTGCGGCTGCGCTGGCCGCCGGGGTGATTGCGTACGTGCCCTATCACGTATACGCGCGGTCGGGACTGGCGCGGATGCTCGAGCTGCGCCGCGAGTTGGTCGCCGTGAAAGTCCGCAACGCCGAGCTGAAGGAGGAGACGCTGCGGCTGGCGCGGCAGGCGGAATCCTTGCGCGACGATCCGGACGCCATCGAGCGCGTGGCCCGGCTGGAGCTGGGCTGGGTCAAACCGGGCGAGGTCATCCTGGACCTCTCGCAACCCGCGAACGAGAGCGCCCGCGCGAAGCCGCGGAGCCGGCTGTGAATCGCCTCCCGCGTCCACGCAGGCGCGAGGTGCCGGTGGCGCCTGCCAGCCGCGGAACGCGCCGGCGCGCGCGCGTGGTTTTCGAGGTGCGGCGCATCGTCCGTGGCGGCTTTGGCTTCGCCGTGTCGATCTCGGTCATCGTGTTGCTGTGGCGCGGCTGGTTTCACGATCTGCGCTTGCCAGGCGCAGAGCTGGGCCACGCCGTGGCGGCGGCGGTCCTGACCTTGGTGCTGGGAATGAAGATCGCCGCGCGCGTGCGGACCAACGAACGCCGCCGCACCCCCGGGCGCGAGGCGGCCTCGGACGTCGAGCTGGGTCTGTTGCTGCTGACGGTCGTCTACGTCTTGCTGGCGATCTCGGGCGGTTCAGGCTCGCCGGTGTACCCGCTGGTCTATGCGATCGTCAGCTTCCTGGTGACGTTCCATCGGCTGTCGGTGGGGTTGCCGCTGGCGATGGCGGCCATCGGGCTGGAGGCGGTGCTGTCGTTCTCTCCCTCGGTGGCGTCGACGGCCGCCGCAACGTTTCCCGAGCACGCCGGCTTCATCGCGATCTTCGCGTTGTTGAACGTCGTCTTTCTCCACGCCGAGGTGGCCCGCCAGCGCCGCGAGCATCGCCGCCATCTGGAAGACGAGGTGTCTTCGATGCGCCAGGAGGCGCGCGAGTTTCGGCTGATCTCGACGGCGCTGTCGCCGGATAGCCCCGTGCGTTCGCGCGACGAGGAGGTTCGCAAGATCGCGCAGGGCTCGGTCGAGACCATTCACGAACAGCTGTTCGACACCCTGGCCTTGCTGAAGAAGGTGATGGAGCTGCACACGGTGGCGCTGCTGTGGCTGGACGAGACCGGCGAGCGCCTGAAGGTCAAGGAGCTGTGCAGCGAGGCCCAGGTGATCACCGAGACGCCGATTTCGGCGCGCACCGGGGTGCTGGGCGCGATCCTGAAGGACGCGCGACCGGTGATCCTGGAAGCGCCCCGCTCGTCGCTGCTGCCGTACTACGCCGCCCCGATCGAGATCGCCAGCTTCCTGGGGGTCCCGGTCACCGAGGGCTTGTCGCCGCGCGGGGTACTGGTGGCGGATCGCAGGGGCGGCGCCCCGTTCACCGCCACCGACGCCGAGACGTTGACCAGCGCCGCGCGCCAGGCTGTCCGGGTGGTGCAGTCCGAGCGGGTCTTCCACGCCGTCGAGCGCAGCAAGCACGAGCACGAGCGGTTCTATCGCGCGTCGGCCGAGCTGAATCGGGCGCTGACGCTGGAGCAGGTCTACGATGCGGCCATCTCGGGCGCGCGCGGCGTCTGCGACTTCGACTTCGCGGCGGTGGCGACCTACGACGCGCGCCGGAAGACCCACACCATCCACCGGGCCGTGGGTGAATGGTCCGAAGGGCTGGAGAACACCAGCCACCGCGATCCGTCGGCGATCGTGTCGATGGTGGTGAAGAACAAGCTGGCGCTGCCCGCTGGCGGCGAATGGCGTGAGCGCGACGTGCCGGTGTTCTCGGCGCCCATGCGCATCAAAGGCGATTCTCTGTTGGTGCTGCCGCTGCTGGTGAAGGACGAGGTCATCGGGACGTTCACCGTCGCCGCCAAGCGCCCGGGCGCTTTCCCGGGGGATCGGCGCGAGATGCTGGGAGTCATCGCCAATCAAGTGGCGATCTCGATGCAGAACGCGCGCATGTTCCAGATCGTCGAAGAACAGGCCACCACCGACGGGTTGACGGGCCTGGTCAACCACCGGACGTTCCAGGAACGGTTTCAGGCGATGCTGGGTCGCGCGGAACGCCATCACTTCCCGGTGTCGCTGATCCTGACCGACATCGATCACTTCAAGAAGATCAACGACAATTATGGACACCCGACCGGTGACGAGGTGCTTCGGCGCATCTCGGCCATCCTGGGCGCCAGCGCGCGTAAGATCGACATCGGCGCGCGCTACGGGGGTGAGGAATTTGCGATCGTGCTGGAGGCGACCGATCGCGTGGGCGCGCGCAACCTGGCCGAGCGCATCCGGGGCGAGGTCGAACAGGCCAGCTTCCAGTCAGCCGGAAAGGGCCCCTTCAAGGCGACGCTGTCGCTGGGGGTGGCGAGCTATCCGGACGATGGAACGATCAAGGCCGATCTGATCGCGCGGGCCGACCAGGCGCTTTACACCGCCAAGCACAGCGGGCGAAATCGTACCGTCTGCTTCTCGGAGATCGCGCGCGCCAGCAAGCCGTTACAGGCGGTCAAGTAGCGATCGGTGGTGAGAGGCGCGGCTTCGACCTAGGGGACGACGGTCGCGTCCGGCTCGGCATCGTCGCTGGCGTCCGGCATACCGCCATCCACCTCTGGTGGCGCGACCGCCAGCAGCGTGACGGTCCCCTGCATGGTGGTCTGCGGGGCGACTGAACCTGCGCCCACGCCGCGCGCGATGACCACCCCGTCGGTCGTCGGATCACTGCCTTCGACCAGGATACCGACATCTCCGGCCGCGGCGTTGCTGGGAAGCGCGACTTGCAGCTGCACGGGAAAATAGAAGGCTGCCGCCACGGCATCGGCCGGAGCCAGCGCCAGCGCCGCGAAGCTGCCGCCCCCCAGGAAACTCCCGTTCGCGTCGGTGACGGCGACTGCCAGGGAAGTGATCGGCAAGGTCACCGCTGGATCGGCCGACACCGTCACCAGGATCTCCGTCGGAGCCTTCGCGCAGCCGGCCAGCGCCAGCACCGCCAGGCCGATTCCTTGGATCGCAAGCTTGAGTTTCATGAATCGGAGTTCCGCATCTTCACTTCGTTGGTGGCCTGTGGCGCCAGCTTTCCACTGTCGCTCGGACGGAATCGGATCTCCGTCTTCACTTCAATCACCATGTTCGCCAGGGCCTTGGTGATCTCTTCGCTGAAGTTCATGTGATCGAGCCAGGTCTTCACCTCGGTCGACGCCACCCGCAGGATGTCTTCTTTCGATCGCGATGCCGCGCCCACGCCGGCCGAGACGGCCCGGCGAACGAAGTCTGCGATGCCTCGATCGATGCGCTCGGACGGGCGGTCGTCGCCGACGGGAACCTCCGCGCCGACGGGTTCACCGCTCGGATCTTTCTCAGGGCTGTCGGGCATGGCGGCAAAACTAGCAGCGCGCCGGTCGGCACGCCACGCGGAAGCGGTGGACGTATGCGTTCCCGTGCCCTGCGGTTCGGAACCGCCCTAGCGACGCTTGCTCTTCTTCTTCGCCTTTCCCTTGCCTTTGCCCTTGGTCTTCTTCAGCTCGTTCATCCGCTGACGCGCGTGTTCAATCTCCTCTTTGGAAGCGGTCGATCCCGGCGAAAGCTTGGATAGTTTCTCGTAGGTCTTGCGGGCGCAATCGGTGTCCTCGGTCAGGTCGCAGGCGCGGCCCAAGGCGTCCAGCCCGTGGCCGTCGTTGTTCCGTACCGCTACCACCTCGCGTGCCAGCTTCACGGCTTCGGCCCCGTCGCCGTCCGCGATCAGCAGTCCGGCCAGTTCCAACCGGGCGCTCGCACCCGACTCGGAGTTCGCGTCGGACAGGCCCTCCAGCGCCTGGCGATACGCCACAATCGCAGCCTTCTTGTCGCCGGACGCGCGCGCCACCTTACCTTCGAGCAGGTGCGTCTCGGGGCGTTCCGGACGCAGCGCCGCGGCGACATCCACGCTCTTGCGCGCGCCCGCGAGATCATCGGCCGCCAGCTGTTTCTCCACCTTGGCGCCCAACCCTTCAGCGACGGCGTCGGCGGCACGCTCCCAGGCTTCGTCCTTGGCGCAGGCTGGGCAGGACTGACGCGACTCCAGCAGCGCGTCGGCCGCGCCATCGGGTTTGTCGACCTTCACCAGCACGTCGGCCAGCTGCGCCCAAGCGGCCGGCTCGGCGGGCGCCATCTTCACCGCCTTGCGGACATGGGGCAGCGCCGACGGGGCGCGTCCCATTGCCACGAACGTCTCGGCGAGCAGCAGCCGCGTGTGGGCGTCGTCGCCGATCTCCAGGCTGCCCTGCAGCGCTTCCACCGCCTGATCGTTCTTGCCTTGCTTCATCAAGGCCAGGCCCAGACCGCGCTTGCCGGCCGGATTGCGAGGCTGGCGGCGGGCCAGCTCGCGGCTTGCCGATTCGGCGCGCGGCCAGTCCTCGGCCTTCAGCGCCTCCTGCGCCGCCGGCACCAGCGCCGAGTCGGAGAGCGACGTGCTGGCGACCGGGCGCCGATCGTCGTCGCCCCCGCGCGCTGATCCCGCCGAGCGAGGGGCGGGCTTCTCGCTCTCCCCGCACGCCACGAGCGCGAAGCAAGCCAGGCCGAGGGCCAGACCCGCCACGGGGAGGTCAAACCAACTGCGACGCAACAACCGGGGGCCGACGGGGGCGCGCGACATGCGGTTCGTCTACGCTAGTTCGAGGGGGTTCGTCCAGCCGCCGCCGTCCTTTGCTTCGCCAGGTGGCTGTCGCCCGATCCAGCCTGCGGGCCCGATTGCCTGACGGTGGGCCGGGTGCGCTACCCTTGCGCCGTGCTTTTCCGTTCCCGCCTGTTGACGGTTTACTGGGTCGCGACCCGCGTCCTGCTGTCCTATCTGGGGCTGGGGATCGCGCGGCGTTTTCGCGGCGACGAGTCCTTCGCGCGTCTCACGCGTGAGAAGCACAAGCGCAACGCCCTTCGCATAGAAGCCGCCATCGTCAGCTTGCGCGGGCTGTTCATCAAGGTCGGACAGCTGATCAGCATCATGGCGAATTTTCTGCCCGATGCGTTTCGGGACGAGCTGGCGGCCTTGCAGGATCAGGTGCCGCCGCGGCCCTACGAAAATATCGAGGAGCGACTGAAGCAGGAATTCGCGGGCCGCGGACCCACCGAGCTGTTCGCGGAATTTTCGATCACGCCTGTGGCGTCGGCGTCCATCGGGCAAGTGCATCGCGCGCGCCTGAAGACCGGCGAAGAGGTGGCGGTCAAGATCCAGTACTTCGACATCGAGGACACCGTGAAGACCGACCTGCGCGCGTTGCGCAGCATCTTCAAGCTGCTGCGGTGGGTGATGCCCGACTACGGCTTCGACAACATCTACGCCGAAATTCGGGGGATGGTGCTGGCCGAGCTCGACTATCGGCTCGAGGCGGCGTCGCTGGAACGGATCGCCGAAAATTTCAAGCGCCGCGCCAGCCGCGCCCGCATTCGCATCCCGCGCGTCATCCGCGAGCTGTCCACCGAGCGCGTCCTGACCACCGAGTGGATCACCGGCACGCGCATTGCGGATCTAGCGGCCATCGAAGCCGAGAAGCTGGATCGTCGCCAGGTGGCCCGCGCCTGCGTCGAGGCTTACTGCGAGCAGATCTTCGTCGACGGCGACTATCACGCGGATCCGCATCCCGGGAACCTTTTCGTCCAACCCACGTCCGAGACCGATCGCAGCCCCATGATTGTCTTCCTGGATTTCGGCGCCACCGCGCGCGTATCCGAGGCGATGCGGCGGGGCATGATCTCGTTCCTTCAGGGCGCGATGGCCCGCGATACGGGCAAGATCGTCGCGGCGATGAAAGAGATGGGTTTCATCTCGCGGCGCGCCGACCCCGAGGTCTTCGACCAGGTGGTCGAATATTTTCACGAGAAGCTGCGGGGCGAAGTGCGGGTCGAGGGCTGGACCCTGAAGGATCTGAAGTTCGACGCCAAGGACAACCTGGGCGCGCTGTTGGACCTTCGGGAGCTGAACGTCAGCCTCGGGCAGCTGAAGGATGCGTTCCAGATCCCCAAGGAATGGATCCTGTTGGAACGGGCGCTGTTGTTGCTGTTGGGCGTGTGCACCACGCTGGATCCCGACTTGAATCCCGGGCCCATCATCGAGCCCTACGTCGAGCGCTTCTTGTTGGGAGAGAAGCGCGAGTGGTCCGAGCTGGCGATCGACGCCGGACGCGAGACGGTGCTGTCGGCCCTGTCGCTGCCGGGGCAACTGCAGCGCTTCATGAGCCGCGCCCTGCGTGGCGATCTGGACGTGCGCGTATCGAACCTCGATGAGCACGCGCGGCTGCTGTATCTGGCGTCCGAGCAGCGTCTGTGGGGGGGCCTGGGTGCTACCGCGGCCGTGCTGTCGTTCGGGATGCACACGCTGCGCGGGTCGTCGCCCCTGACGGTCGGGACGGGGATCGCGGCCGGATTCTTCGGGGTGCTGCTTTTCTTCTCGCGCCTGCACGCGCGCCGCTTGATGCGTCGCCGTCGCTGAGGCGACCTCTCCGCGCGCTAGGGCGTGGTCTTCGGCGCCGGAGGCGTCAGGGTGGCCGTGGTCGCGCTGGGCTCCGCGGCGGGCGGTGACGGGGGCGAGACGGGGGCTGGCGGTGCCGTCGCTGGCGCCACGGTTGTGATAGCTGGGGGCGGGGTGGTGGCGCCGTCTTTCGATCCAGCGGCCAACGATGCCCGTCGCGCGGCTTCCAGGTGCGCTATCTCCGTGCGCGCCTTGCTGACCCAGCGCTGTTCGCCGTGGGCCGGCACCAGCTTCACGTAGGCGCGGAACGCGAGCAGGGCCTCGTCCGGGTGCCCGCTGGCCAGCAGGACATGCCCCAGGCCGTAGTATGGATCGGGATCGTCGGGCTTCAGTGTGATGTAGCGCCGATAGGCCTTGGCGGCTTCCTCGGGCTGGTTGGATTCGCGCAGCGCAAACGCCAGCTTGTACCAGGCGGCAGCGTCTGCCGGCGCCTCTTTGATGCCGGCGCGCAGATCGGTCGCTGCCTCCGGATAGTTGTGCGCGGCGATCAGCTGTGCGGCCTTTTGATGAGCTTTCGCCTGATCCTTCGCCTGATCCTTCGTCGCCGGAGTCGACCCACCAGTCGCGGTCGGCGTCGCAGCGGGATGTTCGTGTTCCAGCGTGGCGATCCGCTCGCGCGCCTGGCCAACGAACTCGGCCCATTCGGCCCGCGTGTCGGTGTCGGCATAGCGCCGAAACGAAGCCAGCGCGGCCTCGCGATCTCCAATGCTTTCCAGGCACAGGCCCAAACCGAAATACGGGTCCGGATGGCTGGGACGAAGCTCGGTGTACCGACGGTAGGCGGCAACAGCGCGATCGCAATTTCCCGCGCGCCGCTGACTGGATGCCAGCAGGTACCACCCGAACGCAAACCGAGGCTCGAAGCGCACCGCGATTTCCATCTCGGCGGCTGCCTGGGCGAAATGGTTGGCGCCCAGGTCGGCGACCGCCCGGTGGAGCGCGGCTTTCGCGGTGGGCGATTTCTGCGCCCACGCCGGCTGTGTGGCCGCTGCCGCCATCACCCCAATCACCAGGGCGATACCGCGGATCACGGGTGGCCTTCGACACCAGGAGGGGGGCGCCTGATGAACTTCTTCGACGATGGATGAACGCTTCTTCACGGCCACGACGTACTCTTCGGCCGGTCCGAAGATTGACTGGAGGCGGCCTGTAGGGCAATGTAGGCAAGGCATGATTCCAGTCATCGGGAGCGTCGCCATGGGGATTTGTGCTTGTGCCATCTACTGGGCGACTGCCCGTCTCGGGCGGCGGCGCTCGCCGAACGCCGGCGCGTGACGCGTCCGCGGCGCCTGACGGCCGGTTGAAACCGAAACGACGTCATCGGGCAAGTTCGATCCTGATCTCGATCCTGAACTCGATCCTGATCCCGATCGCGCGTGCGCTTTGCGGTGATGCGAAAATCCGGTCCGTCCTTCGACGAGGGCGCGCCAACGGCTCTTCGATGACCGGCGGCGCCGACCAGCAACGCGTGTGTGGAAATTCGGCTTGTTCGCCGCGCGAAGATCTTCACGCGCGCGATCCGATGGCCGAAATCGTCGAGGTCGTTTCTTCTTGAGGGGTTCTCCTGGGACGCCTAAGCTTGGCGCGCCTCAACGGCCGGCATGATGCCGGCGTGGTCTTCCGCGTGGAAACTCCTTTGACGCTCGTCGACGATGTCCCGGCGGCCGGACCACCCGGCCCGAGGGGCCCCGCTGCGTCCGAGATCACTTCGAGCGGAGGCAAGGACAACAAGGACGGCAAGGACAACAAGGACGGCAAGGACGGCAAGGCCTTGGGCGCGGCCACCGCCGTGCGTCGGCCGCGCGTCGAAGACTTCTCCCTGGCGGATCTGGCGGCGATCCGCAATCTGTTGCGGGGGGGCTCGGTGATCGACTGGCATCGGCTTTATTTCACCGATCGTGATCAGGTGGACCGGTTCCTCCGCGTGAACGAACTGGATCCCCGCGTCGAGGCCGACATGGCGCGCCTCGAGGATCTGCGCGACCAAGCCGTAGAATTCTGCGAGCGCCACCTGGGCATCAACATCCCCGTCGAGGTCGAGGATGGCATTCCGGCCCGCGATTTGTTCCTGGTTGCGTCGCAGAAGGGCCGGCGCCGCATGCACGCCTGCGTGGTCTTGAAGGTCATGCACGTCCTTCACCACCTCGCCGGCCGCGAGCTCCTGACAAAATTGCCGGTGTCAGGCGATCAGATCTTCCACCTGATCGAAGACAAGGTCCTGCGGATGGTCGAGGAGATCCGCGCCGCCGGCTGCGGCGTTGCCGAATTCCAGTGGAGCCGGAAGAACGCTGACAGCCTGATCACGAAGCTGCTGGCCAAGCGCGAGACCATCGCGGCGGATGTCTACGATCAGCTTCGCTTTCGCATGATCACCACGTCCGAGGATCAGATCCTGTTCCTGCTCCGCGAGATCTCGCAGCGCCTGATCCCCTTCAACTACGTGATCCCAGGACAGTCGGTGAACGACGTGCTGAACCTGCGCGCCACACTGGACGCGTCGCCGGTGCTGGCGCGCTTTCTGCCAGACTTGCAGGAGCTGGCCGCCGCAGCGGCCGACAAGGTAACGCCCGCGCAGAACGAGTTCTCGGGGCCCGGCTATCGCGTGATCAATTTCGTGGCCGACTTGCCCGTGCGCATCGACAAGTTCCTGTGCCGAACCCCCGACGATCCGCTGTTCGCGGAGTACGGAACCATCGTGTTCGTGCTGACCGAGTTCCAGATTGTCGACGCGCGCACGGCCGAATCCAACGAGATCGGCGAGAACAGCCACGAACGCTACAAGGAACGCCAAGCCGCGCGCGTGAAGGCCCGGTTGCTCCACGGATTGAAAGAAGAAGGCTAGCAGAAGGTCAGAAGACGGAGGCTGAGAGAGGCGAAGCACGTCGACAGCCGGGGGGCCGACGGACAACCGAAACTCTTCCCTCTTGGTCCAAGAGAGGCGACATGCGAACGTCGGTTGGTGGGGTTGCAATCGCGCTGGCGCTGGCCGGTGCCCTGACCACGCCGGCGCGTGCCGACCAGCGGGGTGGGGGAGGGGGGACGACGGCATCCGTCAGCAAAGACGCACGTTCCGGGGACGTCCCGGTCGCGCCGGCCAAACCGTTCTCCCTGCTGGCGCCGTTGCCGGGAGAGGTGCGACCGCCGCGCGAGAACGAATACGAACTTCGGCGCGCCGGCGATGGGTCGGGCGATCTGGTTTATGGAGCCTCCGGATTCGAGGGGCGAATTCATCGCGACGGAAGCGTCACCTTTCGGGACAAGTGGGTCACGATGTCGCCGTTGCCGGCGTGGTTTCCCATCCGGACCGGCGTGCGCGGGCCGACGGTGCAAGGTTTGCTGCGTAACGTCCTGATCGGTCGAACGACCAACCCCACCGGAGCGCCGCAACCCGCGCGCAGCGATGCGGATGATGTCCCTGCCGACGTTCGGGCGGTGATTCCGAGCGTGACGCCCTATCGCCCCGATCCGCGAGAGGTTTGCCGCTATCCGCAGGCTTGCTTCTTCAGCGCCGACCTCTTGAAGGTCAGCGTGACCGGCACCTTCGATCTCACCGACACGTTGATGAGGCTGAACGGTAAGGATCCCTATCGGGTCGAGAAGGCGCGCTTTCTGACCCACACCAGCGAGCTGCGCATCCGTCTGGCGGCGCGCGCCCACGGCGACGACGTGCGGAACGCGGCGGCGTCGCTGACCACTGAACTGGAATCGATCGCGGCCAACCAAGCCCTGAGCCTGGCCGAACGGCGGGCGATCATCACCGGCCTGTCCGCCGAGCTGGATACCGACAGTGACGAAGGCCGGCAAGCGCGCGCGCTGATCGAAGGGTTCTTGAAGGCGCGCTTCCCCTCGACGGGCGGCAGGTAGTCGCGTCCAAGCCGCCGCTACTACGGTTGAAGATCGCGCGAGATGGCGGGAGGTTGGGACCGCGGCGCCCGGCGCGAGGCCGGCCTCGCGGGCGGCACATCGGGAACGCCGTCGCGCAGGATCACATGGTGTCCCAGCGTGGCGGGCGTGCGATCGCCCGGCGTCAAGATACCCGCCAGGTTCAAGGGATCGCAGGCCGACAGCCGGATGATCTGACCCTCGCCGCGGCGGACTTGACCGTTGGCCGTTTCGCGCCGCAGAGCCCGCAGCGACTCCAGCGCCTCCGGGACCGCGAACTGCTCGCCCACGAATCCGGCGACCAGGCGCCCGCCGCGGATCTCGCCGCGCATCTCCAGACGGCGCAGAGCCCGCAGCAGCTCGCGCCACGGCGGCGCCTGCGGTTCGCGCGTCAGCACTTCGCGCAACACCACGCCGTAGCGGCGCAGATACTGCCGGGCCAGCGCCTCCACCGTGTCGTCGTCGGACAGCGCGTTGGCCGGGGGGCGCAGCACCGCCCAGCGGCCGGCGCCCACGCCACTGGCCGCACCGACGCCGCCCTGGCGCCTGGTCCAGCGGGCGTGCCAGCGCAGGCGTGACGGCCCGCGCGATCCGGTGGAGGAGACCAGGGCGCGCAAGCCCGCGAAGCCGTCCCCCGTCACGCGGCCCGCGCCGACCAGCTCCCACAGGGCATCCTCCACCTCGGCGCGCAGGCGGCGCGCGCCGTGGACGATGTCGTCGACGAAGCTGGCCCCCGTCTCACGCAGGAAGGTGAACACGTCGCGCGCGGGCGGTGACAGCTGTGCATCATCCAGGCCCTCGCGGGAGGTCAGCAGCCAGGTCAGATCGCGCCGTCTCACCAGCGCGATCGGCGCCGTACGGTTGGGGGCGGCGGCCGCTTCACGCGCGGCCAGGCGACCCCAGGTCACATCGCCGGCCAGACACAGACCATCCAGCCAAGCCGGATCGTAGCGACGCACGCGGGCCGGCAAGATGTCGCGCTCCCACGCACCGGCCGCCGCTTCGAAGCCCTGCAGCTGCTCGAGGACGCGCAGCAGGCCCGCGCGGCCCTCGACCTCGGTCCCGGGGGCGACGTGCTGCCACGCCAGCAGGAAGCGCAAGTAGTCCGCGGGCGTCACTGGCTCGATCTCGCGGCGCAGGCCGTCCAGCATGCGCCGGTTGATCCGTGCCAGCAGCCGTCGATCGCACCACTGGCGATCGCCATGCTCAGGATCGTCGGCCAGCCGCGAATCGAAGCGCCCGCGCAACACGTTGCCTTCCAGCTCGACGCGCGCCAGCGCGCCCTCGACGTCCGACGGAGACAGATGCAGCCGCGCGGCCAGCAGCGTCGTGGTGGTCGGGCCCGCAAACACCAGGTGGCCGCGGATCACCTCAGCCAGCGCGCCATCACGATCGCTCCAGACGCGCGGACGGCGCAGGGGCGGCTCGGCGACGTCGGGCGAGAAGCTCGCGCCGGTCCATACCGTCTCGGCCAGGGCGCGCCGCTCGGCGGCGACCACGAAACGAAGGGGCCCGGTGTCGGTTGGCGCCGTCATCCAAGCGGCGCGGCCCCCCTCGCGCAACGCTTCGGCCAGCCCGCGCCAGCCGCGCTGTTCGATGAACGCCTCCGCCGCACCGCCGAGATCCAGCAACAGATCGTGAAGCTCGTCTGGGTTGCGTGCGTCGGGCTGCGCCTCGGCTACCACCTCGTCGATGCGGGCCGGGTCCAGCGCGCCCAGCCGTTCGACCGTCTCGGCCGGAAGCCCGCGACGCAGGGTGACCGCACGCGTGCGCCGTTCCTCCAGCGGGGCATCGTCCAGGAACGCGTAGGGGTTGGCGTTCAGGATCTCATGCGCGAACACCGACGGCTCCGGCAACTCGCGCGCCAGGGTCTTGATGCGTCCGGCGCGCAGATCGGTGAGCACCGCGCGCAGCCCGGCCGCGTCCATCGCCTCGGTCAGGCAGTCCCGCAATGTCTCACGCACCAACGGATGATCGGGGATCTCGATGGCGCCCGTGCCGTGGTTGTCCTGACAGGCGGTCTGCGCCGGGAACACCGCCGCGATCAAGTCCTGCGCGCGCATACGCTGAATCGCCGGGGGCACGCGCCGTCCGCCGGTGTGGCGGAGAAGGGTCAGCGAACGCATCGCGTTCCAGCGCCAGCGCGTCTCGAACATGGGCGCTTGCACCGACGCCTGGATCAGCAGTTCGTCCACGTCCTCGGGGCGCAGCATCTGGAAAACGGTCTCGAGTGGGAAGCTGTGCTGGGCGCCCAGTGACAGCACGATGCCGTCGTCGGTGGCGGCGGCCTGCAGCTCGAAATCGAACGAGCGACAGAACCGCTTGCGCAGGGCCGTTCCCCAGGCGCGGTTGATGCGACCGCCGAACGGGGCGTGCAGCACCAGTTGCATGCCGCCAGCCTCGTCGAAGAAGCGCTCGGCGATCACCAGCGTCTCTGACGGAACGCCGCCCAGGGCCGCCTGACCGGCCCGCAGGTAGTCGCGCACCAGACTCTTCACGCGTGGGTCAAAGGCCGGATCATCCAGCGCGGCGATGTCTTGGCCGGGGTCGCCATCGGTCTGCGCCGTGACGGCCTCGCGGACCGCACCAACCTCCACCGACAGCTCGCGCGTACGCGCCGGGCCCTCGCCCAGCCAGAACGGAATGGTGGGTGGCGCACCTTGCGCGTCCTCGACCCGAACGCGCCCGGCCTCGACCCGACGGATGCGCCAGGAGTTGTTGCCCAGCAAGATGATGTCGCCCGCCATCGACTCGATGGCGAAGTCTTCGTCGACGCTGCCCACCAGCGTGCCTTCCGGTTCCAGCACCACGTCGTAGTTGGCGTTGTCGGGGATGGCGCCCCCCGACGTCAGGGCGCCCAGACGCGCGCCGCGCCGGCCCCGCAACTTGCGGTTCACGGCATCCCGATGTAGCAGCGCCCCCGCCCGTCCACGGCTGGTGGCGATCCCCTCGGACAGCATGTCCACCACCGCGTCGAAGTCCTCGCGCTTCAGCTCCGCATAGGGCGCGGCCGAGCGACAGACGGCGTAAAGGGCATCCTCGTCCCATTCTTCACAGGCGCAGGCGGCGACAATCTGCTGCGCCAGCACGTCCAGCGGCGCGTCCCTCAGCGCGATGGCGTCGATGACGCCGCGGCGGGCCGCGCGCACCAAAGCCACTGTCTCGATCAGTTGATCGCGGGTCAGCGGAAACAGTCGTCCTTTGGGCGTTCCGCCCACCACGTGTCCCGAGCGCCCGATGCGCTGCAACCCGGTCGAGATCGAACGCGGCGATCCGACCAGACACACCAGTCCCACCGCGCCGACGTCGATGCCCAGCTCCAGCGAGGCGGTCGCGACCACCACCCGCAGATCACCGGCCTTCAGGCGCTTCTCGGCCTTGTGGCGGCGTTCACGCGACAGGCTGCCGTGATGGGCCGCGACGTTTTCCTCGCCCAGTCGTTCGCCCAGCCGGTGGGCCACGCGTTCCACCAGCCGCCGCGTGTTCACGAACACCAACGTCGACTTGTGCGACCCAACCAGCTCGGCGATGCGATCGTAGATCTCGCCCCACTGTTCGTTGGTGCACACGGCCCCCAGCTCGTCCTTGGGCAGCTCGATGGCCAGGTCCAGATCGCGACGCGGTGACACCTCGACCAGCCGGGGGGCGGGGCGCACCGAGCCGCACAGCAACTTGCCCGCCACGGCGGCGGGATTCACTGTCGCGGACAGACCGATGCGCTGTAGCCGGCCCGCACACAGGGTGTCCAGCCGCTCCAGCGATAGCGCCAGGTGGGCGCCGCGCTTGTCGCGCGCCACCGCGTGGATCTCATCCACGATCACCGTACGCACGCTGGCCAGCGCCCGCCGCCCCGATTCACTGGTCAGCAGGATGTAAAGCGACTCCGGCGTGGTCACCAGCACGTGGGGCGGTCGCTTGACCGCCAGCCGCCGCTCCCGCGCGGTGGTGTCACCCGTGCGGACCGCCGTGCGGACCTCCGGACGCGCGAAGCCCAGCTCCTCCGATAGCGTAGCGATCTCGGCCAGCGGCTCTTCCAGGTTCACGCGGATGTCGTTCGACAGCGCCTTCAACGGCGATACGTACAGCACGCGCGTCTCGTCGGTCAGCGTCCCAGCGATTCCATCACGCACCAACCCATCCATGCAGGCGAGGAAGGCCGCCAGCGTCTTGCCCGAACCGGTGGGCGCGGTGATCAGCACGTCCTGACCGGCCGCGATCAACGGCCATGCGCTGGCCTGCGCTTGCGTGGGCGCGCCGAACCGGCGGGACAGCCAGCCGTCGATCACCGGATGAAACAAAGAACGCATGGTGGCTGCTCGGCCGTTCAGTGTAGACCGGCAGGGGCCAGAAAGCACGTGCGTTTTCGACCCGCGCGGGTCCACCGTCCCGCGTGGTATAGCGGGCAAGACTTGGCGAGGAGCTGGGTCACGGTGAAGGCGACGCCGAAAGAAGATGACCGCAATTCCTCGCCCGCGGGCACCACAAGATAAGCATGAAGAAAATTTTCACCGCGTGGATTCTGGTCGCGGGTTTGATGATGGCAGCTTGCGGGCGGTCGCCCCTCGAGGATTCGAGCCGCCCCGCCGGTTCGGGCGGAGCGACGGGTGTTGGAACCGGTGTCCTTCCCCCTAGCCCGGGCCGCTTTCTGTGCGGCGCCGAGACGTGCTCCACCTCGTCCCAGCAATGCTGTCTGGGCATCGAGTCCACCGGCGGCCTGGGGGCCACCTGCGGCCGGGTCGGCTCGACCTGCGCCGGCGCGGCGTTTCAGTGCGACGAGCCGGCTGACTGCCGCGGTGCCGGGTCAGCGGCGTCGGTCTGCTGCTTCGGCCTGGATTCGCCCGCGGCCTCATCCACCAGCAGCGGCCTGGGTCTCGGCAGTCGTTGCGAGAGCGCCGCCTCTTGCGCCGGTCCGGGGCGCTTCGTCCTGTGCGCCACCGACGCCGATTGCGGGCCGAAGGGCGGCGTCTGTTGCGCCGCCATCGGCCTGCCTGCCTGTCAGCCCCGTTGTCTCTAGTCTCCCTAGGCCCACGGCGCCATCGCCGTTCCACCTTTCGTCTTGACGCGCCCTCTGTGGTGGGTACTGTCGCGCCTGCCGGGCGCAAACGTTAAGTGCCCGAGAAAATTCGAAAAGGGGACAAACGCACATGGGCAAGATCATCGGGATAGACCTCGGGACCACGAACTCTGTCGTCGCGATCATGGAGGGCAAGGAACCCAAGGTCATCGCGAACGAGGAAGGCGGGCGGCTGACGCCTTCGGTGGTGGCCTGGGACGACAAAGGCGAGGTCCTGGTGGGACAGATCGCCCGCCGTCAAGCCATCACGAACCCTGAGAACACCGTCTATTCGGTGAAGCGTTTCATGGGGCGCCGGCGGGACGAGGTCAGCGAGGAAGCCAAGCGCGTTCCTTACAAGGTCGTGGCGGGCGCCGGCGGTGAAGCGGTCATCGACGTCCGCGGCAAGAAGCTGACGCCTCCCGAGATCTCGGCGCGCGTGCTGGGCAAGCTGAAGAAGGCCGCCGAGGACTATTTGGGCGAGAAGGTCACCGAGGCGGTCATCACCGTCCCCGCCTACTTCAACGATTCGCAGCGACAGGCGACCAAGGACGCCGGCCGGGTGGCGGGCCTGGACGTGAAGCGGATCGTGAACGAGCCCACCGCGGCCGCGCTGGCCTACGGTCTGGACAAGGCCAAGGACCACCTGATCGCCGTGTACGACTTCGGCGGCGGCACCTTCGACATCTCGATCCTCGAGGTGGGCCAGAACGTGGTCGAGGTCGTGTCCACCAACGGTGACACGCACCTGGGCGGCGACGACATCGACCAGCGGGTCATGGACTGGCTGACCGCCGAGTTCAAGAAGGACCAGGGCATCGACGTCTCGAAGGACAAGATGGTCATCCAGCGCCTTCGCGAGGCCGCCGAGAAGGCCAAGATCGAGCTGTCGTCGGTCAACGAAACCGAGATCAACCTGCCGTTCCTCACCGCGGACGCCTCGGGCCCCAAGCACATGCAGATCAAGCTGTCGCGGGCGAAGCTGGAGTCGCTGATGGGGGACCTGGTCCAGAAGACCATCGATCCCACCAAGAAGGCGCTGGCCGACTCGGGCAAGAAGATCTCGGACATCGCCGAGGTGGTGCTGGTCGGCGGGTCCACCCGCATCCCGATGGTGCAGAAGGTGGTCAAGGAATTCTTCGGGAAAGAGCCGCACAAGGGCGTGAACCCGGACGAGGTTGTGGCGCTGGGCGCGGCGGTTCAGGCCGGTGTTCTGTCGGGCGAGGTCAAGGACATGTTGCTCCTGGACGTCACCCCGCTGTCCTTGGGCATCGAGACCCTGGGCGGGGTCATGACCGTGCTGATCCCGCGCAACACGACCATCCCGACCAAGAAGTCCGAGACGTTCTCGACCGCAGCCGACAACCAGAGTTCGGTCGAGGTCAAGGTGTTCCAGGGCGAACGTCCGATGGCGGGCGACAACCGCTTGCTGGGCAAGTTCGGTCTGGACGGGTTGCCTCCGGCGCCGCGTGGCGTGCCCCAGGTCGAGGTCACCTTCGACATCGACGCCAACGGCATCGTGAACGTGTCCGCCAAGGACAAGGCCACCAACAAGGCGCAGCACATCACCATCACGGCATCGTCTGGCATGTCGGAGGCCGACATCCAGCGGATGGTGAAGGAAGCCCAAGAACATGAGGCCGAGGACAAGGCGCGCCGCGAGGCCATCGATGCACGCAATCAGCTCGAATCGCTGGTGCTGGGCGTGGGCAAGCACTTCGACGAGAACAAGGACAAGGTCGCCGAGCCGGATCGTGGCGAGCTGGAGGCCGCGCTGAAGGAAGCGCGGGACGTGCTGGAGTCGAACAAGGAGCCCAAGGATGGGGCGGTGTTCAAGACGGCGCATGAACGCCTGCAGAAGGCGTCGCACAAGATGGCCGAGACCCTGTACCAGGCGGCCTCGAACGCCTCTTCATCGGAAGCGCAGGGGGATGTCCCTCCGAGCGGCAGTGACGGCAAGGCCAGCGGCGGCAAGGACGACGTCATCGACGCCGAGTACACCGAGGGCCCGAAGTAACCACTTGCGGTTCAGATCCGGTTCGCCGGATCTGATGCTCCTGAAACGAAAATGCCGGTCCGTTGCTGTCAACGGGCCGGCATTTTTTTTGGGGGGTCGACCCGCGCGCCGCTAGATGGCGCGGGCAGTGCCGGGCATGTTTACCGACTTGCCGGCGTCGCTGACGCTACGACGAGCGCGACGATTGATGTCCAGAACCACCATGTGCAGCCACATCAGCGACAGCAGCACCAGGCCGAACATCACCCAGAAGCAGCTCTCCGGACGGCCGGTGGCGCTGTCCAGGTATCCGAAGGCCAGCGGAAGGAAGAACCCGCCCAGCGCTCCCAAAGTGCCGACCAGGCCACCCACCGCGCCCACGTCCTTGGGAAAGTATTCGGGGATGTACTTGTAAACGGAGGCCTTCCCGATGCCCATGCCGATGCCCAGCACCTCGACCAGCACGAAGAACATGCCCGGCCCCAGCTTGATGCCCGCGCTGCGGGCGATGCTGAGCGGCACGCAGGCCAGCAACATCGCCAGGAAGACCACGTAGGTGACCGGGCGCGGACCGAACTTGTCCGACAGCCAGCCGCCCACCGGGCGCAGCAAGCTGGCCGGGAAGATGAATCCGGCGGTCAGCAGCGCCGCCTTGCTGAGGGTCAGGCCGTAGACGTTCTTGTAGTAGTTGGGCAGCCACAGCGACAGGGCCACATAGGCCCCGAAGACCACGACGTAGTACAGGCCGAAGCGCCAGATCCGCACGGTCGAGAGGGGACGCAGCATCGCCGCAATCGTGCGACCGGAACCCGGGGTACGGTCCGGGTTGGGTGCCCCGAACCACACAATGGCTGCCATGATCACCAGCAGCGCCGTGTACAGCACCGGCACGAAGCGCCAGCCGCCCGGGATCACGCCCGCCCACAGCGCGCCGGGGACCGCCGCGATCAGCAGCGGCCCGATCAGCTTGGTCACCGATGCGCCGACGTTGCCGGCGCCGAAGGTCCCGAGCGCGAAGCCTTGGCGATGCCGCTCGGCCCAGGTGGCGTTCCAGGCGATGCCCACGGAGAACGAGTTACCGGCAACGCCGAACAGGAACGCGCACACCAGCAGACCGGTATAGGACGTCGCACGCGAGACCAGGAAGCAGGGGATGGCGGTGGCCAGCAGCAGGCCGGTCATCAGCACGCGACCGCCCACGCGATCCGCCCAGATGCCCAGCGGCAAACGCCAGATCGAGCCGCTCAGGACCGCGATGGCGGTCAGCCACGAGAACTGAATCTTGGTGAGGTGGAATTCCTCCTTGATGGGAACGCCCAGCACGCCGAACATCAACCAAACTGCAAATAGCAGAGTGAAGGCCACGGTGGACAGGATCAGGACGCGGTTGGCCTGACCTGACTGGACCGTGGCGGCTGAAACCGCGGGAACCGAAACGGACTCGAGGGGGGGGGCCTGTTTACTCATACCCTCAAGGATAGGAGTCGATGATTTCGGGTGGTTGTCGCGCAGATTGTCAGCCCGTAAATCTTTGGCTAACCGAATTCAGACCATCCCGAAACACGATCTTGACGGTTCCCTTGCCGCCCGCGGCGTCACCTCGTGCTGCCAGGTGCTTGGATTTGCTAGTGTTTGCTGGGTCGGTCAGGCGGCCAGGCCGGGCAAGGGAGACTTGTTCGAACCCAGGTTGGGGTCGCCGAAGCCCTTGTAGTTGGTGATTCCCAGGCCGTCGCACAGGCTCAACAGCACCCGTTCGTGACGGTTGGCGGCGCCGCCGTTCAGCTTCAGGTAACGACCGCTAGGGGCCAGCTTCAGGTAACCGCCCGCGCCACTGGCCAGCACGAAGCGCATCGAGTTCTGGTTGTGATTGACGGCGTCGCCCATGTCGCGGCACCAGGCGACGATGGTGTTGTCGAGCAGCATGCCGGAGCCGTCGGACTCGGGCATCATCCCCAGGCGCGTGACCAGCGAGGCGAAACGCGTGGCCAGATAGGCTTCGAACGTCACCAGGTTCTTGAAGTTCGACGCGGCGCCGCTGTGGATGAAGCCACCGTGCTGATCGTCGGGGCTGAGGCCCGCCACACCTTCGACGTGCAACAGCTGATCGGAGCCATAATGAATGGCAGCCACCCGCGTGATGTCGCAGCCGAAGGCGGTCAGGATGATGTCCTCGAGCGCGGCGTTGGCGGCGATGGTCTTGGTGCCGGCCGGCGTGAACGCCGAATCGGCCGGGGGACTGGCCGGTTTCTGGCAGGTCGCGCTGCCACCACCACCACCACCGGTGGTGGTCATGTGCGCGAGCTTGTTTTCCAGCTGGCGAATCGAGGCCAGGTGAAGCTCCAGCTTGGCCTTCTCGACGCTGCCAAGCATCGACTGCAGGCTGGTGATCTCGGTCTTCAGCAGATCAATCGTGCTGGCCCGTCGCTTCATCAGCCCGTCCATCGACATGCCCGTCGGCAGGGCCCCGCCGAACGCGGTGGTGAACGCCGACATCGGCGAGCCGATGGTCGACAAGCAGTTGCTGCCGTTCTTGCCGTTGTAAAACATGTTCCGGCCGCCGCCGCCGGTCGAATCGGCGCCCAGCAAGAAGGATGGGATGGGGACGTTGACGCCCTGGGCAGCCAGCGATGTCGCGACGAACTGGTCCACCGAAACAATCGGCACCTGGCCGGTCTGCGCGTACCCCAGGCCCGACAAGCCGTCGGGAGCGCCGTGACCGTCGCCGATGTTCAGGCTCGGGCAGCCCTCGACCAGGATCACGTTGCCCTTGATGGCGGACAGCGGTTGGGTCATCGGGCTGAACGTGAACGTGGTCTCACCCGAGACGCCGGTGGGGCTCCACATGTCGGGGTTGGTTCCCATCGTGCAGAAGAGAAGCAGACGCTTGGCCTTCTTGCCGGCGGCTCGCGCGGGCCGGTCCCCACCGTTCACCAATGAAATGAAGGGCGCGAGCAGCAGGCCCGCACCCGCGCTGCCGACGAATTTTCTGCGACTGAACTGCGACATGGTCATCGTCTCCTCGAAACCCTACTGATCCTTCACGCGGGTGGTGAAGTGGGGGGCGTGAATGATCGCGGTGAGCACGCTCTTCATGGAATAGGCGCTGGTCTTGGCCGCCTGTCGAATTGCATCGTAGGTGCAGCCGTCCTGAGGCCACGACACGCTCCCGTACGCGAAGTAGGCCCAGTGCCGAGCGTTACAGGCCTTCACGTCTTCGCTGCCCGCCAGGTACGCACCCATCTCGGTCAGATCCTTGCTTTTCACGTCCATGCCGCTGGTGCCCGCCTTGAAGATGGTGTTGCTGCTGTCGATGGCCACCCCATTCTGAGAGGTCCGGTGCTGCCCGAAGCCGTCGTAGTTCTCGAACGCAAATCCGATCGGATCCATCAGGGTGTGGCAGCTGCTGCAGGCGGACTTGCCCGTGCCGTCCTGGTCGATGTGCTGTTCGTAAAGCGAGCGCGTGGTGGGGGTGGCGCCCGTCGCCTCGTGCAGCTTGGTGTCCAGATTGGGCGGCGGCGGCTGGACGTTCTGACAAAGGAAGCGGCTGCGTACCAGGTGTCCGCGCTGGGTTGGGGACGAGATGTCGGGCCGCGAGTAGCCGTTCAGGATGCTGCCGTGGGCCAGGATGCCGCGGTCGCGCGGGCCCCCGACCGGATAGGCCACCTTCATGAAGCTGGTGCCCAGCCCGTTGGTACTGATGCCATAGAACTTCGCCAGGTTGAGGTTCAGGAACGAGTGGTCGGCGTTCAACAGATCGCCGACGCTGCCGTTGTTCGCGAACGTGTCGATGATCAGATTGGTGGTCTCGCTCATCATGTCGGCGCGCAAAGCATCCGTCAGCATGAAGACCGTGTTGTCCTTGGCGTTGGTCGTCAGGCGATCCAGGCCGATCCAGCCGGTCATGAAGTTCATGACCGCCTTCTGCAGGGCCGGCCCCGGCGTCAGCAGGCGATTCAGCTGCGCGTCGATCTGGGCCTGGGTCGGCGGCGTGCTCCACGAATCGGCGGCGGTCGTCAGCGCCGCATCCGGCATGCTGCCGGTCAGCAGGTACGAAAGGCTGGTCGCCACTTCGTACGGCGTGAGGGAATAGTTCGCGCCTTTGGCCGCGCCCAGCTCGGACTTGTACAGGAACAGCGGCGACTGAAGCATCGCGCTGACGACGGCCTCGGCGCCGGCGTCGAAGGTCGTTTCACCGGCGAACAACTTCTTGTAGGCGGTCAGGCGATCGGCCGCCAGCGGTGCGCGGAACGCTCGCCTGCCGAACGCGTTGATGAACTTGGTCTGGCAGGCGTCATCGGTGGTGGTGCAGGGGGCAATCCGCGAAAGCACTGATGGCGTCGTGACCGCCCAGTGGGCGATGGCCTCCGCGTTGCTCATCAGCTGGTCCGCGTTCAGGTCCTGCACCAGCAGCGAATTCGCATCGACCTGGAAACCAAGCACGGACGGATCCTGGAAGATGGTCGCCACCGACACGGTGGTATCGCCGAACAGGTCGGGGATGGTCGCTGCGAATTCGGTGGCGCTGAGGCGACGTAGCATGCGCGGTCCGGGCGTGCCGCTGCTCGAGCAGGCGCTCTCTGCGGGCAGGGCCGAGGGCGGGACGGGAATCGCGCTGCCGCCCGAGCCGGTGCTGGTTCCGCCCGAGCCGGCGGTTCCGCCCGAGCCGCTGCCACCCCCTGTGGCCGTCGCCCCACCCGAGCCAATCGAGGAACCGCCGCTACCGGTCCGGCCGCCCGAACCTCCCCCCGAGCCGCTCCCCACCGTGTTCCCCGAGCCAGAACCCGATTTTCCGCCTGACCCCGGGATGTCGCGCCCCGGTTCGCTCACGCAGGCAGCCGACAGCACCAGCCACGGAGCCAGGCCGACGGCCACGCGACGCGCGAGTCGTGGCAAGGGGAAGCTGATGCGAGGGGATTTCTGCGGCATGGCGCGGCCTCTTCTGGCTGGGTTCACGATCGGTTAGTCGGTAGTGGAGAGCGTTTTGTGAAATCGCTCTCATCGGCCCCACGACCTGTCCCGCCCGCGCGCCGCCCAAGTCCACGCCCCTGGCAAATCTCCCCGACAGGGTTGTCGTCGACGCTACTACACGCGTCTCAGGAATAATGCGTACTGGCGAGACAAAGATAACGGATTTTCGACATCGGTTTGATCCTTTCGCCCCCGGAAGATATGTAGGTTTCCCTCTGCCATGCGCCCCATTCTGCTTTCGATTCCTTCGAAGCCCCTGTTCTTCATCGCGCTGGCGGTCGCGCTGGTCTTGTTCGTGAGGGACGTGCTGCGCCGTCGGAAGACGCCCGGGGCGCCGCTGACGGCGAACCCTCTGCTTCTGTTGGCGGGGGCGTCGCTGCTGGTTCGCTATCGGTCGCCCACCGCCAGCTTCATCCCCGAGGCCAGCACGTTCTCGCAGGCCTGGCTGCCGGTCCCCATCTATTCGTACGGCGTCATGCTGGGAACGTCGATGATCGTCGGGTGGTTCATCGCCATGCGGTTCGCCAAGCAGGATGGCCTGCGGACCGAGGACGCGGGCGCGATCTACATGTGGGCCGCCATCTGGTCGATCGTCGGGGCGCGGTTGCTGTATGTCCTGACCAATCTGCCCACGTTCATTGCGGATCCGCTGGAGATCGTGAAGGTGAACAACGGCGGTCTGGTCGCCTACGGTGGCATGATCGGAGGCTTTTTCGGCAGCATCTACGAGTGCCGCAAGCGGAACGTCCCTTTGCTTCAATGGGTCGACGTGGGCTCACCGTCGGTGGTGCTGGGAACCGGCATCACCCGGGTGGGGTGCCTGCTGTTCGGTTGCGACTTCGGCGCGCGGTCCGACGTTCCGTGGGCCATCCGATTTCCGCAAGGCAGCCCCGCCTGGCAGCAGCACGTGGCCCAGTACGGTCTGTCGCGGGACGCGTTGCAATCACTTCCGGTTCACCCCACGCAGGTGTACGAGACGATGGTGGGGTTGGGGTTGTTCGTCTTGTTGTTGCTGATCCGGCGCTACCGGCGTTTTTCCGGGCTGGTTTTCATCGGCTGGGTCATGGGCTACGGGGTGCTGCGGCCGTTGATCGAAGTGCTGCGCGACGACGATCAGCGCGGCAACATCGGGCCCCTTTCGACGTCGCAATTCATCGGGATCGTCTCGGTCGTGCTTTCGCTGGGCCTGCTGGTCCATCTCGTGCGGAAATATCACCGGGATCCGGTGGGGTCGCAGCTGTGGTTGCGGCCGGCGCCGGCGTCTGGGCCCGTCGGGTCCGATGCCGCATCCGCCGCCGCCAGCGGTGGTTCGCGGCGGAAGAAGCGGCGATGATTCGTTTTCCGGCGGATGGTATAAACCCCAACCTTCGAACGATGAACGAGGAGACACGATGAGCCTCAAGCGGAGCCAGTCGGGCGGGAAAGCCTTCGGGGGAAGCGGCGGCGATGGAGGGGGCAAGATCGAACGGCAGGAGCTGTTCGACGAACTCAAGCGATTGGCCGCCGCGGGCGAGGCCTTCACGTCGGTCGACGTGGCGCTGGCCATCGGGGCCGGCGAGGCGCACGTTTCGAAGTCCCTGCTGGGGCTGGCGGCCGAAGGGTACCTGGAACGCGCCGAAGGCGGTCGCTACCGTGCGACGCCCATGGCCGAGATGACCCAGGCCGAATTCGTGAAGGCGTTCGCGCGGGCGTCGAAGGTCGATTCGACGCGCCAGCGCGACCTGTCGGAGATTGGGCGGCTGAAGCAGAACAACGACGTGATGCGCCAGCGGCTGCTGGCGGCGGTGGCCGAACGCGATCACTACCTGTCCGTATTGCGGGCGCGTGGTATCGACCCGGGACCGGTACCGGCCGCGGCGGTCGCGGAAGCGACGCGGAGCGACGCCCCCCCCGCGGCCTCCTCGGATGCCGGGGCGACCTCCGATCCGCAGAACTGAGGCGCGGTCGTGATGCGCAGGTGAGCCGATGGAGGTGACGGTCGTCCGACACGGAACGGCGGAGGATCGCGCCCGTTCGGACGCCGAGCGCGCGCTGACGGCGGTGGGACGTGACGAGTCCGAGCGAGCGGGCGATCGCGTGGCGGCGGCGGGGACACCGGTGGATTCGATCATCGCCAGTCCGTACCTCCGCGCGCGTCAAACAGCGGCCCTGGTCGCGGAGCGGTTGGGCTTCCAGGGCCCGATCGTGATCGACGAGGCGCTCTGCCCCGAGGCGTCGCCGGCCGTGGTGCGGGATCTGCTGGCCAGCCTGTCAGGACGCCGCCACGTCATCTTGGTGGCACACGAACCCATTCTTTCCGGGGTTTGCGAATTATTGCTGAGAAAGACGGTGGCCCCCTTGGGCCGCGCCGAGGTTCTGTCGATGGGTACTTCGATCCCCCATTCCTTTGATCCAGGCGACTTCGAGCTCCGATTTCGCTCGTGATGAACGGCGACAAGGCATGACCAAGCGATCCGACGACGACGACGGCCAGACCCGTGTTCGAGGTCCCGAACCGATTGAATCCGCGCCGGTCGGCCGCGATCGGGCCTACTTGATCGTCTTGGCCGGGATGAGCCGCGGACAGATGTTCAAGCTGGATTCGGCGCGCTCGGTGATCGGGCGCGGGAGCGAAGTCGCGGTGAAGATCTCGGACGAGGGGATCTCGCGCGAGCACGCGGTGGTTCACATCACCGACGGCAAGGTCACCGTCGAAGATCTCGGCTCGACCAACGGGACATTCTGCAACGGGGTACGCATCACGAACCGGGCCCTGGGCGACGGCGACAAGATCATGCTGGGCTCGACGACGATTCTGAAGTTCACGTACCACGATCGTCTGGACGAGCAGTTTCAGCAGCAGATGTACGAATCGGCGCTGCGCGACGGTCTGACCAAGGTGTTCAACCGCAAGCACTTCGACGATCTGTTCACCAAGGAGTTCGCATTTGCCTCGCGGCACGTGGCACCGCTGGCGTTGCTGTTCATCGATCTGGACTTCTTCAAGAAGGTCAACGACACCTTCGGCCATCCGGCCGGCGACTATGTGCTGTCCGAGGTCTCGGCGGTCTTGACCAGCGCGGTGCGCGCCGAAGACGTGGTGGCACGCTTCGGGGGTGAGGAGTTCTGCGTGCTGTGCCGGGGGACCGACGGCAACGGTGCGCGCGAGCTGGGCGAGCGGCTGCGCTCGGAGATCGAGCAGCGCCGGTTCGTCTACGGCACCAAGATCATCCCCGTCACCATCAGCGTGGGCGTGGCCGCCTTGCCCGACGCCCTGATCACTCAGTCGACGGGCCTGCTGGCAGCTGCCGACAAGGCTCTGTACGAGGCCAAGCGCGCCGGTCGCAACCGCGTGGCGATGGCGGCCCCCGGGGCCGGGATCTAGGAAAAAACTAGGCGCCCGAAGGGGGCGCGTCGGCGGTCGGGGTGATGCTGGTCTTGGTCGTCCGTGCCAGAGAGGACAAGCGCAGGGACAGCCACGCGGCCGCGCCCAGTCCGACGGCTCCCGCCAGGTAGGGCGCCGGCGGCGCCCAGGTTTGATACAGCAGGCCCCCCACGGCGGGGCCCAGCACCCGCGCCAGTGCCGACAGCGATTGCAGCGTGCCCAACATCAGTCCTTGAACATGCGCTTCTGCATTGCGCGAGACGTACGACGACACGCTGGGGGTCGACAGGCCACTCCCCGCGGCGATCAGCACGCAAGACACGGCCAGCGCCGCCGACGGCGCGAAACCGATCCGCGGCGACAGTCCCAGCAACGCGAAGCCGGCCGCCAGGATCAGCAGGCCCGTGGTCAACAGGCGCACCTCGCCGAACTTGCGGGTCAGCCGCCCGATCAGGCCGCCTTGAACGATGGCGGCGACCACACCCACCAGTCCGAACATCCCTCCGGTCGCGGCGTCCGACATGTGAAACGCGTCGTCGGTGAATAGCCGGAACGTTTGCTCCATCCCGGCGAACCAGAACACCACCAGGAAGTTGATGCCCAGGGCCCGGCCCACCGATGGATGCGCGAAGGCTTCCTTGATCCCGGTCAGGTCGAAGGCCGAAGCCCGCTGGCTCTTCACCTTGCCACGCAGTTCGACCGGCAGTGACTCGGGCAGGCTGACGGTCGCCATCACCAGGTTGATCAGCGACAGTCCCGCCGCGACGAATGCCGGCAGCGCGCCGGGGCGGCCCGCGATCGACAGCCGCGATAGCTCGCCGCCGAAGAAGGGCCCGAAGATGAACCCCAACCCGAAGGCCAGCCCGATCAGGCCCATACCGCGCGCGCGGCCCTCGGGCGGCGTGACATCCGCGATATAGGCCTGCGCGACCGCGATGTTCGCGGTGGCCGCGCCCGTGAAGATGCGAGCCGCGAACAGAAGGAACAGGCTGTCAGCGAAACCCAGCAGCATCATGCCGGCCGCGGTCGCGCCGATGCTGACCAGCAACACCGGGCGGCGGCCGACGCGATCGGAAAGCCGCCCCCACACGGGCACCAGCAGGAACTGCATCAGCGAGTAGGCCGACCCGTTCAGGGACGCAACGAAATCGCTGGCGCCCAGGTTCCGCGCCACGCCGGGGAGAAACGGAATGACCATCCCGAAGCCGAGCAGATCCAAAAATACGGTGAGAAAAATCGTTCCGAGAGAGGCTTTTCGCATGGCTTAGCGGGCGCAGGTGAGGGGCGGTGGGCGGAAAGCTCGCGGCGATGACATCAGGCCCGATGGCCCGCGGCTCGTGCGAGATCGTGAGACGATAGTCCCAAAATACGATCCGTACAGCCCCGAACCGCGCCGCCGCGCATTCGTCGCGGCGGCGCGACCCTGGTGGTCATGGGCAAAGGGGGCTGCCGACCCGCGCCAGGGCAAAGCGCGCGGCGGCGATGGCTTCCGTCGCACGGTCCCCAACCCCGGCCGGGAAGCTCTCGCGTGCGCCCGCCAGCACCTCGACCGTGGCGCGCACGCTGGCGGCCAGCGCGGCAAGGTCGTAGCCGCCTTCCAGCATCAGCACCAGCTTGCCGTCGGGCGCCAGGTCACGAAGCGCGCTGCACATTGCCGCGAACCCGCGTTCGGTGAGCCGCATGTCCCCCAGCGGATCACGCGCGTGCGCATCGAAGCCGGCGGAGACCAGCAGCAGGTCGGGCGCGAAGCGTTCTAGCGCCGGCAGGAACAAGTCATGAAAAACCGCGCCGTAGTCGGCGTCGCTTTGCCCGGGGGAGAGCGCGCAGTTGACGGTGAATCCCGTCCCCGCGCCCTGACCAACCTCGTCGGCGGACCCGGTACCCGGGTAGAACGGGTACTGGTGCGCCGACAGGTACAGCACGTCGGCGCGGTCTTCGAACAGGTGCTGGGTGCCGTTGCCGTGGTGGACGTCCCAGTCCAGGATGGCCACCCGCCGCGCGCCCAGGCGCAGCGCCGCCGCGGCCGCGACGGCGGCGTTGTTGATCAGGCAAAATCCCATGGCCTGCGCCGTCTCGGCGTGATGTCCCGGGGGCCGGACCAACGCGAAGGCGTTGCGCGCGCGGCCGGTCCAGACCTCTTCCACGGCGGTGATACCGGCGCCGGCCGCCAGCGCCGCCGCTTTCCAGCTGCCTGGCGACATCGCGGTGTCGGGATCCAACTGCAGGGCGCGACCGTCCAGGCCGGCCAGCTGATCGATGTAGGCGGCGGCGTGCACCGCCGAAAGCTCGCTGGCGGTGGCGGCCCGGGGGCGCGCGAAGACAGCGCCTTCGACCGGGCTGCTTTGCAGGGCGGTGAGAATGCGCTCGAGCCGGAGCGGCGATTCAGGATGCCCGGGCCCGCAGGAATGCTCCAGGAAAGTGGGATCGGTGATCAGCAGGGTTGGCTTCATGCGGTTCCTCCTCCCGTTGGCAGATCGAAGAAGAAGCGCGCACCGCCTTCGGGCCCATCGTCGACCCGAATCTCGCCCCCGTGGTCGTGAACGATCTCGCGTACGAAGGCCAGTCCCAGCCCGGTGCCCTTCTCGCGCGTCGTGAAGAAGGGCGTGAAGATCTTGTCGCGCAGCTCGGGTGCCACCCCTGGGCCGTTGTCCTCCACGGTCACGCGTACGCGCGCGCCGTCGCGGCGGGCGCGCAAGCGGACCACGCCGCCCCCGTGGGGGTGGGTTCGCTCGACCGCGGCGATGCCGTTGCTGGCCAGATTCAGCAGCGCACGGCGCAGCTGCCCGGCGTCGGCGCGGACCGTCGCGGCGCCGTCCAGCTCGGTGTCGACGCGCACGTTGGCGTCGGCGGTCAGCTCGCGGATCTCGGCAAATAGCTGGTCCAGACTCACGGTGGTCAGCTCGGGGGCGGGCCTCCGCGCATAATCCAGGAACTCGGTGACGACCACCTTCAGATAGTGCACCTCGCGTTCGATGCGCCGCACCTCTTCGAGGCGGTCGGGGCGATCGTGCAGAGCCTCGCGCAGCAGGCCCGCGTAGAGCTCCAGGCCGCCCAGGGGATTGCGCACCTCGTGCGCGATGCCCGCCAGCATCATCTGCAACCGTTCGTCGCGTGCCTTCAGCGCCCGACGCATCTGATCGATGGTCCGCGCCAGCAGGCCGATCTCGTCGTTGTTCTCGACGGGGACGGGCGCGTCCAGATTGCCGCGTCCGATGCGTGCAGCCGCAGCAGCCAGGTGGACGACCGGACGGCTCATGCGGCGGGCTATCAGGATCGTGATGCCCAGGATTGCGCCCAGCGCCCCGGCGCCGCCCAGCAGCAACTGCCGACGAAACACGCGCAGAGACACCAGGTAGTCGGCGCTGGCCTCCACGACCACGAAGCCCACGGCGGCAACCTCGTCGCGAACCGCGGCATAGCCGCGCTTGTAAGGGAGTCGATCGTGGCCGATGAACAGCGGCGACGCCGTGGGATGTCCGTCGGCGGCACGCCCCAGCTCGAATCGGTCGGCGCCCAGCTCGTACGCGTCGGCGCCCGGCGCAAGCCGGCCTTCGGTATCGACTTGGGCCACGTACCCGCCGCCCGCGGTCTTCTCGGCCACCAGCAGCACCCGCCGCAGATCGAAGCGATCCTTGGCGGTGGTCAGCTTGCGACGGACGTTGCCGAAGGTCAGTGATTCTTGGTCGCTGTTGGCCAGCGCCGTGACCTGCTCGGGCAACACCAGCGCGGCCGTTCCCGCGGCGGCCAGTGCCAGCCGCCGCCCCAGCTCGTCGTCCAGCATGCGCTGCGCGACCGCGTGGGCCAGCAACCCGAACGCTCCCAGCGCCAGCACGGTTGGTCCCAGCGTCCCCGCCAGCAGGCGCGTCAGCAGTCGCCCGGTCCGCACCTTGCGCATCGGGCGAGTCTACGCGCGCCCGGTCGACCCGCGCGAGTGCAGAGACGGCCCGCAATCACGTGCTAGCCTGGAGTCGGTCCTTCCATGCTGCCATCACGCCGCGGTTTCCTGGCCAATGCTGGTGTCGCGCTCACGGGGGCAAGTTCGGCGCTGGCGATGGTGGCCTGTCGTGTCGGGGGCGGCGCGTCCCAGAAAACGGAGAACCGACCCATGCCTGATGCCGCTGCTGCCGCTTCGTCTCGTGGTGCGCGCATGCCCGTGCTGTTCGTGGGGCACGGTTCGCCGATGAACGTGATCGAGGATACGCAATGGAGCCGGGGCTTTCGCGCGCTGGCGGGGCTGGTCCCGTCGCCGAAGGCGATCCTCAGCGTGTCGGCGCACTGGTTCGTCGACGGGACCTTCACCACGGGCAACGAACGCCCCAAGACCATCCATGACTTCGGCGGGTTTCCCGACCAGCTGTTCGCCATGGAGTACCCTGCGCCGGGCAACGTCCCGCTGGCCAGGCGGATCGTCGACTTGCTGGGTCGCGAGCGCGCGAGCGTCCAGCTGGACTGGGGGCTGGACCACGGTACCTGGACGGTGTTGCACCATCTGCGACCGGCCGCCGACGTACCGGTCGTCCAGCTCAGCCTCGACGCGCGCTTGCCGCCATCGGAGCACGTCCTCCTCGGCCGGTCGCTGGCCCCGCTGCGCGACGAAGGTGTCCTGATACTGGGCAGCGGCAACCTGACCCACAATCTGCGGTACGCGATGACCCACGCCTTCGAAGGCGACGTTTCAACGCCCGAATGGGCGGCCACCTTCGACGCGGAGGCGACCCGCGCATTGGAGCAGCACGACGCGAAGTTCTTGGCGCAGATGATGACGACCGACGCTGGCCGGCAGTGCCACCCGACCCCGGATCACTATCTGCCGTTGCTCTATGCGGTGGGCGCGGCCGACGCCCGGGATCGCGTTTCATTCCCGATCAGCGGCTTCGATCTCGGCTCGTTGTCGATGCGTTCGGTCCTGTTCGGGTAGGCGCCCGTTCCAGACCGGTCGTCGTGTCGAAAGCGCCCAAACGCAAAACGGCGCCGCGAACAACACGGCGCCGTGAGGCGAACAGCGGAAACGCTTCTTAGCGCTTCGAGAACTGGAAGCGGGCGCGGGCGCCACGCTGACCGTACTTCTTACGCTCCTTGGCGCGCGCGTCGCGCGTCAGGTAGCCGGCCTTCTTCAGGGGCGGCCGCAGCGCCGGATCGATCTTGATCAGCGCGCGCGAGATGCCGTGACGGATGGCGTCCGCCTGTCCCGACAGTCCTCCGCCCGAGACATTGCAGAACACATCGAAACGGCCGGTGGTCTCGGTCAGCTCGAGCGCTTGACGGAACACCATCCGGGAGGTCTCGCGGCCGAAGTACTGCTCCAGCGAGCGCTGGTTGATCTCGACCTTGCCATTGCCAGGCTGCAACCAAACGCGGGCCACGGCATGCTTGCGGCGCCCGGTGGCGTAAGTAGACATTTTATCGGGCATCGCTAACGACTCCTTACCGGCTCTCGGGTCAGACCAACTTCAGGATTTGCGGCTGCTGCGCGGAGTGGGGGTGGGCCCCGCCTGCGTAGACTTTCAGCTTCTTGTAGATACGGCGGCCCAACGGGCCCTTGGGCAGCATGCCGCGCACGGCGCGCTTCACCAGATCACCGGGGTGGCGCTTGTTCAGCTCCGTCGCGGTCTGGGTGCGCAAGCCGCCCGGGAACAACGAGTGGTCGCGGTACAGCTTGGTCTGCCACTTGTCCTTCGTCAGCTTCACCTTGTCGGCGTTCACGACGACCACGAAGTCGCCAGCGTCAGCCTGTCGCGTGAAGGTGGCCTTGTGCTTACCGCGCAGAATATCGGCGATCTTCGTCGCCGCGCGGCCGAGGGTCTGCCCCTCGACATCACAGATGAACCACGCGTGTGGCGCATTGGCCTTGGCCTGAAAAGTACTGCGTCCGATTGGTGCTAGGGCGGGCATGGGAGGCGGATTTGTACTTGATGACCCCGGGCTTGTCAAACCCCTTGGCGGCTAAGGCCGGGCGCGCAGGAACTCGCCGATCGCCAGGCAGGCGCGGCGGGCGCGTTCGTCGTTCTCCACCAACGAAAACCGGACGAAGCCCTCGCCACCCGGACCGAAGCCGACCCCGGGCGATACCGCGACGCGGGACTCCTTCAACAGAGCCGCCGCGAACGCGACCGCACCCATCTCCTTGTGGGATGCCGGCAGGGGGGCCCACACGAACATGGACGCCTTGGGCATCGGGACCGTCCACCCCACCTCGGCCAGGCTGCTGACCAGCAGGCGGGCGCGGTGCTGGTAGGTCTCGAGGTTGGCGCGGACGTCCGCGTCGCACGAGGTGATGGCCGTGGCGGCGGCCAGCTGCGCCGGACCGAAGATGCCGTAGTCCAGGTAGCCCTTGATGGTGATCAGGCTGCCGACCAGCTCGGCGTTGCCCACGCAGAAGCCCACCCGCCAGCCCGGCATCGAGTAGCTCTTGGACACCGTGAAGAACTCGACCGCGACGTCGCGCGCGCCCGGAACCTGAAAGATGCTGGGTGTGGGATTCGACGTGTCGAAGCACAGGTCGGCGTAGGCCAGGTCCGAGATGACCCACAGCTTGTGACGCTTGGCCAGCGCGACGACCTTTTCATAGAACCCCAGGTCGGCGGTGGCCGCGGTCGGGTTGTGGGGAAAGTTCACGATCAAGCCGACCGGAGGCCGCGGCGAGTGGGCCAGCGCCTTCTCGATCTCGGCGAAGTGATCCAGCCCCGGGCCGCAGGTGACCGGCACCGGCTCGCCGCCCGCGATGATCACGCCGAAGCGGTGGATGGGGTAACAGGGGTCGGGCGACAGCACGCAATCGCCAGGGCTGACCAGCGCCAGCAGCAGGTGCGCGATGCCTTCCTTCGAGCCAATGGTGACAACGGCCTCTGTATCGGGATCGAAGGTCTGGCCGAAGCGGCGCTGATACCAGTCGCAGATGGCCCGCCGCGGCTCGGGCAGGCCCTTGGATGGCATGTAGCGCTGGCTGCCCGGAACGCGGGCCTCCTTGACCAAACGTTCGACCACGGCGGCCGGGCTGGGGCCATCCGGGTTGCCGAGTCCGAAGTCGTACACGTCGTGGCCTTCCGCGCGCAGGCGCGTCTTCAGCTCGTCGACGGTGGCTAACACGTAGGGAGGAAGCGTCGCGAGGCGCCCACCGCTACGTTTGGTCGAGGAAATACCGGCCATGGTTGGGGGCGCAGATTAGTGGGTCGGACGCGAGGGCGCAACGCGCGTTCGCGGAGTTTGCCTTGACTGAACCGGTGTTCAGTTTCATGCTGCCGGCATGCGCCCGGTTGCCATCTCGAATCCGCCGAACCCCTGGGCCAGCACCGCCGTCGAGTACCTGGAGGGCGCTCCCGAGATGAAGCTGGAGATCTACACCGACGCCAGCCGGTCGATCCTCGCGAAGAATGACAGCCCGGATGTGGGCTTCACCTACAGCGTGAACCCGTACCGCGGCTGCTTCCATGCTTGCGCCTATTGCTATGCCCGTCCTGGGCACGAATACCTGGGCTTCGGCGCCGGCACGGACTTCGATCGAAAAATCGTGGTCAAGCTGCGGGCGCCCGCCTTGTTGCGGACCGCGTTCAGCAAGAAAAGCTGGAAGCGCGAAACGGTGGTGTTCAGCGGCGTCACCGATTGTTTCCAGCCGATCGAGGCCTCCTACCGGTTGACCCGCGGCTGTCTGGAGGTGTGCGCCGAGTTTGGCAATCCGGTGGGCATCATCACCAAGTCGGCGCTGGTCGAGCGAGACATCGATGTGCTGCAAGCCATCGCGCGGGTCGCCACGGTGCACGTGACGATCAGTGTTCCGTTCTGGGATCCCGAGAAGGCGCGCCTGGTCGAGCCGTATGTCGCCACGCCCGCGCGGCGCATGCGCGTCATCCAGCGGCTTGCGGAGGCGGGGATCTCGGTGGGGGTGAACGTGGCGCCGATCATTCCCGGCCTGAACGACGAGGAGATCCCGCTCGTGCTGGCAGCCGCCAAGGACGCCGGCGCGACCAGCGCGGGCTGCGTGTTGCTGCGCCTGCCGGGACCGGTCGCGCAGGTGTTCGAGGAACGCATGCGCGCGGCCATGCCCTTGCGGGTCGATCGCATCATGCACCGCGTGCGCGAAACGCGCGGAGGGGCCGTGTACGATCCGCGGTTTGGTTCGCGCGGGCGCGGCGAGGGACCGTACGCGGTGGCGATTCACGCGTTGTTTCGCGCCTCCGCCAAACGTTACGGGCTTCGGACCTCGCATGAATGACCGGGAATCCGGAATCCGGAATAGATAGGGTGGCAGACCTCTTCCCGTTGTTTGTTCCGGCCTGGGCGCGTGGAGGAGCGCGCCCAAATTTTCCCCAGGGGAGTACACTTCAATTTGGTCATGGTGGCGTCCGACAACAACGGCGCGAGGGCAGGGGATGCGGCGGACCGCCGCACGGTGCTGGTGATCGACGACGAGCCCGCGCTGGCCGCGATGATCGCCCGCATGCTGGAGGATGACTACGACGTCAAGGTGACGTCGGATGGCCGCAAGGCGCTGGCCCTGATTCGCATGGAGCAGCCGCGCTTCGACGTGATCTTGTGCGACCTGATGATGCCGAATCTGACGGGCTCGCAGATCTTCGATCAGGCGCGCCAGGACATGCCGGGAATCGAAGAGCGTTTCATCTTCATGACCGGCGGCGTGTTCACGACCTGGGCCGCCGACTTCTTGCAGAAGAGTCACCGCCCGTGCCTGGAGAAACCGTTCGCGTACGACGCGCTTCGTACGGCGGTGCGAGAAGTGCGTGCGGTCTGATGGGCGTGGTTCAGGGGGCCAGGCGGATCAGCGTCACGGACAGCCCGCCGTGGAACATTCGGTGCGATCCGACCATCGGGACCTGAAACGCTGACGCCAGGCGCGCGTCGGGGACCACGACGGCTGCCTGCCAACCGCGGAATCGCTTGCGCAAGACCGCGCCCATCTGTCGATACAGCGCGGGCAGATTCGCGCGCGAACCCAGTCGGCGCCCGTAGGGTGGATTGGCGATGAACAGTCCCGACGGCGCCGTCGGCTCTGCATCCACGAGGGCCCGCTGATGAAACTGAATGACGTCGCCGACCCCCGCTCGTGCGGCGTTGGCCTGGCTGGCGGCGATGGCGTTCCCGTCTTCGTCCGACGCGACGATCGGCGCCGGGAGGGTGGTCTGGCGCGCCGCGCGTGTGGCGGACTTCAGGTGGTCCCATTCGGTTCGTGACGACTGCTCGAAGGCGGGCCACGATTCGAACGCGAAGGTCCTCTCCAGTCCCGGCGCCAATCCCAGCGCCGCCGTGGCGGCCTCGATCGGCAGCGTCCCCGCGCCGCACATCGGATCGACCAATGCCTGCGACGGACGCCATTCGCAGAGCTCCAGCAGGGCCGCCGCCAGCGTCTCGCGCAAGGGAGCCTCGTGCGCGTCGGTGCGCCAACCGCGGCGGTGCAGGCGTTCCCCCGAACTGTCGATGCTGATCGTCCATCGATCGTCGACGCCCCGGATCAGGACCAGCGGCGCGGATGAATTGGTGGCGGCCTTTTCGGGCAGCGTTCCTGTCCGATCGGCGATCGCGGCGCGCACGTTCTCGTCGATTCCGCCGGTGTGATACAGCCGGCAGTGCGACGCGCTGGCGCTGATCCGGATGGGCGCCGCCGCTGGGAGAAATTGTTCCCACGGTAGACGCGCCACCTGATGGCGAAGCTGGCCGAACTCGCGCGCGCGCGCTTCGCCCAGGCGCAACAGCAACCGCGTGGGCAGGCGCAAGTGAAGGTTGGCGCGCAAACCGACCGCCAGAGGCCCTTGCAACTCGACACCTCCGGGAACGGCCGTCGCCGCGGCGTCGGGCAGGACCCGCGTCGCTTCGCGTGCCGCCAGTTCCTCCACGCCGGGCGCGACCACCGCGAACCAGCGCAGCTTTGCATCACCGGACAGCTTCGAGCCCGCGCCCTTTCCCCCTTTCCCCTTGCGAGCGGGTGGTGCGACAGCCGCGCGGCGCTCGCCCGGGCGCGGAAGCTGTTCGGAGCGCCCGTCGAACACCACGTGCGCCAGGATCTCGACGGTGCCTTCGCCGCCCGCCACCGGCGAGTCAGCGTGGGCTGTCACTCGAAAACCCAGTCCCAAAGCCTTCTCAGTGAAGCGGTCGACCGCCTGGCGCCGCAGCCCGGGCGCACTGACGTCACCGCCGCGCACCAGATGATCGGGCAGCTCGAATTGCGGCTTGATCAGCACCACGCCCTGCGCGCCCGGCCGCAGCCGGAAGGCCAGGCCGCGCAACATGTTGCGGGCCGCGACGAAGCTGACGTCGACTGTGAAGAAATCGAACGGCCCGGGCGCGACGTCGAGCGACAGGCGCTTCCAATCGGTCTGCTCCAGGCTGGTCACCCGCGGGTCGTGCCGCAAGCTTTCGTGCAGCTGATCGCGGCCGACGTCCACGGCCAGTACTTCGTCCGCGCCGGCTTCCAGCAGGACCTGCGTGAAGCCTCCCGTGGATGCGCCGACGTCGACAGCCCGTGCGCCCTTCACGGCAGCGGTCAGCGAAAACAGCTCCAGACCGGCCGACAGCTTCAGCCCCCCGCGGCCGACCGGCGAATTCGGTTGGGACGTCGGTTGCCGAAGCGGCTTCGAAAGCGGCTTCGACGGCGGCTGCTTGGGGAACAACGGCTTGGGACTCACGCGGAGAGGCACACTAGTGCACCGCTTCCGAAATAGCATCCGTTCCAGCCACCGGGCCGCGCCCGCGCCAGGTCACGCTGGATCCGTCGCGATCGTCAGCCGGCGCGGTCCCCGCGCACGTTCAGCAGCGGCCGTTGGCGGCCATGGTGCGCTCGCACCGATCGCAAAGGATCAGCTCGGCATCGTCATCCGTGGCGTCGTCCTGGAAGGCGTACACCTCGGGGAAGCAGACGGCGCACGGAGGGGCGATGGTCGACTTTTCGGCCAGCGCAAGCGCATCGCGGGTGACCATGCCGACCAGCAGCAGCCCGGTCACCACCGGCAAACAATCGATGTCGTTGTCGCCCATGATGTCGACGGCTTCCTGCAGGGTGGTGTCGGCCGAGATGCACAGGACCGGTGACGTCATGCAGTCGGCGACGCAGGCATCGCTGTCTGCGGCACGTAGATCGTCGTTGCAGACGATGCCCGCCAGCGTTCCGTCCTGGATCACGATCAGGTGGTTGCTGCCGCTCACGTCCACCAGCCGGCAGGCCGATGCCACGCTGGTCTCCGGGGTCAGAGTGAACACCTCGGTCCCCATCACCTCCGCCACCGTGCAGTCTCCGATTTCAGCATCCAGGGTCATGCCGACCTCCTGTTTGTGTCATCGGCACATTCGCGCCGAAGCAAAACCCGAGCACGATCCAAGCGTCCCACACCGCCGCACCATCGACCATCCCAGAATCGAATCGGGTCGGTACACCATCCCTAAAGACGCGCCATCAAAGGGATTATCCGCTGGGTCAAGCGGGATGCGTCGCAGCGTCGCGCTGCGGTAGCGTCAGTTGCGCTTGAACATACGCTGCCACCAGGAATTCTCGGGTGGCTTTGCCGCGGCGGGGGCCGGCCCGGGCGGGGCGGGTGCCGCCGGTGGGGTCCTGGCCGCCGCCGGCGGCGGCGGGGGCGGCGGTGCCTTGCGCAGGGTCACCGTCACCTCTTGGTCTTCGTCCGTGGCGACATTGATGCGCTTCGTGAGCGGGCGATATCCGTCGTAAGCGAAGGTCAACGAGTAGACGCTGCCCGCGCGAAGATGCACCACCACCGGCGTGGTCCCGAAGGCGTGATGTGCCGACGTCACCCGCGCTCCAGGGGGAACGCTGTTCAGCGTGATCGTCGCCTTGGCGATCTCAGGCTCGGTTTCGCTGTTGCTGGGCTTTTCGTCGCTCGTCTTTTCGCTGGACGACGGAGCCTCGGAGCGGATGCCAGCCGGCACGGGCGCGGTCGGTGGGCCACTGGCCCCCAGGTCGGGCGTTTCGTTGGGCGTCCGGGCGGGCGTCTTTTCCGGCTCCGGTGTCACCCGCGCGACGACGGACACTGGTTGTGCCGGCGCGGCAGGCTGGTCGACGCTGGCGTCGACGCGCGCCGTGTTGGGATCCGGCGCCGGCACGACTGCCGCCAATGCATCGTTACCCGGCGCCGGCACGACCGCCGCCGATGCATCGTTTCCTGCCGCCGCCGCGGGCACGTCCGGGCTGGGAGACGGCAGGGGGACGACAGCCGGCGCGGGCGGGGGCGGCGCGACCGCAGTCGACGTTGGGGCCACCGGCGCGACCGCGGCGATCGGCGGCTTGTCGGCCTCCTTGCTGGGGCCGCGCGAGCAGGCTCTGACGGTCACGACCAGGGCCACCAAGCCGACGATGCCGCCTCCGATCCACGTGAGGGGAATCCTGCGCCGTCCAACCTTGGCGGTTGTGTCACTGGACGAGGACAGCGGAACGGCCCCGCCCGCGGCGTCCCCCTTGAGCGTGGGATCGGGCAGCAGCGACAGGAACGGTTTGGTATTGGTCGGGGCGTTGATCGCTGCCAGGATTTCCGGCGCGACCGGCGGCGGCGCGATGGTCTCAGTCGAGATGGGCGGGGGCGCCACCACCGACGGGTGTGACCCGGTCGTTGGGCGCGTCAGCGTCACGCGCGTGCGGCGGGTGACTTCGGCTGGAGCGGCGTTCGCGGCGCGATCGACGCTCGCCTCGGCGGCGGGCGTCGTCGGCTCGCCCGCGCCCCCGGAGGACACCAAAGGCCCGCTTGGCGCTGCCGCGGCGTGTGTCGGCATCGCCCCCGAAGTTCGGCGCGTGGCCCGGAAAGCCGCCACTGGATTCGCCGGGCGCGGCGTGTGCATGCCCGCGGAGCCCGTCGAACGGTGGGCAGCAACCGGCTCGGGGATTGCCGTACCGGTGGCTGGTGTGGCCGTCTCTTTCCCCGCCGTCTCCAGCACCGGCAGCGGCCGCGTGAGCGCCGTGTGCACAGGATCGGAGGGCGCGGTCGGGCGCGGCACAGGGCCCGACCCGGTGGACGGCATCGTCGTCGAGCGTTTCACCGACAGCGCCGCGGGTGGCGGCGCTGGACGCGTGACCGCGGAAACCGAGCGCGCCGCCGCCGACGGAGGGGGCGGCATGCGCGGTCCGCCGGTCAACGTCGGTGCATCCCCTGGCCCATTCCCTTCACGGGCGCCGACGATGCGGCCGCTCTGCCCGCTCGACGCCACGGCGGGCGCCTTGGTCAGCACCGGGACACCGTCACGGACCGACAGATCCAGCAGCCAACGCTTGAGCTCGGTCTGTCCCACCGCCTCGAACTGGCTGCGCATGACCTGCTCGACGTCCATCAACATGTCGTCGGCGCGCTGGTACCTTTCGGCGGGGTCCTTGGCCATGGCGCGTTTCAGGATGCGCGCCAGCTCCGCGTTGATCCCCGGCCGCGCGACCTCGGGCGGGACGTACTCGTCGCTCTTCACCAGCAGCAAGACGCCCAGGTCGGTCGGCGCGTCGAACGGATAGCGGCCGCAGGCCATCACGTACAGAATCGTGCCGACCGAGAACAGATCCGACCGCGCGTCCAGAGCGCCGCCCGACGCCTGCTCGGGCGACATGTAGGCGATCTTCCCTCGGATGATCTTTTCCGCCACGGGCCCTTCGCGCTGCTGGTTCCCGGAGATGGCGATGCCGAAGTCGGTCAGCTTCACCTCGCCCTGCTCGCTCAGCAGGACGTTCTGCGGGCTGATATCGCGGTGGACGATGCCCAGCGCCTCGCCGTCGGGCCCGGTCTTGGCGTGCGCGTAAGCCAGCGCGCGGCAAACCTCGCCCGCGATGTACAGCGCCAGCGCCGGCCGGATGGTCGAGCGCGCGGCGCGCACGCGGCGCATCACGGCGTCCAGCGTCCACCCATCCACCAGCTCCATGGCCAGGATGTACTGGCCATCGTCCTCGCCGAGATCCAGCACCTGGACGATGTTGCTGTGGTTCAGGCTCATCGCGATGTGAGCTTCGTTGACCAGCATGTCGCGGAACTGCGGGTCGGCATAGTAGGCCGAGAAGATGCGCTTCAGCACCACGGGCTTCTCGAAGCCGTGTACACCCTTCTGGGTCGCGAGGAAGATTTCGGCGGTGCCGCCGTCCGCGATCTTCCGCAGGATGGTGTATCTGGCCTGCAGGCTCATGCCGATCACGGTGGATTAACCACGTTCTGCCCCCACGGGCAAACCCAACTTGGCGAAATCAGCACGACCGTCTCCCGGCCGGCGCAGAATGTTCGTGTTACGGTCTCGACATGCTTGGTTTCGATCGCGCGCAGGTCGCGCTCATTTCGCGATCCTTGGTGCCGAAAACCTTTGTGGCGATGGGAGCCAAGGGCCCGCAAACCTGATGGCATTTTGCATGCGCGCGTTCTGCCGCGACTTCGCTGCCCCCAGCCTGTCCGAACTGCTGGTGTGGCTGCGTCAGTATGAAACTCCCGCGATCATCGTGGGCGGCGGGCCTGCGTCCGACCTGCTGTCCAGCTTCTGGGAGGAGGCGCGGCTGTCCTACGATGCGGGTGAAGCGCCGCTGACCGTCCGCTGTCTGCGGGCGACCGGGCTGGGCAGCGCGGCGTTCTCGGACGAGCTGGCCGACTTCACCGCCGACGTGAAGGATTGTCCCGCCTCACCGGAGCGCACGCGGGTCCTTGAGCAGCTGGCCGCCACCCGCTTGGTGGTGGTGGTCGAGTATCCGCCGGAGGGCGTGACCTGGAACGGGCAGCAGACCGCCGAGGGCATCGTCAACTCGCTGGTCGAGCGCTCGGGTGGGATGGGCCAGAAGGACGGCGCAGGCTTTCTCGATCAGGAAGACGACTCGGTTATCCTCGCGTTGGCGTAGGGTAATCTGTGGCCGATGGATCCCGAGCGGATCAAGAGTCTGCTGGCACAGGTCGGGCGCGGCGAGCGCTCCGTCGATGACGCCTATCGCGAGCTGAAAGAGCTTCCCTTCCGCCGGCTGGAGTTCGCGCGCCCTGACACGCACCGCCACCTGCGCACGGGCTTTCCCGAGGTCGTCTTCGGACAGGGGAAGACCCCCGAACAGATCACGGCCATCTTGCTCGAGCTGACGCGCGGCGGTTCCGCCGCCTTCGCGACGCGGGTGGACCCGGATGCGGCGGCCACCGTCGTGGCCCTGTTGGACGCGGCGCAGGTGGGGGAGGTTCGCTACCTGCCCATCCCGCGCATGGTGCTGGTCGGTGGGCCGTCGACCGAGACGCGGGGGCGCGGCACGATCGTGGTGATCTCGGCGGGTACGGCCGATGTCCCGGTCGCCGAGGAGGCGGCGTTGACCGCGGAACTTGCGGGCAACCGCGTCGCGCGGATCTTCGACGCGGGCGTGGCGGGAATTCATCGCCTGCTGGCCGAGCGCGAAACCATCGAACGCGGCGAGATCTTGATCGTGGTGGCGGGCATGGAGGGGGCGCTGCCCAGCGTGGTGGCGGGCCTGTTCGCCCGGCCGGTGATCGCGGTGCCCACCAGCGTCGGGTACGGCGCGCACCTGGGCGGGTTGGCGGCCTTGTTGTCGATGTTGAACGCCTGCGCGCCCGGGATCGCCGTCGTCAACATCGACAACGGGTTCGGCGCGGGCCAGATGGCGGCCATGTTGAATCGAAGGCGAGACGCGGAGCCATGACCGCGCCGCCAAGGTTGCCGCTGCGAGGTCTGCACCTTCACTTCGATCCGGTCTCGGGCGTGGCGGGTGATATGGCGGTCGCCGCGCTGGTCGACGTCGGTGTTCCGGCCACGGTCGTCACGGAGGCCATCCAGGCGATGGGCGTTCCAGGCCTCCGGGTCCGTTTCGAGCCGCGCCAGCGTGGGGCCTACCGGGCGAGAGGCTTCGTGGTCGCGACGCCGGGGGGCGACAAGGGCCAGCGGCAGAAGAAGGCAGCTGGGCGTGGTCGACGTGCCAAGACCGCCGTACGCCCGGCCGACCACGACCACGACCACGCGCACGACCATCCGCACGAACATGACCACGCCCACGCTCACCGCGACTATGCGGAGATCCGCCGATTGCTCCGTCGGGCCAAGCTGGATCCCGATGCCAAGGCGCTGGCCGAGGAGATCTTCGCGCGGGTGGCCGAGGTCGAGGCCGCGCTACACGGAACCTCCGTCGATCGTGTGTTCTTCCACGAGGTCGGCGCCTTCGATTCGATCGCCGACATCGTAGGAGCCTCGGCCGCCATCGCCTGGCTGGCACCGATCGCGATCTCGTCGTCGCCGATCGTCGTCGGCACCGGGACCGTCCGCACCGCGCACGGCGTGGTTCCCGTGCCGGCGCCCGCCACGGCGGCGCTGCTGGCGGGGGCTCCGCTGCGCTTCGAGGGCGCCGGCGAGCTGACGACGCCCACCGGCGCTGCGCTGCTGGCGTCGATCGTCGACACCTTCGGCCCGCCGCCGCCGTTGCGCCTGGCCGCCGCCGGCTACGGGGCCGGCACGCGGGAGCTGGCCGATCGCGCCAATGTTCTGCGCGTGCTGCTGGGCCAGCCAGTCGGCGCGGCGTTGCCGCCGTCCGCCGACGAGGTGGTGTTGTTCGAGGCCAACCTCGACGACATGTCCGGCCAGATGCTGGCCGCGCTGTTCGAAGCGGTCTTCGCGGCCGGCGCGCTGGACGTGTGGTCCACGCCCATCATGATGAAGAAGGGCCGTCCCGCACAGCAGGTCTCGGCTCTGACCGCGCACGCGCAGATGGCCGCTGTGCAACGTGCGTTCTTTGTGAACTCGACGACGCTGGGGCTTCGTCTGCGACCCGTCGACCGGATCGTGCTGGCGCGTTCGCTGGCCGACACCCAGACCCCCTACGGCCCCGTGCGCGTGAAGGTCGCCGCGCTGGACGGCGAGGTGTTGGGGGCCGAGCCCGAGTTCGACGATTGCCGTCGCCGCGCAGCCCGTGCCGGCGTTCCCGTGAAGCGAGTGTGGGCAGCCGCGGTCTCGGCGGCCCAGCAGTTGCTCCCGCTTCCCGCGGGCGCGCCAGCGCGGAAACGGCCGCGTTCGTGACGACCTTCGACCTGCAGCGCGTGCTGGCCGAAGGCCTGACCAAGGCCGCCGAGGCGCTGGCCGCGGGCAACGACGAAGTTCACCTGCACGATGCGTCGCTGCACCTGGCCCACGCCATGGGGGCGGAGACCGTAGCCATCGTCTCGGTCACCGGCGACGCCGAGACGTCTCAGGTGGTGGCCGATAGCGACGATGTTCGTTCGCCGACGCAGTCGTCCCGGCTGCGGGATGCCCCCGCCGTGAAACAAGCCCTGGCGACCCGCGAGACGGTGCTGGCGCCCGATCCCGATCCGTCTCGGCCCGCCGGAACCGAGGATCTGTGGGCGGTGTTCCCGATCGTCGTCGATCGTCGGTCACGCGGCGTCCTGGTGGCATCGTTTCGTGTGGCCGACGGGGAGCTGGCCGACGAGGTCTTGCTCTGTGGCAAGGCGGCCGCCGGCCTGTTGGCCGTCGTGTTTTCCGCGGGAAAGGGCGGGGCCATGACCGGGATGGAGCGGACGCGCAAGGTCACCCTGACCGACGTGCGCCGCGAACGCCGCGTGCGCGCCATCGAACGCTACCGCGCCTTCATCGACAGCGCCTCCGACGGCATCGTGGTGCTCGACGAGAACGGCACCGTGCTCTACATGAACCGCGCGGCGGAGCAGGCCACCGGCTACGCGCGACAGGGACTGGAGGGCAAGCGGCTTTCGCAGCTGGTCTTGCAAGAGCAGCACGAGCTGCTGCAGCGGATGATCGCCCTCGGCGCGCGTTCGATGCCGGTCGACAACTTCGACCTGGATCTGGTGACGACGTCGCGCGATCGCATCACGGTGTCGGTCGCCTCGATCGGGCTGCTGTCCGAGTACGGCGCGGTCATCTTCGCCTTCCGCGACGTGACGCTGGCCCGGGGGCTCGAGACCGAGCTGCGCCGCACCACCGAATTCCTGGAGCGCATCCTGAACTCGGCGGTGGACGGGATCATTGCCGCCGATCTCCAGGGCAGCGTGCTGCTTTTCAATCACGGCGCCGAGCGCATCTGCGGTTATCGCGCCGCCGAGGTCATCGGCAAGATGTCGGTCACCGAGCTCTACCCGCCCCGCGTGGCCCAGGAGATCATGCGGCTCTTGCGGTCGTCCCAGCGGGGCGGCGAGGGACGGCTGGAACCGGTGCGGCGCGATCTGAAGTCCGCCACCGGGGAGCTGATTCCCGTGACCATCTCGGCGGCGCTGGTGTTCGATGACGCCGGTCAGGAGATCGCCACCGTGGGCATCTTCTCCGACCTGCGCGAGCGTCTGCGTATGGAGGAAAGGTTGGCCAAGGCGCAAGAAAAGCTGGCCATCTCGGAGAAGCAAGCGGTCGCGATCGAACTGGCGGGCGCGGCGGCGCACGAACTGAATCAGCCGCTGACGTCGATCATGGGATACGCGCAGATGTTGTTGCGGCGGCTGGAGCCCGACAGCCCGCACCAGAAGTCCATCGACACCATCCTGTCCGAAGCCGAGCGCATGGCCGGCATCGTGCGTCAACTGGGGAGCCTGACCCGCTACGAGACCAAGGCCTACGTGGGGGGGGCGCAGATCCTGGACCTCGGGCGGTCGTCCGGGCAGGTGGGGACCGACGAATAGCGCCAGCGGCCCGATCCGGGTAGAACGGAGGGTCTCATGAAACCCGATCAGATCACGGAAGCTTTGGAGCAGGCGGCCGCCCAGCTGGGTGTCAAGGTTCGCTACGAGGCGATGACGGGCGAGAGCTCAGGCGCCGGCGGCCTGTGCCGCATCCGCGGTGAATGGACGATCATCATGGACCGGAAGGCCGCCTCGTCCGACCGTGCCGCGCTGCTGCTGGAATCGCTGGCGGGCTTTGACTTCGACTCGATCTACTTGCCGCCCGAGCTCCGAGAAGCGCTGACCGAGCGCCGGGCCGCCAACAGCCGCCCCATCGCCACCGAGGCGCCGGTCTAGCCGAGGCGCTTCAGCTTTTCGGCGATCAGCGGATCGGAAGCCACCGCCTCGCGCAGCGCCGCCGCTACCTGTTCGCGCGCCTGGGGCGAGGCCCCACTGCCCACCTGCAGGTTGACCACGTGCTCGATCAGCCGGTCGACGGCGGTCCGGGCATCCAGCTTGCCCGCGTCCAGGTCGGCCGCCAGCGCGCGCACCGCGGGATCGCCGCCGGTGCCCGCCACCTCGGCGGGCCGGGCGGCGCCCGCGCCGGCCACCGTCTCCGCGAAGGTTTTTCCCGCGGCGCCGCCCTTGTCCAGGCCCGCCGTCGTGGCGGCGTCCGCCTTCTCCAGGCCCGCCTTCTCCGGCCCAGCCTTCTCCAGCCCTTCCGCGCCCGGTGATGCCGCGTCCGCGCCGGGAACGGGGGGCTGACCTCCACCATGAATCTTCATGACGCTCTCCCGCTGAAGGGTATCACACGCTGCATGGAGGACCTCCGCGAATGGTATCGACCGCGGTCCGACCCTGGTTGCGCGGTTTGCGCGAAAAACATCGGCCGCCCGCAAGGTCATCCGGCGCATGGACCTTCCGGGGTTACAATGCGCCGATGGGATTCGTGCGGGGATTTCTGGCCCCTTTTCAGGGGACCGTCTACGTGACCCGCCAGCGGCTATGGCACATGGTCATCGTGCCCCTGCTGCTGAACGTGGCACTGGCGGTTGGCCTGGCCTTTTTCACCGGGCGCTACTGGCAAAGCGAGCTGGCCGATCGCGCGGTCGGCTCGTCGGCGTTGGGGACACTGCTGCTGGTGGCCACCACCGCGGTCGGTACCGTCATCTTGTTCTTGATCTTGCAGCCGTTGCTGGGCGCCATCTTCAACGACTTCCTGAGCGAGCGCGTCGAGAGGCGGGTGGGGGGCGAGCCGCCCAAGGTGAAGTTGCTGACCTCCCTGGGACAAGCCTTGGCCCACGGGATCTTGAAGCTGTGCCTGTACACCCTGGCCTTCGTGATCGCGCTGGGGCTGGGCGCCGTCACCGCCGGGATCGGCAGCGTGGTCGGTCTGGCGCTGGGCGGTCTGTTCCTGGCCTACGACGGCTTCGACTTTCCGCTTTCTCGACGGGGAGCGACTTTTGGTGCCAAATGGCGCTATCTGGCCCTACACCCCGCACAAACCATCGGATATGGTCTCGGGGCCACGGTCTTTTATTTGATTCCCTTGGCTTTGATCGTGGCACCCTCCATGACGGCGGTCGGGGCCACGTTGGTGTTCCTGGAAACTGAAAGCCGCGCACTCAAAAAAACGCAATCCAAGGGGAAGGTACAGGTTGATGAAGCGAGTCCACTTCGAGACGGACAAGGGTGAGATCGTCGCCGAGCTGTTCGAGGACGATGCCCCGGGCACGGTCGCGAACTTCGTGGGTCTGGCCACGGGCACGAAGGAATTCACCGATCCCACGACCAACAAGAAGACCAAGAAGAACTACTACGACGGCCTGACGTTTCATCGGGTCATCGACGACTTCATGATCCAGGGCGGCTGTCCCCTGGGAACCGGGACCAGCGGCCCCGGCTTCACGATCAAGGACGAGCTCAAGGGCGTGAAGCAGGTCCACAAGGCCGGCTCGCTGTCGATGGCCAAGACGGCCGCGCCCGACTCGGGCGGCTCGCAGTTCTTCATCTGCCATTCGCCCCAGCCGCACCTGGATCGCAAGCACACGGTCTTCGGTCAGGTCACTTCGGGGATGGACGTCGTCAACAAGATCCAGAAGGGCGACAAGATGAATCGCGTCTGGATCGAAGAGGCCTGAGAGAAACCAGGAAGAAAGCAGCCAGGAAAGAGCCAGGACGCCCGTGTGGCCAGCGCCCTCAGGTCATCCCGTCGCGGTGGGCGAAGATTCGCCCGCCGGGCGATTGACTTTGGGGGCGAGTCGGCCCGATAACTACGCAATCTCGCGCAGTTCACTCCATGCGGAAGCCCTCATGCCCTCGGCTATCGGTAGAATGCTGATCCCCTCCTCGCAGGTAAGCGTTTGAAGAAACCCGTTCCGTTCGGCAAGTACTACCTCCTCGAACGTATCAACGTCGGAGGAATGGCCGAGGTCTTCAAAGCGAAGGCCTTCGGGGTGGAGGGATTCGAGCGCCTGGTGGCGGTCAAACGGATTCTGCCCAACATCGCCGAGGACGAAGAGTTCATCGCGATGTTCATCGACGAGGCCAAGATCGCGGTGCAGCTGCAGCACGCGAACATCGCGCAGATCTTCGATCTGGGTAAGGTCGACGACAGCTACTTCATCGCGCTGGAGTACGTGCTGGGACGCGATCTGCGGGCCATGTTCGATCGCCTTCGCCAGCGCAACGAGGCGATGGGGTTTGCCCAGGCTTGCTACATCGTGATGCAGGTCTGCGAAGGCCTGGACTACGCGCACAACAAGCGCGACGCCCAGGGGCGTGAACTGCACCTGGTCCACCGCGACATCTCGCCGCAGAACGTGCTGGTCGGCTTCGAAGGCGAGATCAAGCTGATCGACTTCGGCATCGCCAAGGCGGCCGGCAAGGCGTCCAAGACCCAGGCCGGGATCCTGAAGGGCAAGTTCGGGTACATGTCGCCCGAGCAGGTGCGCGGGCTGCCGATCGACCGGCGCAGCGACATCTTCGCCGTCGGGATCGTGCTCTACGAATTGCTGACGGGCGAGCGCTTGTTCATGGGCGAGAGCGACTTCTCCACGCTGGAGAAGGTGCGCAACGTCGAGATCGTTCCGCCGTCGAATTACAACAACGCCATTCCAGAGGAACTGGAACGCATCGTCCTCAAGGTCCTGGCCAAGGACCCGGAGGATCGGTACCAGAACGCCATCGATCTGCACGACGATCTGCAGGCGTTTCTGTACACGAAGGGTGAGCTCTATTCGCGCAAGGATCTGGCGGCCTGGATGAAGAAGACCTTCCCCGTCGAGATCGAGGAAGAGAACGCGCGCTCGGAACAGTACCGACGGATCGTGGCGCCTGGCTCGGCCGAGGTGACCGGGCGCCGGGCCAATGCCTCCGGGAAAACCGGTGCCGGCAGCGCGCCCAAGAAAGATCCCAAGAATACGACCAAGGACGCGACCAACCCCAAGCAGGGTCAAGGGCAAGGGCAAGGTAAGGAACCCACGCAGCAAACGCAGAAGGACCAGTCACAGACCAAGCGAACCGACATGTCCACCCGCAGCGGAAATGACGACATTGAATGGGACGACGAAGAGCTGGACACCCAGATCTTCGAAAAGGATCCCACCGAAGAGCCCGAGCTGATCGAAACGCGCGATATCTTCGACGACGACGATGATCGCACGGTGGCCAACGAGCCGCCCCCGGATGTGTTGCGAGCGGCGACCGCGCCTCAGCTGGCGACGCCCCAGCCGTCGGCCCCTCACGCTGCCCGCGGCGCCGCCACGCCCACGGCAGGTGTGCGAATTCCTGCGCCTTCCGGCAACAGTGGCCGTATCCCCGGCCCGCCGACGGGGGCGCCCCGATCCTCGCTGTTTGGCGTGCCCGCGCCGGTGTTGCCGGCCCCGCTGGCGCCGGTGGTGCGCCCGGTGCCGTCGCCGGTCGGGCATCGGACCACCCAGACGCGCATGCCGATCCCGGCGCCGTTCTCCACGGGGAGCTTCGAGGCGCCCCCGGTTGCCCCGGATTCGAAGTCCAAGGGCAAGGGCCTGGCGATCTTCTTCCTGGCGTTGCTGGTCCTCGGTGGCGGGTCCGTCCTGGCGTACACCTGGTATCAGAACCGGCCGGGCAAGATCGAGATCACCACCAACCCACCCGAGTCGACCATCCTGGTCGACAACGTCAAGGTGGCGGAACGCTCTCCCTTCACCATCGATCGGGCGCCCGGTTCGTGCGCGGTATCGGTGGTGCGACCGGGCTATACCCGCAACGATCAGAATGTGCTGGTGCGAGCCGGCATGACGTCCAATCTGACCGTCACGCTGGAACCCGCTCCCGACACCGGTTTCGAGCTGACCAGCATTCCCCCGGGGGGGCTGGTCTGGTTGGACGGCAACGCCATGACCGGGCCGGACGGACAGGCGCGCACGGACTTCCGCGCGTACAAGATTCCTCCCGGCAAGCACCTGTTGGAGATCAAGGGCGATCCCAAGTTCCAGCCCTGGAGCGAGGAGATCGTGATCGAACCCGGGACCATCAAGCGGGTGAAGGCCATCTTGACCGTGATCGGAGGCGAGCCCGCGCGGCAGGCCCCGCCGCCGCCGCCCCCAGCCCCGCCGCCGGCGGCCGCCGCTCCCGGCGCCGCTCCGTTGGCGACGGGACCCTCGACCAACCCCGGGGCGACGATTCATCGGCGGGTGCGCCCCCGCGAGCGTGTCGAGGGCGAAGAACCCTTTGGCAACGGCGCCCGTGAGAAGGAGGACGAGCCCGCCGCCGCCGAATGTTCGATCACCGTGGGCACGCGGCCATGGTCCGAGATCTGGATCGACGGGAAGAACACGGGACGGCACACGCCCTACTCGGAGAACATCAGCTGCGGCAAGCACAAGCTGTCGTTCCGCAGGCCCGACCTGAACCTCCTGCGCAACGAGGTCGTCACGATCAAGGCGGGGGAGAAGTTCAAGCAGTCCTATCCCCTCGAAGAAGAGTAGTCGGGCAGTCGTGCAGGCACCGAAGCAGGGGGCCGCGCCGTCCCAGGCGGCAACGCCGATGACGGCCGAAGGCAAGACGAAGGCGGCTCCGTCTCGCAGCGAGGCATTGCTGGAGGAATGGCGCCAGTACTTCTTGCGCGCGCATGAGGCCCCGCGCCATCCCGGCGCGCGCGACTTCATGAACGCCGATCTCCGGGATGCCCTGCGGCGTCTGGTGCCGTCGGATGCGCGCGTGCTGGAGGTGGGCTGTGGCTGGGGCGATCTGATCGGCGCGTTGCCGCAGCAGCAACGTAAGGGCGTCGATCTGCTGCCGGAAAACATCACGGAGGCGCGTCGCCATCATCCCGGAGTGGCTTTCGACGTCGATGATGTCCTGCGACCACCCGCCGCCGATCAGGCCGGACAATGGGATGCCGTCATATGCGATCGGCTGGTGCACAGCGTGCTGGACGTGAAGGCGCTGTTGCAGGGACTGCGGGATCGCCTGTCCGACGATGGGCGCATCTACCTGACCGTGTTCAACTTCTTGTGGGAGATCCCGACCCGCATCGCCGAGGTGCTGGGCTGGAAGCGGCCTGCGCCCACGGCGAACTGGTTGTCGGACAGCGACTTCCGCAACCTGTTCGACCTGACGGGGCTGGAAGTGGTGCGCCTGGAAGATCGCATGATGCTTCCGTTCGACGTTCCCGGCGTCGCGGCGGGCGTGAACCAGTACCTGGCTCGCCTGCCTCCCCTCCAGAGCCTGACCCTCTATCGCATCTACGTGCTGCGCAAGCGGCAGCGCCTGGCGTCGGCGAAGCCGATCAGCGTCAGCGTGGTGGTGCCGGCGCGCAACGAGGCCGGCAACATCCAGGCGGCGCTGGACCGCACGCCGGTGATGGGCGCGCGCACCGAGCTGATCTTCGTCGAAGGGCATTCGACCGACGACACTTGGGCCACCATCCAGCGAGCCGTCGCCGACTATCGCGGGCCGCTGGCGGTCTCGGCGTATCAGCAGACCGGTAAGGGCAAAGGCGATGCGGTGCGGTTGGGCTTTGCCAAGGCCACCGGCGATCTGTTGATGATCCTCGACGCCGATTTGACGGTGCCGCCCGAGGATCTGCCCGGCTTCCACGAGATCGCGGCGCGCGGTCAAGCCGACTTCATCCAGGGCACGCGCCTGGTGTATCCGATGGAGGCGGGGGCGATGCGCTTCTTCAACAAGCTGGGAAACGTGGCGTTCTCACAGCTGTTCACCTATCTGTTGCAGCAGCCCATCAAGGACACCTTGTGTGGCACCAAGGTGCTGTGGCGACGTGACTACGAACGCATCGCCGCCAACCGGTCCTATTTCGGCGACTTCGATCCCTTCGGCGACTTCGACCTGATCTTCGGCGCGGCCCGTCTGGGCCTGAAGATCAGCGAGATTCCGGTCCGCTATCGCGATCGGACCTACGGCGAGACCAACATCTCGCGGTGGAAGCACGGCGTCCTGCTGCTGAAGATGTCGATGCTGGCGGCGCGTAAACTGAAGTTCGTCTGAGGACGCGTTGGCCGCAGCAACCCAAGAACAGCGCGCCCGCACCCTGGAGCGCTTCGAGGCGCACCGGCGCGCGTGGGCCGCCAACGCCGCGGTTCGGAGCCTCTACGAAGACTGGTACGGCAAGATTCGCGGGCAACTTCCGTCCGCCCGACTGGGGCCCTTTGTCGAGCTGGGCTCCGGGCCGGGGTTCGCGCGGGACTTCATTCCCGAGCTCCAGCTCTCGGATCTGGTCCGCGCGCCCTGGCACGATCACGCCATCGATGCCGCCGCCCGGCTTCCCTTCGACGATGGGTCGCTGGGGGCCCTGGTGCTGTTCGACGTGCTCCATCATCTGGCGTCGCCGACAACCTTCTTCGAGGAAGCCACGCGGGTGCTGGCGCCCGGCGGCAGAGTCGTCCTGTGCGAGCCTTCCGTGAGCGCGCTGTCGTATCCGGTCTACCGCTGGTTCCACGATGAGGATCTGGACCTGGGCGTGGATCCTTTCGTCGACGCGGCCGTGTACCAGACCGCCGCCAAGGATCCCTTCGAGTCCAACCAGGCCATCCCGACCTTGATGTTCGCGCGCGCCCGTGGACGGGCCCGGTTCGCGCAACGGTTTCCGGCGCTGACCTTTCGCTCGCTGGAGCGCTTCGCCGGGCCCGCCTACGCCGCGTCGGGCGGATTCGGCCGTCAGCCGTTGTTGCCGCTGGGATTGTGGAAGGCGCTGCACGCCATCGAAGCCATGCTTCCCCGGGCCGCGTTTCGCGCGATCGGGTTTCGCATGCTGGTGGTGCTGGAAAAATCCGGCCCCTGACCGAGCGCGGTCAGGACGCGGCTGGCAGGGCTGCGCCGGAAGCCACCTCGTCGGGCACGCCGTCGGCACCGTACTGCTTCAGCTTGCGATACAGGGTGGCGATGCCGATGCCCAGCGCGTCGGCGGCCCGCGCCCGGTTGCCATGGGCGGCCGCCAGCGCTTCCAGGATCGCCGCCCGCTCCACGTCCGCCAGACGGCGCGAACCATCGGCGGTCGGCGGGACGATCGGTCGCGCCTGCCGGATCTCCTCGGGCAGATCCTCGACATCGACGCGCGGCCCCAGCGCCAGCGCAACCGCGCGCTCGATGGCGTTTTCCAGCTCGCGCACGTTGCCGGGCCAGTCGTAACGCACCAGCTGGTCGGCGGCAGCGGGGGTGATGCCTTCGACCGGGCGGGCCAGGCGCGCGGACGCTTCCGTCAGAAATCGCCGCGCCAGCGGCACCACATCGCAACGGCGGTTGCGCAGCGGCGGGACCGGCAGCTCGATGACACGCAGACGGTAGAACAGGTCGTGGCGGAACGTGCCGCGGGCGACCTCGTCGGACAGCGTCCGGTTGGTCGCCGCCAGGACCCGCACGTTGACCTTGCGGTTGCGGCTCTCGCCGACCCGGCGGACTTCGTGCTCTTGCAGCACGCGCAGCAGCTTGGCCTGCATCCCGGCCGAGATCTCACCGACCTCGTCCAGCAGCAAGGTCCCGCCGTGGGCGGCCTCGAACAGACCCACTCGGTCGCTGGTCGCTCCCGTGAACGCTCCCTTGCTGTGTCCGAACAGCTCGCTCTCCAGCAGGGTCTCGGTCAGCGCCGCGCAGTTCACGGCGATGAACGGTCCCGCCGCGCGCGGCGATTCGTTGTGAATCAGGCGCGCCACGCGCTCCTTGCCGGCGCCGGACGGCCCGGTGATCAACACCGTGGTGTCGACGCGCGCGACCCTGCGCGCCAGATCCACCACCCGTTTCATCTCCAGGCTGCGGGTCACGATCCCGAACGTCTCGTCGCCACTGGCACTGGCTCCCGACGCTTCGGTCAGGGCATTCTTCCGTTCGCGCATCCGGCGTTCGGTCTTCTTGATCTGGTCGGCGATCTTGTTGACGGCCTCCGAGGTGCACTTCGCGCGATACATCGCCAGATAGGGTTCGATCCGCTCGCCCCAGTTGGCCGTCTCGCGCGCGGCCATCCGGCAGACGGCGTCGCCCTTGCCCACGCAGGTCTCTTCCAGCGCGAAGATCTCGCGACCGTTCGCGAAGCTCAGGTAACCGCTGGCGAAGCCGCACAGGCTCCAGCACACCGCTTCGTCGGCCCGCCCGATGTGCAGCAGGTGCTGCTCGGCTTCGTACGAATCCCGCCAGATCGCCTCCGCGAACGGCGGGTCGGGCTGGTTGGACGGCGGGATGGGTTCAACGGTGACCAGCCCCTGCAGGGTGTGCAGGCGACCGCCCGCCAGCCGCCAGTCATTCTCGGACGCCCACGGCAAGCTCTTCAGCGTCTCGGCCGCGCGCCACCCGTGGGCGAAGCCAAACCGGGTCAGCATCGCCCGCGCGCCGCCCATGCCCAAGGTGTCAATCAAGGAGCGTCGCAGGAGCCCCAGGGCGACGGCATCGAAAAGCAGCACCCGCTCATTGGCAAGCGATATGGGGCCACCCCCATCGATGTCGAAGTCCAGCAGGTCCCGGAGGTTCAGGTCGGCGGCTTTCACAAGGGGTGAGAGTGTCATATCGATAGGCCAGTTCAATCAAAATGATAACCACGGCGCGTGTGATCAATGGTTTCAATAGGTTACGAATGGCACGGTAGTCGCTGAAGGGATGGTTCAAAGGAGACCCACCATGAGCACTTCAGCCAGCAGCAACCAGGTCCAGAATCCCGCCACCACCCCATCGGCCGTCACCAGCGGTCAGCGCTACGAGATCGACGCCGCCCATTCCAGCGCGTCCTTCAAGGTCCGGCACCTGATGGTCTCGAACGTACGCGGCGAGTTCGGCGCGGTCAGCGGCACCGTCTTCATCGATGACGTCGACCTGACACGTTCGACGGTCGAGGTCACCATCGATGCCGCGTCGATCAACACCCGCGATGCCAAGCGAGACGAGCACCTGCGCAGCCCCGACTTCTTCGACGTGGCCGCGTTCCCCACGCTGAACTTCAAGTCGAAGCGCGTTCAACCCGGCAAGGGCGGGGGCCTGTTCGTCACCGGCGAGCTGAGCATTCACGGCGTCACCCGCGAGGTCACCCTGGATGTCGAGGCGCTGTCGCCCGAGGTGAACGATCCGTGGGGCAACATCAAGCGCGGTGCCAGCGCCCGTACCCGGGTGAATCGCAAGGACTTCAACCTGGTCTGGAACGCAGCCCTCGACGGAGGCGGCGTTCTGATCGGCGACGAGGTCTCGATCGCCATCGAGGTCGAGCTGGGGCGCAAGGCCGGGTAGCGTCGCCCCGCTCGACGGGCTACGGGGCGAGCTGCTTCATCAACGCGGCCATGTCGGTGACGCGGTGGTGAGCCACGATGCGGCCGTCACGGAAGCGTTCGATGTTGATCTGACTGACCCGGAATCCCCGCCCGGTCGGTGCCAGGCCAAAGAAGTCCCCGCGGTGGGTGCCAGACATGGTCGTCCGAACGGCGACGGCGTCGTCTCCGACGACCATGTCCTCGATGGCGTACCGCAGATCGGGGAATGCCGTTCGCAGGGCGCGCAACACCCACCGGACCCCTTCCCGATCGGTGGACATGGTCGGCGAACCCGGTGAATGGTTGACGTACTCGGGGTGCAGCAACTCGTCGATCAGCGACTCATCGCCTTTTCCCCACAGGTCCTGGAAATATCTGGTGATGGTCCGGCACATGATCTCGCGCATGTCCGAACGTTAAGGAGCGCCATCGATTCGGTCCAATACCGGATTTCGCGCCTGTGATTCGCTTCTGATATCAACCGCCGTGGTATCAAGGCAGCCCCATGGAACACCGGCTGCTGCGGGCTTTTGTGGCGGTCGCGGAAGAACTGCACTTCGGCCGCGCCGCGCGCCGGCTGCATATCTCGCAGCCGCCGCTCAGCATGCAGATCCGCCGCCTGGAAGAGGACCTCGGCGCGCGGCTGTTCGAGCGCGACCGACGAGGGGTTAGCCTGACCGTGTCGGGAGAGGCGCTGCTGGGGCGGGCTCGCCATCTGCTGGCGGAGGCGGACCGGGCGCGAGCTGAGGTCCAGCGGGTGGAAAGCGGTGATGGGGGCGTCCTGTCGGTGGCGTACACGGCGGCGGCGACGCACCGGCTGCTGCCGCGCGTGGTGCCGCTGTTGCGCGCGCGCCTGCCCCAGGTGCGACTGGAATTGCGAGAGCTGCGCAGCGCAGAGCAAGCGCAGGCGATCCGTGAAGGACGCATCGAGCTGGGATTGGTGTGCGCCCCCGTCGACGCGCTGGATCTGGCGCTGCACCCGCTGGTCCACGAACGGCTGGTTGTTGCGCTTCCCGCGAAGCACCTGCTGGCGCGTCGAAAGATCTTGGGCGTGACCGATCTGGACGGGCTGCCCTACGTGGGCGTACGTCCGGACGTCGAGCCGGGGTGGGCTCTCGGTGCGACGCGTGCCCTCCACGCGGCAGGTGTGCGGTTGCAAGTCGTGCAAGAAACCGACAGCAAGGTCGCCATGCTCGGGCTCATCGCGGCGGGGCTGGGGCTGTCGGTGGTCTCCGAGTCGATGCGCGAGCTGGGTCGCCACGGCGTCGTGTTCCGGCCCTTGCGCGGCATCAATCTCCGGTTGCTGCTGGCGGCGATCACGCCCCGAGAGCCGACGCCTCGCGCGCTGGCGTTCCTGACGCTTGCGCGGGCGAGTGGCCGGGCGAGTCCGGCCGCGGCCGTGCGGAAGCGTTAGCCGCGAATCGCTGCGTTGACCGCAGCGTGAAAGGCTCACCGCGTCCAGGCGGTGCACTGATACAGGGCGACGCTGACCGGGGCGGCGGGTGGGAACGCGTGGCGCCCGGCCGGCTTCAACACCCGGTTCAGCGCCGCGGCGATGCGCGCGGGGGGGCTGACGTGATGATTGTCGATTCCCTGAAATCCGATGGCTTCGAAGGCGCGCGACATCAGCGGGTTCACCATCGGATAGCCGGTGACCAGCGTGCCGCCCGGGACCAAGGCGCGCGCCAGGTTGCGCGCGGCGCCGTCGGCGTCGGCGATGTGCTCCAGCACCGAGAAACAGACGATGGCGTCGAAGTGATCGGCGGGCAGATCCCCGTCGCGCAGCAGATCCGCAGGTCGAAACGTGGCCGCGCAGCCGGGCGCGACCAGCGCGTCCAGCCCGGCGGCCAGCGTCAGGTCGGTTCCCGTGTACTCGCGATAGCGGCGGGTCAGGGTCGGCACCAGCACGCCACTGCCCACGCCGATCTCCAGCACGCGCTTGCCGTGCGCGGGCAACATGTCCAGCCCCATCTGCAGGCGGTGCCGGTACAGCCAGCCGACCCACGGATGGTAGTAGTAGGGCAGCGGATCGTTTTCGTCGTTGGGCTTGAGCACGCCCTGCGCGGGGAGCTCCAGTTGGATGCCGTTCATGGTTGGGGGACCGGGGCGGGGAGGGTGTCGGTTCGATGAAGGAGCGCGTCGAGATCCACGCCGGGCTTCCGACGGGGCCCCATGATCACCGAGAAGGCCTCGGGCGCGTAGGGATAGCCTTCTCGCACCAGCCGCGCCAGCTCGGCCGCGCCTTCGATCAGATCGCCGGCGGCGCGCTGGCCGCGGAGCGTTTGTAGCCGGCGAGCAATCTCGGCGCGGGTTTCCTCGTTGCTGGTGACCGCGTAGGTTTGTTCCAGGTGACGGATGGCCAGCTCATCGCCGCCTTCCTTGGTCAACATGCGGGCGGCCAGGTTGGGCAGCCACGGCGGGGCGCCGTCCAGCAACGCGGCCTCGCGCAGGGCCTCGGCCCCGCGTTGACGCCAGTCGGGGACGCGCGGGTCGGTGTCGGCCACCAGCTTGGGCAGCTCGAACAGCAAGTTGAACCCGCGTTGGAAGGGCAGCTCCCAGTCACTGGGAAAGCTCCGCTCGCCCCGTTCCAGCAGGTGATTGGCCTGCATGAAGGAATCGACGGTGAAGTTGGCGCCGGTGTAGACCAGCATCGCGGCCCCCCGCAGGTACAGGCGATGAAAGCGCGGATCCAGATCGACCGCGGTGTTCAGCGCCTCGGCCAGACGCCGCTGTTCGTCGTGGGAAGCCAGCTGCGTGCCGAAGTAGATGTTGGCGCGCGCCGCGACCAGATCGGCGGCCAGCTCACGATGTCCCAGGCTGAGCGCGCCCAGGACACTGGAGCGCGGCAACACCAGCGTGTCGACGGCACGCGGCCACGACGCCCGCAGAGCCAGCGACGCGTCCAGCGCGCGTTCGGTGCCCGCGAGGACGGCAATACCCGCGACCGCGGCGATGACCACGCCCAGGCGTCCCATCCCGTCAGCTCTTCCGCGCGACGACGATCATGAATCCGCCCAGCTGGCGCGCGCCCGGCAGATCACAGACGGCGCGCTCGGCCCGCTCGAACAGCCCGCCCAGGCCCGGGATGGCCCACAGCTTCGACGTGGGCGTCAGCACCCGCACGCCTCGGGTCGCCACGACCTCCAGCTCACGCGGCAGATAGGTGCGCGCCTGCGCCAGCGTGTCGTAGCGCGTGAAGACATCGTTCTCGGTGGTGCCCTCGGCGATCCGGCCGGGCCCCGCCAGCCGCTTGGCCAGGTAGCGCAGCGAGTACGGATTGTAGAACTCGAGCAGCAGGTGTCCGCCGGGACGGGTGATGCGGGCCAGCTCGGTGATGGCCGCCTGGATCGGCGGAATGTGCGCCAGCACCTTCATCGAGTACACGAGATCGAACGATTCCGCGGGCAAGGGCACGTGGGTCAGCGAGCCTTGCACCACCTGGAGGTTGCGCGCACGGGCCTGCCCCAGCATGCCACGCGAGAGATCCAGGCCGACGGCCGAGCGGGCGACCAAGGCGGCCTCCTTCAACAACAACCCGGTCCCGCAGCCCGCCTCGAACACGTCGAGGCCGTGCCCGTAGCGGCGGATCAGCTCGAGCTCGAGCTCGTCGATCATGCGGTGGTAGCCGCGATGACGGTGGTCCTCGTAGGAGTGAGAGAAGCGGTCGTAGTAGTCCTGCGTGGTCGGAGAAGGCGCGGGGGCGGCGGTCATCGTCGGGTACTATAGGCGGCCCCGGAACGGCGTTCCATGAGAACGCGGCGCCTTGCCGCTTGAGGCTATTTGCAGGCCGGTGCACTAGGATGCGTGCCGTGTCGCGCGCTGGCCTTTTCCTGCTGCTGGTCATCCCGGTCCTCACGGGAGCCGAGGCCGTGGCGTCGCCGGAAGACGCCGCCCCGGCCCGGGCCGCCGCCGGAGCGCCCGCGTCCAATCCATTGAACGAAAAGTTGATGACCGAGATCCAGGCCGTGGTCGAGCACGGCGGGAACGCGGCGCGGATGGGCCAGATCATCGCCGAATATTCGGGACAGCCCGACGCGCTGCTGGCGCGCAAGACGGCGCTGTACGTGTTGAAGTCGTTCCCCTCGCGGCCGGCCCGGTTGGCGGCCCTGCTGGAGGGGGGCAGCGCCACAGCGGTAGCGCCCGAGGACGATCCCCTGTGGCGGGAGGTGGTGGGCGTGCTGTCCGAGACCTGGGCCCGCGAAAACATCGTCGAGGGCCGCCGTCGCATGCTGCGGGAAACGCGGCCGCGCGCGCGCCGCCTGCTGGTGTCTTCCATCGCCATTTACGCGGCGTCGAATCGGGGACTGAGCGATCTGCGGGTCCCAGCGCGGAAGTCCTTGAGCGCCGAGTTCAGGCGGCTCTATCCCAAACTTCCCGCCGAGCAACAACGCGACATCGACGCGGCCTTGCCGGCGCTGGCAGCTCCGCCCAGGGGAGGTGGGCCCTGAAAGGGCACGTGCCGGCACCCGCGCCGGGACACGACCCGCGGACGGATCCCGACGTTCCGAAGGGAATGTCGATCGAGCTGTTGAAGGATCTGCACCTGCTGACGCGCGACGGAAAGCTGAATGCGGACGCGCGTCGCAAGCTGAAGCAGATTCGCCATCTGGTGGGCCTGTTGCGCCCGGTGCTGGATGACGCGTTCGCGGCGCACCCGGCTCCCGCGATCGTCGACTGCGGCGCGGGCAAGAGCTACCTCGGCTTTCTGCTTTACGAGCTGGTGCTGGGACCCGCCGGACGGGGCACCGTACTTTCGATCGAGTCGCGCGCCGAGCTGAGCCAGGCCGCCGAGGCGCGCGCGCAGCGCTTCGGACACGAGCGCTTTCGCTTCGTCGCGGGCGCCATCGCCGGCGCGGAGCTGCCCGCCGACGTTCAGCTGGTGACCGCGCTGCACGCCTGCGACACGGCCACCGACGACGCGCTGGCGCTGGGGATCGTGCGCGGGGCCGCGGCGATCGCGGTGGTGCCTTGCTGCCAGGCCGAGGTGGCGCGCCAGCTGGACACGCGGGCCGACCGCGCTGCCGTGGACCAGTGCCTGATCGAGCATCCCCTGCATCGCCGCGAGCTGGGCTCGCACCTGACCAACGTGGTGCGGGCGTTGTGCCTGGAAGCGTGCGGCTACAAGGTCACGGTGACCGAGCTGGTGGGCTGGGAACATTCGCTGAAGAACGAGCTGCTGCTGGCGCGCCGGGTGTTCCGCCCCGAGCGCGGCACGCGCGCCACGCTGGCGAGCCTGCTGGAACGCTGGCGCATCGAGCCGGCACTGGTGCGCGCCCTCCGCGCCGCCGGCCAGGACCCTTGCGCCCCCTGCGACCCCTGAGCTTTCGCTAGCGCAGGCTCTCCAGACAGGCAATGACCTCGGGGCGGGACCAGTCCCGCTTGTTGATGAAATAGAGCCGCACCCGTCCCTTGGCGTCGATGAAGTAGGTCTCGGGGAACTGGGTGGTGCCGAAGCTCTTGGGGACGTCGCGCGATGGATCCAGCAGCACGCCCAGCCGGGTGCCGCGCGCGAAGAACTGCTTCACGACCTTCCAGTCTTCGTCCACGCTGACCGCCATCGTGCGGATGTCGGACCCGTCCAGCCCCGCCGCCAGAGTTTCCATCGACGGCATCTCCTCGGTGCAGGGGGGGCACCAGGTCGCCCAGAAATTCAGAAACACCGGGTGACCCTTCTGGCTGCTGAGCGCGATCTTCTTTCCATCCGCGTCGGCCAGCTCGAAGTTGGGAGCGTCGCCGGACTTCAAAGCCGCCGGGATCGGATCGGGATGTAGGGCCTCGCACGCGGCGGCCCGCGTCCGCGTCAGGCCCTCAGCGGTGGCCGCGAAGAACTGCACGCCGACCAGCGCCATTGCACCCACGGTCACGCCGACGGCCAACAGACGGCGTCCGGTCATTGGGTCCGGGTCCGGGTCCGGGTCTCGACTGGCTGGCGCGACATCGGCATCCCCTCTTTTAGCGCAGACGTTGCCGTAAGACACGGTCACCAGCGGTGGTGATCGGGCAAAAAAAAGGCCCGCGGGGGAAAGTCCCGCGGGCCTGAGGGCGGCGGCCCGGCTGGTCAGCCGGCCGCGCGCCTCACGAAAAGCGCGTTGGACGCGCCGCGGGCGTCAGCCCCGCTTCTTGCCGGTCTTCTTGGCCAGCTCCTCGTCGGCGATCTTCTTGAACGTGTCGAAGGGATAGGCGCCCGAGATCTTGCGGCCGTTGATGAACACGGCCGGCGTTCCGGTCACGCCGATCGCGGAGCCTTCCTTCGTCGTCGCGTCGATGCCGCTCTTGAACTTGCCCGAGTCCATGTCGGCCTTGAACTTGGCCATGTTCAGGCCCACGTCCTGGGCGTACTTCTCCAGGTTGGGACGCTCCAGCGCGGTGTTGTTCTGGAACAACTTGTCGTGCATCGCCCAGAACTTCCCCTGCGCGTCGGCGGCGCGCGCAGCCTCGGCGGCAGGCACGGCGTTCTGATGGAAGGGCAGCGGATAGTCCTTCCAAACCATCCGCACCTTGCCCGGGTATTCCTTCTCCAGCTGGGCCAGCGTCGGCTCGACCCGCTGGCAGAACGGGCACTGGAAGTCGGAGAACACGACCACCGTCAACGGCGCATCCTTCGGCCCTTTGGCGGGCGAATCACCCACGTCGACCTTGAAGATCGTCTTGTCTTCTTCCGGTCCCGCCGGCGTCGGGGCAGCGGCCTGCGCCGGCGCCTTGGGCAGCTCGCTCTTGGCGTCCTTCATGATGGCCTCGTACACCTTGGCCTTGGGCGTGCCGTGGGCCACCATCGACTCGGCGATCTTCAGCTCGGCGTCGATCCGGGCCTTGAAGGCCTCGAAGGGCTGCGCGCCCGACAGGAACTTGCCGTTGATGAAGAACGCCGGCGTCCCGCGCGCGCCCAGCTTCGAGCCCAGGTCGGAGTCCGCCTGGATGTCCTTCTTGAACTTGTCGCTCTCCATCGCGGCCTTGTACTTCGACATGTTCAGGCCGACTTCCTGGGCGTACTTGTCCAGGCTGGGGCGATCCAGGTTGGCCTGGTTGGTGAACAGCTTGTCGTGCATCTCCCAGAACTTGCCCTGCTCACCCGCGGCGCGGGCCGCCGTGGCCGCCGGCATCGCGTTCTGATGGAACGGCAACGGCTGGTCCTTCCAGACGAAGCGCACCTTGCCTTTGTATTCCTCGGCCACCTTGGCCAGCGTCGGCTCGACGCGACCGCAGAACGGGCACTGGAAGTCCGACCAGATCACGATGGTGACCAGGGCGTCCTTGGGTCCCTTTACCGGGGCCGAACCAATCTCGGCCTTGTAGGCGGTGTTCGGATCGGGCTCGCCCGGGGCGGCCGGTGCCGGCGCGGGCGGGGCGGCCTTGTCGAGGCCGGCCTTGGTCAGCTCGGCGTACAGGTTGGCGCGCGAAACGCCGCTCTTGAGCTTCTCGTCGGCCTTCTTGATCTCCTCGTCGATGGTGGCCTTGAAGGCTTCCACCGGCTGCGCGCCGCGCAGGTTGCGGCCGTTGATGAAGAAGTTCGGGGTGCCCCGTGCGCCGAACTTCTCGGCGTCATCGGAGTCGCGCTTGATGCGCTCCTTGAACTTGTGCGAGTCCATGGCCGCCGCGAACTTCCCCATGTCCAGGCCGATTTCCTTGGCGTACTTGTCCAGGTCGGGGCGGGACAGCGCGCCCTGATTGGCAAACAGCTTGTCGTGCATCTGCCAGAACTTGCCCTGCTCGTGCGCGGCCTCGGCGGCCTCGGCGGCCGGCATGGCGTTGTCGTGGAAGGGCAACGGAAGGTGGCGGAACGAGATCGAGATGTCCTGGCCGTAGTCCTTCTCCAGCTGGGCCAGCGTGGGACCGACGCGGCTGCAGAACGGGCACTGGAAGTCGGAGAACTCGACGATGGTGACCTTGGGCTGCTTGCCACCCTTGGTGGCGGCGTCGCCCACGGCGACCTTGTACACCTCGCCCGCGGCTCCGGGCGCCTTCTGTCCCGGCGCGGCCGGCGCGGCCGGCGTGGGGGCCGGCGCGGTGCGCGCGCTGGCCATCAGCTTGTCGTAGACCTTGGGCAGCGGCGTACCGGATGCGATCAGCTTGTCGGCCGTGGCGATCTCTTCGTCGACGACCTTCTTGAACTCCTCGTACGGCAGCGCGCCGCGGATCGGCCGGCCGTTGATGAAGAAGTTCGGCGTTCCCTGCACGCCGATCTTCGAACCGAGCGCCATGTCGCCGTCGATGCGCGACTTGCCGCTGGACGCGTCGAGGAAAGCCTTGAACTTGCCCATGTCCAGGCCCAGCTCGCCCGCGTACTTCTCCAGATCAGGCCGCTTGATGTTCGCCTGATTGGTGAACAGCTTGTCGTGCATCTCCCAGAACTTCCCCTGGGCTTCGGCGGCCAACGACGCCTCGGCGGCCAGCGGAGCATCGCTGTGGAAGGGCAACGGGTTGTGGCGGAAGTACATCCGCACCTGACCGTTGTAGTCCTTCATGATGCGATCCAGGGCCGGGGTCACGCGGCTGCAGAACGGGCACTGAAAGTCCGAGAACGCGACGATGGTGACCTTCGCGTCCTTGGGCCCGCGCACCGTGCCCTCGACGGGCACGCGGTAGCGTTCGATCCCGTCGGCGGGCTTGCTGTCGCCCTTTTCGGCGGCGGAGTCGGCAACCTTGTCGTTGTTCGCCCCGCCTTTCTTCGCCAGTCCGCCGAGGACATAAAATCCCGCGGCGACGACGATAACCAGTATTGCGGCTGTACCTTTCTTCATGACGTATCTCCTGTGGGTGGGTCGATCGGAAAAAAAGAGACGGTGCCGGCGCCTGCACTTGCATCTGCACCTGCATCTGATCGATTCGAGAGACGAACCGACCTCCTGACTTCGCTTGCGAAGCCGGCGCGCGCGCACTCAGAGCTCGGACGAGACCGGTCAGGCGCGGGGTGGGCGGTCGAGCGGCTCCAGGACGCGCGTGGGTCCGAGGACAATCGACTCGAAGACCGCGAGGCGTTCAGGCGGCGGGATCAATGCGAAACCGGCGTACATCGCGATCGGCTGCGTCGTGGATGCGGACAGCGGAATCCCTCGCTCGGGCGGCAGGCCCGTGCAGGATGCAATGGGGCGCGTGTTGCGGTGCCCGCGCTGGGGACGCAGGGCGCCGCTGGAACGCTCGCTCTCGGGCAAGCGCGACATCCGGTAGTGAAACACGAGGGTGGGCGGACTGCAGTCCCACGAGACGCCCCGCACATCGAAGGTGTGGGTGGTATCGGCGCGGTCGGCGCGCAGGTCGACCGACGGGCAGTTCACCTCGGCCGGCGTGGCGTACTCAGCGAATTCGTCGGTGGCGGCAGGCGCTTCGCAGGCAGGCCCGCCCGGCAGGCAGATGTCATCGCTGGTGGTCGCACCCATCGCAGACCGCCCCGCCAGGAGCGTGGCGCATGCAACGACGACTGCCAGGGGGGCCGACACAATGCGAAAGGTAGCCGGGAGATCCCCGGTGATCAAGGGGAGGGTGCTTGGGGGGAGGGGGACGATGGGGAGTCTTCCCGGGGGAAGGCGAAGGGCGGGGCGGGTTTGGGGCACAAACCGGCCTCAGGCGCGGGGACGGTCGGGGCTGGCGCCAGCCGCGGCGACGCGCTTTCGTGTTGTGTACGACCCGGTCCTGGCACGCAGGTGGCAACGGGTAGCCACATGGCATTTCGATTCGCGCAGGGAGGCTGCCTTGGCGACGTCATTCCCATTCGCCGGCCGGAATCCGGCCAAGGCAATGGTCTGGCGTCCGCTCGCCGTCTCGGTGGCGCATCCGTAGGCGCGGCGGATCCGCCACGGCTCCGTTCAGGGCCGCGACTTCTTGACCGCGTCAGTGCGGCGATCCGCATCCGGCACATGAGCCCACGAACGGAAAAGGCCTACGTCGGGTGGATTCGGCAGTTCATCCTCTTCCACGGCAAACGTCATCCCGACGACATGGGCGAGCCCGAGATCAGCGCCTTCCTGACCATGCTGGCCGTGGATCGCCACGTCTCCCCATCGACACAGAATCAAGCCCTGGCCGCTCTGTTGTTCCTGTACAAGGACGTGCTGGATCGAAAGGTCGACTGGTTAAAGGACGTGGTCCACGCCAAGCGTCCCGACCGTGTCCCCGTCGTCCTGACCCGAAGTGAGGTCGCGGCGGTGTTGGACAGGATGGACGGAATCGAAAAGCTGCAGGTCAGCTTGTTGTACGGCGGCGGTCTGCGCCTGCTCGAAGGGTTGCGCCTCCGGGTCAAGGACGTCGACTTCGGTGGGCAGCAACTGATCGTCCGCGACGGCAAAGGGAGAAAGGATCGTGTCACGCTCTTTCCTGCGTCGTTGCGGGAGCTCCTGCGGGCGCATCTGGCCGTGGTCTACGAACAGCATCAACGAGATCTGGCGACCGGTGCGGGTCGTGTCGAGTTGCCGGATGCCCTGCGCGTCAAGTACCCGAGCGCGCCCAAAGAGTGGCCCTGGCAATGGGTCTTTCCGGCCACCCGGATCTACACAGACAGCATCACGGGCGAGCGTCGCCGCCACCACCTGCACGAGACGGTCATCCAGCGAGCGGTGCGGAGCGCGGCGATAGCCGCGGCAATCCCCAAGCGCATCAGCCCGCACAGCTTCCGCCATTCCTTCGCCACGCATTTGCTCGAGTCAGGGTCCGATATCCGGACGATCCAGCAACTCCTCGGGCACAAGGACGTCACCACGACCATGATCTACACTCACGTCCTGGCCCGAGGCCCTTTTGGCGTGCAGAGCCCCCTCGACCGCCCCCTGTAGCCGGGATCACGGCTACCATTAGCGGATTAGACAGCAAACGGACCGACACCTCCCGGGCCGAACCGAGGCAACCGATGGGAGAAGCCGTGATATTGTTCGCCTTCTCTGGAAGTCGCGCCGGTTGCGAATGACGCCAAACACCGATGGATAAAAATTAGTGCAGCGGCACGCTGCAGCCGAATACAGAGTTAGACGGCTTTCCTCGATGCGCCTCGAAGACCTTCATCTACACGACTCGACGATCGTCCGGGTCATCGAACGACCCGCGACGGGAATTCTCGCGTTCGAACTCGACTATCCTGAGGACTGGCGGAACGAGGTCTACGTCGCGAAGACATTGGTCTTCCGCGATCCTCTCGGGTACTCCGTGGAGGAGGGGCTCTTCAGCGGGAACCCGACACTTCTCGGCGCGCAGGTCGAGCCACAGGGCGCGCGTTTCACCGTGGTCATTGACACCAACGCCGGACAGCGGAAGCTCTCCTACGCGGATGTTGAACTCCTGGATGGTCATGGCGCCGTCTAACCACGCGTTGCAGGCGGACGATCACCTCCCTCGCTGCGCTCGGTCGGTTGCTCGCCGCTGAACGCGAAGGTCGTTGGGCGGCTAGCGATGGCACACCCCGATGCACACAAAGACCCGGAAAGCTTCGCGGCGGTGCAACGCGCTTTTCTCGGGGCCCGCTTTCCCCTGGACGGGCGTGCCTCGAAGGTCCTACGTTTGATGTTGGAGGGCCCCGACGGCTGCGATGCGCTCTTATCGGCGGATCGCTTCGAGATGCGATTCGCCTGGCACCCTTCTCGGCATCGATACTACTTGCGGGATGCACCACCTATCGTCAGCCAGCTTCTGACGTTCGCTGGCGCGGAGCCGGGAACCCGTCGGGTACAAGCGACGATCGGCCCGGAGACCATCCCGGCGGTTCAGTATCCGTTGTGGTCGTTCCAGGTGCGACACCTGTGGATGGATGCTTCGGACAGCATCGTGTCCATTCAGATCAGGAATGGAGCGCTCGACGTCACCCGCTCAACGCGACCAGATCCTCTGCCGGAACCAATCGAGCAGCCTGCAAGGTTTCTTGACGTTCCCTCTCCCTGCCATGTCCGCACTGCGCTGCCTATTCGTCTTCCTTCCGCCACCTTCGTGACGGTGCCCTCGTCTGCGGCTCGTGCGGGCGGTCCTTCGATTTGGCGGACCTATAGAGTGCGCCGCCCAACCCGCCGTTGCAGCGGACCTGGTCCTCGCTTACGCTCGGAACCAGGCCGCTGAACGGCAGGACGTTGGACGGACGAGGCGCCGTGGCGGAAAGAGTTCATGGGATCCTTGGCTACTACGACGGCATCCTCGATGGTGTCGCGGATTTCATGGGCGCGCCGCACGCCTTCGCGATTGAAGGTGATCTCGACGCGGAGGCCCCGCGCTATCGGCTGAAGGCCATGAGCGCAGCGGAGTTCGAGCTCTTCTCCGAGTACTGGCAGATGTGGCGTCGCTGGGAGGACGCCGCTCACAGGGGCGAGATTCAACCGGGCGCTCCAGCTGTGCTCCCGGAGGATCGACCGAGGCATGATGAGACCGAGCCCGCGGTCAAGAACGCGCTAGCTGTTTCTGCTGAGTCGGGGCCTGTCGCACGAGGAACATTCCGGCCCTCGCCGCTCAAGGATGCCGCACGCGACGGTCGGTGGGCGGCTTCGAGGTTGTGTGGACGCCCGAGTAGGTCGCCGTCCAACCCGCCGTTGCAGCGGCCGAACGCGTCGGTCGCTGCGCTCCCTCTCGCGTTCGCCGCTGAACGCCAGTATCGTTAGCCAGACGGAGAGAACCCGGGGTGCAGAAATCGGTACAGCTCGTTCTCCAGTTTTCGCCGTGGCTCTCGGACGACTTCGAGCACCTTGTTGCTCTTGAGGATCAACTGATCGCCGCACTTCACGAACCGGCTATCGTCGACGGCCATGACATGGGATCCAATGAAGCCAACATCTTCATCCATACCCCAGACCCAATGACGGCGCTGCTTCAGTGTGTCCAGGTCATTCGTCGAGCAGGTTTCCTGCCGCTCCTTTCCGCCGGCCATCGTACCCTGGACGGGGGTCCATATTCTCGTGCATGGCCCCGCGACGACGACTCGCCGTTTTCTGTAAAATGAACGTCGTGCTGGATCACAACGCGTTGCGGGCGGACGATCACCTCCCTCCCTTCGGTCGGTCGGGTGCTCGCCGCTGAACGCGAAATCATTAGCCGGACGAAAGATGGACGAGAACCTGTCGAAGCTCATCAGGGACTATCAGCGGAGGGTGTCTGAGGCCGTGGGGATGTTGGAAGCGAACGGGATTTCGCGGCCATCTAGCAACATCCAGTGGGCCACGAATGGTGTCAAAGGTCGCGGGCTGCTGCCCGACGGATTCACGTACTACAAACACGGTTACGCTTGCGCTGTCGATGGACCCGCGTGGAGCGTTGACTTCGACTTCGGTGATGCCGGCCAGATCGATGGCTTCGATGCCTGGCGACTCTTCGACTTTGCTCGGAAGCGGCTCGGGGAGTACGGATTCGAGTCCGAGGAAGAGATCAAGTCGGCGGTTGAGCTCGCGGCGACGGCGGGCGAACTCGTCTACTCTGGAAACATCCTCTACTACGTTACCGAGGTCGGCCGAAGCGACACCCGTGGAGGCGCCGGCTAACCGCGCGTTGCAGCGGACGGCGCTTGCGCGCCGCCGCTGAACGCGTGATCGTTGGGCAGACACGCGAGGACTCGCAGGCGAGGGCGCTGTCATATTGATATGCTCCGCGGCGTTCTTCGACATTCAGTAGTCGCAGTCATCGTGGCTGGTTTCACGGTCGTTCCTCCTCCGACGCTGGGAGCCACCACTGCGGCGGTCGGACCCTGCTCGAATCTGTACACTGACGCCGAAGCGCGGGGCCTGGTTCGTCGGGCTCAGGATGCCGTTCCGATAGGGACGCTCCGCCGGAAGGACGCGGTACTAGATGCTCTCGGCATTGATCCCTCCCGTCTTTGCAACCGTCGCGTTGTGCAGTTCAACCTCGGCTACGTCGAGGCGTGGCAGATATCAGATGCGTTCGATATTCGATGGGCGGCTGGGGTGCAAGACCGTACGCCATTGGAGCGCAAGGACCGTAAGATCTTCCACGTTCGGGTGGTTCCGCGAGAAACCCCCTTGAGCGACACCCGGTCGTAGGAGCCGCCCAACCTCGCGTTGCAGCGGACGGCGCTTGCGCGCCGCCGCTGAACGCGTGATCGTTCGGCAGACGGGCAAATGAAGTATGAGCGAGACGGATCGTGGAGTCGCGAGGCGTTCTTGCGCGCGGCCTGCACGCTGATGGTCACAGAATTGG
>Ga0207670_10000018_pt1 | contig 158699 bp, 124 predicted proteins | sample KBSS23HmetaG_FD_184339 | JGI IMG/M metagenome (GOLD analysis project Ga0207670, IMG submission 184339) | Switchgrass rhizosphere microbial communities from Kellogg Biological Station, Michigan, USA - KBS S2-3H metaG (SPAdes) (version 2) | ecosystem: Host-associated > Plants > Roots >...
CATCTTCGACCAGGCCTTCCGCCTCGTGCAGGTGGCGGCGTGCACCATGGCGTGGGCGGTGTTCGCGTTCGCGCCCGAACTCACGCTCTGGGTCGGCAGCCCGATGTTCATGCCGTCCACGAACATGCTCCGCGTGCTCGCGCTGGTGCCGATCGCGCGCACCGCGCAGCAGCCGCTCACGATGCTGTTCCAGGCCACGCGCCGGCCGGGCAGCGTGCTCACGCTCGCGCTCATCAAGCTCGGCGTGGAGCTCGCCTGCTACTTCCTGATCGTGCCGCGGCTCGGCGGCATGGGGGCGTCGTGGGCGAACCTGGCCGGCGCCGTGGCGTCGTACGCGACCGCGCTGTGGTTCGCGGCCCGGCTGCTGCCGGAGACCGCTTCCGAGCGCACCGGCGTGGTGCTGCGCACGTTGTTCGTCACGGTGCCCCTGTTGCTGCTGGCCTGGAGCCTGTCGACGTCGAACGTGCCCGGGCTGCTGTCGGTGGTCGCCCGCGTGTCGCTGGTGATGCCGGCCATCGTGGGGCTCTTCGCGCTGCGGCTCGTCACCCGCTACGATCTCGAGAAGCTCTCGGCGCTCCAGATCCGCTCGCCCTTCGCGCGGCGAGCACGCGACTTCATGGTGCGGGCGGCCGATCCCATGGCGCGTGTGTTCGAGGCCCGGAGGCCCGCATGACCCCCCGCGTGCTGGTCGTCATCCCGGCGCACAACGAACAGGCGAGCCTGCCCGCCACGCTCGCCGAGGTGCGAGCGCACGCGCCGTCCGTGGACGTCCTCGTGGTGGACGACGGCTCGCACGACGACACCGCGCGCGTCGCCCGCGCGCAGGGCGCGACCGTGGTGCGCCACCCGGTGAACCTGGGCGTCGGTGGGGCGCTGCAGACCGGGTTCCGCTGGGCCTGCCGGCGCGGCTACGACATCGCGGTGCAGCTCGACGCCGACGGCCAGCACGATCCGCGCTACCTCGAGGCGCTGCTCGCGCCGGTCATCGCCGGCCACTGCGACGTGTCGATCGGGTCGCGCTTCGTGTCGGCCACCGGCTACCGCGCGCCGTGGAACCGCCGCCTCGGCATGCTGCTGTTCAGCGGCGTCGTGGGACTGGCGCTCGGGCGGCCGATCTACGACACCACCTCGGGCTTCCGCGCCTACGCGCGGCGGGTGATCGATGTCTGCCAGTACGACTTCCCCAAGGATTTTCCCGACGCGCCCCTGCTCATCGCGCTCGCACGCCGCGGCTTCCGGCTCGAGGAGGTGCCGGTGGTCATGCGCGAGCGCACCGCGGGGCGGTCGTTCTACACGCTCGGCAAGCAGCTCTACTACCCGTACAAGAACCTGCTCGCGTCGCTGATGGCGCTGATCCGGAAACCGATCTAGGAGGGTCCGTCATGTTCTTCCTCTCGCGTACCCAGGTCATCACCGCGCTCGGCGCGGTCCTGCTCGCGCTCTACGTGCTCGATCTCGTCCGCCGCCGCAAGCTCTCCGAGGAGTACTCGCTGCTGTGGGTGATGGCGACCGTGGTGATCGCCGTCCTCGGCTTCTCGACGCCGCTGCTGACGTGGATCACGCACGCGCTCGGCTTCCTCGGCGAATCGTCGACGACGTTCGCGTTCGGGCTCGCGTTCTCCATGACGATGCTGCTCTACCACTCGCTCAAGCAGTCCCGGCTCACGGTCGAGAACCACGCCCTGGCCCGCGAGCTGGCGCTGCTGCGCGACGAGGTCGAGACGCTGCGGCAGGCGAGCGCCGGCGAGGCGCGATGAGGCGAGCGCTCCAGCTGCTGCTCGGCGTCGGGGTCTCGGCGCTGTGCGTGTGGCTCTCTATGAGGGACGTGCACGTGAGCGAGGTGCTCACGGCGCTGCGGGGCGCGAACCGCCTCGGCTTCGTCCTGGTCATGGCGGTGACCCTGCTCGGCTTCTGGGTGCGCGCCGTGCGCTGGCGCTGGTTCATCGATGCGGGGCGGCCGCTCTCGATCCCGTCGCTGTTCAGCGCCACGATGATCGGGTTCATGGCCAACAACGTGCTGCCGTTCCGGCTCGGCGAGTTCGTGCGCCCGTGGGCGCTGGCGCGGCGGGAGCGGCTGTCCAAGACCACGCTGCTGGCGACGATCGTCGTCGAGCGCGCCGTGGACATGCTCACGCTGCTCGGGATCTTCGGCGTCACCATGGTCGTGCACCCGATCGCCGAGAACACCGACGCCGGTCGGCTCGTGCAGTGGGGCGCCCGCCTGCTCATCTTCCTCTGCGTGGGGCTGACGCTGTTCGTGGTCGCGATCGAGCGCAACCGCGGCCTGGCGCAGGCGCTCGTGCGCTTCGCCACGCGGCCGCTGCCGGGAACGGCGGGGGAGCGCGTCGGGCTCGTGCTCGAGCGCTTCATCGAGGGGCTCGGCCTGTTCCGCGACCTCGGCCGGCTGTCGGTGGTGTTCGCGCTGTCGTTCGCGATGTTCCTGTGCTTCGCCTGCGCGCTCGCGATCAGCCTGTGGTCGCTGGGCATCGACCTGCCGTGGTACGCCGGGCTCGTCATGCTGGTGATCACCGCGATCGGTATCATGGTGCCGGCCGCGCCCGGCTACATCGGCACGCTCAACATCGCCTGCACCGCGGGGCTCGCCCTGTTCGGGGTCGGCAAGGCCCAATCCGTGCCGTTCTCGTGGTTCTACTTCTTCAGCCAGTGGCTGCCGATCACCGCCGTCGGCCTCATCTACTTGAACCGCGAGGGCCTGTCGCTGCGCGCACTGGGCCAGGCGCAGGGAGGGGAGGCGGGCGCGTGACGTCAGCGACGGAAGGCGCCGGCGATGCGCACGACCGCGGCCACGACGTCGTCGACGTCGCGGTCGGTCATCTGCGCGAACAGCGGCAGCGTGATGGCGCGACGGAACGCGTCCTCGGCCACGGGCAGCGACCCCTCCGGGAGCCCCAGCGTGTCGCGCCAGTGCGGGTGCAGGTGGATGGGGATGAAGTGCACGCTGGTGCCGATGTTCTCGGCCCGCAGCTCCTCGATGAAGCGGGCGCGGTCGATGCGCAGGCGCTCGAGCTCGAGGCCGATGGCATAGAGGTGCCAGGCGTGCGTCATGCCGGGACGCGCGATGGGCGTGCGCACCTCGGGCACCGAGGCGAACGCCGCGGTATAGCGGGCGGCGATCTCGTGGCGCCGGCGCTGAGAGGCCTCGAAGCGCTCGAGCTGCGCCACGCCGATCGAGGCCAGCAGGTCGGAGAGGTTGTATTTCCAGCCGGGCGCGGTGATCTCGTAGAACCACGAGCCGGTGGCGCCGTAGCGCTTCCACGCGTCGCGGCTCATGCCGTGCAGCGACAGCAGCCGGATGCGCTCCGCGAGCGCGTCGTCGTCGGTGACCGCGGCGCCGCCCTCGCCGGTGGTGAGGTTCTTGGTGGCGTAGAACGAGAACGCGGTGATGTCGGCGAGCGCCGCCGAGCCCACGGGCCGGCCCTTCGAGGCGGCGCCGAGCGCGTGCGCGGCGTCGTCCACGATGCGGATGCCGCGCGGCCGGGTGAGCGCGCGCAGCGCGTCGTAGTCGCAGGGGTGGCCGGCGTAGTCGACGCTCAGCACGACCTTCGTGCGCGGCGTGATCGCCCGCTCCACGAGCCGGGGGTCCAGGCACAACGTGTCGGGCTCGACGTCCACGAGCACCGGCCGCGCGCGCACGTGCTCGATCACGTTCACGCTCGCGGCGAACGTGTACGGCGTGGTGATGACCTCGTCGCCGGGGCCGACGCCGAGGGCCTCGAGCGCCAGGTGGAGCGCGCCGGTGGCGCTGTTGACGCAGATCGCGTGGCGCGCGCCGGCCAGCTCGGCGACGCGTTTCGCCAGCTCGAACGTGCGGGGCCCGGTCGTGATCCAGCCGGACGCGAGCGATTCCATCACCAGCTCGCGCTCGCGCGGGCCGATGTCGGGGACCGCGATCGGCAGGAACTCGCGGCGCACCGGGGGCGCGCCCTGGGAAGCGAGCGGGGCGGCGGGCAGGGGAGCCGGCGTGGGCAGTGGGTCGTTCACGCTCCCAGTCTAGCGGGAGCCCGTGACGCCGCGCCACCGGTGAGCCACCGGAACGCCGGTCGACCATGAACCCGACGCGGCGCAAGCTCACACGCGACTCGCTCGGCCTCGCCCTGACCCAGTACCTGGTGCGGGCGATGAGCATGGCCCGCAGCTTCGTGGCCGCGAAGATGCTGGATCCGGGCGCGTTCGGCGCCTGGAACGCGCTGCAGCTGATGATGGACTACGGCTCGCTGGCCCCGCTCGGCACGCAGCAGGGCCTGGACCAGCTCGTCCCGGCCCGCATCGTCGAGGGCGACGCCGAGCGCACGCGGCGGCTCAAGCGGGCGGCGCTCTTCAACGTCGTGGCGCTGACGCTGCTGTTCGCGACGCTGGCGTTGGCGTGGTCGTCGGTGGGCAGCAGCCGGATGCGCGCGAACTGGCACCTCTACGGGCTCGCGCTCGCGTTCGGGTGCGTGATGCTCGTGAACCTCTCGAACCTGGGCACCAGCATCCTGCGCTCGTACGGCGACATCGGCGGGTTGTCGCGCTGGTTCGTGCTGCAGGGGCTGATCGGCTCGGGGCTCGGGCTGGCGCTCATGGTGGGGTTCGGCCGCTGGGGCCTGCTCTGGGGCTGGATCGCGGGCTGTTTCGTGGCGTTCGTGTTCGTGATGATCCGCGGGCGGAAGGTGATCCCGTTGACGCCGTCGCCCGCGCTCGAGTCGCTGGACCTGCTCCAGGTGGGCATCCCGCTCTACGTGTTCTCGGCGAGCGCGCTCGTCATGCGCAACCTCGACCGCATCGTCGTGCTGCGCTTCCTCGGCACGCAGGCGCTCGGCTACTACGGCCTGTCCGTGAACGTGCTCACGCTGCTCATGGCGGTCCCCGACTCGCTGGCGTACGTGAGCTACCCGCAGCTCGTGAAGCGGTTCACCGAGGCCGCCCAGGACCCGGCGGCGATCCGCGGCCGGGTGGAGCGGCTGGTGCGCGGCGTCGCGGTCGGCGTTCCGATCGCCGCCGCGCTGTGCGCGATCTGGGCGCGCGATCTCGTGCACGCGGTGCTGCCGCGTTACGACGCCTGCGTCTCGCCGCTGCGCGTGCTGGCGTTCGGCGCCACCGGGCTCGCGCTGTCCACGTTCGCCTCGATCGTGCTCATGACCGTGGGCCGGCGCGTCATCCTCGTGCCCGCGGCCGTGTTCCTGTCGGCGCTCTCGGGCGGGCTGCAGCTGCTCTCGCTGCGCTGGAACGGGGGCCTCACCGGTATCGCCGCGGCCGCGACCGCGGCGTATCTCGTGAGCGGCTCCGTGCTGCTGTCGCTGGCCGCGGCTGGCGTCGGCTACGCGTTCGCCGGCGGGCTGGCGCTGATCGCCCGCTGCCTCGCGCCGACGGGGATCGCCGTGCTGCTCACCTGGGGACTGGGCCGATGGCTCCTGCACGAGGCGGCCCCGCTCACGCTGGAACGCCTGGGGCTCCTGTTTGGCGCCTCGCTGGCGCTGGTCGCGGGCTACCTGCTGCTGGTGCTGCCGTTCGCGCGCGGGATCGGCTTCCGCGGGCTCGTCACCGAGTCGGGGCTCCCGGTCCTGAGCCCGCTCCTCAAGGCCCTCACCCGCGACCGCGGGGACGGGACGCCGTGAGCGCACGCGGGAAGCAGGCGCTGGCCGCGGCGATCACGAGCCTGGCGCTCGCCGCAGTACTGGACGCGGGAGCGCTCCGCTGGCTCGCCGAGCCGCTTCGCGTCGGACTCGGCTTCGTGCTGCTGGTGTGGTTTCCGGGCCTCGGCTGGGCGCGCGCGATCGGCGCCGAGCCCGCGGGCGGGCGGGCGTACCTTGCCGCGCGGGCGACGGGATACGGCATCGCCTGGCTCGGCCTGCTGGTGCTGGCGACGCGCGCGCTCGGCATGCCGTTCACGGCGCTCGCGCACGCGGGCGCCGCCTGGGCCGTGGTCCCGTGGCTCGTCTCGCTCGCCACCTCGCCGCGCGATCCCGAGCACGGCGCCTCGCACGCCACGACGCGCGGTGCCGAGCGCTCGGCGTCACGGCCCGCGACGCGCGACGCGATGGCCGTGGCGTGCGGGATCGCGATCGCGGTGGCGGCGCTGTGGGCCGTCGTGCACGTCGCCCGCCACGGGCCGCCCGTCACCTACATGAGCGACACGCCCGACCACCTGGGGACGATCCGCCGCATGCTCGCGAGCGGCGACGCGTTCCCGCGCGACGCGTTCTTCCGCGACGCCGGCGCCGCGGGGGCCGATCCGCGAAAGGGGCTCTGGCACCCGTGCGTGGCGCTGGTCTGCGCGCTGGCGCACGTCGATCCCGCGTCCGCATGGCACGCGCTCGCCGCGATCCTCGCCGCGCTCGCGGTGCTCACCGCGGCCGGTTTTGCGTACCGGCTCGGCGGCCCGCTCGCGGCCGCCGCCGGCGGCTGGGGCATGCTGCTCGGCTACGGCGGCGGCCTCGGGACGCCGTACCTGGGCGAGGCCGTGTTCGCCACCAAGCTCGCGGACGTGCTGGCGCTCGCCACGGCGTCGGCGTTGCTCGACGATCTCGAGCAGCGCTCGCCGCGCTCGCGCATCGCCGTCGCGGGGCTGGCGCTCGGCGCCGTGCTCACGCACGTGTTCGCCGCCATCCAGTTCACGATCACGTTCGGGGCGCTCGGCGTGGGCCTGCTCGTGCGCGACCGCACGGCCTCGGCGGCGCTCCGGCGGCTCGCGCTCACGGCGTTCGCGTGCGCGCTCGTCGCCGCGCCGTATCTCGCCTGGCGCGCGCACGGTGCCTACGCGCCCGTCAATCCCATCCACACCGAGCCACAGGGGCTGCTCACGCTCGCGCGTGGCGTGCGCATCATCTCGGTGGGCGCGCTCTGGGACTGGCTCGGCCCGCTGTGGCTGCTGTTCCCGCTCTCGCTCGTGTGGTGGACCCGCGCCGTGCGCGAGCCGGGCGTGCTCTACCTGCTCACGACCACGCTCGCGGTGGGCGCGCTCATGTTCCTGCCGCCGGTGGTGACGTGGCTCGAGCCGCGGCTCGGCTACCTGCTCATGCGCATGCCGTGGCTGCTCCCGGTCGGCCCGGCAGCGGCGTTCCTCGTGGCGCGCGCGCAGGCGGCGTGGAGCGCCGGCCGCCGCCTCGGCGCGCTGGCGCCGGCCGCTGTGCTCGCGCTCGCGTTCGCCGGACCGCTCGCCGACGCCGCGCACGCGATCGCGGGCGGGCCCGCGGAGAACAGTGTCCTGGAGCATGCGAACATCAGCCGCTGGCGCGACGCGCTGGCGTGGATGGACCGCGGGCTTCCCGCCGGCACCGTCGTGCTCTCGGACCCGGCCACCAGCTACTCGATCCCCGCGTTCACGCGCCATTGGGTGACCGCGCTCGCCGACCAGCACAGCTCGCCGAACGATCCGCTCGCGCTCGCGCGCATCCTCGACGCGCGGGATGCGTTGGACCCGTGCGCGCCGTGGGCGCGCACCGCGCAGGTCGTCTCGCGCTGGGGCGCCACGGCGATCGCCCTGAACGGCCGCTTCCCGGAGCCGCCCGGGCTCGACTACTGGTCCCCGACGAAGGACTGGTACGCGGCGGCGCGCGCGCGACTCGAGCGGGCGCCGGCCGCGTTCGAGCGCGTGTTCGAGGCCGACCGCTTCACCGTCTACGTCATCCATCGCGACGCGCTCGCCCGGCTCACGGACGGCGGTGCGCCGCGGCCGTTCGTACGCCCGCGCGTCAAGGGCGATCCGGGGCTGGACCTGGGCCCGGGGCTGCCGCAGCTGGTGTCGTTCCGGCTCGACGCCGCGCGCGCCGCACGCGGCGACACGCTCACCGGGCGGATCGAGTGGCGCGCGGCCCACCCGCTGCCGGCGGGCAGCTACACCGTGGCACTGCGCTTCGATCGCGCGCTCCCGGCCGATGTCCCGCGCGCGCCGGCAGCCGTCTCCAAGGCCTGGCGAAAGCTCGTCGAGCGCGTGCGCCACGAACGCTACCGTTTCCGCGCCGACCACCTGCCCACGAACGGGGACTACGGCGTCGATCGCTGGGCGGCCGACGAGGTGGTGCGCGACCCGTTCCGCGTCGTCGTCCCCGGCGACGTGGCGCCGGGCACGTACGCGGTGCGCGTGTGCATGGTGCGCCAGCCGCACTACCCGAACCTCGAGCTGCGCGACCTGCTGAGCGACGACGACCTCCTGAGCGGCGTCGTCGTCGCCCAGCTCAGGCTGGCGGCGGGGGCACGCTGAGATGTGCGGCATCAACGGCGTGTTCTGGTATCGCGGCGGGCAGGCCGACGCCCGGGTGACGCGCGCGCAGGCGGCCGCGCAGCGCCACCGTGGCCCGGACGACGCCGACGTGTGGTGCGAGGGGCCCGCCGCCCTCGGCCACCGGCGGCTCGCGGTCGTGGACCTGTCGCCGACCGGGCACCAGCCGATGGCGAACGAGGACGGCAGCGTGTGGGTGTCGTTCAACGGCGAGCTCTACAACGCGCCCGAGCTGCTTCCCGAGCTGGCGAAGCGCGGCCACCAGCTGCGCGGCAGCTCCGACACGCAGGTGCTCGTCCACCTCTGGGAGGAGAAGGGCCCGGAGCTGGTGCGCGAGCTGCGCGGGATGTTCACGTTCGCGCTCTACGACGCGCGCCGCGCCACGCTGCTGCTGGCGCGGGACCGCGCGGGCAAGAAACCGCTCTACTGGCACGACGACGGCCGGCGCATCGTGTTCGCGAGCGAGCTGAAGAGCCTGCTCGCCGACCCGGACGTCCCGCGCGACGTGGACCCGTGCGCGATCGCCGACTACCTGACGTTCCAGTACGTGCCGGCGCCCGGCTGCATCCTGCGCGGCGTCCGCAAGCTCCCCGCCGGTCACCGGCTGGTGTGCGACGCGAACGGCCCGCGCGTGGAGCGCTACTGGGAGCTGCCGATGGCGGTGGACCGCACGATCTCCGTGGCGGACGCCGTCGAGGGGCTGCGCGAGCGGCTGCGCGAGGCGGTGCGCGTGCGGCTCATGTCCGACGTGCCGCTCGGCGCGTTCCTTTCCGGCGGCATCGACTCGAGCGCGGTGGTGGCGCTCATGACGCAGGTCTCGAGCACGCGCGTGAAGACCTACAGCATCGGCTTCGAGGAGGAGGAGCACAGCGAGCTCGCGCACGCGCGCGCGGTGGCGCAGCACCTGGGGACCGAGCACCACGAGCTGGTCGTGCGCGCGCGCGCGCTCGAGCTCCTGCCGCGGCTGGTCTGGGGACTGGACGAACCGTTCGCCGACGCCTCGATGGTGCCGACGTTCCACGTCGCCGAGATGGCGCGCTCGCATGTCACCGTGGCGCTCTCCGGCGACGGCGGCGACGAGGCATTCGCCGGTTACACCACGTACCACTGGGCGCGCGCCTACGCGCGCGCCGACACGCTGCCGCGCTCCCTGCGCCGGCTGGGCGCGCTGCCGTCCGCATGGCTGCCCGCGGACCATCCGCTCGGCCGGCGGCTCCGCCGCGCCGGGATGAGCGTGGTCGAGCGCCACCTGGACGTGATGTCGCACTTCCCGCCGCGCGAGCTCCACGCCCTGCTCACGCCGGGGCTCCGCGCCGCGACCGCTGGGCACGACCCGTGGGCGTCTTCGCGCGCGCTCCACGCGCGCGCGGCGTGCGCGCTCGGTGACGTCGCGGCACTCCCGGTGCTGGACGCGCTCACGTACATGACCGACGACGTGCTGGTGAAGGTGGACCGCACCAGCATGCTCAACTCGCTGGAGACGCGCGCCCCGCTCCTGGACCACCACGTGCTCGAGTGGGTGGCGCGGCTGCCGTTCGAGTACAAGCTCCGCGGCGACGTCAGCAAGTGGGTCCTGCGCGAGTGCGTGCGGCCGCTGCTGCCGGAGTCGATCCTGTCGCGCGCGAAGCAGGGCTTCGGCGTGCCGCTCGCGCGCTGGTTCGACGGTGCGTTCGGGCGTCTCGCCCGCGACGTGCTGCTGGATCCGCGCACGCGGGGGCGCGGCTGGCTCGAGCCGGCGGCGGTGGCGAAGCTGCTCTCGGGTGGCGACCTGCGCGGCGAGCTGCGCGCGAAGCGCGTGTTCACGCTCGTCTGCCTGGAGCTCTGGGCGCGCACCTTCCTCGACCGGCCACGCGCCGAGCTCGCCGAGCCCATGGGGGGCCCGTGGCCGCTGCACGCCGCCGTGGCGGCGAGCGCCCGGGATTAGGCTCCGTTTGAGAACGCCACACGAGCGCGCCGGGCCGGAAAGGCCCGCCGCGCAAGGAACGAGGAGGAGACAAGCCTTGAGTCGGCTGTCGACGACGAGTGACGCGGCCCGGCGGGCCTTTCCGGCCCGGCCCTTCGGGTTGGGGGCGGCGGTGGGTCATTCGCCGCGTCGCACCTCCTCGGCGTGTGTTCGAACACTGCCTCGTCGGTGCTCCTTGCGAATGACCCACCGACGCCCCCAACGCCCTCGCGTGGCGTTCTCAAACGGAGCCTAGGACGCCGTGAACCTCGCCATCCTGATCGGGCATTTCCCGCCCGCGGCCTACGGCGGCGCCGAGCTGCAGGCGGAAGGCTGGGCGCGCCGCCTGGCGCTGCGCCACGCGGTGACCGTGATCACGCGCGCCGATGCGCTCAAGGCCCCCGGGCGCGAGGCGCGCGACGGGTTCACCGTGCTGCGCACGCCGGTCTCGGGCCTGCCCGGCTGGCGCACGCTCGCCGACCTGGGCGCGATCGGGCGTGCCGTGGCCTCGCTCGCTCCGCGCCCCGATCTGCTGCTCTGCTTCCAGACGTTCATCTCCGGCCTCGCGGGCACGCGCAGTGGCCGGCGTGCGGGGATCCCCGCCGTGGTCTGGATCCGCGGCGAGGCCGAGTACCGCCTCGCCGACTCCGCGTTCCACCGCTGGCTCTCGCCGCGGGTGTGGAGCGATGCGGCCGGCGTGCTGGTGCAGAGCGAGGCCAACCGCGACGCGTTGCTCGCCGAGCTCGAGCGGGCGGCCCCGGAGCGCGCGGCCGGCGTGCGGGCCAAGCTCGACGTGGTCGGCAACGGGCTCGAGCTGCCGCCCGTGACCCCGCTGCCCGAAGCGCTGCGCGTGTTGTGCGTGGGGCGGCTGATCGCGGACAAGGGCGTGGACGTGGTGATCGATGCGTGCGCCCGCGAGCACCTGCCGCTCATCGTTGCCGGCGACGGGCCCGAGCGCGCGGCGCTCGAGCAGCGCGCACGCGCGCTGGGCGTGGACGCCCGCTTCACCGGGCACCTGGAGCGCGCGGCGCTGGCCCCGCTCTATCGCGAGGCGGGCGTGATGGTGCTGGCGGCGCGGCGCGGCGAGGGACTGCCGAACGTGCTGCTCGAGGCCATGGCGCACGGACGCCCGGTCATCGCCACGCCGTGCGCGGGCACGCGCGACCTGCTCCGCGACGGCGTCAACGGGCTCAGCGTCCCGCCCGGCGACGTGGCCAAGCTCGCCTTGGCGCTCGGCGCGTTGCGCGACGGGCGCCCGCTCGCGACCCGACTCGCCGCAGCGGCGCGCACCACCGCCGAGGCGCACGAGTGGTCGCGCGTGGAGCCGCGCCTCGAGGCCGCACTCGAACGCTGGAGGCGACGGTGAGTCGCAGGCCGCGCGTGTGCATGAACGTCGAGTACCTCTACCCGGTGGTGAGCGAGGGGCGCGTGCCGTTCGCGGGCGGGATCGAGGTGCAGCTCGCGCTGCTCGCGCGCGGACTGGTCCGCGAGGGCATGGACGTCACCGTGGTGACGGGCGACTTCGGCCAGCCGGATGGCCTCGTCGTCGACGGCGTACGCCTGCTCAAGTCGTTCCCGCCGCTCGGTGGCCTGCCCGCGCTGCGGTTCTTCCACCCGCGGCTCACGCGCGGCATCGGCGCCCTGCGCCGCGCCGACGCGGACGTCTACCTGGCGCAGGGCGCGACGCTGTGGGCGGGGATCGCGCGCGACACGGCGGCGATGATGGGCCGGCGGTTCGTGTGGATGCTGGGGCACGACTTCGACAGCATGGTGGAGCTGCCGCACGTGCACGGGCCGCGCGACCGCTGGTGGGCGCGGCGCGCGATCCGGCTCGCGGACGCGGTGGTGTCGCAGACCGAACGCCAGCGCCGCGCGTTCCTCGCGGCGTTCGGCCGCGACAGCACGGTGATCCCGAACCCGGTGGAGCTGCCGCCCGACGACGCGACCGCGGACGCGGGCGGACGTCCCGTGGTGGTGTGGGTCGCCACGTACAAGGCCGCGAAGCGCCCGGAGTGGTTCACGCGGTTCGCCGAGCGCCACCCGGACATCCGCTGCCGCATGGCGGGCGTCATCCCGGTGCCACCGCTGAGCGACCAGCAGTGGCGCGAGGCGCGGGCCGTGGCGGAGCGCTGCCCGAACCTCGAGGTGCTGCCGACGATCCCGCACGAGCGGATCGGCGAGTTCCTGCGCAACGCCACGCTGTTCACGCACAGCTCGCCCGCCGAAGGCTTCCCGAACGCGTTCCTCGAGGCCTGGGCGCACGCGCTGCCGAGCGTGACCGCGTACGACCCCGACGCAATCATCGAGACGCACCGCCTCGGCGCCTGCCGCACGGACTACGAGTCGTGGGAGGCCGAGCTCGAGCGCCGCTTGGCAGATCCCGAGCAACGCCGCGCCGAAGGCGCCCGCGCCCGCGCCTACGCCTCGGCCCACCACGCCCCCGAGATCATCCAACGCCGCCTAGCCGCCGTGATCCGCCACGTGCTAGACCGGAGCTGAGCCGCCTGAGGCGAGTTGAGCCGAGCCGAGCTGAGCCAGCTGAGCCGCCACCTCGTGTCGAGGCTCGGAAGGCGAGGGGGGCGCGGATGAGAGCAGTCGAGAGCAGGCCGGAGCCCAGGAGGGCGGAGGCCGATGCGAACGACAGCGCAGGTCAGGCCAGGAAGGCCTGACCAAGCGATGCTCTCGATCCGCGCCGCCCTCGCCTTCCGGGCCGACGCAGGAGGGTTCGCAGGCCCGACGCAGAAGGGCATTTCGGCTGTCCGGCCCTAGCTCGAAAGCCAACCCTCGCGCTCGAGGATGTCCCGCATCGTCGTCCAGCGGTAGCGCAAGAACAGGTGCTCGAGCTTCGCGATGACGGTATGCAGGTTCACGTACGTGATGAACCCGTTCACCGGGTCCAGCGCCGAGCGTCGCACTTCCGGCATGATCTCGCGCGGATGGAGGTAGAGCACGAACGGCCGGTGGCGAAGGATGAAGTCGAGCCCCAGCCGGAACAGCGGCAGCGGGAGCGCCCGCAGGTAGAACCCCCCGCCCACCGGAAAGCGCATGCCCTGCAACTCGGCGATCGCCACCGGGAACTCCACCAGCGCCCCCTGCGGATCGTGCCGGCGCAGGTCGGCGCGCGACGGCCGGTAGATGCCCACCGGCGCGCCCGGCGTCCCGTACATCTTCACCTTCATCGGGAAGATGCTGCTGTCGTAGCGATAGCCCTCCTCCTGCAGCACGGCGAGCGCCCACGGGTTCGAGCGGTCGATGCTGAACGTGGGCGCGCGGAAGCCGATCACGGGGAAGTTCCCGAGCACGCCCTCCACGGCGCTGCGGAACGCGCGCAGCTCGGCGCGGAACGTCTCGGGCGTCGAGCGCCACAGCGGCATGTGCGACATGCCGTGGCAGGCCAGTTCGTGGCCCTCGTGCACCATGCGCCGGATCAGCCCGGGGTGGTCGCGCACCACGTCCCCGAGCACGAAGAACGTGCTCCGCCAGCCGTGCTTCGCGAGCAGGTCGAGGATCGCCTCGGTGCCGCGCTCGACGATGCTCTCCTCCGGGTGCGCGTCGCCGACCGGGTTCAGCTCGCTGTGGTGCCAATCCTCGATGTCGAACGAGAACGCGGCGAGGTGGCCCGCGGGGTTCACGGGCGCTTCCGCCGGTAGACGCGGTGGCCGTCGGCGTCCGCGTACACGCGCTCGAAGCCGCCGCTGTCAGCATCGAGCGCCGCCCACGGCGAGCGACCGTCATGATCCTCGGCGCGGTAGAGCACGTACGCGGGGGCGCCCAGGGAGTCGAGGCACGCGGCGTCGGCAGCCAGCTGGCTGCCCGAGCTGTAAAGGTCGGCCATCACGGCGCGCCGGTGCGCCATCTCGCCGCTCGGGAACGCCGCCTTCTCGGGTCCGAACACCGTGCCCACGAGCAGCCGTCGCCGGGACTCGACGAGCAGCACGTCGCGCCCGCGGTCGTCGGCGAACACCGCGTCGACGGGCGTGTGGGTGCGCACCCACGCGTAGAGCTCGCGCTCGGCCGGGCCGCGGTGCGTCTCGGGCGCGCTGGCCCCGGCGGGATCGGAGGCGTAGCCGACGAGGAACAGCACGGACGGGAGCACGAACGCGATCGCGAGCACCGCGGCCGAGAGCGGCGCGCCCAGCCGCCGGCGGACGCCGGCGAGCAGCGCGGGGAAGCCGACGCCCCCGATCACCGCGAGCGGCATGAACACCTGCCAGACGAACTTGTGCTCGTTGTCCTGCGGCAGGTGAACGACGCACGCGAACGCCGCCATGCCGAGCGCCCACACCCCGAGCCACAGCGCCGCGCGCCGGCGCTCCGTCCACGCCCGCCGGAGCCCGGGCCACGCCGCGGCCGCGGCCACGCCGCACGCGGTCACGAGCGTCCACGGCATCCGCCAACCCAGCTTCAGGTACGTGTGCGCGACGCCCGAGCGCTCGGCCTCCCAGCCCGAGACGATCGAGCGGAAGTAGGGGAGCGTGACCACCAGGCCTGCCGCCATCGCGATCGCGAGCGCCCCCTGGCGTAGCGGGTTTCCGAGCGCGGCGTCCCGCCGCGCGAGCAGCGCGAAGACGAGGCACGCCCCCAGGCTCACCGGGATCACCGACAGCCCGACGACGCTGTGGAACAACATCGTCCCCGCCGCCGCGGCGAACGCCACCACGAGCCAGCGCCAGGCGCCGCTCGCGGCCGGCCCGGCGTCGGGCCGCGACGCCTCGAGCCAGCGCGCGGCGGCCCACAGCAGCACCAGCAGCAGCAGGTAGGCGTAGCCGAGCGCGGTGCCGATCGTGAACTTGTCCCACGAGTTCACCATGTAGGCGTAGGGCGCGTTCAGCTGGTGGATCACGTCCACGGTGCCCCAGCGCGCCTCGGTCATGATCCGGCGCGCCTCCACGAACCCGCGCACGTCGCCCACGACCGCGCGCAGCAGCCACAGCGGCCACAGCAGCAGCGCGCCCGCGTTCAGGCCGAGGACCAGCAGCGGCAGCGCCGCGCGCGCGGCCGCGCGCTCGCGCCACAGCGTCCATGCGAGCTGCCAGCCGAGCGCGACCTGGGCGCCCATCCAGCACACGTTCGCGGTGATGATCGCGGTGAACGGCGAGCCGCCGCGCAGGCCGTCGAGCAGCGCCAGGAACAGGTTGTAGAACCACACGTAGTTGAGGCGCATGCCGGCGAAGCGCGGATCCTGGGGCGGGATCCCGCGCTCGCTGATCTCGTACACGATCCCGGCGTGCACCCAGGTGTCGCTGCGGTAGCGCGTCCATGCGTTGAGCAGCACGGGGAGCGCCACGAACAGCGCCGCGCCGAGCATCCATGCCCACGCGGTGCGGTCGGCCGGCGCGTCGTCCGCCGCGGGCGCGGGCGAGACCATCGAGCGCGCCTCGCCGCCCGCGAACAGGATCCAGCTCACGAGCCCGACGAGCCGCGCGGTGGCGGGCAGCGGCTGGCCGGCCTCGATGAGCGCGAGCCCCGCGACCGCGGCCGCGAGCGGCGACAGCGCGATCCCCAGCGTCCACCGCGTCGACGGTGGCGCGGCCGGCACGAGCAGCCTCGCGAGCGCCATGCCGGGGAACACCCCCAGCCACACGAACGAGGCCACGTCGCCGACGACGCCGGGCAGGACCAGGCCCGCCACCCCCAGCAGGAACGTGATCGCGAGCGCGGCCCAGCGGCGTACGGCGTTCACGTCTCCACCCGCGCGGGATCGCGCGCGCCACCCGCGCCGGCCAGCCACGCCGTGGCGCGCGGGAACGCGCGCTGGACCCCGAGCGCGGCGAGCACCACGAGGTGCGACTCGATCGGGATGCGGTAGCGGGTCTGCGTGAAGAAGAACGAGTAGAACACCGCCGTGGACAGCACGACGAGCGCGAGCAGCAGCCGTCCGGGTCGCGGTCCGAGGCCGAAGCCCGCGCCGAGGACGGCGAGCGTGAGCAACGCCACGAAGTGCACGCCGCCGGCGAGCAGGATGAGCCCCTGCGTGTAGCGGTTCTGCGACTGCAGGCGGTCCGCGACCGGCCGGAAGAAGTGCACGAACTCCCACAGCCAGTCGTGGGCATACGCCACCGGCGAGCTCGCGAACAGCCGGCTCTCGCTGCGGACGAACCCCAGCGGCGAATAGACGTGGAACGGCGTGCCGGGCGGCATGCGGATCCAGCGATCGGTCGCGAGCACGGAGTCGGTGCGCGCGGAGTAGAGCACGGTTTGCGCCTTGCGCATGAACGCGCCGTCCCCGCCCGCGCGGTGGAGCAGGCGCACGTACGGCAGCGCCAGCGCCAGCGCCACGACCGCGGCGGTGGCGAGCGCGATCACGTAGGGGCGGAGCGGCGGCACGCGCCGCCACAGCAGCCAGCCGCCGACCGCGAGCGCGGGGGCGAGGAACACCTGGTCGGTGAGCCAGCCCAGCGTCAGCAGCGTCCCGAGCAGCGCACCGCGGGCGACCGAGGGGCGCTCGGACACGTCCCAGGCCACGAGCGTGAACGACATCAGCAGCAGCATGTAGAGCGTCGTCGGGTAGAGGAGCCCGGTGACGAACACGATCGTCGGCGAGAACGCCATCCCGGCCGCGGCCAGGATCGCGGCCGGCCGGCCGGCCAGGCGGTCCGCGAGCCGCACCGCCACGAGGATCAACCCCACCGCCATCACGAGCGTGAACAACCGCGCCACGATGTACTGGCCCTCGCCGCCGAGCCAGAACGAGAACGCCATGAACAGCGGGTAGAGCGGCGCGCGCGGCGTGGACTGGTCGAGGCCGATGCCGTGCAGGATGCGCAGCGACGCCGCCTCGTACTCGGCGGTGTCGCCGAAGTAGTAGCGGTTGCCCAGCGTGAGGATGTGAATGAGCCGCACGACCACGCCGAGCCCGATCCAGCCCCACGGCGAATGCAACGCGCGCGACGCCAACGCCCGGAGGTTCACGCGCGTCCGCCCCCGGGCGCCGCCCAGCGCGCCCACGGCGTGGGCGCCAGCAGCAGGCCGAGCACGCCCGGCGCGAGCGTCGCCACCGCGAACCACGCGAGCGAGAACGCCGGGCCCGCCGCCGCGCCGGCGCCGAGCGGCGCGAACAGCGCCGCGCTCACCTGCTCGCGAAGTCCCAGCCCGCTGAACGCGATCGGCAGGTTGCCGAGCAGCGGGATGATGGGGAAGCCGAGGAGCAGCGCGGGCGGCACGCTCGCGACGAGATCGCGCAGCAGCAGGAACCCGGCCGCGAAGTTGAACGCGTAGTAGAACGCGCCGCCGGCGAGCCCGGCGCGGAACGCCTGGCTCGCGAGCGTGCCCGTGCTCGCCGCCTGCCAGCGCGCGAGCGGCCCGGCCGCGAACGGCAGCGCGCGCGCGACCGCGCCCTGGACGCGCCGGCTCTCGAGCAGCATCACCAGCGCCAGCGTCACGCCGACCACGGCGGCGAACAGCCACAGCACGGGCCCGCGCCAGGCCGGCACGCACACGAACGCCGGCAGCGCCAGCGCCTCGAGGATCAGCACGTCGGTGGCGCGGTCCCAGACCACCGAGGCGAGCGCCTGCGCGCGCGGCACGCCGAGGTGCAGGACGCGCGCGAACTCGCCGACCTTGCCCGGCGTCACGAGCCCGTAGCCGACGCCGAGGAGCGTGAGGCACCAGGCCCGGCCGAGCGGCAGCCTGAGCCCGGCGCGTGACAGCAGCTTCGCCCAGCGTTGCGCGCGCCCCAGGTAGCTCACGAGCGTGAGCGCGACCGCGAGCGCGAGCGTGGTGGGCCGCAGCCGCGCCAGCGCCGCGGTCACGTCGGCGACCGGGACGCGCTGCAGCAGCCATACCAGCAGCACGGCGGACACCACCGCCTGCAGCAGCAGCGCCGGCACACCCTTCACGCGCCGTTCCCCTCGCCGGAGCGCTCGCGCGCCTCGTGTCCGAGCCGGCTCAGGCGCGTGTTGACGACGATCTCCTCGAGCAGGATGCGGTTCATCGCGGTCAGGTCCGAGAGCACGCCGAGCGCCAGGAACAGCATGCCGATCACGGCGAGCACGCCGGCCACGATCAGCGACTGGACGTGGCCCGTCTGCAGCGGCTTCATCGCGAACAGCACGAGGAAGCGCACGAACAGCACCAGCGACGCGAACGTCGACAGCCCCGCGAGCGTGAGGAAGAACCGCAGCGGCCGGTAGAGCAGGTAGACGCGCAGCAGCGTCCCCAGCGAGCGCGTGATGTACGAGCCCATGCCGCGGAACAGCCGCGATTCCCGCAGCACGCCGTTCACCCGGATCGGGACGTGCGCGATCGCGATGTTCTTGTGGCTGGCCTGGACCAGCGTCTCCAGCGTGTAGGTGAACCCGGTGAGCACGGTGAGCCGCAGCGCCGCCTCGCGGCTGTACGCGCGAAAGCCCGACGTGGCGTCGGGCACGTCGGCGCTCGAGAGCGCGCGCACGACGCCGCTCCCCAGCCGCTGGAGCACTTTCTTGAGCGGCGAGAAGTGCGGGATCGTGTCGATCGGCCGCGTGCCCACGACCATCTCGGCGCGGCCCGCGAGGATGGGCTCGACCAGCTTCGCGACGTCGGCGCCGACGTACTGGTTGTCGGCGTCCGTGTTGACGATGATGTCGGCGCCCATGGCGAGCGACTCGCGCAGCCCGGCATCGAAGCCGCGCGCGAGCCCGCGCCGCTCGGCGAAGCGGACGATGCGGTGCACGCCGTGCGCGCGCGCCACCTCGCTCGTGCGGTCGGTGCTCCCGTCGTCGATCACCAGCAACTCGATGCGGTCGATGCCGGGCAGCGAGCGCGGGAGATCGGCGAGCGTCACCGGCAGCGTCGCCTCCTCGTTGAGGCACGGGATCTGGATGACGAGCTTGGTCATGCTGCACCCGCCGGAGCGGCGGGACCGGCGGCCACGGCGACGCGCGGCGGCGGCGACCAGGCCTCGGGGCGCGCGCCGTCGCCGTCGATCCACGCCCGGTGCCAGAGCTCGAGCGTCAGGAGCGTCCACAGCTCGCGCGCGCGGTCGCGCCGGCCGGAGAGGTGATCGTCCACGGTGCTGCGCAGCGCCGCCGGCTCGTACCAGCCGCGCTGCAGGCAGCGCGTCGAGAGCAGCGTCGAGGCCAGCAGCTCGCGCAGCGGCCCGCGGAACCACGGCGCCAGCGGCACGGTGAACCCGACCTTCGGTCGGTCCACGACCGCGGCGGGCAGCAGGCGTCGGGCCAGTCGCTTGAGCAGCACCTTGCCCTCGAGCCCGCGGACCTTGTGCTCACGGGAAAGCCGCATCGCCCACTCCACGAGCGGCAGGTCCAGCAGCGGCACCCGCGCCTCGACCGAGGCCGCCATGCTCATCTTGTCCATCTTGACCAGCAGGTCGTCGGCCAGCCACACGCGCACGTCCACGTCGAGCATCCGGTCCAACCCGCTGCGCGCGCTCGACTCGGCGAGCGCGCGGCGGAACGGCTCGACGCCCGCGGCGGCGTGCGCGGCGAGGCCGTTCGCCATCAGCGCGTCGCGCTCGCGGCCGACGAACCCGGCGAACCACGCCGCCAGCCGCTCGGGCTCGTCGCGGAAGCGCGCGCTCCGCGCCACCACCTGGAGCTTCCGGAACGCGAACGGCAGCCGGTCCACGAGCCCGCCGAGGAACGCCTCGCGCAGCGCCACGGGCAGGCGTGAGATCTGTCGCGCCCACGGCTCCACCGCGTATTTCGGGTAGCCCGCGAACAGCTCGTCGCCGCCCTCGCCGGTCAGGACCACGGTCACGGTCTCGCGCGCGAGGCGCGACACCATGCACGTCGGGATCGCCGCCGGCTCGGAGAGCGGCTCGTCCTGGTGCCACACGAGCGCCGGCAGCTCGCGCTCGAGGTCCGCGGCGCCGACGAGGATCTCGCGGTGCTCGGTGCGCAGGTGCTCGGCGACCTGGCGCGCGAACGGCAGCTCGCTGTAGGGGCCGGGCGCGTCGAAGCCGACCGAGAACGTCTGCACCGGACGGTTGCCGAGCCGGCTCATCAGCGCGACCACGAGGCTCGAGTCCACGCCGCCCGAGAGCAGCGCGCCGAGCGGCACCTCGCTCATGAGATGGCTCTTCACCGAGGCGGTGAGCCGGCTCTCCACCTCGGCGAGCGCTTCGCGCTCACCCAACGCCTGCTTGGGCTCCCACGCCGGCGTCCACCAGCGCTCGAGCCTGGGCTCGCCGCGCTCGACCGTGAGCGTGTGCCCGGGCGGCAGCTTGTGGATGCCCGCGAACAGCGTGCGCGGCGCCGCGGCGTAGCGCAGCGTCAGGTGCTGGACCACGGCGTCCGGGTCGGCGACGCGCTCAACGCCGGGGAACGCGAACAACGCCTTGATCTCGGACGCGCACACGAACGCGCCGCGCGCGGTACGCGTCCAGTACAGCGGCTTGATGCCGACGTGGTCGCGCGCGACGAACAGCCGGCGGCGCGGCCGATCCCAGATCGCGAGCGCGAACATGCCCTCGAGCCGGCGCACGAACGCGGGGCCCCACTCCTCGTAGGCGTGGACGAGCGTCTCGGTGTCGCTCTTCGTCCGGTAGCGGTGACCGGCCCGCTCCAGCTCGCGACGCAGCGACTCGTGGTTGTAGATCTCGCCGTTGTACGCGATCCACACGCTGCCGTCCTCGTTCGAGAGCGGCTGGTGCCCGGTGGCCACGTCCACGATCGACAGCCGGCGGAACGCCAGCCCCACGCCCGGCTCCGCGAACAGCCCCTCGTCGTCCGGCCCGCGATGGCGCAGCGCCGCGGCGGCCGCCGTGAGCCAGCCGCGCTCCGGCGTGCTCCCCGCCTCGTCGTGGAACGCCGCGAACCCGCACATCCTCTAACGTCTCCCCTGGACCAGCCCCAGCCGCTTGCGGAACAGGAACGACAGGTTATTCCAACCGTCCCGCCACTTCTGCAGCTTCACCTCGCCGATCCGCGCGCCGTAGGCGATGTGCTTCTCGCCGAAGCGGAAGCCGCGGAGGATGGCCTCGAGCTTGATCTCCTGGCTGAACGGCATGCCGTCCGACGTCACGTTCAGGCGCTCGAGGATCGGCCGGCGGAACACCCACATGCCGGACTGGCTGTCGCGGATGGGGCGGAAGAACAGCACCATGGCGGTGGCCGTGAGCACCCAGTTGCCGATCCGGTTCGTCACCCCCATCGCGGCCGGGTCGGCGAGCGGGAAGCGGCACGCCGAGAGGAAGTCCCAGCGCCGCTCGACCAGCGCGTCCACGAGCTCCGGGATCGCCTCCGGCGGGTAGGTGCCGTCGCCGTCCAGCGTGATGATCAAATCGCCGCGCGCCGCGCCGAGGCCGGCCTTGTAGGCCGCGCCGTAGCCGGGGCGCTTCTCGCTCACGACCTGCGCGCCCAGCGAGCGCGCCACCTCGGCGGTGCGGTCGGTGCAGTTGTTGTCCACGACCACGATCTCGTCCACGTCCGGGGGGCAGCGCCCGATGACTTCGCGAACGCCATCCTCCTCGTTGTAGCAGGGGATGACGAGGCTCAACTTCAGGTTGTGACGCATCCGGTCGGCGGTCCTGGGTGCTGGGGCGTTCGGGCGGGGCTCGGTCGGGCGCGCCGGAAGGCGGGCCGGGCGCCCCGTCGGGGCGACCATCGAGCACGGAGGTATGGCGCGTGTGGCCGAAAGAGCCTATCAGCCGCGCGCCGACAGCGGCAAGAAACCTCTGCGCTCCCAAACCCGAGTGCGTGTTAGGCTTGGCGGTCCATGCGTCCACCCCATGGCCGCCCTCCCGAAGCCCCCGCACTCGACCCGCCGCCCGCCCGCCTCGCGCTCATCGACCCGGCGCGGGTGGCCGCCGTCGTCCCCGCCTGGAACGAGACCGGGAAGATCGGCCAGGTGGTCCGCAAGGTGCCGCGCCGGTGGGCTGCCACGGTGATCGTGGTCGACGACCACTCGGGCGACGACACGGCCGGGGAGGCCCGCTCGGCCGGCGCCGAGGTGGTGATCCGGCACGACGTGAACCAGGGCGTGGGGGCCGGCATCCGCACCGGGCTCCTCGAGGCGAAGCGCCGCGGCATCGAGTTCGCCGCGGTCCTCTCCGGCGACGACCAGCACGAGCCAGACGAGCTGCCGCGCGTGCTGGTGCCGCTTTTCGCCGGCGAGGCCGACCTGGTGCAGGGCTCGCGCTGGCTCCCGGGCGGCGCCACGCCGGGCATCCCCGCCGACCGCCGCTGGCTCACCCAGCTCTACCCGCTGCTGTTCCGGCTCGCGAGCGGCCACGCCGTGACCGACGGCACGAACGGCCTGCGGGCGTTCCGCCTCGCGCTCCTCGACGATCCGCGGATCAGGCTCGAACAGTCCTGGCTCGATCGCTACGAGCTCGAGCCCTACCTGCTGTACCAGGCCATGCGCGCCGGCTACCGCGTCCGGGAGGTGCCGGTGACCGTTCGCTATCATGGTCGCGGCACCACGAAGATGCGCTTCAAGGACGGTTGGCGCATCCTGCGGCCGCTCGTCTACCTGCGGCTCGGCATGCGCCACTGACCCCAATTGGAGCCTTCGCGTCCATGATCCCGATCGAGAATGCCCGCGTGCTGGTCACCGGCGGGGCCGGATTCATCGGCAACAACCTGGTCCGCCGCCTGATCCGCGAGGGCGCGCGCGTCACCGTGCTCGACGACCTGTTCACCGGCCGGCTCGAGAACCTGCCGCGCAAGGGGTTCGAGTTCGTGCAGGGCTCGGTGTGCGATCCCGCGATCGTGGAGAAGCTCGTGGCGGACGCCGAGATCGTGTTCCATGCCGCCGCGCGCAACATCGTGGTGTCCACGCGCAATCCGCGCGAGGACTTCGAGACCAACATCGGCGGGACGCTGAACGTGCTGCTCGCCGCGCGCGCCACGGCCGGGCGCGTCAAGCGCCTGGTGTACACGTCGTCCACGTCGGTGTACGGCAACCCGCGCTACCTGCCGATCAACGAGGACGACCACCTGTCGCTGCTCACGCCGTACGCGGTCTCGAAGCTCTCCGGCGAGAACTACTGCATGGCGTTCTTCGAGTCCTACGACGTGCCCTCGACCGCGGTGCGCTATTCGAACGTGTTCGGGCCCGGCCAGGATCCCGCGAACCCCTACTGCGGCGTGGTGGCGAAGTTCATCGATTCGCTGTTCGCCGGACAGGCGCCGGTGATCCACGGCGACGGCAACCAGACCCGCGACTTCACCTACATCGACGACGCGGTCGAGGCCACGGTGCTGGCGGCGCAGTCGGACCGCGCGCTCGGCGAGGTGTTCAACGTCGGCACCGGGGTCGAGACGCGCGTCAACGAGCTGGCCGCGATCCTGTCGCGGCTCGTCGGCTCGACGCTCGAGGCGCAGCACACGAACCGCCGCGACATCGACAACATCCGTCGCCGGGTCGTGAACATCGAGAAGACGAGGCGCACGCTGCGCTGGGTGCCGAACGTCACGCTCGAGGCGGGGCTCAAGAACACCGTGCAGTGGCAGCGCGAGAAGGCGCTCGAGCGGGCGTGAGCGAGGGGGCCCCTGCATCGATCCCGGCACCGCCGGGCGAGGGGCCCGATCCCGGGGCGGCCGAGCGGCGGCAGCGCTTCATCGAGCGCACGCTCCAGCAGCGCCGCGACGAGGACGGCCGCGCCGTGCTGGCCGCGGAATGGCGCTACATCGGCCCGCTGCTTGCGGGCAGCCGGGCGCCCACGGGAGCGCCACCCCGGGCACCCGCCGGCGGGGCGGGGCCGGATCCAGGCACGGGCCGGGGCCGCGCCCCGGGGCTCGGCGACGTCCTCGACCTGGCGTGCGGGTCGGGCCACCAGACGCTCGCCTGGTCGGAGCGCGGCTACCGGGTGACCGGGCTCGACTTCGACCGCGACCTCATGCTCGCCGGCCGCGCGCGCCTGGAGCGGGCGGGGGCGGCGCCGGCGGCGTGGACGCAGGCCGACGCCACGTCGCTGCCATTTCGCACCGGCTCGTTCGACCTGGTATTCAACAACTCGCTGCTCGAACACGTCCCGGCCTGGCGCCCGGTCCTGGCCGAGACGGCGCGCGTGCTCCGCCCGGGCGGGGTGTTCGTCATGTACACCACGAACCGCGCCTGCCCGCTCCAGCAGGAGGTGAACCACTTCCCGTTCTACCCGTGGCTTCCAGACCCGCTCCAGCGGCGCGTGCTGGGCTGGATCATGGAGCACCGCCGGGACATGGTGAACTTCACCGACTACCCCGCGGTCAACTGGTTCACGTTCGGGGGGATGCGGCGCGCGTTCCGCGACGTCGGGCTCGAGCCCTACGACCGCCTGGACCTCATGGCGCGCGAGCGCGTGGGCGGCGCCAAGGGCGCGCTCGCCGCGGTGATGGCCCGGGGCGGCCCTCTCAAGTGGCCCTACTACCTCGGCGCGATCTCGATGGCGCTCTACGGTGTTCGCCGGACGGCCTGAGACCGGCGCGGGTCGGTAAAGCATGACAACTCGTAGTTCATTATCAGTGAACCTACGCAGAGCTGTCCGGACCTCGATTACTGACCTCTTGAAATGCCAAAACAGCGGTTGAAGTGGGTGTCACGCCGTTGCTAACATGGGGAAGCGGTACTCTCACCCGACGCTCCCACCGGAGACCACCTTACGACCCTCTGCTAACTGGGTGTGCAGTCAACGAGCTCTATCTCAGGCCGCTCCTGGGCGGTCCGGGATCCCGGTGGGACCACCGGGCAGACTTCTAAGGATCAGACACCTTGGTTTCCCCCCAGTCGCTCGTACTCGTTCACTCCCAGTGCAACGCTGGACGGCTGATGCGAGTGTCATGAAGAGCCTCGGGGCGTAGCGCGCCACGTGGCTTTTTTGTAGGGCGACGACAACTGAGAGTGCCAGCGATGGAGCCCGACATTCTCGCGTCGGCAGGTGAGCCGAGCGCCACGACGGCGCCATGGCTCGACGCGAAGACAGTCCAGAGCGAGGAAGTGACGAAGGTGGAGACTCCTTCCGACATCCCGAACCCGCGTGCCGTTCGCATGCACGCGGTGAGCGCGCATCACCCCGCTTTGCCACGCGTGCGCACGCACGCCGGCGGCTTCGCGGGCGGTCACGCGCGCCCGCGCATGGCGGCGCCGACGACTTGGCGTGGACCTGCCGACGGCGGCACCGCGCCCGCGATCCTGCTGTTCGAGACACCGGCCGACGAGGGTGCCTACCTGCGCGCGGGCAAGCGCATCGTGGACGTGCTCGGCGCCGCGCTCGCGCTCGTCGTGTTCGCCCCGGTCATCCTGCTGCTCGCGATCATCATTCGCATCACCACGCACGGCCCCGTGTTCTACCGCTCCAAGCGCATCGGTCGTGGCGGGCGCGAGTTCACGTTCTACAAGCTGCGCTCGATGGTGAAGGATGCGCACCTGAAGCGCCATCACGTCGAGCACCTGAACGAGTGCGACGGCCCCGTGTTCAAGATCGCGTCCGATCCGCGCATCACGCCGATCGGCCGGTTCATGCGCAGCACGAGCCTCGACGAGGTGCCGCAGTTCTGGAACGTGCTCCGCGGTGACATGAGCCTGGTGGGCCCGCGCCCGCCGATCCCCGAGGAGGTCGCGCAGTACGAGCCCTGGCAGCTCCGCCGGCTCGACGTGCGGCCGGGCCTCACCTGCCTATGGCAGATCAGCGGCCGCAGCCGCATCGGCTTCCAGGAGTGGATGCGCCTCGACCTCGAGTACATCCGGCACCGCTCGCTCAAGCTCGATCTCAAGATCCTGTTGCGCACCATCCCGGCTGTGCTGTCGCGGGAGGGCGCCTACTGACGGGAGCGCACGCGCCTCCTTCCGTGCCCGCGTCCGGTCGCATCCTCAGGCAGAGCGAGGGAAGCCCGGGCGCCCAGCGGGCCAAGACCTCCAGCCCCGCACCCCCCGCACAGGCCCTGCAGCGCACGCTCCTCGCCGCCACGCTCGTGGCGGCGGTTCTGCGTTTCTTCCGCCTCGGCCACCAGAGCCTGTGGATCGACGAGCAGTTCACGCGCGTCTCCGCCGGCCTCCCCGGTCCGTTCGCGTGGCGGGACCTGCTCCAGGACGTGCACGGTCCGCTGCACACGCTCGCGGTGGCCGCGGCGGCGGCGCTGGGCGGGGAGTCCGAGTGGGTGCTGCGGGCGCCGAGTGCGCTCGCGGGCGTGGCGATGGTGCCGGCGATGGCGTGGCTCGCGCTGCGTTGGCTCGGCCGCGACGCGGTGCCGGCGGCGGTATGGCTCACCGCCGGCTCGCCGTTTCTCATCTGGTACTCGCAGGAGTGTCGCAACTACGAGTTCGTGATGCTTGCCGCCGTGCTCGCCACCGCGTCGCTCCTGTCGCTGCACGACCGGGTCACGCCGCTGCGCACGGCGCGCTACGCCGCCTGCGCGATCGCCGGCGCGCTCAGCAACCTGTCGTTCGCGCTGCTCATCCCGTTCCACGTCGCGCTGTGGCTGGCCCCCGGCGTGACGCGCGGCGCGCGGGTGCGCGCGCTGCGCATCGTCGGCCTCATCGCCGTGCTCGTCGCGCTGCCGTGGCTGGCCGCGATCGGCCGCACCTGGGACTGGTCGCGCCTGTCGCCGGGTCGCCAGATGAGCTCGGGCGAGAGCGCGCTCCGCGGCCAGACCACGTTTCACCTGGGCGCGGTGCCGTTCGCGGTGCACACCGCGTTCATGGGTTACTCCGGCGGGCCGTCGCTGCGCGAGCTGCGCAGGAGCCCGATGGACGCGCTCCGCGCCCACGTGCCCGAGCTGGTCGTCTCGACGCTGGTCTTCGGCACGCTCGGCGTGCTCGGGTGCATGGCGCTTCGCCGCCGCGGGCGGCTGCTGGACCTGGCGTGGTGGGCCGTCGCGCCGGCGCTCGCGGTGAGTTACTTTGCCGCGCAGAACTTCAAGGTATTCAGCCCGCGCTACCTCGCGGTCTCGGTCCCCTGCCTGCTGCTCACGCTGGCGGCGGCATTCACTGACCTGGGCTCGCGGACGCGGCGGGGGTTCGCGGGGGCGGTGGGCCTGCTCTGGGCGCTGGCGCTCGCGCGCTCAGCGTTCGATCCGGCGTACGGTCGCGAGGACTATCGCAACGCGCTCGCTCACGTGCGCGCCGAGATCAGACCCGGCGAGCGCGTGATCGCGGTGGGCGCGCCCGAGCCGGTGGAATGGTACGGAAGGGGGTTGCCGGTCGTGCGCTGGTGGCTGGGTTTCGCGGGCGATCCGGATCGCATGGCGCGCACGCTCACCGATACGCTCATGGTGACGCCGGGCGCGTTCGTGGTCGGGAGCCGCATGGAGGACCTGGATCCGGACGATCGTTGCGCGCGCTGGCTCGACCAGCGCGTGCAGCCGTCGCAGCGCTGGGCCGCGCGCGGCGTGCGGGTGTGGCACTGGCGGCGACCGCGCCCGGCACCGCCGCGCGTCATCGGTCCTCCGGCGCCGGCGCGTGCGAAGGTGGCGCCGGGCCGCACGCGCCCGGCACCGGCGCAACGCCCGGCACCGGGCGCTTCACACGGAACCTGAGCGAGGGAGAGAACCGCGGATGCGCGTGGTCGTGGTGGGACTCGGCTATGTGGGGTCGGTGTGCTCGGCGTGCCTCGCCGAGCGCGGGCACGACGTCGTGGGTGTGGACACGAGCGAGTTCAAGGTCGGCCTCATCCGCCGCGGCGAGAGCCCGATCGTCGAAAAGGGACTGCCCGAGCTGATCGCGCGCGCGACGCAGGCCGGCCGGCTGAGCGCCACGACGCGCATCGCCGAGGCGATGCCGCGCGCTGACATCGTGCTCGTGTGCGTGGGCACGCCGAGCGCCGAGGACGGCTCGCTCGACCTGTCGCAGGTGAAGCGCGCGTGCGCCGAGGTGGGCGAGGCGCTGCGCGGGATCGGCCGCTTCGTCACGGTGGTCATGCGCAGCACCATGCTGCCGGGCTCGGTGCTCGACGAGCTGGCGCCCGTGCTCGAGCGCGCCTCGGGGGGCCGGGCCGGGCACGACTTCGGCGTCGCCTACAACCCGGAGTTCCTGCGCGAGGGGGCGGCGGTCGAGGACTTCTTCTCGGCCGACTACACGGTCGTCGGCGCGGGGTGCGAGCGCTCGGGTGCGGCGATGCGGCAGCTTTATTCGGGCGTCGGTGGCGAGCTGATCGTGACCCGCATCCGCGACGCCGAGATGCTCAAGTACGTGAACAACGCGTTCCACGCGCTCAAGGTGGCGTTCGCGAACGAGGTCGGCCGCTGGGCGAAGGCCGAGGGCGTGGACAGCCACGAGGTCATGCGGCTCATGCGCCGCGACACCAAGCTGAACCTGTCCGGCGCCTACCTGTCGCCGGGGTTCGCGTTCGGTGGCTCGTGCCTGCCCAAGGATCTGCGCGCGGCGACGTCGCGCGCCCGGCGCCACGACCTCGACCTGCCCGTGCTCTCCGGGATCCTGCGCTCGAACGAGGTCCACCTCACCGAGGCCGTGCACCTGATCGAGCGCTTCCGCAAGCGCAAGCTCGGCTTCCTCGGGCTGTCGTTCAAGGCCGGCACCGACGACCTGCGCGAGAGCCCGATCCTGCGCGTGATCGGCACGCTCGTCGGCAAGGGCTACGACGTTCGACTGCACGACCCGAGCCTGGACATGGACCGCGTGCTCGGAGCGAACCGGCGCTTCGTCGAGGCGGAGCTGCCCTACCTCCCCGAGCGGCTCACGCCGCGGCTCGACGACGTGCTCGCGCACGCTGAGGTGGTGGTGATCGGCAACCGCTCGGCCGAGTACCGCACGATCGGCCCCCGCCTGCGGGCGGGCCAGATCGTGGTCGACTTGGTCGCCGCGCTCGACCGCGGGAGCGTGACGGCCGGGGAGTACCATGGCCTCGCCGGTTAGGGTGCTGCACCTTTCCGAGAACCTCACCCTGCCGTTCGACCGCCGCGTGTGGATGGAGCTGAACGCGCTCCGCGCCGCGGGCCACGAGGTGAGCGCGATCTGCCCGATGGGCGAGGGCGGGACCGACGCCTACGAGGTACTCGGCGGCATCCACATCTGGCGCTACCCGGCGCCTCCGGTGACGAGCGGGTTCCTGAGCTACGTGTGGGAGTTCGCGTACTGCTGGCTGCAGACGCTGCGGCTCACGTTCACCGTGTTCGCGCGCCGCGGATTCGACGTCATCCACAGCGCCAACCCGCCGGACACGTTCTGGGCGATCGCGTTGCCGTTCAAGGCTGCCGGCGTGAAGTTCGTGTTCGACCACCACGACCTGTGCCCGGAGCTCTACCTGTCGCGATTCGGCGAGCGCCGCGCCGGCTCGGCGCCGCACCGGCTGCTGCAGTGGCTGGAGCGCATGCAGTTCGCGTGCGCCGACCTCGTGATCTCCACGAACGAGAGCTACCGCCGCGTGGCGCTCGAGCGCGGTCGCAAGCGGCCCGACCAGGTGCGCGTCGTGCGCAGCGGGCCGAGCCGCGAACGCTTCGCCACCGTGGGCGTCGCCGATCCTGCGCTCAAGCACGGGCGAACGTTCCTCGTGGCCTACCTGGGCGTGATGGCGCCGCAGGACGGCGTCGATCACCTGCTGCGCGCCGCGCACGTGCTGGTGCGCCAGCGTGGCCGGAGCGACGTGGGCTTCACGCTGATCGGCGCGGGGGATTCGTTCGACGAGCTCAAGAGACTCGCCTGCGACCTCGAGCTCGACGGCGTCTGCCGCTTCACCGGCCGCGTCCCCGACGCCGAGGTCGAGCGCGTGCTCGCCACCGCGGACGTGTGCGTGAGCCCCGACCCGCGGAACCCGCTGAACGACGTCAGCACCATGAACAAGGTGCTGGAGTACATGGCGTGCGCGAAGCCGGTCGTGTGCTTCGACCTGCGCGAGCACCACGCCAGCGCCGGCGAGGGGGCGCTCTACGCCGAGCCGAACCGCGACGACGACCTGGCCACGCAGATCGAGCGGCTGCTGGACGACCCGGCGCTGCGCGAGCGGCTCGGGGCGTACAATCGCCGCCGGTTCCTGGACCACCTGGCGTGGGAGCACAACGCCGGCGAGCTGCTCGAGGCCTACGAGGGACTATGCGCGACGCGACGCCGATAAGGCTGCTCCTCGTCGAGAGCGGTCGCGCCGTGGGCGGGACCGAGCGCGTGGTCTGGGAGCTGGCCACGCGGCTGCCCGAGGTGCGCTTCGACGCGCGAGTGTGGCTCTCGGACGACCCGGGTGTGGATGAGCTCGCCGCCGCCCTCGAGCAGGCGGCTGTGAATGTCGACCGCGTCGCCGAGGTGGAGAGCCGCTGGGACTGGAAGGGCATGCTCGGCACCTGGTCGCGGCTGCGCTCGCTCAAGCCCGACCTCGTCCACATTCACCACGTCTGGCCGGCGGCCGACCGCTACCTGTCCATGATCGCGCGCGCCGCCGGCGTTCAGCACATCGTGGTCACCGAGCACATCATGGGCACGACGCACTCGCGCGGGCAGCAGGCGCTCAAGCGCGACGAGATCAAGAACGCCGACGCGGTGACCGCGGTGACGGGCGCGATCGTGGACACGCTGGTGCGCGACTACGGGATCCAGCGCTCGCTCGTGCGCATCATCCCGAACGGCGCGGACCTGCCCGACGAGGAGCGCGAGGCGCCGCTCGCGCGCCGCTGGCGCGAGCGCTTCCTCGCCACGCCGCTGAAACCGCTGTGGGTCGTGGCCGGGCGGCTCGAGGAGCAGAAGGGCCACGACCTGCTGCTCGAAGCGCTCGTCCCGCTGCTGCGGCAGGGGCTCGACTTCTCGCTCGTGATCGCCGGTGACGGCACGCGCCGGGGCTGGCTCGAGCAGCGCGCGCTGTCGCTCGGGCTCTCGCCCCGCGTGCAGTTCGTGGGCCAGTTGGACGACGTCGGCGCGCTGCTCGCCGCCGCCGACGGCGTCGTGCTGCCGTCGCGCTGGGAAGGGCTGCCGCTCGTGCTGCTCGAGGCCATGGCGCGCGGCCGGCCGATCGTGGCCACCGCCGTGGGCGGCGTCGCCGACGCGATCGAGGACGGCGTCACCGGCACGCTCGTGCCGCCGAACGACGTGGGCGCGCTCTCCGCCGCGCTCGAGCATCTCCACCGCCGCGCCGACCGCGCGTGGCGACTCGGTCAGGCCGCCGCCGACGTCGCGCGGGACCGCTACAGCTGGCACGCGGTCGTGGACGAGTACGAGTCCATCTACGACGAGGTGCTGGGCATGGCCACGGTGACGCCCGAGGGCCGCTCGGCCGCGCGGGCCCCGCGCGGACGCGAGGGGCGCGGCCGGTGAGGCTCGGCGTGGTGATCCCCTGCTACCGGCAGGAACGGTTCCTCGGCCGCACGCTCGCCGCGCTCGAAAGGTCGCTCGCGGGTCGCGACTGGCTCGGCGTGCTCGTGCTCGCGGCCGCGGACGGCGGCACCGCGCTGCCCGAGCGCTCGCCCCACTGGCGCGTGCTGCGCGCCTCGGCAGGCAAAGGCGCGCGCCCGCTCACGCCGGGTGCCGCGCGCAACGCGGGCTTCGAGGCCTGCGGCGGCACGTGGGTGCTGTTCGTGGACGCGGACGTCGAGGTGGAGCCGGCGTGGATCGACCGCGCCTGCCGCGTCGCCGCCACCGACGTCACCGTGGGCGGGCTGTGGGGCCGGATCGAGGAGTGGTTCGAGGACCGCGGTCTCGTGCGGCCCGGCCACACCGACCTCTATAGAGTCGGCGACGGCGATGCCGTCGCCCGGTACACGGCGACGCTGTCGTTCTACCGTCGCGACGCGCTCGCCCACGTGGGCGGCTACGATGCGCGGCTTCAGTCGGAGGAGGATTTCGAGTTGGGGCTGCGCCTGCGGCACGCCGGGTTCCCGCTGCGCACGCTGGCGCCGCTCGCCGCGAAGCACTGGAGCGCGCCGCGCCCGAGCTTCGCCGAGGTGGGGCGGCGCTGGCAGACGGGACTCTGCTTCGGCCCCGGCCAGGCGCTGCGGATCTACTTCGGCCGCCGCGGCTTCGTCGCGCTGGCGGTGCGCAACGCCCATTACTTCGCCACGCTGGCGCTGTGGCTCGCGGCACCGTTCGCGTATGCCTGGGGCGGCCCGCGCGCGCTCGCGGGCTGGGCGATCGCGTGGCTGGCGTTGTTCGCGCTGCTCGCGGTGCGCAAGCGCAGTCCGCGCCTCGCCCTCCATTCGCTCGTCACCTGGACCGTGATGGCCGCGGGCACCGTGGTGGGCTTCGTGCGGGGCGGTGTCGCCGCCCCGCTGCCGGTGCGGGAGGTGGCGTGACGCTGCACCTGGCGTGCGACAACGACATCTTCCCACCGCTGTTCGGAGCCACGCAGCGGCTCTTCGGCCTCGCCCGGGGCATGGCCACGCGCCTCGCCGTGCGCGCCCTGTGCGTGGTCCCCAACCGCTCGCGCGGCGCCGACGCCGAGCAGGTCGCCGGCGTCGAACTGCGGCGCGTGCGCTCGTGGCACACGAGCGTGGGCTGGTGGCTGGAGCGCGCCGGCCTGGTGCCGCTCTTCACCGTCGAGCACGGGCATCGGCGGCGCGCGGCCGCGTACCGGGCGCGGCTGGGCGGCCCGGCCGACGTGCTGATGTGCGACCTGGCGCTCACCGGGCTCTTTGCCGACGGCCCCGCCCTGCGCCCGGGTCCGGGTGCGGGAGCGACGCTTCGCGTCTACCACGCCCACAACGTCGAGGCCGAGCGCTGGCGCTCGGTGGCGCCCCGCGTGCTCGGCCGCGAGCACTGGGGCGCGCGGCTCGCGGCGCTGGAACGCCGGGCGGTGGGGGAGAGCGACTGCTGCGTGGCGTGCACGGAGGAGGACGCCGCGCTGCTGCGCTCGCTCCACGGCGCGCGCGACGTGATCGTGGCCGAGAACGGCTACGACGAGACGAGCATCGCTCCGGCCGACCCCTCGGCGCGTGCGCGCGCACGGGCCGCGCTGGACATCCCGTCCGACGCCTACGTGGCCGCGTTCGTGGGCGGCGACTGGGCGCCGAACCACGAGGCGCTCGCGTGGCTCATCGATGACGTGATGCCGAAACTCGCGAACGACGGGTTCGTGCTGCTCGCCGTGGGCGCCGTCGCGAAACGCCATGCAGACCGGCGCGAGCGCTGGCTCGTGACGCGCGGCGGGACGCCCGATCTCGGCGGGCTCCTCGCCGCGGCCGACGCGGGCCTGAACCCGGTCACGAGCGGCGGCGGCAGCAACGTGAAGTTGCCGACGTACCTCGCCGCGGGGCTCGCGGTGCTGTCGACGCCGTTCGGCGTGCGCGGCCACGGTTCGCTCACGACCGCGGTGACGACCGTCGAGCGCGCCCAGTTCGCGGACGCGCTGCGCCGGCGCCCGTTGGGCTGGGCCGCGCGCGGCGTGCCGCCGCCGCCCGCGCTCGCGGACCACGCCTGGGGTGCGATCGGCGCCCGGCTCGCCGATTCGCTCGCGACGCGCGTCGCCGTTCGCGCGATCGCGCGTACACAGTCTCCGGCTGGGCCCGAACCTGGTACTCCGGCCGGGCGAAGCCCGGCCGGTTGTCAATGATGCGCGTCGCCATGATCGGGCAGAAGGGCATCCCGGCCACCTACGGCGGGATCGAACGACACGTCGACGAGATCGCGCGCCGGCTGGTGCCGCGCGGCGTCCAGGTGGACGTCTTCTGCCGGCTCTACTACACGCCGGCCGGCACGAGCTACCACGACGTCGGCCTGCTGCGACGGCCGAGCGTGCACACGAAGCACTTGGACACCGCGACGCACGTGGCCTGGTGCACGATCGAGTCCATGATGCGTCGCTACGACGTCGTCCACTTCCACGCGCTCGGGCCGTCGCTGTTCGCGTCGCTGCCGAGGATGACCGGCTCGCGCACGGTCGTGACCGTGCACGGCCTCGACTGGCAGCGCGAGAAGTGGGGGAAGGCGGCGTCGTGGGTGCTGCGCCACTGCGAGGGCCCGGCGGCGCACTTTCCCAATCGCACCATCGTGGTCAGCAAGACGCTGCGCGAGCACTTCCGGAGCGTGCACGGGATCGCGGCCGACTACATCCCGAACGGCACGCTGATGCCGCAGCCGCGGCCACCGCGCAAGCTGGCCTCGCTCGGCCTCGAGCCGGGGAAGTACGTGCTGTTCGTGGGCCGGCTCGTGCCCGAGAAGGGCGTGCACTACCTGTGCGAGGCATTCACCCGCATCCCCACCGACATGAAGCTCGCGCTCGTGGGAGGGCTGAGTTTCTCCCAGGACTACGTGAACCTGCTCCGGCGCTTCGAGAGCGATCGCATCCGGCTGCTCGACTACGTGTTCGGTGAGACGCTCGAGGAGCTGTGGAGCAACGCCTACTGCGTCGTCCAGCCGTCGACGATGGAGGGGCTCTCGATCGCGCTGCTCGAGGCGCTTTCCTACGGCCGCTGCGTGCTGGTCTCGGACATCCCCGAGAACATGGAGGTGGCCGAGGAGTGCGCGCTCAGCTTCCGCTCGAAGGACGTCGAGGACCTGCGCTCGAAGCTCGAGCACCTGATCCAGCATCCCGAGGAGGTCGAGCGCTACGGCGCGCGCGCGCGCGCACACATCGCGCAGCACTACTCGTGGGACAACGTGGCCGAGTCGACCGCGCGGCTCTACGAGGAGATCACCGGGAAGAAGCGATGAGCCTGCCCCTGGCCGGCAGGGCGAGCGCTCGAGCCGCCCGTGCGCCGCGCGTGACGCCCGCCGCGCACCTGTGCTAACCCTTTCCGTTCGATGACCCAAGTCCACGCGGAGCGCGGAGCGCTCATCCTCGCCGGCGGGCGCGGCGAGCGGTTCTGGCCATGGAGCACGGCCTCGCGGCCCAAGCAGCTCCTGCCGCTGGCGCCGGGCGGCCGGACGCTGCTCGCGGCCACGTTCGCGCGGGCCACGCGCTCGCTGCCGGCCGGTCGCATCGTGGTGATGACCGCCCGCGACCTGGTCGAGGCCTGCCGGCGCGAATGCCCGGGCGCGATCGTGGTCGGCGAGCCCATGGGACGCAACACCGCGCCCGCGATCGCCGCCGCGGCGGCGTTCTTCGGCGAGCGCGACGCGTTCGTGGTCATGCCCTCCGACCACGCCATCGACGACGAGGCGGCGTTCGCCGCCGACCTCGAGCGTGCGTTCACGCTCGCCGAGCGCGAGCCGCTGCTGGTCACGTTCGGCGTCAAGCCCGGCGGCGCCGACACCAACTTCGGCTACATCCAGCGCGGGGCGCGACTCGCCGAGCGCCTGCACCGCGTGGCGCGGTTCACGGAGAAGCCCGACCTGGAGCGCGCCCGGGAGTACGTGGCGAGCGGCGAGTACACGTGGAACACAGGAATATTCGTGTGGGCCCGGCATACGTTCATGCAGGCGCTGGCCGCGGGGCGACCGGCGATCGCGAACGCGTTCGCCGGGCAGTCGTTCGGGCCCCGCGCCACGGGGGAGTTCGAAGCCATGCTCGCGGAGCGCTTCCCGGCCGTGGAATCGATCTCGGTGGATTACGCGGTGCTGGAATCGGCGCCGAACGTGGTCACGATCGATGCAAAGTTCGACTGGGACGACCTCGGGAGCTGGGGCGCGTGGGCCCGCCGGCAGCCGAAAGACGCGCGCGGCAACGTCACCTGGGGCGAAGCCGTTCCGGTGGATTGCGACCGCTGTGTCGTGGTCGGGGACGGCTTCCCTGCCGCTCCGCTGCGGCTTTCGGATATGGTGGTCGTGGCCACCCCCCAGGGCACGCTGGTGTGCCGGCGGGAGGAGACGGACCAGGTGCGACGCGTCACCGAGGCGGTGCGCGCGCGCAGGAGCCAGGGATGAACGTTCACGGAAGGCTGGGCCTCGCACTCGTGGCGCTCGTGGCCATCGCGGTCACGGGCTGCGCGCCCATGACCACGGCGGCCCGAAAGCCCGCGAGCCCGGCGGCTCCGCCCGCGACGTCGACGACCGCGCCGGCCGAGCCCGCGCCGGTGCCCGCCGTCACGCCCACCGGCACCGTGGTCGACACCACGACGCCGTCGCCCGATGCGCAGCGTGTGCTGGCGCGGATCCCGGAGCCGCTGACGCCGGCGCAACAGGCGTTGAACCCCTCGCCCGATTCGTCGCGCACGCGCGTCACCGCGATCGCGCCCGCGGCAGCGTACGATTCGCTCCAGGCGGCGCCGGTGCCGACGGCGACGCCGCCGCTGGGGACGGAAACGAGCACGGTGACGATGGGCGAGACCCCGCCGGCCGGCGCGGTGTCGCCGACGGCCGCGTCGGCGCCGGCGGCCGCTGGTGCGAGCGCCGGTGCCGCGGCGCCGGCAGCCGCGGGTGCAGCCGGCGCGGGAACGGCGGCCGCGACGTCGGGAGCGTCGGCGGGCGCGACGGGCAGCTCGCCCGCGACGACGCCGACGTCGCCGTGCTGGCGGCTCCAGGTCGGAGCGCCGCTCGAGAGCGAGAAGGAGAAGGCCGACGCGCGGCTCGAGGCGGCGCAGTCGCTGCTCGTGGCGCCGTTCACGATCGTGCCGGAGAAGGGTTACTTGAAGATCCGCACGCGCGACTGCATGACGCGCGAGACCGCCGACGCGCTCAAGAAACGGGCGGTGGACAGCGGCTTCAGCGACGCGTTCCTGGTCGACACGAGTGCCAAGCCGCCCGCGGCCAAGCACCAGCGCGTGCCCCCGAGCAAGCGCAAGCAATGAGCCACGCGCCCGCGCGCCGCCGCGGACGGTCATGACCAGCCGCCGCCTCGTCCTCTACGAGGACCGTCATTGGCGTTCGCTCAGGCCGCTCACCGACCTCCTGCCGGTGCCGGCGCTCGCGTTTGGAGCTTCGGACCTCGCACGGCGCTGGCTTGCGCACGCGGCGCTGCCGTTGCACGCGATCGAGGCGCGTTCCGGGGCCATGGCGTGCTGGCACAACGTCCCGCAGCAGGCAGCGAGCGAAGCGAGCGGTGCTCGAACGTCTGCGAGCGAGGCTCAAACGCAGGCGATCGTCGTCAACGCCGCCGCGCTGCCCGGGCCGTGGTTCGCCGCGGCGCTCGATTCGCGCGCGCCGTCGCTCTGGATGGGCGAGGGGCGCGTCGCCGGCGCACAGCTGCCGCTCGCCTCGCTCCGCGGGGGTTTAGGTCGCGGTGAAGACTTCGAGACCGTGCTGCTCGGGCTCGGCCTGCCGGCGCTGCCGGTCGATGCCGAGTTCGTGATGTGGCCATGGGACCTGATCGCGAGGAACGCCGATGCGATCGCGGCCGATCTCGCCGACGTGCGCGCCGGGGCGAAGGGGAGCGTCCACCGCCTGGCGTGCCTCGAATCGCCCGAGCGCATCGCGATCGAGGACGGCGCGCGCGTGGGTGCCTACGCGGTGCTGGACGCGAGCACCGGCCCGATCCTGGTCGCGCCCGGCGCGGTGATCGAGCCGCACACGCTGGTCAAGGGCCCGTGCGTCGTGGGCGCGGGCACGCAGCTCCTCGGCGGCGTGGTCGGCGGCAGCACGTTCGGGCCCGAGTGCCGCATCGCCGGCGAGGTGGAGTCCTGCATCTGGCAGGGCTACGCGAACAAGCGCCACCACGGCTTCGTCGGCCACAGCGTCGTCGGCGAGTGGGTGAACCTGGGCGCGCTCACGACCACGAGCGACCTCAAGAACAACTACGGCCACGTGCGCGTGTGGGTGGACGGCCACGAGGTCGACTCGCGCTCGGCCAAGGTGGGCGCGTTCGTGGGCGCGCACGTCAAGACCGGCATCGGCTCGCTGCTGCCGACCGGGGCCTCGATCGGCGTGGCGGCGAATCTCTTCGGCGGCGGGCGCTTCGCGCCGAAGCAGGTGCCGGCGTTCGCGTGGTGGGACGGCGAGCGCATGGGCGAGCACGAGCTCGAGCGCTGCCTCGCCACCGCGCGGGTCGCGGCCTCGCGCCGGGGCCGCACGCTGGGCGCCGGCGCCGAGGACGCGCTGCGCGCGCTGCACGCGGCCACCGCCCGCGGCTGACGCGCCCCGGCCGCGGGTCGGCGTTCGCACACAGACTGCGCTAGACTCGGCCGGTTTGCACCGTCTTGTAACGTGTCTGGTACGCGAGGACCTGATGCCCGAACTGCGAAAAGACCCCGTCGTCGGCCGCTGGGTCATCATTTCCACCGAGCGGAGCCGGCGACCCGGGCACTTCACGCCGGCGACGAACGGCGCCCAGGCGTTCTCGCCGTTCACCGAGGGCCGCGAGGACATGACACCGCCCGAGGTCTACGCGGCGCGTCCCGCGGGCGGGAAGCGCGACGGGCCGGGCTGGCTCGTGCGCGTGGTGCCGAACAAGTTCCCGGCACTCGAGATCGAGGGCTCGCTCGACCGTCGCGGCGAGGGGCTCTACGACAAGATGAACGGCATCGGCGCCCACGAGGTGGTGATCGAGACGCCGGACGCCACGCTCCAGCTCGCCGACCTGCCGGTCGAGCAGATCCAGCGCGTGCTGGTGGCGTGGCGGGAACGCATGCTCGACCTGAAGAAGGACACGCGCTTCCGCTACGTGCTGGTGTTCAAGAACCACGGCGCCGGCGCCGGCGCCACGCTCGAGCACTCGCACAGCCAGATCATCGCCACGCCGATCATCCCCAAGATGGTGCAGGAGGAGCTGGACGGCGCGCGCCGCTATTTCGAGTTGAAGGAGCGGCCGGTGTTCTCGGACATCATCGACCAGGAGACGGGCGAGGGGCAGGCCCGGCGCGTGATCATGCGCACCGGGCGCTACATCGTGATGGCGCCGTTCGCGCCGCGGTTCCCGTTCGAGACCTGGATCCTGCCCGTGGCGCGCCGCGCCGCGTTCCACACGCTCGAGGACCCCGACGAGCTGCGCGAGCTGGCGATCACGCTCAAGGAGACGCTCGGGCGGCTGAACGCGGCGCTGGATTCGCCGCCGTACAACCTGGTGCTGCACACCGCGCCGCTCGCCGAGCCCGATCTGCCCTACTACCACTGGCACTTGGAGATCATGCCCGTCCTCACCCGCGTCGCCGGGTTCGAGATCGGCTCGGGCTTCTACATCAACCCCACGCCGCCCGAGGACGCCGCGCAGTTCCTGCGCGACGTGGGCGCGCGCACGTAGTGCCCGACCGGAGCGCCACCGGGCCGTGACGCAGCGCTATTCGATCGTCCACCTGTCGAGCGAGATGGGCGCGTTCGCGAAGGTGGGTGGGCTCGGCGACGTGGTGGGCGCGCTGTCCGCCGAGCAGGTGCGGCGCGGGCACCGCGTCGTGGTCGCGATCCCGCACTGGCGCGACCTCGTCGTGCCCGCGGGCTGGCGGTTGAACGACCTCTCGGGAACGCTCGTGCCGTGGGGCATGGGGCACGAGCCCGCCCGCTTCACCGTGGCCGACGGACCCGATGACCAGCCGAGCGTGTTGCTCGTGGACCACGCCGGCGACCGGCGCTTCTTCCACCGGCCGGGCTTCTACGACGACCCGTCCACGCACGAGGGCTACCCCGACAACGCCGAGCGCTTCCTGTTCTTCACCCGCGCCGCGATCGAAGCGGTGAAGGGCTTCGGCGAGCCGTTCGACATCGTGCACGCGCACGACCAGCAGGCGGCGTGGGCGCCGTGCTTCGTGCGCACGCACGACGCCGAGGAACCCGAGTTCGCCGCCACGGCCACCGTGTTCACGATCCACAACCTCGGCTACCAGGGCATGGTCGACCCGTGGGTGCTGGGGCTCGCCGGGTTCCCCCGCAGCACGTTCTTCCCGCACAGCCCGTTCGAGTACCACGGCCGCGTGAACTTCATGAAGGTCGGCATCCTGTTCGCGGACATGGTGTCCACCGTGAGCCCCACGTACGCGCGCGAGATCCAGTCGAACGGCGAGTACGGCTTCGGCCTCGAGGGCGTGCTGCGCCGGCGCACGGCCGACCTGCGCGGGATCCTGAACGGCATCGACGACCGCGAGTGGGACCCGGCCACCGATCCGCACCTGACCGCGCACTACGACCGCGACAAGCTCGACGGCAAGCGCGCCTGCCGGCACGCGCTGGCGCTCGCCTGCGGGTTCCCGCTCGAGCCCGACTGGCCGCTGATCGGCGTGGTCTCGCGGCTCGTGGAGCAGAAGGGATTCGAGCTGATCGAGGAGGCCGAGCTGGCACTCAGCGACCTGCCGGCGCGCTTCGCGATCCTCGGCCAGGGCGCGCAGCACTACATGGACTACTTCCGCCGCCTGGCCGACGAGCGGCCGTGGCAATGGTGGTTCGACACCTCGCATGATGAAAGCCTCGCGCACCGCATCGAGGCGGGCTCCGACCTGTTCCTCATGCCGTCCCGGTACGAGCCGTGCGGGCTCAACCAGCTCTACTCGCTGCGCTACGGCACGGTGCCGGTCGTGCGCGCCACCGGCGGGCTCGCCGACACCGTGCGCGAGTTCGACCCCATCACCGGCGAGGGGAACGGGTTCACGTTCGAGCCCTACTCGGCCGACGCCCTGGTGATGGCGCTCCGCCGCGCGCTCGCCACGCACAGCGATTCGCGGCTGTGGCCGCGCGTCCAGAGGAACGGCATGGCACGCGACTCGAGCTGGCGCGTGGCCGCGGACGGCTACGACCGGCTCTACGCGGAAGCGCTCGAGCGCGTCACCGCCGGGCGCGTGCCCACGCTGGAGAGCGTGCGCGACACGTTCTAGCCGGGCTGCGGCGCGCTACTCGCCGCCTGCCGCGAGCGCGCCGGCGCGCACGAGGTGGGCGCCGGTGAGCGACAGCTCGCCGTCGATCAGCACGCGGCCCACGACATTGCCCGAGAGGTCGGTCGCTTCGAACTCGTCGTGGGACCGCTCGCGCAGCTCCCCAACGGACCCGTACCAGATGTACCTGCGATACGAGGGCCCGAGATACTCGGATGTCTGGCGGATCTTCCATGCAGGGAACACCCCAAGCGGAACCTGAACCCGTTCCCGACCCACGACGGTGCGGGCGACCGCGTATTCGGCGCCTTCGAGCTCGGTCCACCGCGCGCCGACGAACAACGGGAAGCGAAGCAGCGTGTACTCGCCGGGGTCCGCCCTCTGCGCATGGCTCGGCGGGCTGCCTGCGCTGCGACGGGCTCCACCGAGCTTGGCCACCTCCGCGGCGACCGCGCGTTGGAATGCCGCGCGCTGGGCGGCGTCGGGGACGGTGCGATCCACGTAGGCCCGGAGCTCGCGCGCGAGCCCGCCGCCCAGCATGTCCGCATCGGTGAGGTACCCACCGCCCAGATAGGTCGTGTAGAGACCGCTCCGGTCCTTGCGCACGACCGAGGTCGGGGCGATCGGATCACGGGGGGTTACCTTCTGCACGAAGTAGTCGCGATCCCCGAGGGGATACGTCCCGGTGATCTCGACGCTCAGCGACCCCTCGCCGGTCGAAGGTGGTTGCGGTCCTGCGTTGGTCAAGAGTGTCCTGCGCCACCGGATCCGGTAGTCCCACCGATTCCCGACCGCGAGCGGGTAGAGCGTTCGTGCACCCGCGAACTCCATGCCCGGGTCAGTCGGCCGTGGTCCGAGCAGTTGGCCGGCCGTGCCGGCGGCATCCGTGGTGGGGCGTTCGGCCTCGGACTCGCGCGAACAACCTGAAAGGCACAGGGACGTGGCCATCAACGCCAGCGCGCCGGCGAGGAGCACGGCACGCGACCGAGAAGTGGGCATGAAGGCTGGCCGGGTTCGGGCGCGCTACTCGCCGCCCGCCGCGAGCGTGCCGGCGCGCACGAGGTGGACGCCGGTCAACGACTGGTCGACATCGCCGGCCACACGGCCGATGACCGCGCCGGTGTCGTCCACCGCGTCCGTCTCGAAGTGGTAGCGGATACTCACCAGCCCCAGGTTCGAGTACCAGAAGTGCACGCGGTCGTTGGGACCATACAGCTCCGAGGTGCCGCGGAGATTCCATGCCGCGAGCGTCCCGAACGGGACGTCGATGCGCTCGAGCCCGACGACGATGCGCGCGAAGCGCGGGTCCTCGGACACGATCCAGCGCGCGCCCGGATATACCGGATAGCTCAAGAGCGTGATCTCGTCGGGCGCGGCACCCGGCGGCTGCCGCAGGCGGCCCGGGACGGCCCGTGTCGCGGCGAGCTTCGCGGCCACGTCTGCGGCCGCGCGCCGGAACGCCGCGCGCTGGCCCGGATCGGTGACCGCGCGCTCCACGTACTGCTCGAGTGCGGCGCCCTCTGCGTCGACCGGCGTCTCGCCGATCGTAGTGACGTAACCCCCAGCCACCCCTTGGCGGTGGAACAGCCCGAACCGGCTCCCGCGTACAAGAAACTCTTGGGCGAAGGGTTGGCTCGGGTCGAACTCAAACTGTCGGAAGTACGTGAGCTCGTCGAACGTCACCGTACCCCTGATCTCCACCCCGAGCGTGCTCTCCTCCATCTGCGGCGGCTGCGGGCCTTGATCGGTGGTGATCACGTTGCGCGTGCGGATGCTGTAGTCCCAGTGGTTCCCGATCGCGAGCGGGTAGAGCGAACGAGCGCGCGAGAAGTCGGTCCCGCCCCCGATGGGCGACGGCGCGAGCAGCTCGCCCGCGCTGCCTGCCGCCGGATCGCCCTGCGACGAATACCCGTGCTTGCAGCCGGCGAGCGCGATCGAGAGGAGCGCGGTGGCCCCTGCGATGAGCAGTGCGCGCTCGGGGAAGGTGCGATGGCGTGTCATGAGGGTCTCCTACGCTGTCGCCGCGACGCGGCGGTCCCGGTCCGCAATGTGCTTCAGCGTAGCGCGCGCCGGGGTCACGCGACAGCGCATTCCGGCGCGCACGTTCTTTCCGCGCGCTACTCCTGCCTGCCGCCCCCCGCGACCGGGGCCGCCCCGGGGGTTCCACCCTCGAGGTGGAGGGCGGTGAGCGACTGGTCCAAGTCCGCCACCACTCGGCCGATGACGTTTCCAAACGGATCCGTGGCCTCGGACTCACCATGGAACTGCAAGCGCAGGAGGCCCTCGTCGCCGTACCACAGCTGCAGTCGATCCTCGGTCCCGTAGAGCTCGGACGTGCCGCGGATGCTCCACGCCGTGAACTCCCCGGCGGGGAGTTCCACGCGCTCGCGAGCCGTGACCGTGCGTTCGAACCTCGGTGACTCGCGCACGATCCAGCTCGCGCGCATGAACAGCGGGAAGCGGAGGAACGCGATCTCCCCGGGCTCTGGGCCACCGGCCGCGTGGCGGAGCGCGGCGAGCTTCGTCGCCAGCACGGCGGCCGCGCGCTGGAACGCGGCCCGCCGGTCCTCGTCCGCGACCGCGCGCGCCACGTAGTCCGAGAGCTGGCGCGCTGTTCCCGGCGCCTCGACCATCGCGAGCGCGCGCGCCGGCTGCGGCGGAGGGTCGTGCTCGAACAGACCGCTGCGGTCCTCCCGGTCGCGGAGGACGCCGTAGGTCTCGCCGGACGCCGGGTTGGATTCCTGGATCAGGAAGTACTCGTGCTCGCCGATCTGCTCCGTCCCGATGATCTCGTCCCGGAGCGGGGTCACCTCGTCGAATCCGGTTTCCGTTCCCGAGTCGGTGACGATCGTCCCCTGGAAGCGTGACCGGTAGTCCCAGCGGTTCCCGATCGCGAGAGGCACCAGCAAGCGGCCGTGCTCGAGGTCGCCGAGGTCGGGGCCTCGCGCGAGGAGCTCACTAGCCGAGCCGGCGCTGATGATGGCCGTCGGATCCTTGTGCGAGCATCCGCCGGACACGAGCGCAGACGCGAGCAGCAGGGAGAGGGGGGCGAGGGTGAAGATCGCGGCGCGCTTGACGGACGAGTGGCTCTGGATCATCGGGGACCTCCAACGGGAGCGTTGAGGTGGCGGACGCCGGTCGGCCCTGACTACCCCGCGGGATCCAGACGGTGCGTGTTCACTCAAGGAACGTGGCGTGCAGCGCGCGCACCGCCTCGGCCACCCTGGCGTTGGGTACGCGGAACACCAGTGCGGCGGGCGTGACGCGCAGCGCCACGAGCGGCACGCCCGATTTCTCGAGCGCTCGCTCGGCCCGTGCCGCTTCTACGGCCCCCAGACCGAGGCCGACGAGCGAGACGAACGCCGTGTCGTGCACCACGTCGAGCCGCCACTCGCCGCCTGGCCCGCGCACGTCGCGGAACCTCTTCTCCAGCGCGGAGACGTCGTCTTTCGCCCCCATCCAGACGATTGCGCCGTGCGTGCCGTCGGCCTGTTCGTGCGCCACCAGCTCCAGCGCCGGGAACTGCTCCGCCACCGCCTCGACGATGCCGCGCGCTTCCCCCTTGCCGCCGGCGTTCCCCTCGGCGATCGCGAGCGAAACGTCGGCGCGATGCGTCACAGCCTCCACCCTTGGAGCCTCCACCGTGTCCTCCATGATCGAGGTGCCCTGTGCCTCGTGGAACGCGGAGCGGACCTCGACGGGAACCCGCTCGCGCGCCGCCAGGTCCACGCAGCGCGCGTGCAGCACGCGCCCGCCCAGGTGGGCGAGCGCCGAGCACGCACGATAGCCCATGCGCGGCACGAGCCGCGCCGCGGGCACGACGCGCGGGTCGGCCGTGTAGACGCCGTCCACGTCGGTCAGGATCTCGCAGCGCACGCGCCCGAGCGCGGCCGCCAGCGCCACCGCCGTGGTGTCGCTGCCGCCGCGGCCGAGCGTGGTGATCTCCTTCGTCTTGGGCGAGACGCCCTGGAAGCCGGCCACGATCACCACCTGGCCCGCATCGAGTGCGGCGCGGATGCGATCGGGCTTCACGCCGACGATGCGCGCGCTCGCGTGGCGCTCGTCGGTGAGGATGCCGCTCTGCGAGCCCGTGAACGAGATGGCGTTGACGCCCAGGTCGTGGAGCGCCATGGCGACGAGCGCCATGGACACGCGCTCGCCGGTGGTGAGCAGCATGTCCATCTCACGGCGCGAGGGCAAGGGCGAGACACGGTGCGCGAGCGCGATCAGCTCGTCGGTGGTGTCGCCCATGGCGCTCACCACCACCACCATGGCATGCCCCGCGGCGCGCGCGGCGGCGATGCGCGCGGCCACGGCGCGGATGCGATCCGGTCCGTTCACGGAGGTGCCGCCGTACTTTTGCACGAGCACGGTCATGTCGGGAGGGATAGTGGCAAACGGCGTACGCCGCAAGGGCACGCGGGCTTCGGAGATCGCACCGAAGCGGCTGCGGCGAGACGAGTTGGACCGCGGCGCGATGCTTGACGCCCCCCGCGGGCCGTCATACTGTCCCCGCCGCTCTTGTTTGCGGAAGTAGCTCAGCCCGGTAGAGCATCACCTTGCCAAGGTGAGGGTCGGGGGTTCGAATCCCCTCTTCCGCTCCATCTGCACGGGCCGGCTCGCGCCGGCCCGTCGCGTTTCCAGGCTTCCTGTCAGGCCGCGCTTCGGGGGTCGAATGCCCAGTCCCGCCCGCAAAGGCGCGCCGCTCACCGCCCCATCCGGCTCCATGGACGCCGCGGCCGCGCGCAGGGCTGTCGCCGAGCTGATCCGCGCGCTCGGCCTGGACCCGGCCACGGAGCCCGAGCTCGGCGAAACACCCGAGCGCGTCGCCGAGATGTATCGCGAGATGCTCTCGGGCTTGGATGCGGCGAACGATCCCGACCTCGCCACGTTCCCGCACGAGGGCCAGGGCGACCTGGTCGTGGTCCGCGACCTGGAGTTCCACTCGCTGTGCGTGCACCACTTCGTGCCGTTCTTCGGCCGCGCGATCGTGGCCTACGTGCCGGGCGAGACGCTGGTGGGGATCAGCGGCGCGGCGCGGCTGCTCGAGCACTACTCGCGCCGGCCGCAGCTCCAGGAGCGACTGGGGGCTCAGATCGCGGACCACCTCGAGCGCCTCATCCGCCCGCGCGGCGTGGCCGTGATCCTGGAAGCCCGCCACCTGTGCATGGAGATGCGCGGCATCCGAAAACGCGGGCTGGTGGAAACGCGCACCGTGCGCGGCGAGCTGGCCGACGCGCGCTGGGCGGACGCGCTGCGCCTGCCGCCGGAGCGCTGATCGCTCGCGTGCCGGCCGTCCCGAGCGTGAGCGTGATCGTGGTCACGCGCGATCGGCCCCGGTTCCTGGCCGATGCGCTGGCGGGCGTGGCGGCCCAGCTCCTGCCGCCGCTCGAGGTACGCGTGGGCGACGACGGCGGCGGCTCGGCCGCCCCCGTGGTCGAAGCGCTGGCGCTGCTCGAGGTGACGCTGCTGCCGCTCTCGCTCGGCCAGGCGGGTGCTGCGCGCAATGCGGCCGCGGCCGGTGCGCGCGGCGACGTGCTCGCGTTCCTCGACGACGACGATGTCTGGCGGCCCGACCACTTGGAAGGGCTGGCGCAGGCGTTCGCCGATCCTCAAGTGGGACTCGCATGGCGCGACTGCGCCGTGGTCCGCGAGCGGCTCGCCGACGACGGCACGCGCGAGGAGCTCGAGCGCCGCACGCTCGCGCGCGACTGGGACGACACGATCATGCGCCGCGACGACTACCTGCCGCCGAGCGCGTTCGCCGTGCGGCGGTCGCTGTTCGCGACGCTCGGCGGCTTCGACGAGACGCTGCGCTACAGCGAGGACTGGGACCTGCTGCTGCGCGCCGCGGCGGCGGCGCGGGTGCGGCGGGTGCCCGGCGTCACGGTGGAGGTACGGATGCGCGAGCCGGGCGGAGCGGCCGCGCACGCGAACGCTTCGGCGTCGTGCGGTCCCGAACGCGTGGACTGCCTGCGCCGGCTCGCCGCGCGGCACGGCTTCACCACCCCGGAGCCGAAAACGTTCTGGGAGGTGGCGCTCGAGCTGGGCGAGGGCTCGGCGTGAGCGGGCGCGAGCTGGTGATCGTGGGGGCGGGGCCCGCGGGCATCTCGGCGGCGCTGTGGGCGCGCTCGCACGAGCTGCCGGCGCTCGTCCTCGAGGCGGAGCAGGGCCCCGGCGGCCAGTTGCTCCACGTCTACTTCGAGCCGCGCGACCTGGCCGGCATGCCGCCCGGCGATGGCGCCGCGATCGCGGCGCGCTACCAGAAGCAGCTCGCTGAGAACGGCGTCGTCGTCCGCTACGGCGCGGCGGTGGCGTCGCTCGCGGTGTCGCCGCGCCTGCTGCTGACGCTCGCCCAGGGCGAGGAGATCGCGCCGCTCGCGGTGCTCGTCGCCACCGGAGCACGCCGGCGGCGGCTCGAGGTTCCGGGCGAGCGCGAGCTCGAGGACCGCGGCGTCTCATTCTCCGCCACGCGCGACCGCGAGCGGCTCGCCGGCCGCGCCGTGGCGGTGGTGGGCGGCGGGGATGCGGCCGCCGAGAACGCCCTGCTGCTCGCCGCGGCCGGCTGCGACGTCACGCTGATCGCGCGCGCGACGCTGCGCACGCGGCCCGCGTTCCGCGAGCGCGTCGCCGCCGAGCCGCGCGTGCGCGTGCTCGTGCACACGCGCGTGGTCCGCGTGCTGGGCGAGACGCACGTGACCGGCCTCGAGCTGGAATCGCCCACCGGCGCCTCGCGGCTCGCGTGCGAGGGCATCGTCATCAAGGTCGGCGTGGTGCCCAACACCGAGTGGTGCCGCGGGACGCTCGCCCACGACGACGAGGGCTACCTGCGCGTGGACGGCAGCCTCGCGACCCCGGTGCCCGGCGTGTGGGCCGCGGGCGACGTCGTGCGCCCGGCCGTCCTGAGCGCGGCCGTGGCGGTGGGCCAGGGCGTGCTCGCCGCGGCGGCGATCCGGCAGGCGCTCCGCTGAGCCAACGGTCAAGCACCGCTCCAACGGCGCCGAAAACCCTGACAGAACCTTCTCTCGACGTCGTCACCAGGGTGCCATGCAGCCGTTCGAGCCCCGTCCCGACACCGCTGACGTCCGTCCGGCACCGGTCGCTCGCGGCCTCTGGTGCTGGCCCGCGCTGCTGCCCGCCGCGGCGCTCGTCATGGACGCCGCGTGGCCGCTCCACCCGGTGGCACCGGGTCCGCTGCGGCCGGGACTGGGACCCAACTGGCTCGACGTGGCAGCACTCACGTGCTTCGCCTGGGCCGCGTTCGGGCGCGGACGTGCGCGTCGCGAGCAGTGGGGCACGCCGCTCGACGGCCGCATCCTCGCCGGGCTCCTGCTCGCGGTGCTCCACGTCCTGCGCACCGCGGGCGCGCTGGAGCCGATCCAGTGGCTCCGGCAGATCACGGCCTCGGGACTTTGTTTCTACGCGCTGGCCGCACGCCTGCGCCGCGACCCGCGCGCGCCCGACGCGATCTGGCCGGGGTTCGCGCTCATCGTCATCGCGCTCTCGGCGTACGTGATCGGCTTCGCGACGCAGGGTCTCGCCGCACTGGAGCGCGCGATACTCGAGGTGGACGCGCGCTGGGCCAGCCACCACGGCCTGTCGAAGGCGCTCCTGCTCGGGACGTTGCTATGCGCGGGGCGCGCGTGCGAGCCGGGCGCCCGCCCGCTGTGGCGGGTCACCGCGCTCGTGGCCGGCGTCGCGTGCGCGGTGAGCGCGTTCGCGGGCGGCGCGGGCCTGGGTGTCGGCTCGCTCGAGAGCCTCGATGAGCCGTTCTACTTCTCGACCACGATCGTGACGTTCACGTTCCTCGCCGGCCTCACGCGCATGGCGTGGCTGCTGTCGCGTGACCGCCCCGACGAGGCCTGGCGCTGGCGTGCCGCGGCGGCGGCGTTCCCGCTGATCGCGGCGCTGCTCGCCTTCGGCGGCACCACGGGCGGCGAGGGCCTGAGGGCACTCGCGGCGCTCGCGGGCGCCGCGGTGGTCGCCACGCGCGCGGCGCCGCCGCTCGCGAGCGCCGCGGCGGTGCCGACGCTTGCCGTGGCCGAGCCGCCACGGCGCGTCGCATGAGGTTCTGGCGCGCCCGCCGCGCACACGCTAGCGTGCCCGCGGTGAACGTTCCGGTCGGAGCCCACGAGCGCAGCAGCGCGACCGCGTGAGCGCGCCCGCACTTCGCGATCCCGCGGATCTCGCCCAGCTCGCCGAGCGCGGCATCACGCGCGACGAGGCGGAGCGGCAGCTGGCGCTGCTCGCGCGCCCGGCGGGTCACCCCGAGCTCGTCCGTCCGTGCACGGTGAGCGACGGCATCGAGCGGCTGGACGACGCGCGCGTCGCGGCGCTGCTCGAAGTGCAGGCCCGGGCTGCGTCGCAGGGGCGGGTGAGCGCGTTCGTGCCGGCCTCGGGCGCCGCGACACGGATGTTCAAGGAGCTGCTCGCGGCGCGCGAGCTCCCGGGGCCGCTCCTGCCCGACGCGATGCGCGCCAGCGGAGACGTGAACGCGCGCGCGCTCGTCTCGTTCGTCGACAACCTGCCGCGGTTTGCGTTCGCGGACTCGCTCGCCGCGGCCCTCGCGCGGAGCGGGCAGCAGCTCGAGACGCTCCGCCGCGACGGCCCGTGGCGGCCGGTGCTGGGCGCGTTCCTCGATCCTGCGGGCCTGGACGCGGCGCGCGTGGCCAAGGGCCTGCTGCCGTTCCACCGCGAGGGCGGCGAGGTGCGCACCGCGTTCGAGGAGCACCTGATCGAGGCCCGTGCGCTCGCGAGCGACGCGGCGGCCGCGCGCACGCTCGACGTCACCGTTTCCCCCGAGCACCGCGCCGCCTTCGAGCGGCTGCTCGCCGAGCGCACCCCGCCGCTCATGAGAAGTCTCGGCGGCCGCTGGCAGGTGACGTTCAGCGAGCAGCACCCGGCCACCGATACGCTCGCCGCCGTGCCCGGCGGCGGGCCGTTCCGTGACGAGCGCGGCCGGCTGCTGTTCCGGCCCGCCGGCCACGGCGCGTTGATCGCGAACCTCGGCGAGTGCGGGCGCGACCTCGTGTTCCTGAAGAACATCGACAACGTCGCGGTGTCGAGGCTGAAGCCCGAGACCGAGCGCTGGAGCCGCGCGCTCGTCGGGCTCGCCGCGGAGCTCACCGCGGCCCTCCACGGCTGGTGCGCGCGCCTCGCGGCGGGGGAGAGCGGCGCCCTGGCCGGCGCGCGGGCGTTCGCGGCGGCGGAGCTGGGGCTCGAGTTGCCCGCGGACTGCGATCCGTCGCGGGCGCGCACGCTGCTCGATCATCCCGTGCGCGTCTGCGGCATGGTGGCTAACACGGGTGAGCCCGGCGGCGGCCCGTTCTGGGTGCGCGGCGCCGCGGGCGTCTCGCGGCAGATCGTGGAGAGCGCGCAGGTCGATCACCACTCCGCTTCGCAACAGGCGATCTTCAAGCACTCGACGCACTTCAACCCGGTGTTCCTCGCCTGCTCGCTCTGCGATGCGAGCGGCCGGCCGCACGAGCTGTCGCGGTTCGTCGACGACTCGGCGGTCATCATCACCCGGAAGTCGTACGCCGGGCGCGAGCTGCTGGCACTCGAGCGTCCGGGGCTCTGGAACGGCGCGATGGCGCGCTGGCATACGCGGTTCGTCGAGGTGCCGCTCGCCGTGTTCAACCCGGTGAAGACGGTGTTCGACCTGTTGCGCCCGGAACACCAGGGCACCTAGCGCTCCGCGAGCAGGACCAGCGAGCGGCCTTCCAGCCGCCGCTTCCACTGATCGGCCACGGGCACGCTGTCCGCGAACGGCGTGACGTCGCCGGAGGACGCGGCGGCCGTGTCGACCACGAGGTGCCAGCGTTTGCCGCGGCCGGGCGTCGGCAGGGAGAACTCCGCCGCCTCCGCCTCGCCGTTCGCGAGCAGCGCGAACGCCGCCTGCCGGGGGACCTTCGCGGTGAGCGTCTCGCGGCGGCCGCCCGGCACCGTCGCGCCGCGCTTGAGCGTGGCGACGGCCCACTCGGCGGCGCGCAGCGACGCGTGCTCGCGGCGCAGCGTGAGCAGTCCGCGCACGAACCGCGTGAAACTCTGCCCGGCCCCGGCTCCGCCGGGTGCCCCCGCGGCAGCCCAGTCGAACCACCACCCGGGCCCGTCCTGGCAATACGGGTTGTTGTTGCCGCGCTGCGTGCGCAGGACCTCGTCACCCCAGAGCCACAGGCGCCCGCCGCGCGAGAGCAGCAGCAGTACTGCGGCGTTTCGCACCTGGCGCGCACGCCAGGCGAGCACGGCCGGGTCGTTCGTCGGGCCCTCGACGCCGCCGTTCCAGCTCCGGTTGTCGTTGCCGCCGTCGCGGTTCTCCTCGCCGTTCTCGAGGTTGTGCTTGTGCTCGAAGCTCACGAGGTCGGCGAGCGTGTAGCCGTCGTGCGAGGTGACGAGGTTCACGCTGCGCGCACTCGAGCGATCGCCGTAGAGATCGCGCGAGCCGTTCAGCCGCTCGACCAGGCCACCCGCGTCCGGCGCCGCGCCGCGCAGCCAGTCGCGGAGATCGTCGCGCGCGCGGCCGTTCAGCTCGGCGAACCGGCCCGGCTCGGGGAAGCGCCCGACGTGGTAGAGCCCGATGTCCCAGGGCTCGGCGATCAGCTTGCAGTGGGCGAGCGCGGGGTCGGTCGCGATGTCGTGGATGAGCGGCGGCTGCTCGAGCGGCTCGCCGCGCGCGCCGCGGGTGAGCGCCGAGGCGAGGTCGAAGCGGAAGCCGTCCACGCGCATGTCGTTCGCCCAGAAGCGCAGCGCGTCGAGCACGAGCCGGCGCGACACCGGCGAGTTGGCGGCGAACGTGTGCCCGCAGCCGGTGTGGTCGATGTCGTGTCCGCGCTCGTCGAGGAGGAAGTAGCCCGGCCGGTCGAGCCCGCGCCACGACACCGGCGTGCGGCGCATGCCGCCCTCGCCGGTGTGGTTGAAGACCACGTCCAGGATGAGCTCGATCCCGGCCGCATGCAGCGCGGCGACGAGCGCGCGCAGCTCGCGCAGCGCGCCGGCCGCGGTGGCGTCCGCGGCGTAGGAGACCTTGGGCGCCATGAACGCGAGCGGCATGTAGCCCCAGGCATTGAACAGCGGCTCTCGCGTACCGGGCCGCACGCGCGGGTTGTCGGTCTCGTCGAACTCGGCGATCGGCATGAGCTGCACCGCGGTCACCCCGAGCGCGCGCAGCCACGGGATGCGCTCGATGAAGCCGGCGTACGTGCCCGGGTGCTGGACGCCCGAGCTCGGGTGGCGCGTGAACGCGCGCACGTGCGTCTCGTAGATGACGCTGTCGGCGAGCGGTGTGCCGGGCCGGCGGTCGTGTCCCCAGCGGTGGGTGAGGTCGCAGACCACGGCGCGCAGCGAGCGGCCGCTGGGCACGCGCTCGCCCCAGCGCTCGGAGCCCGCCACGCCCTTGGCGTAGGGGTCGAGGAGCTGCGCTTCGGCGTCGAAGAACTGCCCCGCCTCGCGCGTGTCCGAGTCCGCGCGCCACACGTACTCGGCGCCCGCGCGAACCCGCGGTACGAACACGTGCCAGACGCCGCCGGTCAGGTGGTGCGCGGGATCCAGCGGCTGTTCGCCGCGCGGCAGGCCGCCGGGCGCGAACAGCACCAGCGTCACGCGCGTGGCGGCCGGCGCGTGGATCGCGAAGTTCGTGCCGCGCCGAGACGGCGTCGAGCCCAGCGGCTCGGGGCCGCCGGGCTCGACGGTTCGCTGCCATCCCACCGGCACGACATCGCTGGCATCCATGCCGGTGGGCGCTGTCCTCAGCGTGCCGGCTGGAACTGGAGCGCGGCCGAGTTGATGCAGTAGCGCAACCCGGTGGGCTCGGGGCCGTCGTCGAACACGTGGCCCAGGTGGCCGCCGCAGCGCGCGCATGCGACCGCGACGCGGACCATGCCGAACGAGCTGTCGGTGATCTCGGTGACGTAGTTCTTGAACGCGGGGCGCCAGTAGCTCGGCCAGCCCGTGCCCGACTCGAACTTTGTGTCCGAGCCGAACAGCGGCAACCCGCACCCCGCGCACACGTACATGCCCTTCCGGTGCTCGTTCCAGTAGGCACCGGTGAACGCCACCTCGGTGCCCTCCTCGCGCAGCACGTTGAACGCCTGCGGCGAGAGCTGCTTCTTCCACTCCGCCTCGGACTTCGTGACCTTCTTGAACGCGGCGCCGACCGGCGCCACGGCGGGCACGGCCTGCGCGGCCGCGGCGGCGGCCTTGGCGTGCGCGGGCGCGGGGGACGCGAACAGGGTGGGGGCGGCGAGGAGCGCGGCGGCGGCGAGCAGGATCAGCGCGAACAGCACGGGCATGGGCTTCATGAGCAGTGGGTCCTTTTTCAACCCACCCGGCCTGGAGGCCGGGTCGGGAGTGCGCAGCGGCGTATTCATACCCTGTACGCGCGGTTCGCCCAAATGAGACGGGGCCGGGACGGTGTTCCGTCCCGGCCCCGTCAAGAAGTCGAAGCGGCGCTCAGGCGGCGCGGCGCGCGTCGCTCCGCTGCACGTGCTGCGCGAACTCCTCGCGCGAGAAGCCCTCCCAGAGCCGGCCGCTCTCGTGCAGCCGCACGAACGCGTCCACGACCTCGCTGAAGAACTGCGTGCCGACGTGGCGGCGCAGCTCCTCGCAGGCGGCCTGCGGCGGCAGCCCGCGGCGGTAGGGGCGCTCCTCGACCATGGCGTCATAGGCAGCGCACACCATCACCAACCGCGCACCCAGCGGCACCGCGTCGCCGGCGAGGCCACGCGGATAGCCGCGGCCGTCGGGCCGCTCATGGTGCGTGTACACGATCTCGGCCGCACCGGCGAGGCCGGGGATCTCGCGCAGCATCTCCCAGCCGATCGTGGGGTGCGTCTGCACGATCGCGCGCTCGCCGGCGTCCAGCGGCCGCGGCGTCTGCACCACGTCGTTCAGGATCGCCGACCGGCCGACATCGTGGAGCAGCGCGCCCAGCTCGATGTCGGCGAGCTGCGACTCGGGCGCCCCGAGCTCGCGCGCCACGCGCACCGCGAACCGGGCGATGCGCAGCGAGCGGCCGCGGGTGAGCGGGTCGTGGGCATCGATGACGCGCGTCAGCGTGTCCACGGTGCGGATCAGGGTCTGGATCGGGTCCATCTCGTTCTCCCTCACGGGCGCGCACGGCCCCGGGCCGGACCCGTGCATCTCAGGGGTTCCCTGCGGGCGGCCGCCGGGGGCGGGCCGCCACTCGCCGGTTTTCGGCCGATCCCGGCCCCGGCTTGACCCCCGTGGCCGCCCCCGGACGGTCAAGACGGACGCGCCCGGCGTCGATAATGGGAGGGTGAGTGAGCCCGATCCCATTTTCGAGTTCGCGGCGCGGGACCTGAACGTCCTGCAGCCCGACAGCACTGAGCCCACCGTCCTCGCCTGGCGCGCGGCGCAGGACTGGGCCGACGTGCGCGAGCTGGTCGTGCGCACCGACTCGCGCGTGGCCGAGCTCATGCTGGGCCTGGTGCGCGAGACCGCGGAGGCGAGGAACGACGAGGCGCGGCTGCTGGCGGTGATCGGCCGCTTCGCGTTCGAGGCTTTCCCGAACGCCACGCACCACGTGCTCGCCGCCCGCGAGCACGACGAGGCGCCGCTGCACACGATCATCGCTCGGGCGCGCGCGGGCGACGGAACCAGCGTGCCGCTGTCGCGCACGATCGTCGAGCGGGTGCTGCGCGACGGCCACGCGCTGCTGTTCATGCAGGGCCAGGACCTGGGCGGCTCCAAGGAGAGCATCGTCATGTCGCGGCTCGAGACCGCGATCGTGGCGCCGCTCACCGGCGTGCACGGCACGTTCGGCGTGCTCCAGCTCGACGTGCGCAAGCCAGCGCGCGGCCGCTTCACGAAGGAAGACCTCGGCATGCTGTCGGTGTTCGCGAGCCAGGTCGGTCTGGCGCTCGAGCACCTCTGGCTCCACCAGCAGCAGCAGCGCGCGTTCCAGTCCACGATCGGCGCGCTCGTCCACTCGCTGACGCTCAAGGATGCCGAGGTCGCGCAGCACTGCGAGCGCGTGCAGCGCGTCGCGCTCGCGATCGGCGAGCGGCTGGGGCTCTCCAGCACCGACCTCGAAATACTCTCCGTGGCCGCCCTGCTGCACGACCTCGGCAAGCAGGGCGTGCGCGACGAGGTGCTCACCAAGCCGGGCAGCCTCACCGAGAGCGAGCGGCAGGAGATGGACCAGCACGCGGCGCACACGCAGACCATCCTCGACATGATCGAGTACCCCGCCGACCTGTGGGACGTGCCGCGGATCGCGGCCTACCACCACGAGAAGATCGACGGCACGGGGCCGTTCGGCGTCGCGGGCGAGAACATCCCGCGCGCCGCGCGCATCATCTCGGTGGCCGACGTGTTCGACGCGCTGGTGAGCGCGCGCAGTTACAAGCCCGCGCTGCCGCCGGCGCAGGCGCTCGCCAAGCTCGAGGCCGGCAAGGGCAAGGACTGGGACAACGCCGCGGTCGATGCGCTGCACGCCGTGGCGAGCGACCTGCTCGCCGAGATCTACGGCATCGAGCCCGACCGCGCCGACGGCGACCAGCCGCTCGAGAAGGCGGCCTAGCTTCGCCAATCATCGCCGCGGGCAGCGTCGAGGCTGACGCTGATCGCCGCCGCGAGTGCGCGGCGTTGCGTCGAGTCCGGCGCCGATCGCGGCCGCGAGCGCGCGGCGTGGCGTCGAGTCTGCCGTCGATTCCAGCCGCGAGCGGTTGACTTGACGATGATTTGAATTGACCGCGCTTCGGACGCGAAGTGCTCGAGATCGAGATGGCTCGTGCGAACGCGCGGGAGAATTCCGCACGAGCGCGTGCGCGTCACGAAAGCACGTGCGCCACTCGAAATGATGTCGGCGGCCCGTTCGCGCGACGTGCGGGCATCTGTGAGCGCCGAATTCTCGCGCTGTAGATTTCCTGCGTCGGCCCTCGACCACCCGCCCCCGTCGAAGGTGACGCGTGAACCGCTTCTCGCTGACGCACCTGAGCAATGAGGCACTGCAGAGGGAACTCGCCACCAGGTCCAAGAACGAGAAGGAAGCCACCGCCGAGCTCCTGGCGCACATCGCCGAGTTCGACGAGCGGAAGCTGTACCTGCCGGCTGCCTGCGGATCCATGTTGTCGTACTGCGTCGAAGTGCTGGGGCTCTCCGACTACGCGGCCAAGAAGCGGATCCGGGTCGCGCGGGCCGGCCTGCGTTGCCCGACCGCCTTCGAGGCGCTTGCCGATGGGCGCGTCCACCTGAGCGGCCTCGTCCTGCTGGCCTCTCACCTCACGCCCGAGAATGCCGACGAGCTCCTGGCATCTGCGGCCGGCAAGACGAGGGCGAAGATCGAGGAGCTTCTGGCCGAGCGCTCGCCGCGGCTGGATGTGCCCGCATCGGTGACACCCGTGCGTGTCGAAGGTGCGCCGGAGCACCTTGGCAACACGGATTCGCAAGCACTTACGACCGGTGAAGTGGCCCCGGGGCCACTGGATGGCGCTGTCATTCCGGGGCCCTTCTCGAGCCACGTGGCCCCCGCCCGCGTCACCCCGCTTTCGGCCGAGGCCTACGCCGTCCAGTTCACGCAGAGCCGGGAAGACCACGAGCTGTTCCGCTATCTCCAGGACTTGCTTGGCCACCAGGTCCCGCGCGGTGACATCGCCAAGGTGTATGCGCTCGCGGTCCGTGAGTTGATCGACCGGATGGAGGGCAAGCGCTTCGGCAAGTGCACCGACCCGCGCACGGGACGCAGGCGCTCCAACCCGTACGCCCGATACATCCCGAACGAGGTGAAGCGCGCGGTCTGGAAGCGCGACGGCGGGCAGTGCACGTTCGAGAGCGCGTCCGGCCGCCGCTGCGAGGCTCGCCGCGATCTCCAGTTCGACCACGTGAAGGAGTTCGCCCGTGGTGGCGAGGCGACGGTGGACAACATCCGGCTGCGCTGCCCGGGCCACAACCAGCACACCGCCGAGCAGACGTACGGCGCCGGGTTCATGAAGCGGAAGCGCGAGGAAGCGGCCACCGTCAGGGCTGCTGCAAAGGCGGCCAGGGAGCGGGTGAGAGCCGAGAAGGCCGCGGCGCGGGAGAAGCTACGCCTGCAGCCGCACCAGCTCGAGGTCATTCCCTGGCTGCGCGAGCTCGGCTGCAGCGAGGCACAATCCCGCATCGCCGTGGAACGTTGCCGCGACATGGCCGACGCGCGACTCGAAGACCGCGTGAAGCAGGCGCTCAGGTGGTTCGGCGCGCGTCTCGCGCGGACGGTGACGCCGGCCGCGCGCGCCACGAATGAGGCGCAGTTCTCCACGAGAGCGCCGGTCCAGGCTGGCTAGATGGGTGGGCGGGTCGTTGCCGGCGCGCCCGGCAGGGGATCAGGCGGCGGCGTCGTGGGTGACGTACTGCTCGAACGCCGAGCGCTCGACCGCGTGCTCGTACGCCTCGTCGCCGGTGATCACCTCGTTGCGGACGAGTTCCATGAGCACGGCATCCAGGCTCTGCATGCCGGCGCGCTGGCCGGCCTGGATCGCGCTGATGAGCTTGTGTGTGTTGCCCTGGCGGATCATGGAGCTCACCGCGCTGGTGTTCACCAGCACATCGGCGGCGACGACGCGTCCCGAGCGGTCGGCCTTGCGCACCAGCTGCTGCGAGATCACCAGCCGCAGGCTGTCGGCGAGCATCGTGCGCACCTGCTCCTGGCGGCGGCCGGGGAACACGTTGACGATGCGGTCGACGCAGCGCACCGCGCCGTTCGTGTGCAGCGTGCCCAGTACCATGACGCCGGTCTCGGCCGCGGTGAGGGCGAGCGCGATGGTCTCGGGATCGCGCATCTCGCCGACCATGATCACATCGGGGTCCTCGCGTACGGCTCCACGCAGTGCCTCCGCGAACGACGACGTGTGCGCACCCACCTCGCGCTGGGAGACCACCGACTTCCGGTAGTCGTGCACGAACTCGATCGGGTCCTCGACGGTCACGATGTGGCCGCGCCGCGTCTCGTTGAGGTGCGCGAGCATGCCGGCGAGCGTCGTCGATTTGCCGGAGCCGGTCGGCCCGGTCACGAGCACGAGACCCTTGCCGACCGCGAGCATGTGCTCGACCACCTGCGGCAGCCCGAGCGAGGCGAGCTTCGGCGGCTTGTCCGGGATGGTGCGGAACGCGGCCGCGAGGCCGCCGCGGTGGTGGAACACGCTGACACGGAAGCGCCCCGCGATCTCGGACTCGTAGGCGAAATCGATGTGGTGGTCGCGCGCCAGCGTGTCGCGCTGCGCGTCGGTCATGAACTCCTCGAGAAAGTCGTCCATGTCGCGGTTCGACAGCTCGCGGAACCGCACCGTCTCCAGGTAGCCGTTCAGGCGCAGCCGCAGCGGCTGGCCCGCGACCAGGTGCACGTCGGAGCCGCCCTGCTTGACCGCCAGCTCGAGGAACGCGTCGACGCGGTTCACGAGGCCATCCGCAACTCGCCGTTCACCATGCTCAGCAGCTCGGGACGGGTGAGGAACGGCGCGAAGCCCCACTTGTCCTCGGCCTTGAGGAACGCCTCGTCCGGATCCACCTCGCCGGCGCGCACCAGCGACAGCAGCGACTGGTCCATGAGCTGCATGCCGAGTCGCTTGCCGGTCGTGATGGCGCCCGCGATCTGGAACGACTTGCCCTCGCGGATCAGTTGCTGCACGGCCACGTTCACCACCAGCACCTCGTGCGCGGCGCGGCGGCCACGGCCGTCGGCGCAGCGGATCAGCTCCTGGCTCACGACCGCCTTCAGGTTCTCCGCCAGCGAGTGCCGGACCTGGGCGTGGTTCTCGGACGGGTGCGCGTCCACCATGCGGTCGATGGTCTGCGCGGCGCCACGCGTGTGCAGTGTGCCGAACACGAGGTGGCCGGTCTCGGCGGCTTCGAGCGCCAGCATCACGGTGTCGGGGTCGCGCAGCTCGCCGACCAGGATCACGTCGGGATCGGCGCGCAGCGCGGCGCGCAGGCCGTCCGGGAACGAGGTCACGTGCGTGCCCACCTCGCGCTGTACGATCTGGCAGCGCTTGCTCTCGTGCACGAACTCGATCGGGTCCTCGAGCGTGAGGATGTTGAGCGACTCGCGCTCGTTGATCTCGCGGATCATCGCCGCGAGCGTCGTGGACTTGCCGGTGCCGGTGGAACCCGTGATGAGCACGAGGCCGTTCGAGAGCCGGTTGAATTGCGACAGCACGCGCGGCAGCCCCAGTTCGGCCATGCTCGGCACCTGCTCGGGAATGATGCGGCACACGGCCGAGAGGCCGCCGCGGCGGTGGAACACGTTGATGCGGTAGCGGCCCGACTCCGGCGCTTCGTAGCTCAGGTCCACGGACCCGTTCTTCTCGCAGATCGACCAGTGCGCGTCGTCGACGATCTCGCGCACCAGGTCGTGACACTCCTGCTCGTTCAGCTCGCGATACGGGATCGGCACGAGGTCGGCATCGAGTCGAACGAGCGGGGGCAGGCCGACCGCGAAATGGATGTCGGAGCCGCCCTGCTGGCGGCCGATCTCGAGGAACGCGTCGATGCGGGCCATGGCGTCGAGGCGGCTAGCGCGCCGCGCGCACCATCTCGAGCATCGCCTGCGCGGATGCCGGACGGTCGCCCGCGAGCCTCGCCATCGCGCACATGACGACGTCGTTCACCGCGGCCGGGATGCCGGCGGCCACGGTCGAGAGCGGCGGCACGGTGGCCTCGAGGTGCTGGAACAGCACGTTGACCGCGTTGGCCCCCGAGAACGGCTGCTGGCCCGACATCGCCTCGTACAGCACCACGCCGAGTGAGTAGAGATCGCAGCGCGCGTCCACGTCGCCGCCGGTGATCTGCTCGGGCGAGATGTACTCGGGCGTGCCGACCAGGATGCCGCTCTGGGTGAGGCGCGACTGCGACGAGTGGCCCATGGAGGCCAGGCCGAAGTCGACGATCTTGAGCACGTCACCGTCGGCGACGAGCAGGTTCGCCGGCTTGATGTCGCGGTGCAGGATGCCCGCGGCGTGCGCGGCCGCGAGGCCCTCGAGCGTCTGCTCGGCAATGTGCATCGCGCGTGCGGGGGAGAGCGGACCGTGCTCGCGCAACACCGCGCCCAGGTCGCGCCCGGCGCAGTGCTCCATCGAGATGGCGTGCGCGCCGTCGAGGTCGATCAGGTCGTAGATGCGGATCACGTTCGGGTGGGAGATGCGGCGCGTGAGCCTCAGCTCCTGCACGAAGCGCCGGATCATGTTCGGGTCGAGCGAGAGCTGCGGCGACAGGATCTTGAGCACCAGCTGCTCGTTGACGACCAGGTCCTCGACCAGGTACACGGTGCCGAAGCCGCCGCCGCCGATGCGCTGGATGACGCGGAAGCGCCCCACCAGCTCGGTGCCGGGCGCCAGTTTCTGGAAGTTCTTCACCTCGCCCCCGTTGATGTTGACACGCGTCGGGGCGAAGCCCTCGCCGGCCGGGGTCTTGGCGTGCGCCGGCGTCTTGCCGGGCGCCGGCGTCTTGTCTTGCGCGGGCGCCTTGGCGTACGACGGCGTGCCGTGGTCGGCCGCCCGCACCTCGAGCGGACCCTGTCCGCGGCCGGTCATCGGGCGCTGCCGGGGACCGCGCGTGAAGCGAACGCCGGCGCGCTCGAGTGCCGCGATGACGATCTGCCGCGCCGGCTCGGAGAGATCGCGCTGGCCCACGGTCTGGAGCGCCTGGATCGCCTCGCGGCGCGTCTCGGCGTCGGTGGACTCGGCGAGCCGGCACAGCGGCTCGATCACGGTGTCGTGGCCGATCGTGCCGAGCGCGCGCACACACAATGGCAGCGCGCGCGCATCGCGGCCCATCATGCGCAGCAGCGGCTCCACGGCGGCCGGGTCGCCGGCCTTGCCGAGTGCGTCCACGGCGCGCTCGCGCACCCACCAGTCGTCGTCGTCGAGCGCGTCGATCAGCGCCGGCACCGCGCGCGGGTCGGGCACGATGTTGAGGATCTCGATCGCGTAGCGGCGCGCGAACTCGTCGGGGTCCTTCACCAGACCGAGCACGGCGTCCACGACCTTCGGGCCGCCGAGCGTGCCGAGCGCGTCGGCCGAGCGCGCCCGCACCCACCAGTCGGCATCGCGCAGCGCGGCGACCAGGTCCTTGATCGCCTCGGGCGTGATGACCTCGTTCAGCACCTCGACCGCGCCGCGGCGCACGTACTCGGACTCATCCTTGAGCGCGTCCAGCAGGTGCGGCACCGCGGACACGTCGGCGAGCGCGACCAGCGCCTCGATGGCCGCGGTCTGCACCTTGATGTCCTGGTCACGAAGCCGTGTGCACAGCGCGGGGATGGCTTCCACGGCTTTCGTGCGCAGCACGCCGTTCACGGCCTCGAGCCGGACGGCGGCGTTCTCGTCGCGCACGAGCTTCGCGAGCGCGTTCGCCGCCTGGGGGCCCGACAGCCGGCTCAGCAGCCGCGCCACGTGCATGCGGATCCACCACTCGGGGTTCCTCGACAGCTCGACCAGGTCGCCGAGGATGCGCGAGTCGGCGACCTTGTCGACGAGCCGGATGGCGCTGTTGCGCGCCTCCTTGCCCAGGTCCGGGAGCATGCGCAGCAGCGTCGACGGCTGGATGTTCTGGATCTGCGCCTCGAGGATGGTCTCGAGCCGCGCGCGCGTGACCGTCTCGTCGGCGTAGAGCGCGAGCAACTGCGTGGGGTCGTATGTCGTGGCCGCGCTCAGCGCGCGCGCCACGGTTTCGGCGATCGCCGCGTTCGGCGAGCGCAGGCCCTCGACGAACGCCGGCAGCGTGTCCTGGCTCGCCAGGCGCACGAGCATGTCGACCGTCAGCTCGCTGGCGGGCGCGCCCTGCGTGGCGGCGAGCAGTGAGCGCACGGCCGCCGCGCCCATGGCGAGCAGCTGCGCGCGCGCCTCGGTGAGCTGCGAGTCGGAGACGCGCTGCCCGGACTGCAGCTGCCGCACGTAGCGGTCGGCCTGGAAGCGCTTCAGTATCTCCATGCTCGATGCCACCCGTCCTTGGTGAGGCGGACGGTCACCCGTCCGTGGAGGTTCGGCTCAGCGATTCAGCAGCCACCACACGATGCTGGCGCCGAACGCCGTTCCCAGTACGAAGCCGAGCAGCAGGCTCGGCCACGTCGACGGCCGCTCCGCCTTGGGCCGCACCTTGAGTTCGGGCATGGCGATGGGCACGACCTTCGCGGGCGGCTGCTGGCGCTCGTGCTCGAGGATGCTGCCGATCTCGGCGCGTGAGAGCACCACCGTGTGTCCCGCCGCACCCGCAGCCGCGGCGGTCGCCTCGTCGCGCGACACCGCGCGCCGATCCGACTCATAGCCCACCCACAGCGTGTACTTGCCGAAGCGGACGACATCGTTGTTGTGGACCACGGTGGAGTTCACCATCTGGTCGTTCACGAACGTGCCGTTGGCGCTGCCCAGGTCCACGACCTGGTACTCGCCGCCTTCCACGCGCTCGAGCCGGAAGTGGTCGCGCGAGACGCCAGGGTTGTCCACGTAGACGTCGGCGCCCGGGTCGCGGCCCACCGAGATCACCGGCTTGGTGAACGTGTAGTTGCGCACCGGTCGCCCCATGAGCGACAGGCGCAACCTGATGAGATCGTGGTCCGGCATGTTGTTCTCCTGAAGACGCGCCGCGGCCGTCCCTGGGCGCGAGTGAAGGGGGCACAAGCCCCAACCGGTGGATTCCCGGATGGCATCGGCTGACGGGCGCGGCGACTTGAGGGTGGAGCGGGGGTTCCAACCGCCTGGCGCGAGCCGGGCGCCCCGGGCCGTCGTGCTAAGGTCGGCGTTCCCCTGTCCTCGCGCCCGGCGTGCGCCGGCGTGCTCCCGACCCCCGGAGGCCCCGATCATGCCGCTCCTGCGCCCGGCCCGACGCCGAACCGTGTTCGCCCTCGTGCTGGTCGGGGTCCTGGCGGTGATCGCCCCGCGCGCCCAGTCGCACCCGCGGCCGGTCGAGCCCATGGACGCGGGCGAGATCGCCCACGCGCTCCACCGGCTCCAGAGCGTGGGGAGCGCGCTCTACGTGGCCGCCCACCCCGACGACGAGAACACGGCGCTGCTCGCCTGGCTCACGCACGTGAAGGGCCTGCGCGCGGCCTACCTGTCGATGACGCGTGGCGACGGCGGGCAGAACCTCCTGGGCCAGGAGCTGGGCCCCGCGCTCGGCGTGATCCGCACGCAGGAGTTGCTCGCGGCGCGCCGCATGGACGGCGCCGAGCAGCGCTTCACGCGCGCGCTCGACTTTGGATTCTCCAAGAACGCCGACGAGACGCTGGCGTTCTGGGGCCACGACTCGGTGCTGGCGGACGTGGTGTGGGCGATCCGGAGCTTCCGGCCCGACATCATCATCACGCGCTTCCCGCCCGACTCGACCGCCGGCCACGGCCACCACACCGCGTCCGCGATGCTCGCCGGCGAGGCGTTCGGCGCGGCGGCCGACCCGAAGCGCTTCCCCGAGCAACTGGACGCGGTCAAGCCCTGGCAGGCGAAGCGGCTGCTCTGGAACGCGTTCCTGGGCGCGCGCGCGAGCATCGACTCGAGCTGGCTCGTGGTGGACGTGGGTGCCTACGACCCGCTGCTCGGCCGCTCGATGAGCGAGCTCGCCGGTCTCTCGCGCAGCAACCACAAGTCGCAGGGCTTCGGCGCGCTCGAGCGCCGCGGCTCGCTCCTCAACTACCTCGCGCTGCGCGCGGGCACGCCCGCGAGTCGCGACCCGTTCGAAGGCATCGACCTGTCGTGGAAACGCTACCCGGGCGGCGAAACGGTCGGCTCGCTGCTCGCCCAGGCCGAGCGCGAGTTCGATGCCCGGCGCCCGCAGGCGCTGCTGCCGCTGCTCGCGAAGGCGCACGCGGCGCTGAGGAAGTTGCCGTCCGATCCGTTGCTCCAGCGCAAACGCCAGGATCTCGAGGCGGTGATGGCGTCGTGCGCCGGGCTCTGGCTCGAGGCCGTGGCGTCGAGGCCCTCGGTCTGCGCCGGCGAGCCGTTCGCGGTCGCCACGACCGTGCTTGCCCGCACGCCTGCGGCGGTGACGCTCGAGTCGGTGGCCGTGGGCGAGGTGGAGCGTGCGGTCACGCTCGCGCTCAAGCCCAACCAGCCTGCCACCGACACGATCGCGATCCAGCTCCCCGAAGCCACGGCGGTGACGCAGCCCTACTGGCTGCAGCTGCCGTCGTCGCGAGGCCTGACGCGGGTGGCCGACCGCGCGGACCTCGGCGAACCCGAGAACCGCCCTGCGCTCACCGCCAGATTCCGCATCGACGTTGCGGCTGAGAAAATCACGTACGAGCTGCCGGTGGCGTATCGCTGGGTGGACGCCGTGCAGGGCGAGCGCTGGCGCCAGCTCGAGGTGTCGCCGCCCGGGACACTCGCGTTCGAGCAGCCATTCCAGCTCTTCGCCGACGCCCTGCCGCGCGCGGTGCGCGTCTCGGTGCGCGCGCAGAAGAACAAGCTCTCCGGCACGCTCCGGCTGGAACTCCCGGCCGGCTGGAGTGCCAAGCCCGCGTCGGTCCCGGTCGCGCTCGAGCAGGAGGGGCGCGAGCAGGTCGCGGAGTTCACCGTCACCCCCGGGCGCGAGGGCGGCACGGCGCGCGCGGTGATCGACGTCGACGGCCGCGCGTGGTCGCTGGGCGCCCAGCGGATCGACTACCCGCACATCCCCGTCCAGACGCTGTTCCCGCCGGCGGAGTTGAAACTCGTGCGCACCGACGTGAGCGTGGTCGCGGGCCGCGTCGGCTACATCGCCGGCTCGGGCGACCAGATCGCCGACGCCATCCGCCAGCTCGGCTGCTCGGTGACGCCGCTCTCCGACGACGACGTCGTGAGCGGCGACCTGTCGCGCTTCGATGCCATCGTCACCGGCGTGCGCGCCTACAATACGAGGCCGCGGCTGCGCTCGGCCGAGAAGCGACTGCTGGACTGGGCCGCGAAGGGCGGCACGCTCGTGGTGCAGTACGTCACCACGGCGGACGGGCCGGTGGACTACCTGGGCCCGCTGCCGTTTCGCGTCTCGCGCGACCGCGTCACCGTGGAGGACGCGCCGGTCGCGCTCCTCAAGCCCACGAACCGGCTGGTGACCGCGCCCAACAAGCTCGGGCCCTCCGACTTCGAGGGCTGGGTGCAGGAGCGGGGGCTCTACTTCGCCAACCCGTACGATCCCAACTACGACGCGGTCCTGGGCGCACACGATCCCGGCGAGCCCTCGCGCGACGGCGGCCTGCTCTATGCGAAGCACGGAAGCGGCGAGTTCGTCTACTGCGGCTACGCGCTCTTCCGCCAGGTGCCCGCCGGTGTGCCGGGCGCGTGGCGGCTGCTCGCGAACCTGGTGAGCGGCTCGAAGGCGCGGCTGCCGTGAGCGAGGAGACGGGCGGCGCGCCGCCGGCCCCGGCCGGCCCGCGCGCCGGCGCGGACGCGAAGGGACCGCTCGGGTCGTGGACGCGCGCCTACGTGGTGGTGCTCGCGGCGCTCGCGCTCGACATCCTGCTGCTGTGGTGGCTCACGGAGCGCTACCGTTGATCAGGCCGCTCGACGCCGCCGTGCTGGTGGTGGCGTTGGTGGCGCTCGCGGTGTGGGGGTTCTTCCGCGCCCGCGCGACGCGCGACCTCGCGGGCTTCCTCGTCGCGGGACACACCATGTCGTGGCCCGTGGTGGCGTTCTCGGTCATGGCGACGCAGGCGAGCGCGGTGACGTTCATGGCCACGCCCGGCCAGGGCTACGTGGGCGGGCTCTCGTTCGTGCAGTTCTATTTCGGGCTGCCCGTCGCGATGGTGGTGTTGTGCGCGACGCTGGTGCCCGTGTTCGCGCGGCTGCGCGTCAACACCGCCTACGAGTTCCTCGAAGCGCGCTTCGATGCGAAGACGCGCACGCTTGCGGCCGGACTGTTCCTGGTCCAGCGCGGGCTCTCCGCCGGCGTGACGCTCTACGCGCCGGCGCTCGTGCTCTCGGTGATCCTCGGCTGGGACATCCGCTGGACCTGCGTGATCCTCGGCGCGCTCGTCGTGGCGACGATCGTGCTCGGCGGCTCCAAGGCCGTGGCGCACGCACACGCTCTCCAGTTCAGCATCATCCTCGGCACGCTGGCGCTCACGTTCGCGCTCGTGCTGCGCAGCCTGCCGCAGGGGATGGGGCTCCCCGACGCGCTGGTCGTGGCCGGCGCCTCGGGCCGGCTCGCGGCCGTGGATCCGTCGTTCGACCCGGCGAACCGCTACAACCTCTGGGCCGGGCTCCTCGGCGGCTTCTTCCTCCAGCTCTCGTACTTCGGCACCGACCAGTCGCAGGTGGGTCGCATCCTGACCGCGCGCTCGGCGCGCGAGGGCAAGCTCGGCCTGCTGTTCAACGGCCTGGTCAAGGTGCCGATGCAGTTCTTCATCCTGCTCCTCGGCGTGCTGGTGTTCGTGGCCTACCGCTTCGAGCCGGCACCCGTGTTCTTCAACCCGGCCGAGGCCGCGCGCGCCGCCGCCGGGCCGCACGGCGACGCCTGGCGCGCCGCCGAGCGCGACTGGGAGTCCGCGCGCGCGGACCTGGCGCGCGCGCTGCGCGCCGAGCACACCGCGCGACGGGGAGGGGACGCCGCCGCCGAGCGCGACGCGCACGCTCAGGCGCTCGCCGCCGATGTGGCCGCCAGCGCCGCGCGCGCGCGTGCGGTGGCCGCGATCCAGGCCACCGACCCCGACGCCAACACGAACGACACCAACTACATCTTCGTCCGCTACGTGCTCTCCCACCTGCCGCTCGGCGTCGTGGGGCTGGTGCTCGCCGCGATCTTCGCCGCGGCGATGAACTCGAGCATGAGCGAGCTGAACGCGCTCGCCTCGACCACCACCGTGGACGTGGTGCAGCGCCTGCGCTGGGCGACCGACGAGCGCGCGCTGCTCGCGTGGTCGCGGGTCGCGACGCTGTTCTGGGTGGTGTTCGCCGTGAGTTTCGCCCAGTTCGCCGGCCGGCTGGGGTCGCTGGTCGAGGCGGTGAACATCATGGGCTCGCTCTTCTACGGCACCATCCTCGGCATCTTCCTCACCGCGCTATTCGTGAAGCGCGCGGGGGGGCACGCGGTGTTCATCGCGGCGCTCCTCGGCGAGGCGGCGGTGATCGCGTGCTGGAAGCTCACGCCGCTCTCGTACCTGTGGTGGAACCTGATCGGCTGCGTGCTCACGCTGGCGGTGGCGGCGCTGCTCGCGCCGGCGTTCCCCGCACGCAAGACGACGTGAAAAACCCCCGGCGGCAAGCCGCCGGGGGTCACGAGTCCTTCGAGACGCCTACTTCGCCGACGTCCACTCCGCGAGCAGCTTCTCGTTCGTGTCCACCTGCTCCTTCGCCACGGTGGTGTCCGCCTTGCCGAACGCGATCGACTGCTTCATCAGCTTGACCGCGGTCTGCTTGTCGCCCTTCTTGGCCGCGATCTTCGCCAGCAGCCCCGACGTCTGGAAGTTGGTCTTGAGCTTCGCCGCCTGGTTCGCCCACTTCGCCGTCTCCTCCGGCTCCACGCCGGCGTCGAACGCCCAGTTGGCCGCGCGGTAGGGGGTGCGCCAGTCGTCCATGGCGGCGACCGAGTTGCGCGCGGCGGCCAGCGTCTTGCCGTTCGTGTCCACCTTGAGGCGCAGCGGGATCGCGAGCTTCTCCCAGCGCAGCGTGAGCGTGACCTCGTCGGTGGTCGGCTCGTCGAACGTGAACTGCATGCGCTCGACGAAATCAGCCGCCACCGGTTTGACGGTGACGGAGAGGACGTTCGTCTTCGGGTCGTAGCCGGTGAGCCCGGCCATGTCCTTCTGCGTCGAGAACGCGAACGTCACCGCGTCGGGGTTCGGCGTGGTGACGAGCGCGTACGTCCCGGCGGCCAGTTTCTGGCCCTCCACCCAGACGTCGTCGGCGCACTGGAATTGCGTGATTTCATTGGCACCCGTGCGCCATGCCTTGCCCCAGGGCACGAGGCCTCCCCAGACGACGCGGTTCTTGACGCCGGGGCGTGAATAGCTCACCGACATCTCGGTGGTGCCGACGGTCTGGATCACCTTCGCGTTGGGGCTCGGGCGCGGCGTGGTGAAGCTCTGGGCCGCCGCCGGACACGCGAGCAGCAGCGCCAGAAGGCCCGCGGCATAGCACAGGCTGGGTTGTCTGGGCATGACGTCCTCCGGAACCATTTCGAGGTGGGGATCGCTGCCGACTCGAGGGTGGAATCACCCTGGGTCGGAGCACTCACGCCGGCAGGATGCCACGTCGGCCGGTTCGGTGCTTGCATCGGGAGTTTTGCGGATGCCGCCCTGACCCCCGCCGGGGTAAACTCCTGACGCCGCATCCTCGCTCGATCCCGCCGTCCCCTAAAGGACCCCCGTGCAGGGAGGGAACATGCATCTGCGCCAGCTCGTGCTTCTGGGTGCCGGCCTCGCCGCCATAGCGGCGGGAAGCGCCCGGGCCTGTCCCGATCACTCCGCGAAGACCGCCGTGACCGCGGCCCGGCGGCCGGCGAGTGCCACCGCGCTGCTCGCCTGGAAGCCCCGGGCGTGGGCCCCGGTCGCGGCGAACGCGATGCAGGTCGCGATCGACCCGGTCGACGGCGCGATGGGCATGCCGGCGCCGGACGAGACGCCGCAGCTGCGGGTACTGGTCGACGAGGCCCCGGTGGCGGTGACGCGCCGCGCGAACGGCTCGGTTCGCGCGCAGTTGGACGAGCGCTTCGCCGACTTCGCCGTGGTGACGTTCGGGGCGGATGGCAAGCCGCGGTGGACGTGCGTCCACGGCAACGGTCAGGCCGACAAGTTCATGCGTGCGCCCGCACCGGCGATGTCGCCGGCGCCCGGCACGGTGTGGGAGGAGAAGTGATGCCCCGCCTCCCGCGTTATTCGAACCGCTCCGGCGGCTTGCGCCGCCTCCGCGGAGTGCTCGGGGCGGCTGTGCTCGCCTCCTGCCTCGCTTCCTCCGCATTCGCCTCGGCCACGATCGTGATCATCAACCTGGACGGCCCCGGCGAGGGCTTCAACGACGCCACGCCGGCAGCACCGGTGGGCGGCAACCCCGGCACCACGATCGGCCAGCAGCGCCTGAACTGCTTCCAGCAGGCGGCGAGCATCTGGGGCTCGATCCTGACCTCGCCCGTGACCATCCAGATCCAGGCCGCGTTCAACCCGCTCTCGTGCACCGCCACGAGCGCCGTGCTCGGCTCGGCCGGGCCGCGCTTCGTCGAGACCGGAGCGCCCGGGCTCGAGTTCAACAACTACTGGTATCACGAGGCGCTGGCCTGCAAGGAGGCCGGCGTGGACCTGACGGTGGCCGGCGACCCGGGGCTGCCTCCGGGCGACAACGGCAGCGACATCAATGCCCAGTTCAACTCGAACCTCGGCAACGCCGGCTGCCTCACCGGCTCGGGCTGGTACTACGGCTTCGACCACAACGAGGGCGGGCTGATCGACCTGCTGGCCGTGCTGCTGCACGAGTTCGGCCACGGCCTCGGCTTCAGCACCACGACGAGTGGCACGACCGGCAACTACCTGAACGGTCCGCCGGCGCTGCCGGCTGTTTTCGACAAGTTCCTCTTCGACGAGACCCAGGGCCTGCGCTGGGACCAGAACTCGGCCGCGCAGCGCGTCGCGTCGGCGATCAACACCGGCAACCTGACGTGGAACGGCCAGCAGACGAACTTCCAGGCCCCGCTGTTCCTGACCCACGCGCCCGAGCTGGTGGTGCCGTTCGGCAGCGGCTCCCTGGCCGGCAATGCCGCCTCGTTTGGCGGGGCGCTGACGCTGGGCGGGCTCACCGCACAGGCGATCCTCGCCGTGGACGGCACCGCGCCGGTGAACGACGGCTGCGAGGTGATCACGAACGGTGCCCAGCTCGCGGGCAAGATCGCGGTGATCGACCGCGGCACGTGCACGTTCGTGGTCAAGGTCAAGAACGCGCAGAACGCGGGCGCGGTGGGCTGCATCCTGGTGAACAACGTCGCCGGCGCCTTCTCGCCGTCGGGCGCGGACCCCACGATCACGATCCCGGTGCTGGCGCTGTCGCAGGCGGACGGCACGTCGCTCAAGACCGCGATCTCGGGCGGCCCGACCACGGTGACCATGCGACTCCATCCCACACAGGTCGCGGGTCTGCACCCGGCCGGCCACGTGCGCATGTTCGCGCCGAACCCGTTCCAGGGCGGCTCGAGCGTGTCGCACTTCGACGTCACGGCCACGCCGAACCTGCTGATGGAGCCGGCGATCAATGCCGACCTCACGAGCAACATCGACCTGACCGATGCCGTGTTCCGCGACATCGGCTGGTTGCCGCGCCTGCTGAGCGCGCCGGGCGGCGGATCCCCGACGCGGGTGGCGCTCGCGAACGCCCCCAACCCGGCGAGCAATGCGACCGACATCGTGTTCAACCTCGCGGCCGCCGAGCGGCTCGAGCTGTCGATCTACGACCTCTCCGGCCGCACCGTGCGCTCGCTCGCGAAGGGCACGTTCAGCGCCGGCCCGAACACGGTGCACTGGGATGGGACGGACGCGTCCGGCCACCCGGTGGCCCCCGGCATCTACCTGGCGCGCCTGAAGGGCACGCACACGCTGGCCACGCACAACGTGGTGTGGATGAATTAGCCGCGAATCGCGGATGAACGCCGACGGCCCCGCGGCGCCTGCGCGCCGCGGGGCCGTTCGCTCTTGGGCCGGCCGCTCAGGCCGCCTTGCTCACCAGGCGCTGGAGCTCGGGCAACAGCCGCGCGAGCTGGCTTTCGAGCCGCGGCACACCGGCCGCCGCGCGCTTGGGGTCGTGCTCGCGGAGTGCGCGCTCCACCTCGAGCGCCACGTCGGCCGCCGGCTGGGCGGCGAGCGTCAGCAGGAGACCCTTCAGCGTGTGCGCCCCGCGCAGCGCGCTCTTCTCGTCGCCACTCGCCAGCCCCTGCTTGAGCTCACGCAACTGGTTGCCGTGGTCGCGCAGGAACGCGCCGACGATGTCCTGCAGCATCTCCTCGTCGTCGTCCATGTTCTCGCGGAGCTGGCCCAGGTCCAGCGCCGGCCGCTCCGGCGCCTCGTGGGTGCGCGGCGCGGCCAGGGGTGTCGCGCTCCCCGCCGAGCCCGGCAGCAGCTGCGTCAGCACGGTGAACAGGTCGCGCGCGCTGATGGGCTTCGTCAGGTAGGCGTCCATGCCGGCCTCGAGGCACTTCTCCCGGTCGCCGGTCATGGCCAGGGCAGTGAGCGCCACGATCGGGATCCGCGGCAGGCCGTGCGCCTTCTCGCGGCGGCGGATCTCGGCCGTGGCCTCGAAGCCGCCCATGTTCGGCATGTGCACGTCCATGAACACGAGGTCGAACGCCTCGCGCTCGAGCAGCGCCAGCGCTTCCACGCCGTCGTTCGCCACGGTCACCTTGTGGCCGCGCTTCTGCAGCATGGTGACGGCGAGCTTCTGGTTGACGAAGTTGTCCTCGGCGAGCAGGAGGCGGATCGAGGTCTGCGGCGCCGGGGACGCGTCGGTCGAGTGCGGCATGATCGTGTCGTCCTTCCGGGGGGTGAACGCGAGTGCGTCCGGAGCAACCGCCCCGGCGCCGATGACCTGCGCAACGACCTGGTAGAGCGCCCGCTGCGACAGGGGTTTCGTGACATAGGCGGCGAGGCCCAGCTCGCGGCAGCGGGCCACGTCACCGCCCTGGCCGCCCGAGGTGAGCATCATGATCGTGGACGCCGGAACGCCCGGGAAATCCTTCACGCGCTCGGCGAGCTGCAGCCCGTCGAGCTCCGGCATGTGGTAGTCGAGGATGATGAGCGCGAACGTGCGGTCCTCGGCGCGCGCGCGCCACAGCTCGGTGAGCGCCGAACGCGCACCATCCGCGACCACGACCTGCAGTCCGAGCGCGCCGAGCTGCTCGGCGAGGATGCGGCGGTTCGTGGCGTTGTCGTCGACCACGAGCACGTCCAGGCCCTGCATCGACGTCACCGGCCGCAACAGGCCCGAGGTGCTGCCCGAGGCCATCCCGAGCTTCAGCGTGAAGAAGAACGACGAGCCCTTGCCGTCGCGGCTCTCCACCCAGATCTTCCCGCCCATCATGTCCACGAGCCGCTTGCAGATCGTGAGCCCGAGGCCGGTGCCGCCGAAGCGGCGGGTGGTGGAGTTGTCGGCCTGCGTGAACGCCTCGAAGATCGTGGCCAGCTTCTCGGGCGGGATCCCCATGCCGGTGTCGCGGACCTCGAACTGGACGACGGCCGTCTTCTTGTCCTGCTCGCCGGCCTTCGCGGTCACCACCACCTCGCCCGACTGCGTGAACTTGATGGCGTTGCTCAGCAGGTTCACCAGCACCTGCTTGACGCGGATCGGGTCGCCGATCACGGCCTCGGGCACGCCCGTCTGCACGTCGCAGATCAGCTCCAGGCCCTTCTGGTGGGCGCGCAGCGCCACGGTCCGGAGCGCGATCTCGACCTCGGCGCGCAGCTCGAACGCGGTGCTGTCGAGGTCCAGCCGCCCGGCCTCGATCTTCGAGAAATCCAGCACGTCGTTGATCACGCCGAGCAGCGTCTCGGCCGACGAGCGCGCGGTCTGCAGGTAGTCGCGCTGCTCGTCGTCGAGCGGGGTCTCGAGCGCCAGCTCGGTCATACCGATCACGCCGTTCAACGGCGTGCGGATCTCGTGGCTCATGTTCGCGAGGAACTCGCTCTTCGCGCGGTTCGCGCTCTCGGCGCGGTCGCGGGCCGCGGTCAGCTCGGTGTTCGCCTTGACCAGCTCCTGCGTGCGCTCCTGCACCTGCACCTCGAGCTTCTCCTGGTGGCCGCGGAGCTGCGCGTCGCGGGCCTGGATCTCGCTCAGCATCTCGTTGAAGCCGTCGATGACCTCGCCGATCTCGTCGTGGCTGATGCTGATCGCCCGCCGCGCGTAGTCGCGGCTCTCGCTCACCTCGCGGGTGACGGCTGCCAGGTGCAGCAGTGGGCCCGAGATCATGTTCTGGAGCCGGGACGCCAGCGCGAACGCCACCAGCGACGAGGCGAGGAGCACGATCGCCACGATCCACGCGTAGCGCTTCTCGCGCGTGTGCATCTCGCCCAGGTCGGAGCGGATGTACACGGTGCCGATGTTGTCGTGGTCGAGCGTGATCGGCCGGAACACGCTCACCCACTGGCGCGAGGACTCGAAGCCGTCGAGCTTCGCGCGCTCGGGCCACGCCGGCTCGGTGCCGGGATCGCGCCGGTAGGCCGCAAACGGCCGGCCGTCGGGGCCGTAGACGCAGGCCGACATCACGTGGTGCTGCGCCCGCAGCGAGCCCAGCACGCCCTTCGCCGCCTCGTTGTCGCCGAACGTGAGCGCCGCGGTGCTGTTGTCGCCGATCACGTCGCCGAGGATCGCCAGGTCGCGGGTCAGCGTGCGCCGGAACGTCACCAGCTCGTAGCCCAGGAACGCGGCGCACGCCAGCACCAGCGCCACCACGCTCGTGAGCATGGTGATGAGCGTGAGCTTGTGGCGCAGGCGCAGGTCGAAGAGCGGCATCACGGGCCCCCTGACGGGTCCTGCACCAGGCGTGCGAGCGACAGCAGCTTGGCCGAGAGCTTGAGGCCGTTCCGCTCGGCCTGCGGCAGGTTCACCTCGAAGCGCACGCGCGTGCCCTCGGTGGCGAAGCCCACCATGCCGCCGTGCTCGGCGAAGCCCGGCGCGTCGCTCACCGTGAGCACCGCGGTGCTGTCGACGGCGGCGAGCACGTTGCTCATCTGGTCGGATTCGCTCGCCGCCAGGTAGAGGATCTGGCTGCCGCGGGCGTCCTGCGGGCGGCGCGCGAAGCGCACGAACACCGGCCGGCCGTTCACCGTGCGGCTCGAGAGCAGCCCCGCCAGGTCCGCGGCGAGGTCGTCCTCGCCCAGGATCGTGAACACGAGCGGCTGGCTCTTGTCCTCGGGCAGCGCCGGCCACTCCACGAACTTGGCGATGTTCCAGAGCATGTTCGCCTTGGCCTGGTTCAAGTCCGGCGGCGCCGAGGCCGCGTGCGCGAGCCGGTCGCCGGATCCCATGGCGACCCCCAGAGCACACGCGAGCACCCACGCGGGGAGGGACACCCCGCGTGAGGTCACGGCGTCACGGGTGCGCCGAAGCCACCCGTCGCGGCGCGTCCGCCGCGGCGACTTCCAGGATGCGATCACAGGGCGCCATCTCCCTACGGCACGAGGATCGAACGGGAATCGCCTTTGGTTTCGGCATTCCGCGGGGGCGGCTTGAGAGGAGAGCGTGTTATCAGGCATGGTCTTGGGTTCCGGGCGCCGCCTGGCCGGCGCCACCCGCCCGACACTTCAGGAGACCCCATGCCCTTCGCATCACTCGGCTTGCCGCCCGCGCTCCTGCGCGGCGTGCGCGCGGCCGGCTACCAGACCCCGACGCCGGTTCAGCAGCGCGCCATCCCGCTCATCCTGGAAGGCGCCGACGTCGTGGCCGCGGCACAGACGGGCAGCGGCAAGACCGCCGCGTTCGTGCTGCCGATCCTCACCAAGATGCTCGACCGGCCGCACGCACTGCGAGCGCTCGTGCTCGCGCCGACGCGCGAGCTGGCGGCGCAGATCGAGACCATGGCGCGCGACCTCGCGCGCTTCACGCGACTGCGCGTCGGCGTGGTCTACGGCGGCGTCAACATCGGGCCTCAAGAGCGCATGCTGCGCGGCGAGGGTGTCGACCTCCTGGTCGCGACACCGGGCCGCCTGCTGGACCTGAACGGCCGCCAGAGCGTCGCGCTGGACGACGTCGAGGTCCTGGTGCTGGACGAGGCCGACCGCATGGTCGACATGGGCTTCGCACCCGACTTGAAGCGCATCCTCAAGCTGCTGCCACGCGACCGGCAGACGTTGCTGTTCTCCGCCACCATGCCGCCGGCGCTGAACGAGGTGGCGCGCGACGCGCTCGTGGACGCGGTGCGCATCGACCTGGCGCCGCCGTCGCGGCCTGCGGCGGGCATCACGCAGGCGGTCTACCCCGTGTCGCGTGGGCTCAAGACCGATCTGCTGGACGAGCTATTGGGCCGCGCCGACATGAGCGGCGTGATCGTCTTCACCCGCACCAAGCGCGGCGCCGAGAAGCTGGCGCGGCAGCTGGAGAAGCGCGGCCACCCGGTCGCCGCCCTCCACGGCGACCGCACGCAGAGCCAGCGCGAGCGCGCGCTCCGCGACCTGAAGCGCGGGCGCGTGCAGGTGCTGGTGGCCACCGACATCGCCTCGCGCGGCATCGACGTCGAGGACCTCACCCACGTCATCAACTTCGACGTGCCGACGGCGCCCGAGGATTACGTGCACCGGATCGGTCGGACCGGCCGGGCCGACGCGACCGGCGACGCCTTCACGCTGATGTCTCCGGAAGAGGAGCGCGACGTGAAGGCGATCGAGCGCTTCATCGGCAAGAGCATCCTGCGCGTCACCGTCCCCGACTTCGACTACAAGAAGCAGCCCACGCCGCACGGGGACGGCGGACCCGGCCACGGCCGGGGACAGGGAGAGCGCACGCGTGGCCGTGACCACGGCGAGCGCGCGCGCCCCGCGGCCGCGCGGCCCGCGCAGACGCCCGCCGGGCCCGAGCACGGCCGCAGGCCGCGGCGCCAGGGTCCCGGGTCGGGGCGGAGGCGGATGTAGGCTGGATCAGCCCCGGAGCACGGGCTTCACGTCCACCACCGGCGTGCCGTCGATCGCCTCGATCGGGCCGATGCGCAGCCTCGTGCCCACGATCCGGCGCACGGTGACGGGGTGGAGGCCGATCGGGTTCGGCCGGTCGGGCGAGCGCGTGGCGAACACCCCGTGGAGCCGGTGACGTGGATCGTTGCGCGGGTAGACCTGGAACACGTCGCGTTTTCCCTGGTGGAGCCAGGTGAACACGAGGAGCTCGTCGCCCGCCGCAACGCGGAGCAGCGCCGCGCGCGCCCACGGCTCCACCTCGAGCCAGGCGTCGGGTGCGCCCTCGGAGCCCTGTCGCGGCGCGCCCTTCCGCTCGCGGAGCGTGGAGCGGATGTAGCCCACGGGCCGCAGCGTGAACCGCTTCGCCGCCCTCGCGCCCGGCTGGCGCGCGCTCATGCGGGCGCCACCACCTTGAGTGCCTCCATCGCGAAGTACTCGGGCAGCCCCAGCCGGTCGACCCACAGCGCCGTCTGGCGGTTGCGCTCCTCGACGCGCTGCCAGAACTCGCGATCGTCGACGCCCGGGAACGGCGCGCGATCCTTCTGGCTCTGGTGCTTGAAGATGGCGCTGATCTTGACCCGCAGCTCCTCCTCGGACATCGGCACCAGCACGTCGGCATCGGCGATCGGCCACTCCTGCCAGGCGCCGCGGTACGACCACACCTCGGGCCGCGGCGGTTTCATGCGCGCGAGCGCCTGGTCGATCGCCTCCTTGCACATGCGGTGCGTGCCGTGCGGGTCCGAGAGGTCGCCGGCGACGAGGATCAGCTCGGGTCGCTCGGCCTCGAGCAGTTCGAGCACGATCTCCACGTCGCGCGGCCCGATCGGGTCCTTGCGCACCTTGCCGGTCTGGTAGAAGGGCAGGTTCAGGAACCGCGCCTGGGCGGCGTCCAACCCGATCGTCTCGATCCCCGAGATCGCCTCCACCTCGCGGATGCGCTGCTTGAGCATGAGCACGGCGTCGTGGTCGACCTCGCCCGGGGACTTCTGCTGCAGGAAACCCTCGATCTCCTCGAGCCACGGCGCCAGCCGGTCGTTCCCGTAGCGGAAGTCGCGCGCCGTGCGGCGCACGAAGTCGAGGTAGCGGCCCACCTCGTGGTCGAACACCGCGATGTTGCCCGAGGTCTGGTAGGCGACGACGATGCGGTTGCCGTTCTGGTGGAGCTTCCGCAGGATGCCGCCCGCCGAGATGACGTCGTCGTCCGGGTGCGGCGAGAACACGATCACCCGCTTGCCGCCGGGGAGCTTGCTGCGCCCGCGGATGCGCGCGCTCAGCGTGTTGAACACCGCGCCGTTCAGCGCCCCCGACGAGCCGTGGCGCTGGAGCAGCGCGCTCAAATGGTGCTCGCGGTAGTCGACGTCGTCGAGCTTCAGGACCGACTTCGTCGTCACGCCGCTCAGCCAGATGACGGCCTTGAGCTCCAGCTCGGGCGTCCACTCGATCTCGCCCAGGAGCCACGGCGTCTTCACGCGCGTCAGCTCGTCCGCGGCCGCGGTGTCCAACACCACGGTGGCGTTCGGGTGGCGCTGGAGGTACGTGGCCGCCACGGCGTGGTCGACGTCGCCCTCGATCGCGCGCTTGACGATCGCCGCCTTGTGCTCGCCGGTCGCGATCAGGACGATCTCGCGCGCCTCGAGGATGGTGCCCACGCCCATGGTCACGGCCTCCGTGGGCACGTTCTCGGTGCCGAAGAAGTCGGCGGCGGCGGCGCGGCGCGTGATGGCGTCGAGCACCACGAGCCGCGTGCGCGAGGCCGCGCTCGAGCCCGGCTCGTTGAAGCCGATGTGGCCGGTCTGGCCGATGCCCAGGATCTGGAGGTCGATGCCGCCGGCGGCGCGGATGGCGTCCTCGTACGCGTCGCAGTGGGCCTCGATCTCGTGCCGGCCGAGGTCGCCGCGCAGCAGGTGCACGCGGCGCGGATCCACGTTCACGTGCTCGAACAGGTTCTCCCACATGAACCGCCGGAAGCTGTGCAGGCTCTCCGCCGACATCGGGAAGTACTCGTCCAGGTTGAACGTCTCGACCCGCGAGAAATCGAGCCGCTCCTCGCGATGGAGCCGGATCAGCTCGCGGTAGACGCCGATCGGCGTCGAGCCGGTGGCGAGGCCGAGCACGGCGAAACGCCCCTCGCGGTTGCGCTCGCGGATGATCTCGGCGATGCGCGCCGCGATGCGGCGCGCGATCTCGACATGATCGGCCTCGACGATCGCGGGGATGCGCTCGGGACCGGTGCGTTGGGCGGGGGCGAGCGTCGGCACGCTGGGCTCCTTCAGTCGCGTCCGCCCGGGTAGCGCATGCCGCGCAGCTCGCGGTAGAGCCGCACGGCGTAGTTGTCGGTCATGCCCGCGACGTGGTCGGTGATGCGCACGAGCTGCTCGTAGCGGCTGCCCGTGTCGTCGATCACCGTCGGCCGCAGCTTGCGCTGGTGCTCGCCGCGGAGCGAGCCGGGCTCGAGCAGCGCGCGGACGAAGCAGTCGAGCAGCCCCTGGATGGCCTCGGCGCCGGCCAGCTCCATCTTGAGCACGTCGCGGGCGCGGTAGCAGTGCTCGAGGCACGCCGCCTCGACGGCATCGAGCGCCGCCGCGTGCGGGATGGTCTTCCGGAGCTCGGCATCGAAGCTGCCGTCCAGGATGGCGCTCCCGCGCGTCACGAACGCCTCGGCCAGCTCGTGGATCAGCGTGTCGATCGCCCCGGCGCGCAGCCAGCCGGCGCGGTCCAACATCTCGTTGCGATCGGTCGGCTTCTGTCCGCGACGCTCGGCGGCGAGCCCCGGCGGGCACAGCGGCTCCACGAGCCGCGTGTAGTCGGCCTCCGAGAGCCGGCGGAGCCGCAGCCCGTCCTCGAGATCGAGCAGGAGGTAGGCGACGTCGTCGGCGGCCTCGGTCAGGAACGCCAGCGGGTGGCGCGGCCAGTGGTCGACACCGCTCCGGCGGCGCTCCAGGCCGAGCTCCGGCGCGATCCGCTCCCAGGTGGCGATCTCCCCGGCCATGAGGCCGTGCTTCTTGGCACCCCGCCCCGGGGCACGGGCGGCGGCCACGTCCGCGGTGCAGGGGTACTTCAAGAACGCGCCGATCGTGGCGTGGGTGAGGGCCAGGCCGCCGCGCCGCCACGGTCGCTCGAGCCGGGTGAGGATCCGGAACGCCTGCGCGTTCCCCTCGAACCTCAGCAGGTCCTGCCGCTCCCGGTCGGAGAGTCCGTCCAGCAGGCCCGCGGGGGCCTGCTGGCTGAAGTACTCCTGGATCGCCGACTCGCCGATGTGGCCGAACGGGGGGTTGCCGAGGTCGTGCGCGAGGCAGGCCGCCGCCACGCAGTCGCCCAGGTCGCGCGCATCGCGGCCCTCGGGCAACGACGCGCCGTGCTCCACGAGCAACCGGCCCACGAGCGTGCCGAGCGACCGCCCGATCGTCGCCACCTCGAGGCTGTGCGTGAGCCGCGAGTGGACGTGGTCGTCGAACGGCAGCGGGAACACCTGCGTCTTGTCCGCGAGCCGGCGGAAGGAACCACTGAACAGGATTCGGTCGTGGTCACGCTGGAACGGCGAGCGCGCGCGTGACGGCGGCTCGGCGGCGGCCGCGTCGCGGCCGTCCGGGAGCAGGTGTTGCCAGTCGAGCGTGCGCGGCAATCGGGGCTCCGGGTCGGGAGTTGGGAATCGCGTTCCAGCCGCGCCTGTTGCGGCTGCACGACACGACGCCTTAAACTGTGACTTCTAAGAATCTTGCACGCCCGGACCCACGCTTCGCGTGGGGGCTCCGGGCGTCGCGCCGCTCCCACGATAGAGAAGTCCGACCGGAGATGCCATGAGCGCCAACTCCGTTGTTCCCATGAATCCCAGGTTGCAGGCGTGGGTCGAGGAGATGCGGGCGATGTGCCGGCCCGAGAACGTGGTCTGGTGCGATGGTTCGGCGGGCGAGTACGAGGAGATGCTGCGCCTCATGGTGCAGGGCGGCACCGCGATCCGTTTGGATGAGACGCGCCGGCCCGGCAGCGTGTATGTAAGGTCCGACCCGGCCGATGTCGCAAGGGTCGAGGAGTTCACGTTCATCTGCTCCAAGTCGAAGGACGACGCCGGCCCGACGAACCACTGGCGCGACCCCGAGGAGACGAAGACGATGCTCCGCGGGCTCTTCGACGGTGCGATGCAGGGCCGCGTCATGTACGTGATCCCCTACAGCATGGGGCCGATCGGCTCGAAGATCGCGCGCATCGGCGTCGAGATCACCGATTCGCCCTACGTGGTGGCGAGCATGCACGTCATGGCGCGCGTGGGCACGCCGGTGCTGGAAGCGCTGGGGGGGAGCGAGGACTTCGTGCGCGGGCTCCACTCGGTGGGCGCGCCGCTGGAGAAGCCCCTGACGCCGGACTCACCCTGGCCGTGCAACGCCAAGACCAAGTACATCACGCACTTCCCGGAGACGCGCGAGATCTGGTCGTTCGGCTCCGGCTACGGTGGGAACGCGTTGCTCGGGAAGAAGTGCCACGCGCTGCGCATCGCGTCGGTGCAGGCGCGCGACGAGGGCTGGCTCGCCGAGCACATGCTGATCCTCAAGCTCACCGATCCCAAGGGGAAGACCGCGTTCGTGGCCGCGGCGTTCCCGTCGGCCTGCGGCAAGACGAACCTCGCCATGCTCACGCCCACGCTGCCGGGCTGGAGCGTGCAGACGATCGGCGACGACATCGCGTGGATGAAGTTCGGCGCCGACGGCCGGCTCTACGCCATCAACCCGGAGGCCGGGTTCTTCGGCGTGGCACCGGGCACGAGCATGAAGTCGAACCCGAACGCCATGGGCACGATCGCGAAGAACACCGTGTTCACGAACTGCGCGCTCACGCCCGACGGTGACATCTGGTGGGAGGAGATGTCCGACGCGCCGCCGCCGACGCTCAGCGACTGGCTGCGCCGGCCGTGGACGCCGAAGAGCGGGCGCAAGGCCTCGCACCCGAACGCGCGCTTCTGCGTGCCCGCGAGCCAGTGCCCGGTGATCGCGCCCGAGTGGCAGGACCCCGCCGGCGTGCCGATCTCGGCGATCCTGTTCGGCGGCCGCCGCGCGACCACGGTGCCGCTCGTCAACGAGGCGCTGTCGTGGCAGCACGGCACGTTCCTCGGCTCGATCATGAGCAGCGAGACCACGGCCGCCGCCGCGGGCCAGGTGGGAGCGCTCCGGCACGATCCCATGGCGATGCTGCCGTTCTGCGGCTACCACATGGGGGACTACTTCTCGCACTGGCTGAAGCTCGGTGCGCAGGCCGATGCCGCGAAGCTGCCGCGCATCTTCTACGTGAACTGGTTCCGGAAGGGACCCGACGGCAAGTTCCTGTGGCCGGGCTACGGCGAGAACAGCCGGGTGCTCAAGTGGATCTTCGAGCGCGTGCACGGCACGGCGCAGGCCATCGACACGCCGATCGGAAGGCTGCCCGCGCCCGACGCGCTGGACCTCTCCGGCCTGAAGCTCGCCGACAACGCACTCGACCTGCTGCTGAAGGTCGATCTCGAAGGCTGGACGAACGAGCTGCCGGTGATGAAGAAGCACTTCGAGAAGTTCGGCTCGCGCCTGCCGCAGGGCCTGCGCGACGAGCTGGGTGCCCTCGAGCAGCGGCTGGCGTCGACGAACGCGACGGCGTAGCCGTCGCCGCGGTGCGGCCGCGTAGGCGTCGCCGCGGCGCGGCCGCGTAGGCGTCGCCGCGGCGCGGTCGCGTCGGGCTTGGGGGGATCTCGTTTCGGGGGACGGTCGTCGAGCGCATCCTGCGCTCTCCTCCCTCGTCTGGGAACGCGCTCCGCCGTCCGTGGCTCCCGCGCGTTCCCAGGCGCCCCCTGTACGAGACCCCCCTGCGCCCGCCGCGACCGCGCCGCGGCTCGATCTACGGGATCGCTGCCGTCAGCACCTGGGGCTCGCCGTCGGTGACGAGCACGTCGTCCTCGATGCGGATGCCGCCGAACTCGAGCAGCGCATCCACGCGATCCCACCGCACCGCGTCGCGGTGCCGCTCGCGGAGCGCCGGGTCTTGCAATAGCGCCGGGATGAAGTAGATCCCCGGCTCCACGGTCATCACGTAGCCGGTTTCGAGCGGCAGGTCGGTGCGGAGCATCGAGAGCCCCGGGCGCTGGCTGCGCGCGCGGCCGGGCAGGTAGCCGCTCGCGTCGCGCACGCCCAACCCCACCATGTGGCCAAGCCCATGAGGAAAGAAGAGCGCGTGCGTGTCGCGCTCGACCAGCGATTCGGCCGAGCCGACGAGGAGCCCGAGCGAGACCAGGCCCTCCGCGATCTGGTGCGCGGCCGCGAGGTGCAGGTCGCGCCACTCGGCGCCGGGCCGGCAGCCGGCGATGGCCTTGCGCTCCACGGCAAGCACAAGCGCATGCAGCGAACGGAAGAAGCCGTCGTCGCCGCCCGGCAGCCGGTACGTGCGCGTGACGTCCGCGGTGTAGCGGCCTACCTCGGCGCCCGCGTCCACCAGCACCACGTCGCCCGGCTTCGCCTGGCGCGTGCCGGGCGCGAAATGGAGCACGCCGGAGTTGCTGCCGATGCCGACGATGCTCGAGTAGCCGGTACGGTCGCCGCCCGCGCGCAGGAAGCCCAGCTCCAGCTCCACCTGGAGCGCTCGCTCGCTCACGCCGGGCTTCAATGCCGAGACGAGCGCCTTGAAGCCCGCCGCCGTGGCGTCGCAGGCCTGGCGCAACAGCGCGATCTCGTGCGCGTCCTTCGGCCGCCTCGCGTGCAGCAGCTGCTCGCGGAGCGTCGCGGCGCGCGCGGCATCGCCGTCGAGCCCCGTGATCGGCACGCCGAGCGACACCACCGACCGGCCGCGGCGCGTGGCGAGCCAGCCCGCGAGCTCGGGGAGCGGCGTCCCGGGTGTGTCCTGCCGGCCTTCCCAGACGCGCTCGGCCTGCGTCACCGGCGGCACGAAGTCGGTCCAGCCGGAGCGCGGATCGAACGCCAGCACCGCGCCGGCCACCTCGTGGCCCGTGAGCCACACGTACTCGGTGTGCGCCATGAACGGGAACGTCAGGTCGGCGCCGCCCGGCACGCCGATCGCCGAGCCCGCGCCCACCAGCACCACCTCGTCGCGCAGCGCCCACGCCCCGGCGGCGCGCTCGCGCCGCTTCTCGATCAGCGAGTCCAGCGTGTCCGCCGCGCGCACAGCGCTCTTCGTCGTGGTGGCCGAGGTCATGGGCGCGGGATTCTACTAGGCTCCGTTGGGGAACGCCACGCGTGGTACCGCCGGGCTCACCAGTGCAAACGGATCAGCGTATCTCCCCGGGCGGGCACACGCACGGTCACGCGCGTCTCGCCGCGGTCCGGGTGCCAGGCCCGCAATTCGTATTCGCCCGACGGCAGCGACGGCAGCTGCCACTGGCCGGATTCGTCCACGCGTGCGTACGCATGGTTCGGCATCACCACGACCCAGCCCGACATGTCCGGGTGGATGTCGCAGCGCATCACCACGAGCCCCGGCTTCGCGAAGCGGAGCGTGTCGACCGAGCCCGGCGCGCGCTTGCCCAGGTCGAACGCGCGACCGGGCGACACGCTGAACGTGCCGTGATAGACGTTGTCCCGGTTGCGCACCTCGATCGGGGCGCCCACGGGCAGCACGGAGACGCGCGGCTCATAGTGGTGGCCGGTCTCGATGAGCGTCGGCACGTGGACGGGCGGAGCCTTCTTCCACGGCAAGCGGAAGCCGCCCTTCACCAGCTTGCGTTCCACCGCGTCCGGCACCTGCGCGATCCACACCACTGCGTCGTCGAAGTGCCGGCCGCGCGCGCGCGGACCGGCGAACGACAACTCACCGCGCAACACGCCGGCGGCAGCGGTGGTCACCACCGCCGAGGCGAGCGCGATCGTGAACACGATCGGCGTGAAGCGTCTCATCGCGGACAGGGGCTCCAGGACTCGGTGGACCTCCGGGGAGTCACGGGAAGGTGAAACGCAGCCGCGGTAGTCATCGGCGCGCGTACGGCCGCGCGCGAGGGATACCGGCCACCCGTCCGTGAACACCCTTCCGGCACTGGTCCGGGTCCGCGTCCCCGCGATGGCGCGCCGGTCACGAGCCGCCCGCGGATACCGTACTCTCAAGGGGTCCGACCCCGCGTGAGAAGGAGGAATCATGACGCAGACCCGATTCGAGACCGCCACGATCGCGGGCGGCTGCTTCTGGTGTCTCGAGGCCGTGTTCGAGCGCCTGCGCGGCGTCGAGCGCGTGGTCTCGGGCTACACCGGCGGTCGCGGGCCGGCCAGCTACCGCGAGGTGTGCAGCGGCCGCACCGGCCACGCCGAGGCGATCCAGGTGACGTACGACCCGGGCGAGCTCTCGTACCGCGACGTGCTGGAGATGTTCTTCGCGTTCCACGATCCGACGACGCGCGACCGCCAGGGGCCGGACGTCGGCAGCCAGTATCGCTCCGCGATCTTCTTCTCCTCACCGGAGCAGGAGCGGGTCGCACGCGAGCTGATCGCCGCGCTCACCGAGCAGAACGTGTTCCCGGCGCCGATCGTCACCGAGGTCACGAAGCTCGACACGTTCCACGCCGCCGAGGACTACCACCAGGGCTACTACCGGCAGAACCCCGAGCAGCCCTACTGCCGCGCGATGATCGCACCCAAGGTGGCGAAGCTGCGTGCGAAGTTCACGTCGCGCCTGCGCGAGGAGCCGGCCGGGCGATGAGCGTGGGAGCGGCCGAGGCACGCTGGCTGCCGCGCTACGCCTGGGTCTCGGCGTGGGCGGCGGTGGCCACGATCGGGCTCAAGGCCACGGCGTGGGCGCTCACCGGCTCGATCGGCCTCCTCTCCGACGCGCTCGAGTCGTTCGTCAACCTGGCCACGGCGCTGCTCGCGATCGCCATGCTCCATGTGGCCGCGCGCCCCGAGGACGAAGACCACCCGTACGGTCACAGCAAGGCCGAGTACTTCTCGAGCGGCGTCGAGGGCGCGCTCGTGTTCCTCACCGGCCTGGGCATCGCTGCCGCCGCGGTGCTCCGGTTCCTGCAGCCGCACCCGCTCGAGCAGATCGGCGTGGGCGTGGCGCTCTCGGGGCTCTCCACCGTGATCAACCTCGTCGTGGCGATGGTCATGCTCCGCGCCGGGCGCCGCCACGAATCGCCGACGCTCGAGGCGAACGGCCACCACCTGCTCGCCGACGTGTGGACGTCGGTGGCCGTGGTCGCGGGGCTGGGCGCCGTGGTGCTCACCGGGCGGCACGAGCTGGACCCGGCCGTGGCGCTGCTTGTGGCGGGTCACGTCGCCTGGACCGGCCTCGCGATCCTGCGCCGCGCGGTGACCGGGCTCATGGACTCGGCGCTCTCGGAGACCGACCAGGCGGCGCTCAAGCGCGCGCTGAGCGCCCACGTCGCGGACCCGGTGCAGGTGCACGCGCTGCGCTCGCGCGTGGCGGGGGCCCGGCGCTTCGTGTCGCTGCACGTGCTCGTGCCCGGCGACTGGTCGGTGCAGCGCGGCCACGATCTGCTGGAGCGGATCGAGGCCGATATCCGACTCGCGCTCCCCAACACCAGCGTGCTCACGCACCTCGAGTCGCTGGAGGATCCGGCATCGTGGGACGACATCGCGCTGGACCGCGGCGGACCCACTGTGACCGCCCGCAAATGATCGGGTCCGTCGCCGTGGCGCCGAGCGGCGTGAGCGCGCGCACGCGTTCGCCACGCCTCGCCGCGGTCGCGACCGCCGTGCCCGCGCACGTCGCGGCGCAGTCGGAGGCCCGCGCGCTGGTGGCGCGCATGTTCAAGGGCAGCGAGGCGGGCAGCGAGAGGCTGCTCGCCGTGTTCGACCACTCGGGGATCGAGCGCCGTCACATCTGCATGCCGCTCGAGTGGTACACGCATGCACACTCGTTCGAGGAGCAGAACGCGCTCTACATCGAGCACGCGCTCGCGCTCGGGAAGGCCGCGGCCGAGCGCGCGCTGGCGCGCGCCGGCATCACGCCGCGCGAGCTCGACCACGTCGTGTTCGTGAGCACCACCGGGATCGCGACGCCGAGCCTCGATGCCCGGCTGTCGCTGGCGCTGGGCTGCCGGCCGGACTGCCGGCGCACGCCCATCTGGGGCCTGGGCTGTGCCGGCGGCGCCGCCGGGCTCGCGCGCGCGCGCGACCTGGCGCTCGCACGGCCGACGGCGCGCGTGCTGCTGGTCGCGGTCGAGCTCTGCAGCCTGACGTTCCGGCTCGAGGACATGGACAAGCGGAACCTGGTCGCGACGTCGCTGTTCGCAGACGGCGCGGCGGCCGCGGTGGTGGAGGGCGCCGACGTGGGGGAGACGAGCACGCCGCCGCACCGGAATGGTTCCAGCGGCGCGCTCGAGCTGATCGGTTCGCACAGCACGCTGTGGCCGGACACGATCGGCATGATGGGGTGGACCGTGAGCGGGCGCGGGCTCCACGTGGTGTTCTCGCGCGACATCCCGTCGTTCGTGCGCGAGCGCGTGCGGCCGAGCCTCGAGGGATTCCTCCGCGAGCACGGCCTGTCGCTCGCGGATCGCATCCACGTCGCGGCGCACCCGGGCGGCGCGAAAGTCCTCGAGGCGTATGCCGACGCCCTCGGCCAGCCTGCGGCCGCGTTCACGCACGCGCGCGAGGTGCTGCGCGACTACGGCAACATGTCGTCGCCGACGTGCCTGTTCGTGCTCGAGCGCCATCTCGCCTCGGGCGAGATCCGGCCCGGCGAACCCGTGCTGGTCTCGGCGCTGGGCCCGGGCTTCGCCGCCGAGTACGTGCTGGGACGCTTCGCCGGTTGATGACGGGTACGCCGATCCCGGCCGCGACGCTGGTCCCGCTCGTGGTCTACCTCGTGGTGCTCGGGCTCGAGCGCATGGGCGAGCTGTGGCTCTCGCGTCGCAACCTCGCGCGCCTCGCCGGGCGCGGCGCGGTGGAGAGCCACGCCGGCCACTTCTGGATGTTCGTCGTGCTGCACGCGGGCTACCCGGTGGCGCTCGTCGCCGAGTGGCTCGCCGGCGCGCGCGCGACGGCGGCGTGGCCGCTCTGGCTCGGCGTCTGGCTCGCGGCGCAGGCGCTGCGCATGGCCGCGGTCCGCGCGCTGGGCGATCGCTGGAACGTGCGCATCGTCGTCATCCCGGGCCAGCCGCCGGTGAGCCACGGGATCTACCGCTGGCTCGCTCACCCGAACTACGTCGCCGTGGCGCTCGAGTTCGTCTCCGCGCCGCTCATGTTCGGCGCCTGGCGCACGGCCGCGGCGTTCAGCGCGCTCAACGCGCTGGCGATGGCGGTGCGCATCCCCGCCGAGGAGCGCGCGCTGCGCGAGGCGGCGAACCCGCGTCCGTGACTCGGGGCGCGGAAACTCGCACCCGGCCCGCAAAAACAAACCCGGCGCCGAGAGGCTCGGCGCCGGGTCGGTGAAACGGTTCGCGACTAGTGGAAGCGGCTCTTCAGCTCGCCCCACGTGGTCTTGCTCGTCGGCGTCGGATTCACGGACTCGAGGAACAGCACGCAGTCGTCGAAGTCGTGGTCCGTCGCGTCGTCGAAGCACAGCCACCACGAGCCGCTGTTGATGCCCGTGCCGGCATACGTCAGCGCCTGCGCCAGCGCGCCGGGGTTGCGAGCGTCCTGCGTGTAGAACGTGAGGCCGCCGGCACCCAGAGCCTGAGTGAGGTAGAAGCCGAAGTCGTTGCGGTCCGGCGGGCCGGCGAGGTACGTCGTCGAACCCTGGAACGCGGCACTCGCGTCGAACAGGCTCACGACGACCCGCGTGGGCGCGGTGCGGAACGATGCCACGGCGAACCAGCCATTCGTGGCCGCGCCGGGGAACACCTGGTAGAGCGGCGGCACCGCGAAGCCGGCATTGTAGATGCCGACCGTGTTGCCACCAGCGTTGCCGGTCAGCTCGACCTGGATCGTGAACGTGGAGTTGTTCGACACCGTGGCCGTCCAGCGCTGGATGTCCTGCTGGTCGGTGCTGACGTTGATGGCCTCACCGACACCGTTCAGGTAGCCCTGGAGCGTGCCGCCATTCACAACAATCTGCGGCACGCGCAGCGCGGCCGATGCCGAACCCGCGAACGCCACCAATGCGATCGATCCAATGATCATCGTAGCGAGACGCTTCATGTGCACCCTCCTCAAAGATGGGCTTGCTGCGATGTTTCCCGGAACGTGGAGGTCCAAGTGCTGCGAGGCACGCGAAACGCATCTCCGGGGAGGAACGCGCGTCGCTTGAACCAAAGCACGCTAGCTGGCCGGGGGGGGGTGCGGGACGCTGGTCCCGCTGCCAGGGTCATGTGCGGTCGAACATCTGAACGATAAGGGAACCTCTTCGCAAATGGAACAGGAAAATCATCTGGGCTGGTACCCTCGTCGCGCGCTCCTCTGCGCGAATGATGGCCGCCACTTACGGGCCTCCGACAGCGGTCGCGGCACGCCGCTTCGGCGCCCGCCATCCCGCGACGCCGCCCCCATTGAAAGTATCGCCTCAGCGAACAAGGCTGGCACCCTATCAAACACGGCTGTCGCTCAGACACGGCGTTCTCCGGTGAGAGTGCCTGAGCGAAAATGACGAGCGGACCCGCTAGAGTGCCGGCCGAGCATCGAACTCCCGCGTCCGAACGTCCAGCAGCGGCCTTCGTCCCACGACCGGAGGTAGTCCATGTCGTCGGTCTCCCCACCGAGGTCCCGCGACGCATTCCCGATCCCGCTCGCCTCGATCCTCCTCGTGCTCGCGGCGCTCGTTCGCCCGGTCCCTGCGGTGGGAGCTCCCGCGCCCCCTGCCGCAGATGCGGGAGCTCCATTCACGCCCGCCCAACTCGAGGAAGCGCGGTTGCTGCGCGAGCGCTGCCTCGTCGACGACACCGGCTACGAGACGCTCCGTTCGCTCACGCGCGAGGTGGGTCCGCGCCTGGCGGGCTCGCCTGGGGACGCTCGCGCGGTGGAGTGGGCGCTCGCGAAGCTGCGCGCGCTCGGCCTCAAGAACGTTCATGCCGAACCCGTCACCGTGCCGCACTGGATCCGCGGCAGCTGCGCGGTCGAGTTGGTCTCGCCGTGGCCGCACTCGCTCGCGGCCGTGGCGCTCGGCGGCAGCGTCGCGACGCCCGCGGGTGGCCTCGAGGCCGAGGTGGTGCCGGTCACGAACATCGAGGAGCTCGCGCGCATCGACTCGACGCGCATCGCCGGGCGGATCGTCTTCTACACCGGCCGCATGCAGCGGGCCGAGGACGGCTCGGGCTACGGCCGCGCGGTGACGGTGCGCGGGCGCGGCGCCGCCGAGGCGGCGAAGCGCGGCGCCATCGGCATCGTCATCCGCTCGGTGGGCACCGACCGGAACCGGTTGCCGCACACCGGCGGAATGCGCAACGAGAAAGGCGACCGCGAGATCCCGGCACTCGCCATCTCTAACCCCGACGCCGATCTGTTGGAAGACCAGCTGGCGTCCGGGCAGGCCGTGCGGCTGAGAATGTCGAACACGTCCCAGTGGGCGGACAGCGCGCGCTCGGCGAACGTGATCGGCGAGATCCCGGGCCGCGAGCGGCCGCGCGAGGTCGTGGTGCTGGGCGCCCACCTGGACTCGTGGGACCTGGCCCAGGGCGCGCACGACGACGGCGCCGGCGTGGCGATCATGACGGCGGCGGCCAAGCTGATCGGCGAAGCGCGGATGAAACCCCGCCGTACGGTGCGCGTGGTGCTGTTCGCGAACGAGGAGTTCGGCCTCTCCGGCGCCCGCACCTACGCCCGGGACCACGCCGGGGAGGCGGCGAGCCACGTCATGGGAATGGAGTCGGACCTGGGCGCCTACGCCCCGCTCGGGCTCCACTCGCGCGTGCCGCCGGAGCGGCTGCCCGCGATCCGCGCCATGCAGTCGCTGCTCGCGCCGCTCGGCGTCCAGTACCGCGGCAACGACGCCAGCGGCGACGCCGACGTGGGCCAGCTCGCGGCCCTCGGGATCCCGGTGTGCGACCTCGACACCGATGCTTCCGAGTACTTCGACTGGCACCACACCGCGAACGACACGTTCGACAAGGTGGATCCGGCGCTGGTGCGGAAGAACGTGGCCTGCTACACCGTGCTCGCCTGGCTCGCGGCCGACTACGCCCCGGGCTTCGGCCGGGCGCCGAAGGGGCGCTGAGCGCGAAGACGCGTAGGGTGGGAGGGGTACGTAGTTCCTTGTAGACCGCTCGGCGCGCGAGCGGGCCTCCCCTCGGGGCCACTTCCGCGTTGCAAATCCTTGGAATCGGCGCCGATGCACCTGTATCATCGGGCGCGGAAGATTCGCCTTGCCCAACACCAGCACGCTGACGGAGTCCCCCGCTGGTTCCGCCCGGCCCACCCCCCTCGGGCCGCGGTAGGCGCCTGAAACCGACCTCGTGTGCCGGATCGCCGCCCCGCCCGGAACCTCTTGCCCATGCACACGAGCCCGCAGTGCTGAGCACGCATCCTCACCATCGCCCACCCGGCGTCGGGACGGCGTGCGCGCTCGCCACCGTGATGCTGCTCGCCGCCTCGCCGGCGCTGGCGCTCACGGTGAGCACGTCGTCGCTCGCGAGCGGCACGGTGGGCGTGGGCTACGCCGACACGGTCGAGGCCGCGGGCGGCACGCCGCCGATCGTGTGGTCGATCGCCGACGGCAGCCTGCCCGCGGGGCTCGCCATCGCCGGCGGCACGGGTGCCATCAGCGGCACGCCGGGGGCGCTCGGCACCAGCGCGTTCGTGGTGCTCGCCACCGATGCGCTGGGTGACACCGCGAGCCGCGCGCTCTCGATCACCATCGAGGGCGTGCCCGCGCCGGTCACCGACCTCTCCGCGACGCGCCTCGGCTCGGGCAACGACGGCGACGGCACGGCGCGCATCCATATCGCGTTCACGTCCACGACGTTCGCCGCCACGGCCGAGGTCTACCGTGCGCCGTTCGGCGGTTACCCGCGCTACGACGACGCGGGCGGCTTCATCCCGCCCACGCCCAGTTACCCGCCCGGGCCGCCCTGGGTGCTCACCGCGGTCACCGCGAGCGGACAGACCGACGAGCCCTCGAGCCGCGATGCGTGGTCGTACGTCGCGTTCCTCGAGAACGCCGCGGGCGCGGTCTCGACCGTCTCCAACAAGACCGCCCCGACCACGAACTACGCGTTGGGCGACGTCTCGAACGGCGTCACGGCCGGCGTGGGCGACAACCAGGTGGCGGACGTGGACGTGTCGCTGCTGGGCGCGTACTACGGCATCAGCGGCAGCGCCATCACCGGCGCCGGCGTGAGCTACCTGGACGTGGGCCCGACCACCGACCTGTCGTTGTCGTCGCGGCCGTTCACCGACAACCGCATCGACTTCGAGGACCTGATCGTGTTCGCGTCCAACTACGGCCAGGTCTCGAGCCCGGCCGGGATCGTCGCGGACGCCGGCGGCGCGGGCGCCACCCGTCCGGGGCGTGCAACCGGACCCGAGTGGCTCGCGCTCGACGCGCCCACGGTGGTCGAGGCCGGCGCCACGTTCACGGCCACCGTGCGCATGCATGGGGAAGGCCGCGCGCAGGGGATCTCGGCCGCGCTCGCCTGGGACGCCACGGTGGCCGAGGCCGTCTCCGTCGCGAGCGGCGGCTGGCTCGAAGGGCAGAAGGGCGTCGTGCTCTCGCCCGGACCGGGCGCCGTGGACGCCGCGCTGCTGGGCGTCCGCCCGAGCGGCATCACTGGCAACGGAACGCTCGCCACGGTCACGTTCCGCGCCCGGCGCGCGGGCGACCCCGCGCTCCGCTTCGGCTGCGTGCTCGCGCGCGATGGTGCCAACCGGCCGCTGCCACCGGGCACGCTGCTCACGTCCGGCCCCGGTGCGCCCCGCATCGGCACGGCGCTGCTCGCGCCGTCGCCGAACCCGACGACACGTTCCACGTCGCTGACGTTCACGCTGGCGAGATCCGGCGAGATCGAGCTGGCGATCTATTCTGTGACCGGCCGTCGCGTGCGCACGCTGGCGCGAGGCGAGCGCGCGGCCGGCGAGTTCTCGCTCACCTGGGATGGGGACGACGACGCGCGACGTCCCGTGGCCCCGGGCGTCTATTACGCGCGACTCACCGTGCGCGGCGGGCCGCAACTCAGCCGCGCACTGATCCGTCTCTAGGAGTCCGGAGGGAAGATGCTGGATATCGTCACCATCGGGCGGCGCAGGCTCGCACGCCGCATGGTCGCGCTGGCGCTCACGCTGTTCGTGACGGTCACGACGCCCGCGCTCGCCGCGATCAACGTCGGGATCACGCCGGCCTCGCAGACGGTGACCCCCGGCACCGACTTCGACCTGTTCGTCGACATCACGTCCGCCGGCTCGCAGTTCAACGGTTTCGACGCCGTGGTCACGTTCGACCCGGCCGCGCTCACGTTCGTGCCGCTGGCGCCCACGTCACTCCAGCAGGGCTGCCTCATGACCGGCGGCTGCAGCGCGGCGTGCGGGAGCACGTTCCACCTGTTCAGCGCCGCCGGCGACAGCCTGTCGGTGAGCGACGTGCTGCTCTGCAACCAGGTCTTCCTCACCGGGCCCGGCCATCTCTACAAGCTCCGCTTCCACGCCTCGAACACCGTGCAGATCACGCACGTCAACTTCCGCAGCACGAGCTTCTACAACGCCGGGCTGTTCGTGACGCCGGTCAGCTCGAACAACGCCACGATCGGCATCGGCGTCAACGTGGGCGTGGGGCCCGCGGGGCAGGGCTCGCTCGCGCGGGTGCGCGTGGAGCCGAACCCGAGCTTCGGCCGCGTGCAGTTCGTGAGCGAAGGGGCCGCCGGTCGGCTCGAGGCGGTGGAGATCCTCGACCTGCAGGGGCGCGTGGTGCGCTCGCTCACAGCGGCCGGCGCGGATGGCGGCGGCCGCATGACGTGGGACGGCTGTGATGCGCGCGGTGTGCGCGTGCCGGCCGGCGTGTACCAGGCGCGCATCCATCGCGACGGACGGACGGAGCTGACGCGGGTGGTGCTGCTTCCGTGATGCACGCCCCGGGCTGCGGCCGCGCGGCGCGCGTGGCGTCGCTGGCGCTCGTCTGCGCCGTGCTCGCCACGGCACCGGTCGCGCGCGCGCAGACCGTGTCGCCCGACTTCTTCATCACCAACGGGCAGGTGCTGGCGCAGGTGCTGCGCGGCAACACGCTCTACGTGGGCGGCATGTTCAGCTTCGTGGGCCCGGTGACCGGGGCCGGCGTGCCGGTGGACGTGACCACCGGCGCGCCCGCGCCGGATTTCCCGCGCGTCAACGGCACGGTGATGGCGGCGATCCCCGACGGCGCCGGCGGCTGGTTCATCGGCGGGCAGTTCACGGCGGTCGGCGCGAGCACGCGCAGCAACATCGCCCACGTGCTCGCGGACCAGTCCGTGGCGGCGTGGGATCCGGGCACGAACGGCATCGTGCGCGCGCTGCTGCTGCGCAGCGGTGTGCTCTACGTCGGCGGCGACTTCACCTCGCTCGGCGGCATCGTGCGCAACCGCGTCGGCGCGGTCGACGCCTCGACCGGCGTGACGTCGTCCTGGAACCCGAACGCCAACAGCTCGGTGCGCACGTTCGCCACCAATGGCAGCGTGCTGTGGGCGGGAGGGCAGTTCACCGCGATCGGCGCCCAGACCCGCAACCGCATCGCCCAGCTCGACTTCACGACCGGCGCCGCGAACGCCACCTGGAACCCGAACTCGAACAGCGTGGTGAACGCGCTCGCCTACGACGCCCCCAACACGCTCCTCTACGTGGCGGGGCAGTTCACCGCGATCGACGGCGTCACCCGCAACCGCCTCGCGGTGCTCGACCCCGGCACCGGGCACGCGCAGTCGTGGAACCCGAACGCGAACAACCAGGTGAACGCGATCGTCGTCGGCGGCACCGAGGTGTACGCGGGCGGGCTGTTCACGACCGTGGGCGGCCAGGCGCGCAACCGCATCGCCGCGCTCTCCGCCGCGACCGGCCTTGCCACGTCGTGGAACGCGAACGCCTCCGCCACCGTCCAGGCGCTGGCACTCAGCGGCAGCGCCCTCTATGCGGGCGGCGATTTCCTCGCGATCGGCGGCCAGAGCCGCAGCCGCATCGCCGCGCTCGATCTCACCAGCGGGGCGGCGACGAGCTGGAACCCGAGCGCGTTCAGCACCGTGTCCACGCTCGCGCTCGACGGCGGCCAGGTGTTCGTGGGCGGCTCGTTCAACGGCATCGGTGGCATCGCGCGCAACAACCTGGCCGCCATCGACGTCACCACCGGAACGGTCACGGCTTGGAACCCGAACGCGAACGGCATGGTGCAGGCGCTGTTCGCGACCCAGGACCTGATCTACGCCGGCGGCAACTTCACCCAGGCCGGCGGGCAGATCCGCAACGGCGTTGCGGCGCTCGACCTCACGAACGGCATCGCCACCGCGTGGGATCCCAACTGCGATGGCCAGGTCTCCGCACTCGGTGTCGCCGGGAACCGCGTCTACGTCGGCGGATTGTTCGGCACCATCGGCGGCCAGCCGCGGCAGAACCTGGCCGCGATCGACGCCACGACCGGGCTCGCGCAGGCATGGACGGTCGATGCCGACGACCAGGTGTTCGCGATCGACGCCAGTACGCCGGTGATCTACGTCGGCGGCAACTTCCTCACGCTGGGCGGCGTGACGCGCGACTTCGTGGGCGCGGTGAGCGCCGCGACCGGCACGGTCACGTCGTGGAATCCCGACGCCACCGGTACCGTGCGCGCGCTGGCCGTGACCTGTGATCGTGTCTACGTCGGCGGCTTCTTCACCACGATCGGCGGCCAGAACCGGAATCGCCTGGCGTCGGTGAACCTCGCCACGGGCCAGGCGCTCGCGTTCGACCCCAACGCGAACGGCCCGGTGTTCACGCTGCTGCCGCAGCCCGGCATCATGTACGTGGGCGGTGTGTTCAGCACCATGGGCGTCGGCCTGCGCAATCGCGTCGCGGCGGTGGATCCGCAGACCGGTGCACTGCGGCCCTGGAATCCCAACTCGAACGGCACCGTGCGGACGATCGTTGCCGACGCAAGCGCCGCCTACGTCGGGGGCCTGTGGTCCTCGATGGGCGGCCTGCCCTCGGGGAACCTCGCCGCGCTGACGCTCGAGGCCAGCGTGCCGTGCCCGCCGATCTCGCTCACCGCGCCGCCGCTGCCGCAGGGCGTGACCGGCACGCCGTACACGACCACGATCGTGGCCACCGGCGGCACCTCGTCCTACTGCTTCTCGGTGAGTGCGGGCTCGCTGCCCGCAGGGCTCACGTTGAATGGGGCGCAGATCACCGGCACGCCCACCGGCTCGGGCGTCTCGGTGTTCTCGGTGACCGCCACCGACGTGCTCGGCTGCGCCGGCACCGCCAGCTACGCGCTCACGATCGCGCCGGCGCCGGCGGTGAACAGCGTCGCCGCGAACGGGGCGGGGCTGTGCCTGAACCCGTCCGTGGCGACGGTCGCGGTGCCGTTCGTCCTGACGCGCGGCGACGCCACCGGCCTGCGCGGTGTCTCGACCACGTTCCAGCTCGAAGCCGCGAAGCTGCGGCTGGCGTCCCCCGGAACGCCGGCCGCGAACGTGCACCTCGGGAGCTGGGCGAACACGTTCCCCAACCGCTCGGTCCAGATCGCCGACCTGGGCGGCGGCCGCTACACGGTCGACGTGGTGCTGCTCGGCGCGCCCTGCGGCGCGACCGCCGGCGGCTCGCTGTTCACGCTCGACGTGGCGGCGGTGGGCCCGACCGGCACCGGCTCGATCACCGTCCAGTCGGTGACCGCGCGCGATTGCAGCAACGCCGCGGTCGCGGTGAACCCCGGCGCGGTGGGCTCGGTCAACATCTCGGGCTCGACGATCGTGCTCGCGCCCACGACGCTTCCGGGCGGGAGCACCGGTGACGCCTACAGCCAGAACATCACCGCCTCGGGAAGCCCGGGGCCGTTCACGTTCACCATCGCCTCGGGCGCGCTGCCCAACGGCCTCACGCTCTCGAGCGCGGGGCTGCTCTCCGGCACCGTGCTCCAGGCAGGCACGTTCAACTTCACCGTGGCCGCGACCGAGGCCGGCGGCTGCGCCGGCTTCCGCGCCTACTCGATCACGTTCACCTGCCCGGTGATCGCGGTCACGCCGGTGTTCCTGCCCGATGGCTCCGTGAGCTCGCCGTACTCGGCGGCGCTCGCCGCACCGGCCGGAGTCGCCCCGCGCGTGTTCGTGGTCACCGCCGGTACGCTCCCGAACGGCGTCACGCTCGCGCCCTCGGGCGCCCTCTCGGGCAGCCCGACGCAGGCGGGCACGTTCAACTTCACGATCCAGGTCACCGATGCCGCCGGCTGCACGGGCTCGCGCGCCTACGCGGTCGACATCTTCAGCACGGCGCCGGTCTCGACCGTGGCGGCCAACACCACCGGGCTCGCGATCTCGACCGCGCACCCGTGCGTGAGCGTGCCGTTCGTCTATACCCGCGGCGAGTCCGCGCCGGCGCGCGCGCTGTCGGTGTCGTTCCAGCTCGACGGCACGAAGTTGGCGCTGTGCGGGACGCCGCTCGCCAGCGCGCACCTGGGCTCGTGGTTCACGGGGTTCGCGAACACGCAGCTGCTGATCACGGACGACGGCGACGGCGCCTACACCGTGGAGGTGACGCTGCTCGGGCTGCCCTGCGGCATCACCACCGGCGGCACGCTGTTCACGCTCGACCTCAAGTCGGTGGGCGCGGACGGCTCGGGCGCGATCACCGTGACGCGCGTCAAGTCGCGCGACTGCGACAACAACCCGATCGCGGTCGCGGCCGGCGCCCCGACGGCGCTGCGCATCCAGAACACGCCGATCACGCTCGCGCCGCCGACGCTGCCGAACGCGTCGGTGGGGCAGGCCTACTCGCAGGCGATCACGGCCGAGTCCGGCCTGGCGCCGTTCACGTTCTCGATCAGCGCCGGCGCGCTGCCGCCGGGGCTCTCGCTGGCCACGGGCGGCGTGCTCTCGGGCACGCCCAGCGCGACCGGGAGCTTCTCGTTCACCGTGTCGGTGGCGGACGCGGGCGATGTCCCCGGGAGCCGCGCCTACTCGATGAGCGTCTCCTGCCCGGTGATCTCGATCACGCCCGGCTCGCTGCCCGATGCGCAGCTCGGCGTGCCGTACGCCGCGAGCCTCGCCGCCGCGGGCGGCACGGCGCCGTACACGTTCACGATCCAGTCGGGCAGCCTGCCGGACGGTCTCTCGCTCTCGGGCGACGGCCAGATCACCGGCACGCCGACGACGACCGGCGCGAGCGTGTTCACGATCGCGGCCGTGGACGACTTCGACTGCGTCGGCACCGAGGTCTACACGCTGCCGGTGTTCGCCGACCCCGCGATCTCGCGCGTGACGCCGGTGACGGCCGGGCTCTGCCTGTCCGCGGCGCACACCTGCGTGAGCGTGCCGTTCGTCTACACGCGCGGCGACACGACGCCGGCGGCGGCCGCACACGTGAAGTTCCAGCTCGATCCGCGCTTCGCGCTGTGCACGCCCGGCAATCCCAGCGCCAGCATCCACATCGGCGGCTGGCTCGCGAGCTTCTCGAACAAGACGTTCCAGGTGGTCGACCACGGTGGCGGCGCGTACACGGTGGACCAGGCGCTGCTCGGCCTGCCCTGCGGCCCGGCGACCGGCGGCGTGCTGTTCACGGTCGACGTGGCCGCGGTCGGTGGGGACGGCGTCGGCGACGTGACCGTGACCGAGGTGCGCATCCGCGACTGCGCGAACCAGCCGCTGCCGGGCCAGCCCGGTTCGGCGCAGCTCGTGGTGAGCCATGCCGCGCCGCCGCACATCGAGAACCTCGCCACGAGCCAGGTGCTCACCGGCAACCCGCCGGGCGAACGCACCGGCATCACGGTGACGTTCAGCGTGCCGGCGCCCGGCACGGTGGCGCTCTACCGCGCGCCGTTCGGGAGCTATCCCGAGTACGACGACGGCGGTGGCACCGCGCCCGATTCGGCGGCGGCACCCGGTGCGCCGTGGACGCTCGTCAACAGCAACGCGGTCTCGGGCCTGGTGGACACGCCGCCCGTGCGCGGGTTCTTCCACTACGTGGCGTTCCTCACCGATTCCTGCGGCAACGTGTCGCTGGTCTCCAACCGCTCGCAGGGTTCGCTCGACTACCACCTCGGCGACGTCTCGAACGGCGTCGCGATCGGCACCGGCGACAACCGCGTGACGCTGCTGGACGTGACGCTGCTCGGCGCCCACTACGGAAAGACCGGCAGCGCGATCACCAGCGCGAACGTCGCCTACCTGGACGTCGGCCCCACGGTCAACGGCCTCAACACTGGCCGGCCCGCGACCGACGACGTGCTCGGCTTCGACGACCTGATGGTGCTCTCGACCAACTATCATGTGGTCTCCTCGCCGCAATCGAGCGAGAGCCCGGGCGGCAAGGGCGCCGTGGCGACCGGCGAGTCGTTCGAGCTGGAAGCGCCGGCGATCGTGGCGGCCGGCGACGAGTTCGACGCAGTGCTCCACCTCTCGGCCGCGGGCACGATGCAGGGCTTCTCGGCGCAGCTCGGCTGGGACGCGGGCGCGATCCAGCCGCGCGGCGTGACGAGCGCGGGTATGCTCGAAGCCCAGGAGGGCGTGGCGCTCTCGCCCGGCCCGGCGACCGTGGACGCCGCGCTGCTCGGCGTGCGCGGCAGCGGCATCCGGGGCCTGGGCGACGTGGCGCGCTTCCGTTTCCGCGCGCTCCGGGACGGCATGACCGGACTCAAGATCGCGAGCGTGAATGCCCGCGACGCCGCGAACCGACCGCTCCAGTCGGGCGCGCTCGCGAGCACCGTCGTCGCATCGCTGCCGGCCCACACGATGATGCTGTCGCCGTCGCCGAACCCTGCGCGCGGGGCATCGACGCTGGAGTTCGCGCTCTCCGAGCGCGGCGACGCGGAGCTGTCGATCTTCTCGGTCGATGGCGGCCGCGTGCGCACGCTGGCCCGCGGCCCTCGCGAGCCGGGTGCCTACCGCATGGTCTGGCGCGGCGAGGACGACGCCGGCAAGACACTGGCGCCAGGCGTCTACTGGGCCCGCCTGACCACGCACGGGTTGACGTTCACGAGACGGATCGTGTTCCTGCGGTAGTTGCTCGCGGGCTTTCGCAGCACGCATGCTCGGGTCAGCCGGCCGGGTACCGGTGGGGCCCAGTCGAGGGCATCGCTCGGTTCGGCCAGTCCCTGGCCTCACCTCCCTGTCGCTCACGGGCGGCCTCCGGCCATCCCTGGCCTACGGCCTGTTCGCGACTGCCCTCGACTGGACCCCATCCGGTACCCGGCCTGCGCCTAAGGGCAGGCGGCGTGCGCCACGGGCCTCACCGTCCGAGAGAGGCGCGCGCCGAACCACCTGAGTGACTGCTTCACGCGGTCTTCGAGCGGCGCGTCGGCCATGTCGCGGCAGCGCTCCACGGCGATGCGGGAATGTGCCTCGCTGCAGCCGAGCTCCCGCAGCCAGGGGATGACCTCGAGTTGGTGCGGCTGCAAGCGTGATGCTTCCCGCGCCGCGGCTTTCTCAGCTTTCACCCGCTCCCTGGCCGCCTTCGCAGCGGCCCTCGCGGTGGCCGCTTCTTCGCGCTTCCTCTTCATGAAGCCGGCACCGTAGCTCTGCTCGGCGGTGTGCTGGTTGTGGCCCCGGCAGCGGAGCTGCAGGTTGTCGACCGTCGCCTCCCCGCCGCGGGCGACTTCGGTCTTGTGGTCGAACTCGACGTCGCCCCGCACCTCGCAGCGGCGGCCAGACCCGCTCATGTACGCACACTGGCCGCCGTCGCGCTTCCACACCGCGCGCTTCACGTGAGCCGAGACATGGCGGGGGTCGTTGCTCGAGCTGGCGCCGGTCGCCCGCGGCCGCTCGCAAGCCCCGAACCGAACGCGCTCCATCTTCTTGATCAGCTCCCTGACCGCCCGGTCGTAGACCTCGGCGATGTCGGCGCGCGACACCTGGTGGCCGAGCAAGTCTTGGAGATAGCGGAAGCGCTCGTCGGCGTCGTGGCTGCGCGTGAACTGGACGGCGTAGGCCTCGGCGGAAAGCGGGGCGACGCGGGCGCGAGGGTGCCGCGCGGCACCTTCGCACTCTGGATTCGCAACGACTTCCGGCGCCCCAACGGTCCCCGGGGACCGTTCGGCCACCGCAAGCGTCGGCGGTGTCGACGCGGTTGGCACGACCGACGCCGTCACTTCGGACTTGGGGAAGCGCGCGGCGAGGAGTCGCTCGATCTCGTCGCGGGACTTGTGCTCGGATGCAGAGAGCAGTTCCCCGGCTGTTTCGGGCGTCAGGTGTGCCGCCAGCAGCACAAGTCCACTCAGGTGCACCCGGCCGCCGGCCAGTGCTTCAAGGATCGCCGGGTAGCACCGAGCCGCCCGGGCGACCCGGATCCGCTTCTTGGCCGCCTCCTCGGAGAGCCCCAGCTCCCCCATGCAGTACGTGAGCATGGAGCCGTAAGCGGCGGGCAGGAACTGCTTCCTGGCGTCGAACTCGGCGATGTGGGCGATCAGCTCGGCGGTGGCGCCGTGCTCGTTGGCGGCGGCGGTGGAGAGTTCGCGGCGAAGGACCTCATTGCTCAGGTGCGTCAGCGAGAAGCGGTTCACGCGGTCACCTTCGACGGGGGCGAGTTGGTCGAGGGCCGACGCGTGAATTCTACAAGGCGACAATTCGGCGCTCATGGCTGCCCGCACGCCGCGCGAATGCGATGACGACAGCAATTCGAATGGACCGCACGCTTTCGTGCAGCGCACGCGCCGCAATGGAATTCTCCAGCCGTGCCGCACAAGCAGTCTCGAGTTGGCACAACTCGCATTCGAATCGCGTCAATACAAGTCGTCGTCAAGCCTGCACGTCGCGCGCGACGCGAGAGCGATGGAGCGCAGACCCCTTACGCGCGCCGCGATGAACGGCGCGCGCCTACTTCAGCCGACTCCGCAGGAACGCGATCGTCTTCGGCCAGGACTGCTCAGAGGCTTTCAGGTTCGCGCCATCGCGCCCCGACTGTTGACGGAGGAAGCCGTGGCCGGCGCCGTCGTAGATGTTCGGCTCGTACGACACCTTCTGCTTCTTGAGCGCCACCTTCGCCGCGTCGATCGTGGCGTTGACGCGCGCGTCGTCGCCACCGTAGTGGCCCAGCACCGGAGCTTTCACGCTCAGGATCTGCGCGCTGTCCGGTGACGTTCCGTAGTAGACCACGCACCCCTGCGGCGGTGGGTTCGTCGCCGCGGCGGCGAAGCTCCGGCCGCCGCCCCAGCAGAAACCGATCGTCCCGAGCTTGCCGTTCGCGGCCGGCAGCTTCACGGCCCAGGCGCGGACGGCGCCGATCCGCGCCGCCGACTCATCCGGCGTGAGCAGGCGGACCAGCTTCACCGCGTCGTCGCGCGAGTGGGTCGAGTCCGTGCCGCCGCCGCCCGGTCCCAGGCCCGAGATCAGGTCCGGCGCCACCGCGATGAAACCCTCGGCCGCGAGCCGGTCGGCCACCGAGCGGATCCAGTCGGTGAGGCCGAACACCTCGTGGATCACCAGCACCACGCCCGCCTTGTCCTTCCGCTCGGGGTACACGATCCAGGTCCGGATCGGTGCGTGCCCGGCGTACTCGACGTCCACAAACTCGCCGTGGCGCGGTGAGCGATCGAGCGCCGCGAGCGCCGAGTCCTCCGCCGGCGGCAGCGGCGTCGGCGCCGCGGAAACGGGCGTGGCCGAGAGCGTGAACGAGGCGGCGAACAGCAGCGGCAGCACGGCGGGGGGCAGGCGCATGCGATTCTCCTCGGTGAGGGCCGCGGGGAATCTATCGTGCGGGGTGCCCGGCGGGCCAACGGCGCAGGCGCCGCGCACGTTCTTGACCGACCGCGGGCCTGATGCCAGCTTCGGCCGCAGCATGTCGACCCCGCCCACGATCCCACTCGAAGCCATCCGCGCCGCGGCCCGCCGGCTCGAGCCGCACCTTCACCGCACGCCCGTCCTGAGCGCGCGCACGCTCGGCGAGCGCGCGGGCGTCTCGCTCGTCCTCAAGGTCGAGAGCCTGCAGAAGACCGGATCGTTCAAGCCCCGTGGCGCGCTCAACCTGGTGCTCACGCTGCCGGAGGCGAAACGCGCTCGCGGGCTCGTCACCGTGTCCGCGGGCAACCACGCCCAGGCCGTGGCGTGGGCGGCGCGCGTCGTCGGCGTGCCGTGCACGGTGGTGATGCCGGCCGATGCGCCACGCTCCAAGCTGGACGCCGTGCGCGGCTACGGCGCCACGGTCATCGAGCATGCCGACCGCGCGACGCTGTTCGACCGGCTGCGCGAAGAAGAGGCGCGCACCGGCGCCGCGTTCGTCCACCCGTTCGACGATCCCGCCGGGCTCGCCGGCGCCGGCACCGTGGGGCTCGAGCTGATGGAACAGGCCCCGGGCCTCGACGCGGTCGTGGTGCCGATCGGCGGCGGCGGGCTCATGGCGGGCGTGGCGTGCGCGGTGAAAGCCCTCGCGCCGGGCTGCCGCGTGATCGGCGTCGAACTGGCCGAGGGCCCCGGCATGACGCCCGCGCTCGCCGCCGGCAAGCCCGTGCCGGTGACGCGGCCGAAGACGCTCGCCGACGGCCTCACGCCGCCGTTCGTGGGCGCGATCCCGCTCGAGGTCGCGCGCCGGCACGTGGACGAGATCGTGCTCGTCACCGAGGCGGACATCGCCGAGGCCATGTGCGCGCTGTTCGAGCGCGCGCGACTCGTCGCCGAGGGCTCGGGTGCCGCGGCCACCGCCGCACTGCTCGCCGGCCGCGTGCGCCTGCCGCGCGGCGCGAGCGTCGCCGCGATCCTCTCCGGCGGCAACGTGGATCCCGAGCGTTTCGTGACGCTCTACGCGGGGCAGGGGGTGGCCGGGTGAAGGTGTTGTTCCTGAACGAACATGATGTGCACGAGCAGTTCAAGATGCCCGCGGCCGTGCCGCTCATGCGCGAGGCCCTCTCGACGCTCGCGCGCGGCGACGCCGTGCTGCCGCTGCGCTCGATGGTCAAGCTGCCGGACGGGCACGGCATCCTCGGGCTCATGCCCGGCTACCTGGGCGCACCGCAGTCGTTCGGGTTGAAGGTGGTGACCGTGATGCCCGGCAACCACGGCACGGGCTACGAATCGCACCAGGGCGTCGTGATGCTGTTCGGCGTCCAGCACGGCGAGCCGCTCGCGGTGATCGACGCCGCGGCGATCACCGAGATCCGCACCGCGGCGGTCTCGGGCGCGGTCACCGACGCGCTCGCCCGCGTCGACGCCGGCGACCTGGCGATCCTCGGTTCGGGCGCGCAGGCGCGGAGCCACCTCGCGGCGATGGCCGCCGTGCGCAAGCTCCGCCGCGTGCGCGTGTGGAGCCGCACGAGCGCGAACGCCGGGCGCTTCGCGCGCGAGCAGGGCGCGCGGCTCGGCGTCACGATCGAGGTGTGCGCCGACGCCGCCGCCGCCGTGCGCGGCGCCGACATCGTTTGCACGACGACCGCAGCCAGCACGCCGGTGCTCTGCGGGGAATGGATATCGCCCGGTGCGCACGTCAACGCCGTCGGCGCCTGCTTCGCGGCGAGCCGCGAGCTGGACGGCGCGGCCGTCGCGCGCTCGCGGTTCTTCACCGACCGGCGCGAGTCGTGCCTCGCCGAGGCCGGCGACTTCCGGATCGCGCGCGACGAGGGGCTGATCACCGACGCGCACCTCCTGGGCGAGGTCGGGGACGTGTTCCTCGGCAAGCTCCCCGGGCGCCTACGACCCGACGACGTCACCGTGTTCGAGTCGCTCGGGATCGCCGTCGAGGACCTGGCGTCCGCGCATCACCTGCTCCAGCGCGCGCGCGAGACCGGCGCCGGCCAATGGCTCGAGTGGGGCGGCCCGGTGAGCCCGTCATGAACCGCATGCAGGCCATCCGCGTCGTGCTCATGCTCGTGGTGGTGGCGCTCCTCGTCTGGCGGGTCATCTCGACCGGGCGGCCGACGGCGCCGCAGGGCGTGGAACGCGGCAGCGCCGGGATCGCCTCGGCGACCGGGATCGAGGAGCGCGCGGCGGGCCAGGGTGCGGAGCCGGGCGAGGGCCGGCTCACCGAGATCGCGGGCACGTTCACCGACCAGGACGGCCGCGCGCGGCGGCTCGCCGGTTTCCGCGGCGTGCCGTTCGTGGCGAGCGCGATCTACACCCGCTGTCCGAGCGTCTGCCCGCGCACGGTCGCGGCGCTCCAGCGGCTCGAGCGTTCGCTGGCCGTGGGCGATGTGCCGCGCTTCGTGCTGTTCTCGCTCGATCCCGCCCACGACACGCCGCGCGAGTTGCGCGCGTTCGCCGCCGCGCACGCGCTCGGCATCCCGCGCTGGACTCTGCTCCGCCCCGATAGCGCGTCGCTCCCGGCGGTGGCGCGGGCGCTGGGCCTCGCGTTCGCCGGCACGCCGGACGGCGGCATCGCCCACTCGGCGGTGTTCGCCGTCGTCGACTCGAGCGGCCGTGTGCGCGAACGCTGGCTCGGGCTCGAGGGCGACCCGGCGAAGCTGCTCGCCGCTTGGCGGAGCATCGGGATGACGGAGCGCATGCCGACGGACTAGACTCGTCCGCAACGCAACCCGCATCGCAACCGTGCCTGCACCGGTTCGGCCGCTCCCGTGGTCCCACGATCACGAGCAGGAGGTGCTCATGGTTCCCGTGATGTCGCTGCTGGCCCCGATCGTGCTTTCCGGCGTCATCGTGTTCATCGCCAGCTCCCTGATCCACATGGTGCTCGGCTACCACAAGGCCGATTTCCGGACATTGCCAGCCGAGGACGAGGTGATGGGGGCGCTGCAGAAGTTCAAGCTGCCGCCGGGCGACTACATGGTCCCGCGGCCGTCGAGCATGGAGGCGATGAAGAGCCCCGAGTTCAAGGCGAAGCGAGAGAAGGGGCCGGTGATGATCACCACCGTGCTCAAGGGCGGCGCGTTCAGCATGGGCGCGCCGCTCCTCAAGTGGTTCATCTTCTGCTGCGTGGTGAGCGCGTTCACCGCGTTCGTGACCGGCGTCACGCACGCGCCGGGCACGGCCTACAAGGTCATCTTCCAGACCGCGGGGACGGTGGCGTTCATGGGCTACGCGCTCGCGCACTGGCCGGACCACATCTGGTACCAGCGCTCGATGGGCACGACGCTGCGCAACACGTTCGACGGGCTGATCTACGGCCTGCTGACCGCCGGCGTGTTCGGCTGGCTGTGGCCGCACTAGGGCCCGCGCGCTGAAGACGCGACGGCCCGGGAGGCAGGAACCTCCCGGGCCGTCGCGGTCTCAGGCGAGCGTCACTGTTTCGGCTTCGCCGAGTCCGCCACGAGCTTCGCGATCTGCGCGCGCAGGTCGGCCAGCTCCTTCTTGAGCGTCGCCACCTCGCCCTTCAGCTCGTTGATCACCTGCTCCTGGTCGGCCGGGACCGCCGCCGCCGCCGGCGCGATCTCGTTGGCGGGCGCCGGGTGGCCTTCGAGCGGCGCCAGCACCATCTGCTGGTCGCCACGACGCAGCATGCTGATCGCTGCGGGGTTCGTGGCCACGGCCACGGCCTCGTCGAGCGATTCGAGGTCCTTCACCGGCTGCTCGCCGACCTTGAAGATGATGTCCCCCGCGCGCAGGCCAGCGTGATCCGCGGGACTTTCCTTGCCGACTTCGAGCACGAGCACGCCCTCGACGCCTTCCGAGCCGAGCGCCGTTGCCAGGTCCGGTGTGAGCGCCTGCGCACGCACGCCCAGCTCCTCGGAGCCCGACTTGTCGCTCGCGGGCTTGTCCGTCGGCGGAGCCGCCGTGTCCCCGCGCGCGATGATCAGTGCGGGCGCGGGCTCGACGGAGTTCGTCGCGGCTCCCTCGGGCGTGGCACCGGTCGCGGTCGCGAGTGGCGCCGTGTCGACGACCAGGCTCGAGCCCGTGGGCTCGGGGGTGGCCGGCGTATCCGCGGCCGTGGTGCTCGCGGCTTCAGGGGCCGCCGCGGTCGCGGAGAGCGAAGCACCGGGCCCCGCATCGGTGAGCGGCGCGATGTCGAACATCCTGATCGAGTGGCCACCATCGCGCGCCAGCACGACCGCGACGGGCTTATCCGATTCCAGCTTGCGCTCGGCGTAGCCCAGATCGCTCGGCTCGCGCAGCGTGCGTCCGTCGACGCTCACCAGCACGTCACCGGCGGCGATCCCACTCCTGGCGGCGCGGCCCGCCGGGTCGACGCCCACCACCAGCACGCCGGAGGCGCGGTACGCGTTCTTCTCGCGCCAAGTATCGGTGATGCGCGACGTCGCGAGCCCCAGGCTCGCGGCCTTCTTGGGCGGCGCATCGTCGTCGGCGCGCGCCGCGGAACACAGCGTCGCCAGCGCGATCGCGGCGAGCGCGACGGCCAGTCTGGAGCGCCTTCCGAGCATGTCCATGGATGACAACCCTTCCGTTTCGCCATCCATGGCATATACCCCGGTCACGACTCGTGCCGGCCGGTCGGGAGCACTGCGGCCATACAGTGTTTAACACCGGAAGGGTACCCGGTTGCTCCGACGTTGTGAATCGCTGAGTCAGCGAACGCGTGACTTTTTTTGCCGGGAGCGCACGGGTTCCGTGCCGACGCTGGTGGAGGAGAGGGGGCGGGCCCCCGCGACGAAGTGTTCCGCGGAGCCGGCGGGACCCCTGCCACGCAGCGGCGGATCGCCGTGTCCGCTCGCCGCCACCCCGGTCGTCGCACCGGGCCCCTCTGTGTGCGGTCAACTACGGAGGCCCCGGGCAGACGTCGCCCGTCCAAAGGCTTCCGCAGGGACCCAGGCCGCGCCCCCTGCGGCCGCGCCCACGGCGGCCGCCCGGCCCGGCCGGCACCCGCTGGGGCCGGCCGCATCGCGTCGCGGGCCGGGACCGGCGGGCGGGGTCCCGAGCTGGGCGCCGGTGCCGCCCCTCCCTGGCGCGTGGGCTCGCCCCACGCCGGGTCCGATCGACGAAGAGTTTGGTCCCGCACGACGGAGCGAGGTCGAACCAAACGACCACCGCACGTTGAGCGCTCTTCCAGCTCGCGCCGTTTGGCGAGCCCGCGCGGGTGGTCCTCTTTATGATGCTATACCCACACCCGCATGCGTATTCTTATATCTGGAATCATATTCTCATGGGGAGTGGGCATGCGCAGCGGGCCGTCCAGTCGGTGGCAGGCATTGTCGATCACCGTGTCGTTGTTCGCCGGCTGGGGCGTCGCAGGGAACGGCCGCGCGGCCGTGGTGCGCGTCCCGGAGGCGGTCGCGGGGATCCAGGCGGCCATCAACGTCGCCCAGAGTGGCGACACCGTGATGATCTCGCCGGGCACTTATAACGGCCGCCTGGTGATCTCGGGCAAGAGCGTCACGCTGGCCTCACGCTATATCGAGACCGGCGACACCAACGACATCGCGCTCACCACGATCACCGCGAGCGGCACGATCCTCGCGATCCAGCCGACCGTCGGGGCGGGGACGACGGTTCAAGGGCTGACGTTCCTCAACGGAGATCACCAGGTCCAGATCTTCACGCGGCCGGTGAGCGTTCTCGACTGCCACTTCATCGGCGGCAGCGACCAGGTGAGCTTCGAGGGCGGCGGCGGGCTGGTCCGCGGCTGTCGGTTCTTCCATTCGAGTGACGACGGGATCGACATCGACAATGCCAGCGATCCCACGGTCGAGAACAACACCATACTGCAGTCCGGCAACGACGGGATCGAGATGCGCCTGCACAGCTACACCGGCCCCACGCTGCAGATCGTCTTCCGCGGGAACGTCATCTCCGAGTGCGTTGAAGACGGCATCCAGCTCATCGACTATCCCGGACTCTCGAGCCGGGACATCCTGATCGAGGGCAACGTTCTGGAAGACAACCTGATGGTGGGGCTCGGCTGCATGGCGGACGGGAACACCGACGAGGATTTCGCGGGCGCCCCCCTGGTCGAGTCGGTGCGGGTGATCGGCAACACGATCTGCGGCAACCCCATCGGGGTCACGGGTGGCGACAACATGCTGCTCATGAACAACGTCATCGCCGGGAACACGCAGATCGGGGTGAAACGCGTCTCCGCGTCCTCGCTCGTGTCGCACAACCTGTTCTGGGGCAACGCCACGCACTACACCGGATCGATCGTCGAGTCGACGACGACGCTGATCCAGGATCCGTACCTGGACACGGACTACCACCCCGAGCCCGGAAGCCCCTGCATCGACGCGGGCGCGATCTCCATCCTGTGGAACGGGAAGAAGGTCGGCGCGGGGCCGTACCTCGGGGTGGCCCCGGACCTGGGCGCGCACGAGGGGCCCGCGGGCACGACGCTGTCCGCGCCGGGCCCGTCACATCCTTCCGGGTTGTCGCTCACCCAGGTGCGTCCGAACCCCTCCACGAAGAGCGTCGCGATCTCGTTCACGCTGGTCGGCCCTTCCGCGGCCCGGATCGAGCTCGTGGACCTGGCGGGGCGGAAGGTCCTGGTGCGGGAACTGGGCGCGCTGGGCCCGGGCAGTCATGTCGTGAAGCTCAACGAGCCTCGGTTGCTTCCGGCCGGCGTTTACGTGGTCCGACTGGTGCAAGGCGACCGGTCCGTGGCGACGCCCATGGTCGTCGCGCGCTGACGCGCACACGAACACGTTGTTCCCCTGAGACGTGTCGGGCGATCCACTGACCCGCCGGCGCCACAGATGGGTGGAACACCGTCTACCAATCGCCCGGATCTTGAATCAGGCTCCTCGATGTCGACCACGGGCCGCGCCATTGCGGATGTGCGGCGCTTGACGCACACCCCGCCCGATCATTCGAGGGGTGACCGAGATGAGAGCACGTCATGGAATTCTGCTCGTCGCGACCGGTGTGCTGCTGGCGAGCGTTGCAGGCACGGCGCTGGCGCAGGGCGCGGCGCCGGCCCAGAGCACGGGGCCGGCCGACATCAAGACGCCGATCACCATCGCGGAGCTTTTCAACAAGGCGAAGCCCGGCATGTGGGTTCGCCTCGAGGGCACGCCCCAGCCGGACCAGACCATCCACTGCACCAAGGCACGGCTGATCTCGGGCAACATCGACGACAACGACTGCCAGATCAGGGGCCAGATCCGCGCCGTGGCGCCGGCGGCCCGGCAGCTCACGATCGGCGGCCACGTGGTGAAGATCAAGGACTCGCCCAAGCTCACCCCCATCGAGACGCTCCATAGCATCAACGACCTCAAGGTGGGCATGTTCGTCAAAGTCGTCGGCACCTACAGCCCGGACGGTCTCCTCGCCCGAAAGGTGGACGACCAGTCGGCGGACGTCGCTGGGAAGGCGGGCGCAGAGAAGAAGGTCCTGCACCAGGGCAAGGTCGAACGGGTGGATCCGGTGAGGAAAGCGATCGTCCTCATGGGTTCGACGTTCGTGCTCACCCCGGACACGAAGGCCACCGCTGTCGTGATGATGTAGCGCACCCCCCGACCCCATCATGGCATCGGTCGTAAGCGCCTGAGTCGTGGGCTAGGATGGCGGCAGCCATGGCCGCCATCCCTGCCCACGAACGCCCCGCGGTCGCCGAGCGGCATCCTCGCGGTCTCTACGTCCTCTTCGCCACCGAGATGTGGGAGCGTTTCAGCTTCTACACCATGCTGGCGATGTTCACGCTCTACCTGCGTGACACGACGGGGCAGGGGTTCGCCTGGAGCGCCGACCAGGCGACGACGCTCTATGCGAACTACCTCATGTTCGTGTACGCGAGCCCGTTCATCGGCGGCTGGCTGGCGGATCGCAAGCTCGGCTACCGGCGCTCGGTCATGCTCGGTGGACTCTTCTTCGTCGCCGGGCACCTGCTGCTCTCGGTCCGCTCGATCCCGGTGGTCTACGCCGCACTCACCTGCCTCGTCATCGGGAACGGCCTGTTCAAGCCCAACGTGTCCACGATGGTGGGGAACCTCTACCCCGAGGGCAGCCACCTCAAGGACCGCGCGTACAACATCTTCTACATGGGCATCAACGTCGGCGCGTTCCTGGCCCCGGTGATCGCCGAGCTGGTGCACAGCCGGTTCGGCTTCCATCCGGCGTTCGCGGTGGCGGCCGCGGGCATGGTGATCTCGGTCGCGATCCTGTGGCGGTTCAAGCGGCACGTCGAGAGCGCCGATTCGCACGCGGGGGCCACTTCGCCGGCCGTGGCCGCGAGCCCACTGCCGATCGACGCGGTCCCGGCGCGCAACCGGATCGCGGCGCTCGTCGTCGTCTACCTGATCGTGATCGTGTTCTGGATGGTGTTCCACCAGAACGGGTCCACGATGACGTACTGGGCCAACGAGAACACCGCGTGGCGTGTCACCGGGATCATCTCGAACGCCATCAACCCGGGGTGGGTGGTCCTGCTCACGTTCCCGCTGGTGGCGTTCTGGCGCTGGCTCGACCGCCGCGGTCGCGAGCCGTCGACGCCGGTCAAGATGGCGATCGGCATGGGCCTGACCGCGACGGCGTTCCTGGTGCTGTTCGCGGCCGCCAAGGTCGGCGAGGCCTCGGTGACCGATGGGAACATCTACCACTACCGCGTCTCCCCGCTGTGGCTGGTCGGCGCCTATGGCGTGCTCACCCTGGGCGAGCTGATGCTGTCGCCGATGGGGCTCTCGCTCGTCTCCAAGGTGGCGCCGCGCCAGCACCGCGGCATCATGATGGGCGGCTGGTTCGTGGCCACCGCGATCGGCAACAAGCTCACGCAGATCGGCAAGCTGTGGGACGACATGCCGCACTCGAGCTTCTGGCTGATGCTGTCCGGCGCGGCGGTGGTGATGTCGATCGTGCTGCTGCTGGTGCTGAAGCCGCTCAAGCGGGCGATGCCCGGCGTGTAGCCGGGCGCGATCGCCATGCTTCACTCCCGCCCGATTCGCAACGTCACGCTCACCGTGGCCTTGTCCCTCGGCATGCTCGCGGCGGCGGTGGCGCTGCACGCCGCGGCGTTCCCGGAGTTCGTCGATCCGCATCCCGCGCCCGGGAACCAGTTCGGAGCCATCATCGTGCCCCTGGCCACCGGCAATGTCGTCATCACGTCGCCCGGTGACGACCTCGGCGGCTCGGACGCGGGCGCCGTGTACCTCTTCAACGGCGCGACCGGGACGCTGATCAGCACGCTGCGGGGCTCGCATGCGAACGACGCGGTGGGCGGCTCCGGCGTGACGGCGCTGGCGAACGGCAACTTCGTGGTCGTGAGCCCGAGCTGGAACAGCACCCTGGGCGCGGCGACCTGGGGAAGCGGTACGACCGGCGTGAGCGGGATCGTCGCTTCCAGCAACAGCCTCGTGGGCTCCGCCGCCGCCGATCAAGTGAGTTCGGGTGGCGTGATCGCACTCGCGAACGGCAACTACGTGGTCCGCAGCCCGACCTGCGACAACGGCGCCGTCAACGTCGCCGGGGCGGTGACCTGGTGCGACGGCACGACCGGGAGGGTCGGGGCCGTGTCGGCGGCGAACAGCCTCGTGGGCTCCACCGCGGTCGACCAGGTCGGTTCGGGTGGCGTGACGGCGCTCACGAACGGCAACTACGTGGTCGCAAGCCCGCTCTGGAACAGCGGCGGTGTCTCGGATGTGGGCGCCGTGATCTGGTGTAACGGGGTCACCGGACGTGTCGGGGGGATCTCGGCCGCGAACAGTCTCGTGGGCTCGACGACGAGCGATGAGGTGGGGCTGGGTGGCGTGACGGCGCTCTCGAACGGCAACTACGTGGTCGTGAGCCGGCTGTGGAACAACGGCGCCGTGGTCGACGCGGGCGCCGTGACCTGGGCTGACGGCACGGTCGGGAGGGTTGGCGCGGTCACCGCCGGCAACAGCCTGGTGGGTACCGCGGGCAGCGACCAGGCGGGCTCGGGTGGCGTGACGGCCCTCACGAACGGCAACTTCGTGGTCGCAAGCCCGCTCTGGAACAACGGCGGCATCCTCGATGCGGGAGCGGCGACCTGGGGTTGGGGATTGGCCGGGGCGACCGGAGCGATCTCCGCGGCCAACAGCCTCGTGGGTTCCACGGCAACCGATGAGGTCAGCTCGAGCGGCGTGGCAGCACTCACGAACGGCAACTACGTCGTCGCGAGCCACCTCTGGAACAACGCCGGGATCGTCGACGCGGGCGCGGCGACGTGGGCGGACGGCACGACCGGCCTGACCGGTGCGGTGTCTGCCGCCAACAGCCTGGTCGGCTCCAGTGGACAGGATCAGGTTGGCCTGGATGGCGTGACGGCGCTCACGAACGGCAACTACGTCGTTCGGAGTGGGAGCTGGAACAACGGTGGCCAGATCGACGTGGGTGCGGTGACATGGGGCAACGGAACGACGGGGATCACCGGCGCCGTGTCCGCCGCCAACAGCCTGGTCGGTTCGACGATCGCGGATGGCGTGGGCGGCGGCAACAGTGTGACGCCGCTCACGAACGGCAACTATGTCGTTCGCAGCTGGAATTGGAGCAACGGCGGGGTCAGCGGCGCGGGTGCGGCAACGTGGGGTAACGGCACGATCGGGGTGAGCGGCGTGATCACGGCCGCCAACAGCCTGGTGGGCTCGACGGCCTTCGATCGCGTCAGCTTCGCCGGTGTCACCGCGCTCGCGAACGGTAACTACGTGGTGCAGAGCCACAACTGGGACGGCGACGACGTTGACGTGGGCGCGGTCACCTGGGGGAGCGGCACCACGGGCGTGACCGGCGAGATCTCGGCGGCCAACAGCCTGGTGGGCTCGCAGCTCGACGATGAAGTGGGCTTGAATGGCGTGACCGCGCTGTCCGACGGCAACTACGTGGTGACGAGTCCGACCTGGGATAACGGCACGCTCACGGACGCCGGCGCGGTGACCTGGGGCGACGGGACGACCGGCGTGACCGGCACGATCCCGAACCGGACCAGCATGGTTGCAGGCGTGGCGAACACGGGACTCACCATGGCCATCGAGGACCCGGTGAACGGCAACTTCATCAGCACGTTCGCGACGGAAGGTGGGGGGCGCATCCGCGTCGGCCCGCCGAGCCCGTTCGAGCTCGTGAGCGCGCTGGACATCCCGGGCGACCAGGGCGGATGGCTCCGCCTGACGTTTCTCCGCCACTACCTGGACCACGTGAATGGCTCGCCGGCGGTGACCAGCTACGGCGTCTGGCGGCACATCCCCGGGACGTTCACGCCGTTCACGGCTTTCCCGACGGGCGAGAGTGCCGCGACGTTCCCGCCCGGGACGTGGGAGCTCGTGACGAGCGTCCCGGCGGTGCAGCAGAACCAGTACGTCGTCGCGGTGCCGACGATCTCCAATGCGGCGGCGAACGACTACGTCGTGACCGCGCACACGACGATCCCTTCGCTCTGGGTCGTCACCGCTCCCATCAGCGGGCAGTCGGTGGACAACCTGGCGCCGGCGCAGCCGCAACAGCTCACGGCGGCGTACGCGAACGGCCAGACCGATCTGCAGTGGGCGGCGAACTCCGAACCCGACATCGGCTCCTACTCGTTGCACCGCGGTGCGTCCGCCGGCTTCACGCCGACGCCCGGGAATCGGATCGCATCACAGATCGGCACCAGCTACTCCGACGTCGGGCCCGCGGGGAGCTACTACAAGCTGTGCGCCGTGGACGTGAACGGCAACCAGAGCGGCTTCGCGCTCATCACGCCGCAGCAGACGACCGATGTGGATGGCGGCGAGGCCGTGACGTTCGCGATCCAGGGCATCCGACCCAATCCGGCGAGCGGACGCGAGCTCCTCGTGGCGTTCGCGCTGCCGAGTGCGGAGCCTGCCCGGCTCGAGCTGCTGGACGTGAGCGGCCGGCTCGTACTGTCGCGCGATGCCGCACGGGGTGCGGGGCGACACGTGGTCAACCTGGTCGAGGGTCGCAGGGTGCGGACCGGGATCTACTGGGTGCGACTGGTGCAGGGACAGAACCGCGCGACGACGCGAGCGGCGGTCGTCGAGTAGCAGCGTGGAAGCGGAGGGCAGTAGCCCTCGGGACCACGCCGTGGTCCAAAGGTCCCGGCGCGCCTGCTCCGTCCGGACCATGGCGACGCCGGGTCAGCACCTCCTAGGCTCCGATGTGCCGGCGAGCGGAACGGAGGCCGTCGCACGAGTCCGCCCACTCGCCATTCGCGAACGACCTCGCTCGCCGGCTGCAGCAGCCAAGGGGGTGTCACGATGTTCGCGCACGATCGGTCGTGGAAGCGGAGTCCGCTGGCTCGCACGCTCGTCACGCTGGCCGCGGCTCCCGCGCTCAGCCTCCTGTTCGCATTCGCAGCACCGATGGTGCGCGCCGAAGCGCCCATCTACGCGCTGCACGACCTGGGAACGCTGCCCGGCGAGACCTTCAGCATCCCGTGGGCGATCAACGCCAGCGGCCAGATCGTCGGCTGGTCCGGTGTGTCGCCCCCGCGTGCGTTCATCTACAAAGGCTCGGGCATGGTCGCGCTTCCCGGGTTGCCCGGGCAGACGTACACGCTCGCGCGCGGCATCAACGACGCCGGCGTCGTGGTTGGTGGCGGCTGGGCGCCCGGTGGCGCGGAGGTGGCGCTCCGCTGGAACGGCGGCGTACCCGAGGCCCTCGGCGTGATCGAGGGCTCGAGCGAGAGCTGGGACATCAACGAGGCCGGGGTCTCGATCGGCTCATCGCCGACACCCGGGGGCGGCTTGACCGGCCACGCGTTCATGCACACCGATGCCGGCGGCATGGTCGACATCGCCCCCACCGGAAACGCCGGCGCGTTCGACGTGAACGACCGCGGCGACGTGACCGGAACGTTCAACAACGGTGCGTTCCTCTGGTCGCCGAAGACGGGCCTCCAGTTCCTGGGCAGCCTCCCGGACTTCACGTACGGCAACGGTCGCGCCGTGAACAACGCCGGCCAGGTCGCGGGCTTCTCCGTGAACGGCTACGGCAACTCCAGCCGCGTGTGGCGCTACACGCCCGGCGTCGGCATGGTGAACCTGGGCGGCGTGGGCGAGAGCAACGTCGTGTGGGGGATGAACTCGCAGGGCGACATCGTCGGTCAGGGCACGCCGGCCCCCGGCGGGCTCAAGCGGGCGATCGTCTACACCGACGCCCTCGGGCTGCGCGCGCTCAACGACCTGATCGACGCCTCGCCGCGCTGGTTCCTGCTCGCCGCCACCGACATCAACGATGCCGGCCAGATCGTGGCCTATGGACTGGACAACGTGAGCGGGCTGCAGAAAGCGGTCCGGCTCGATCCCATCCCGCGCGCCGGTGTCGAGGGCGTGCCCGCACCGCGTGCGCTCCAGCTCGCGCCCCCCGTGCCCAACCCCAGCAAGGGCGAGTCGCGCTTCGTCCTCACGCTGGGCCGTGCGCAGCGCGTCTCAGTCGGCGTGTACGACGTCGCGGGCCACCAGGTGGCGTCGCTCCACGATGGGCTGCTCGATCCGGGGTCGCACCCGTTCCAGTTGGATGGGCGCGGGCTGCCGAGCGGGCTCTACTTCATCCAGGCTCGCGGTGAGGGAGGGACGACGACGCAGCGATTCACGATCTTCCGTTGAGGAGGGGCCGTGAGCAGACTGAAACACACCGCCATCGTCGTGGTCGTCGTCTTCACTGCCGCGCAGTTCGTTCGTCCGCAGCGCACGAATCCGCCGATCGACGCCAGCCGCACGATCCAGGCGCACGTGAGCACGGCCAGCGGTCTCGGGGCCATCCTGGATCGTGCATGCGGTGACTGCCACTCGAACCAGACCACCTGGCCGTGGTACAGCCAGGTCGCGCCGCTGTCCTGGCTGATGTCTTACGGCGTCGCGAAAGGGCGTAGGGCGATCAACTTCTCCGAGTGGGGCGCGTACCCGCCGGAACAGCAGCAACTGCTGTTGGTCGCGTCGTGCCGCGATGTGTCGGCGGGCAGGATGCCCGGGAGTTTCTGGACGATGCTGCATCCGGGGGCGCGGCTTTCGGCCCAGGACGTCGCGACGATCTGCGACGCAGCGGGTCAGGCGCAGGTGGGACTCAGACCATGAAGGCCCCGGCGACGCTCGAAACGAAGGTGCGCGACTTCCTCGACCAGAAGCGCATCGCCATCGCCGGTGTGTCGCGTGAGAGCCGGCGCCACCCGGTCGGCAACCTGATCTATCGCCGATTGAAGGGGACCGGGCACGCGGTGTTCCCGGTGAACCCGCACATGCAGACATTCGAGGGTGAACCCTGCTATCCGGACCTGCGGTCGATCCCGGGTGGGGTCGATGGCGTGGTGATCATCACGCGCCCCGAGATTTCGGAGCGGATCGTGCACGAATGCGGTCCTGCCGGGGTCCGCCGCGTGTGGATGCACCAGTCCTTGGGACAGGGGGGACAGGGCTCGAGCGTCTCGCCGGCGGCGATCGAGTACTGCCGCCAACACGACATCGACGTCATCGCAGGGGCGTGCCCGATGATGTTCGGTCCGGGTGTCGACTTCGGGCACGCCTGCATGCGCTGGGTCCTGAAGGTCACCGGCGGGTTGCCGGCGTAAACGCGGGAAACGTTCCCGCACCAGGAGGGATGCGATGGCCGACGCGATGCACTCGCCGGATGCCGGACACGGCGCGAGTTCGATGAAACTGCGGCGCCGTGTGGCCACGGTCTTGATCCTCATCGTCGACGTGGGATTCATCGCATGGGGCACTGGGGCAGCGGTCTTCCTGGACCGCCTTCTGGGCCCGAACGGCAAGACGATCCTTCCCGCCGCGTACGAGGGCTTCTCCAATGGATCCTGGTCTGACCTGGTGAGGTCGACGCCGATGGCGGCCCGGTACATGGATGTGCTGTATCGGACGTACGGCTGGTACAACGTCGCATTCGGGGCGACGGCGACGCTCATCGCCATCACCGCCTTTCGCCGTGGTGATCGCTGGGCCTGGTGGGCCCTTCTTCTCGGCAACACGATCACGCTCGTGTCGGCCATCATCTACGACAAGCGGGTGAACGCCATCGGCCCGTTCGAGCTGACGGAGTACCTTGGCCTCGCCTTCATCTGGGGAGCCTGCGCCGTCACGGCTCCTTTCCTCGCGGCGGCCCGGGCGCCTCAAGCAAGCGCTCCGCAGCCACGAGTCCATCGGGCGTGAGGTGAACCATGGCGATCGACTCCTATCGATACGTCGACTTCGCAACACGGAAGATCATGCAGGCCTGGGCCGCGCGGCAGGAACCCGGTGTCATTCCGTTCACGCGGCTCAGGAAGCCGCTGCGTGAGTGCACCGTGGCACTGGTCTCCACCGCCGGCATCGCGCGCATCGACGACAGGCCCTTCGATCAGGAGGGCGAACGGCGCAATCCGTGGTGGGGCGACCCGAGCTTTCGTGTGATCCCGCGCGGCACGACCGAGAAGGACATCCGCGTCCACCACCTCCACATCGATCCCAAGTTCGGTGAGGAGGATCTCGACGTGCTGCTGCCCATGCGGCGGCTGGCGGAGCTGGCGCGCGAGGGTGTGGTCGGGCAGCCCGCCCCAAGCCACTACTCGTTCATGGGCTACATCCTCGAGCCGACGGAGTTGGTGGAGAAGACCGCACCGGCGATCGCCGCGTGCATGCGTGACGAGCAGGTGGATGCCGTCGTGCTCGTGCCCGTGTGACCGTTCTGCAGCCGGTCCGTGGGACTGGTCCAGCGGCACATCGAGGCGACCGGGATCTCAACCGTGACGCTGTCCTGGATGCCGGAGCTGACGCGAAGGGTCGGCGTGCCGCGGCTCGCGGGCATCAGTTACCCGCTGAGCCGGCCGCTCGGGCGCCCGCACGACGCCGACGGCCAGCGCGCCGTGCTGCGCGCGACGCTGGCGCTGTTGGAGGGAGCGACGGGGCCTGACCACTACGTCGAGCTGCCGTTCGAGTGGCCCGAGACACCGGCGCAGGCGCGCAACGCCTCGAAGGACGTCCCGCCGTCGCCGATCGCGGCGCTGCTGATGAAGCAGCCGTGGCTGGTGCCGAAGCTCTACGCAGGGCGGATCCCGGGCTGAGAGGTCCGGAAACCGCTGGTCGCCGCCTCCGCCGGCGTCGTGCGGTAGCATGCAGCCGCGTTGCGGTCAGCCATGCCGGCCCACGCCGCGGACGCGCCGGGAGAGGAGCACTCGCGTGAAGATGTGGTGGCGGTTGGCGATCGGCGTCGTCATTTGCAGCGGTCTGGCCGTGGTCGCGCGAGCCTCGGAGCACGCGCAGGAGTCCTCGGTCCCTGCGGCCAAGGCCCTCGAGCGGTTGGAGCAAGGGAATCAGCGTTTCGTCAGTGGGAAACCGAGCACCAAGGACCTGGCGCACGATCGTCTGGCGCTGGTGAACAGCCAGCACCCCTACGCGATCGTGGTCGCGTGCTCCGATTCCCGCGTGGCCCCAGAGGCCGTCTTCGATGCCTCGCTGGGCGAGCTGTTCGTGATCCGCGTGGCGGGCAACGTCGTGGACGACGACGTCCTCGGCAGCATCGAGTATGCGGCCATGCACCTCCACTGCCGATTGGTGCTCATGATGGGCCATGACGGCTGTGGCGCGGTGCAGGCCACGCTGACCGGCGACTCGGCGCCTCACGTGATCGCGCTGGCGCACCACATCGAGCCGGCGGCGGCGGTCGCCAAGTCGAAGGGCCTCGATCCCGCGGCGACGCTGGCGGCCGCGGTGCGCGAGAACGTCGAGCTGCAGGCCGCGCGCGTGACCCGCGAGAGTGTCCCGCTCGCGGAGCTGGTGAAGAAGGGCGAGTTGGAGATCGTTCGCGGCGTCTACCACCTCGACACCGGGCGACTCGAGCGGCTCGCCTCGCCCGTCAAGTCGGCGACGACCGGGAAGTAGTAGAGACTGCCCGCGACAGCTCCGCCCGCTCGTCTTCGCTCAGAGCGGGGCTGAAGTGAAGCATCGGTGCCAGCACGTCGTGGCCCTCGAAGTAATCCTGACGGCAGTCGAGGTGGATGAAGCCGCCGGGTGAGAAGCGCCCCTCTTCGAAGAACACGAGTCGGATGCGCCAGTTCCCGCGCTCGATCTTCTGCTTGCAGTGCCGGCATTTCGCCTGGCCTGTGGGCGCCTTCTCGGCTCCGTCGACACGCGGCAGCCTGCGTTGCGCGGAGCTGCCGCGCGCCGCCCGCTCGAGGTCGGCAGCGTCGGGCACGCCCGTCGCTCCTTCAGCGAGCTTCTGAAGCACCGCTTCGGGTCGCTTGTAGGCCGCGCACATGGGATGGAACCACAGCGTCGCCTCGCCCTCGGCGAACGGGTTCGGGATACGCTCGCCGAAGCGCAGCTCGCCGCGCGCGATGGCTTGTCCGCAGCCGCGGCACTTCGCGCGGCCGGTCGAGGCCTGTTCGATGACGTGAGACATGCCCGACAGGTTAGCGCTCGGTCGGCGGAGAACTCCAGTTACACGCCGGGTGCGCTCGTCAGCAAGCGAGTGCTAGAGTTGCGACGTTGACCGGACGGTGCGGAGGGGGCCCGTGCGACGTTCGCACGCGAGAGTCGTTGCTCTGGGTTGCGTCGGGCTGGTCGCGCTGCTGAGCGTTCCAAAGCCAGTCGAGGCACAGCGCGCTTTCGGGGCCCACCTCGAAGGCGGCATCGGCCCGAGCTTTGTGCGACCGCTTGATGTGGAACGCGCGACCGGTGCGACCGCATCGGCGGGGGTGAGCTTGCCGGCGGTCGGAGCGGTGAGAGTGGCTCTCGAGCTCGCCGCGACGGCGGGCGGCGACCCTATCGGCACGGCGTACATCCCCGAGTCGTCGCGACCCGGCGATAGGTCTCTCACGACGCTCCTCCTCGGCGTCGAGACGCCGATCCAGGCCCACGCGACACTCGCAGACACACTCCGTGCCGTGCGGTCAGGGGATCCCCGGGGGCAGCTCTCGGAATCCGCTGTGCAGTTCGTCATCGATTACGCCAAGCTCGGCTGGGAGACGTCATGGAACCGCCCGGAAGATGTGCGGCCGCACACCGGCAAGTTGCACGTCTTCGCGTACGTATCGCCGAACGACCGATATTGCATTCTGAGTCGGGCCATGTGGAGCGAGTGGGGGCAATGGGGTGAAGCTGAGTACGCGCTCATCGCGGCCGATTCTGGATTGGTGTGGCGGAAACAAGGGGGCGGCATTGCTGCGCCTCCCCAAGTGTCTGATGCGGGGCAGACAGCCATCTTCGAGACCGGCGGTGAGATGGACATCCAACTCATGCATGCACGTCGGCAGATTCGCTATCGGACTGTGACCCTTCTGCAGCGCTCCGGCGATACCCTGATGAGCAAGACGTGGAGCAACTTCTCATATCGTGATCTCCAGCGAACGGCATTGGCGGAATGTGCCGCATTCAGCGCTGACGGCGAGCGCTTCCTGATGAGCATGAATCTCGCTCGGACAGAAGCGAGTCCGGATAGCGAGTACTGCAACACCTCCCTGTCTGTCTTCAATCTCAGAGAGCAGACAGAGCGAGAAGAGTCCGTCGGCCCCTTCACGCCCTGGAGAGTCGAGATGACTTCCGATGACGCGGTTGTCCGCGGCGTGTGGGGGACGCCATGGATTGGCGGAACCAGTCGCGAAGGCTACTGCCGGGTTCAATTCGTCCCGTGGAAGGTGACGAGGCACGGGACCAACATGGTCAATCCGTCCTTGCCCAAGGTCCCCTCGGCCTCCTCCAAGTGAAAGCCTCTGGCACTCCGCGGCCGGCTCTGCGCTTCGCCTTCTGGGTCGTACTCGCTGGGTGTCCCGTCTTTGCCGTGGCTGCCCAAGCGGAACCAGCCCCGGGCACGCCGGAGTGGTTCGCCCGCCACGCCTTCGACGGGCAAGACGGCTGCCTGGCGGTTCGCAGGAACCAGAGCCTGAAGCCTGGCGACGAGGTCTTCGTCTTCACCGCAGATGCGGAAGCGGTACGCCGGCGTATCGCTCAAGTAGTCGACGGGGACAGCCTGAAGCCGATCTTCGCCCAACGCGGTTTCAAAGGCGTCTATGCGGACACGGCGCTCTGGGCAAGGATCGGATGCTTTTGGGCGCTGGGAATGCTCGATGATCCGCCCGCGTTGTCCATCGCCCGATACGAGCCCTACCGCGAGGAGTCTTCGTGCGTCCTGGCGATCACCAACCTGCCGCGGTCTTCGCTGGTTATCGGTGGCGCCGCACGGGCTCTCGGCGGCCGCGAACTGGCGCAACTCGAAGCGCGCTGCGCCAGCCTTCTGCCGAGCGAGTTCTCGAGCTCGAATCCACTTGTGGCCGGGCAACGTTTCGAGTCTGCCCCCGGCCACGAGTTGGTCGAGTTGTTCGTCGGAAGGCCTTTCGGTGGTGCTGAGCCGGGAACGGTGATCGACTCAGTCCACGTCGTCCGGGCCTTCCTCCACAACGACACCGTGCTGTGCTCCGAGCAGTTCTCGCGCGTCTCGGGTCGGGAGGAGCGGGTGGAAACCGACGCGCCGCAGCTCACGAGCACCAACTGGTTCGAGAACTGGGACGAAACTCTTGGATTCGTGAGTTACGATCGGGGCGCGACCTGGATCCGCCTCGGTTTCAGCGCAGGATTCGAGGGGCTCGTGTGGTGGGTCACGAAACTCACCCGCGGGATGCCGTGGCAGTGGAGCTTCTACCTCTACACCCGCCATTGAATCGAGCGGGACCGCGCGCCGCGCTGATCAAGTAGGCGCCCGCAACTCGTTGTCCCGCGCACCCTCCGCAAGCCTTCAAGCTCGACCCGACCCCTCGTCAGCTCAAGCCTCTGTCAAGCCTCGGGTGATCTCCTGACGGCCAGCCGCAGCGCCGTTCTCCACGCTCGAGGAGGCCTTGCCATGAGAGTCAGCCGTACCACTTCGTTTCCCGTCGCGGCCCTCGCGTTGCTTATCGCCCTGGGGGTACCGCTCGTGATCGCCGACGCGCGCGCGCAGACCGCTTCGAGTCCGCCGCGCGACGTCTCGGCCCGTCTGCACCGCGTGCACCTCGTCTCGCCGGCCGCCGGCGGCATGGTGGTGGGGATCGACCCCGAGACCGGCATGCTGGTGATGCCCGAGCCCGACGCGCTGGCGAGACTGCTTCAGGCGCGCGAGCAGCAGGCGCGGCGCGTGCGCCCGGCTCCGTTCCAGCACGCGGACGGCTCCGTGAGCCTGGACGTCCGCACCTGGATGCGCGAGTTCCTGACCGTGAGCACGGGGCCGGGAGGAAGGCTCCAAGTCCGCTGCGTCAGCGGCAAGCCCGCCGCGGAACAGGCCCTGAACGCGCCGGCAGCTCCGGCGGTCGAGGAGCGATAGCTATGCGCAAGAACCTCGCCTGGTCGCACTCGCTCGCCGGCTCGCGCCGGATGTCGCACACGTTCAGCGGCTCGCGCCCCGCGGGCGCGCTCTTCGCATTCCGGCTCGGTCTGGCGATCGCGCTGACGCTCGCCCTGGCGCTGCTCGGCACGTGCGCGCACGCCGCCACGATCACCATCGTCAACCTGGACGGGCCCGGCGAGGGCTTCAACGATCCCACGCCGGCGGCACCCGTGGGCCTGAATCCGGGCACCACCGTGGGAGCCCAGCGGCTCTACGTGTTCCAGTACGCCGCGCGCATCTGGGGCAACATCCTCTCGAGCCCGGTCGAGATCCTCGTGGACGCCAACTTCGACCCGCTCGACTGCGACGGCTCGAGCGCCGTGTTGGGAAGCGCCGGGCCCAACTCGCTCCACTCGGACTTCACGGGCGCCGCCCACCCCATGACCTGGTATCACCAGGCGCTCGCCAACAAGCTCGCCGGCGAGGATCTGGATCCCACGACGTCGGACATCGGGGCCACGTTCAACTCGGACATCGGCAAGCCGGAGTGCTTTCCGGCGCCCTGGTACCTCGGCGTGGACGGCCACGAGGGCACGGCGATCGAACTGCTGCCCGTGGTGCTCCACGAGCTGGGGCACGGCCTCGGCTTCAGCACGTCCACGCTCGCGGGCGTCGAGGAAGTGTTTCCGCACATCTACGACTACTTCCTGTTCGACGACACGCAGGGCATGCACTGGCCCGACATGACCGAAGGGCAGCGCGTGGCATCGGCGCAGAACTGCAGCAAGCTCGTGTGGGACGGACTCGCCGTCTCGCTCGAGGGCCCGCGGCGGCTCGGCCCCAAGCCACTGCTGCGGGTGAACAGCCCGGCCTCGATCGCCGGGGACATGGAGGTGGGGCTGCCGTCGTTCGGGCCCGGGCTCACCACGTCCGCGATCACCGGCAACCTGGTGCTCGCGAACGACGGCCAGGGTGTGCCGACCAACGGCTGCGAGGCGTTCACCAACGCCGCCGCGGTGAACGGCAACATCGCGCTCGTCGATCGCGGCGGCTGCACGTTCGCTTCCAAGGTGAAGAACGCCCAGAACGCCGGCGCGATCGGCGTGGTGGTCGCGGACAGCGTTCCCGGGTGCCCGGCGCTGGGCATGGGTGGCGCCGATCCGAGCATCACGATTCCTGCGGTGCGCATCACCACCGACGATGGCGCCCGGCTCAAGTCGGCGCTCCTGCTGGGCGCCGTGAACGTCACGCTGACGAAGGACCCGGCGAAGAAGGCGGGCTGCGACGCGCAGAACCGCGTGCTGGTGTTCACGCCCGCGCCTTACCAGTTGGGCTCGTCGGTCTCGCACTGGGACATGTCGGCGTCGCCCGACCTGCTGATGGAGCCGGCGCTCAACACAGGTCTGTCGCAGGATCCCGACCTCACCGTGGAGCAGTTCGCGGACATCGGCTGGTTCTCGCCCGGGCCCGTGACCGGCGCCGGCGGCCCACCGGTCGCCGCGCGGCCGCGCGTGAGCGGCTTCCCCAACCCCACGAGCGGCGCGGCGAGCATCGTCTACTCGCTGCCGCGCGCCGAGGAGAACATCGAGATCGGCGTGTTCGATGCCGGCGGCCGAATCGTCGCGCGGTTCTTCGAGGCCCACGCCGCCGAGGGCCGCCACGTGATCCACTGGGACGGCCGCGACATCGCAGGCCGGCAGGTCGCCGCCGGCGTCTACTCGTACCGGCTGAGGACGCCCCGCTACCAGCAGGCAAGCACCGTGGTCGTTGTACGGTAGAAAGAAACAGTCGAGGCGGCCGCCTGGGTACGCTCGGGCGGCCGCTTCGTTTGGGCGCTGCGTCTCGCCCGGCGAGTTGGGGACGGGTGTGGACCTGCGGGGACTCGCTCGGGGTAGTGTGTTCGCCTGGCACGATGCCTCCACGCTCCGGGGGCATCACCGCCACGCCGGGTGATCTCGGCGGAAGGAGCTCCATGTGAGATGGCTAGCTGTGATGTCTCAGGAGGTTATTCACTGAGGGCCCTGTTCAACCGGGCTCCTTCTGACGGAAGTTGGTGGTGTTCGACGCCAACCACTTCCAGCCAGAGAGGAGTCCCGGATGAACGCCCACAGTCGAGCACGAACCTGCCCCGCGAGTCGAGCGCTTCTTGTGCAGCGGGTCCGCGACGAGCACTGGCCGCCGGTCCGCGCCGCGCTGGCCGCGGGCATCAGCGTGCGGACCGTGTACAAGTGGCTGGCACGCCATCGCACCGAGGGCGCGACCGGGCTGAAGGACCGGTCGTCCCGACCGCACCGCAGTCCGACGCGGCTGCCCGAGGAGTGGCGGCAACTGATGCTCGAGTTGCGCGCCGGGCGGATGTGCGGACGGCGGATCGCCGAGCGCCTGGGGCGACCGTACGCGACCGTGGCGCGCTGGCTGCAGCGGGCCGGGCTGGGGCGCCTGAAGCCGGTCGCGCCCGCCGGTCCGGTGCGACGCTACGAGCGAGCGCACCCGGGCGAGCTCGTGCACGTCGACGTGAAGAAGCTCGGCCGCTTCGCACGGGTCGGCCACCGCATCCACGGCGACCCGCGGACGCGCGTGCGCGGCGTGGGCTGGGAGTACGTGCACGTGGCGATCGATGACGCCTCGCGGGTCACCTACGCCGAGGTGCTGCGCGACGAGCGCGGTGCGACCAGCAGTGCCTTCCTGCGCCGGGTGGTGGCGTTCTTCGCCCGCCTCGGCGTGCGCATCGAGCGCGTGATGACCGACAACGGCGCTCCCTACCGATCCCGACGTCACGCGCATCAGTGTGCCCGGCTCAGGATCAAGCACCTGCGCACCCGGCCCTACCGACCCTGCACCAACGGCAAGGTCGAGCGCGTGATCCAGACGCTGCTCCGGGAGTGGGCCTACGCGCTGCCGTATCCCAACTCGGCAGCACGCGCCAAGGCCCTGAAGCCCTGGCTCGGGTACTACAATCGTGAGCGCCCCCACACCAGCCTGGGCCAGCGACCGCCGTTCACCCGACTCCCGTCAGCTGTGAACAACGTCGTGAGACATCACAGCTAGCGGCGGAACAGCACGACGATCCCGAGCACCGCGAGCGCGCTGCCCACGAGCGCGCGCCACGTGAGCCGCTCGTTGTGGAAGCGCGCCGCGATCAGCATGGCGAACAGCGGCGACACCGCCGTGATCGACGCGGCAACGCCGGCCTCGATGAGGTGCAGCGACGTGAGCGACAGCAGCACGCCGAGGCAGGGTCCGAGCATGGCGCCGACGAGCATGAACAGCGTCGAGCGCGAATCGCGCAGCGCCGCGAGCGTGGGCCCGACCTGGCGGGCCACGCCGGTCATGATCCAGATCGCCACGCATGCGCAGCCGACGCGGATGACCGTTCCCGAGAGCGGATCGAGCCCGGTGCGCAGCGCGAGCTTCGACAAGACGTAGCCGCCCGCCTGGCCGATCGCGCCGAGGAGGCCCGAGGCGATCCCCATGGCGATCCCGCCCCTGGCGTGCTGCCGCGGCCTCGACGGCGCCGTGAACGCGAACGCGGTGCCCGAGATCGTGAGCGCCATGCCGACGAACGCCAGCGGCTTCGGGTTCTGGTGCAGGAACGACCACGCGAGCGCCGTGGTGAACAGCGGCGCGGTCGCGGCCAGCAGCGATGCCCTGCCCGGACCGAGGATGACGAGGGAGCGGAACTGGAACGTGTCCCCGAAGATGAACCCGATCATCCCGGAGAGCGCGAGCGCCAGCGTCGCCGGCGCTGAGGCCCAGGTGGGCCACAACGCGTGGTGCGCCAGCACCATCGTCGCGGTCAGGAACACCCACGCCGCGGTGATCCGCAGCCGGTTCAGCGTGAGCGCGCCCATCTTCCCGGCCGCCGTGGCGAACAGGTTCGACGCGCTCGCCCAGCAGAGCGCCGTCCCCAGGGCGGCGAACTCGCCGGCGTAACTCAAGCGGTCTCCCGCGGACACACGCGGGGCGGGTCAGTCGTGGCTGAAGCACCGGGTCGGGGCATCCAGCGCGAGACTATGCCTGCGCTTCGAGCAGCGCGAAAGTCATTCCGGGCGAACGGCTTGACCTCCCCTGAGGCTTGACGCTCCCGACCCGGCGCGGTTCCCTGCCCGGAATGAATCCCCCCGCGGTGCGTACCTCGGAGGCAGGGCCGGAAGACGCCGCGCTCGTCGCCGCGAGCCAGAAGGGCGACGAGAAGGCGTTCGGCGAGCTGGTGCGCCGCTACCAGCGCGCGGTGCACCGGCTGGCGTGGTCGCTCACCCGCAACGACAGCGACGCGGACGACCTCGCACAGGAGACGTTCGTCAGGGCGTGGGGCGCGATCGGGAGGTTCGAACTGGGGCAACCGCTCTACCCGTGGCTCGCCCGCATCGTCACCAACCAGGCGTTCTCGCTGTTCCGCCACCGCAAGCGGCGCCCGGAGACGTCGATCGAGCCGCTCGTGGAGGCGGGCCAACAATGGGGAGTGGAGGACGATCCCCTCGAGCACACGGCCGACGCCGAGCGCGACGCGCGCCTGCGGTCCTGCTTCGGCGAGCTGGCGCCCGAGCACCAGGCCGTGCTGGCGCTGCGCGCGGTGCAGGACATGAGCTATGACGAGATCGCGAACGTGTTGAGCATCCCGATCGGCACCGTGATGTCGCGGCTGTCGCGGGCCCGTGGCGAGTTGAAACGGCGCCTGGCCGAGCGCAGCAGTGGAGAACGCACGTGAGACACCTGACCGACGAACAGCTCTCGGCGCTCCTGGACGACGCGCTGCCGGCGGGCGAGCGCGCCGCGTGCGACGCGCACCTCGCCGGCTGCGAGCCGTGCCGCGCACGGCTCGCGGAGCTGTCGGCGCTCGAGGACTCGCTCGGGAAGGCGCTCACGCACGACCCGGGCGAGGCGTACTTCGCGGACTTCGCCGAGCGTGTCTCCAGCCGGATCGCAGCCGGCGAACGCCGTCTCGATGCGGCGGTGGAGGCACCCAAGCCTCGAATGCCGTGGCTCTTCAGGCCGCGCGGCTGGGCACTCGCGGGCAGCACGGCGGCGCTGCTCGTCACCGCGGGCCTCGCGTGGATGCGATTCCACAACGAGCAGATTGCGGTGAACGCCCTGCGCGAGGCCTCGCCGAGGCAGCCGCAGCTCTCCAAGCAGGCGACGCCGAACGAGGCCGGCGAGGCCCAACCGCAGGCGGAGGCGCCGTCAGGAGCCGACGAACGCACGCAGGCAGCGCTACCGAAACCACTCGCGACGGGATCCCAGCTCACGCGCATGCATGAAGTGCGGACGCTTCCCGACGGCCGGCAGGTCCCGGTGGATCGCGGCCCGGAAGGCGCCACGGCCCCTTCGCGCGCGGAAGCGACCCCGCAGGGGTTCGCCGCGCCCGCGACCGGGTCGGCGATCGCGCAGATGAAGAAGAAGTCCGTGGCGCCCGCGGCCGAGGCGGGAGCGCCGGCGGCTTCCGCGCAGGCGGGTGCACCGGCACGGGAGAAGGAGGAACTCCAGGCGAGCAAGGATGCCGCCGCGCCGGCGCCCGCGCAGACCGCGCCGCCGACCGCCAGCGCGCCGAGCCCTGTGGCCGCGCTCAGCACGGACACGTCGCGTGGCCAGAGCTTCAGCGCGTGGGGCGATGCGAAATCCCACTTCCGCGGCGGCCGTGCCGACGAGGTGAAGCTGAACGCGAACACGCTCTCCGGCCTCGCTCCCCGCTGCGGCAAGGTGCGTGACTCGAACGGCCGCGCGCTCGCGGGGGTACAGGTGGCCGCGATGCACGACGGCGTCCGCACCACGCGCACCGATGCCGAGGGCGCGTTCTGCATCGACGGCTTGAAGGCCGGCGACACGCTCACCGTGATGCACGTGGGCTTCGATCCTCACACCGAGGTGGTGACGGCGATGACGTCGCTCGCGATCACGCTCGAGCCGGTGGGCACGCTCGGGCCCAACGCCACGATGCTCATGGGCAAGTCACAGTCGTCGCCGACGTTGAGCGGCGCCGTGCGCGCGCACACGGGCGCGCCGTCGGAGTCGGCGCTGGCGCCGTCGCCCGATGTCTATGCCGAGCAGTCCTTCGGCGTCCGCCAGCTCGTTCGCGACGCCCGGGACGCGACGTCGGTCGCGAGGCGAGAGCGCACCGCTTCGAGCTTCGAGCGGGCGGCGAAGCAGTGGGCCGCCGTGATGGGCCAGGTGAAGGGCGCGCCCGCCGACGACGCCCGGTTCCAGTACGTCTCGGCATTGCGCGAGGCCTATCATCTGGAGCCGACGGTCGAGAGGGAGCGTGGGTTGCGCTCGGCGATCACCGCGTTCCTCGCCCTGGCGCCGGCCTCACTGCCCGAGCGTGCAACGGTCGAGCGCTGGCAGAAGGAGCTGAACGGCGCTTCCGGCCGCTGAAACCCGGCTCTCGTCCCGGCCACCGGGGAGTTTTGACTTGAGCGGGCCCGCCGCGTCCCGCAACCTCTGTGGGTTCCAGCGTCGTGCTCCCCTGGCTGCTTCGCAGCCGAGTCCCACCCGAGGGTCCACTCGTGGCCACCGTCACGGTTCCAGCCGCCACCGAAGACGCCGTCCCGCGCACACCGGAACAGATCGAGCGCGAGTGGTTCGAGAAGGTCTACCAGGGCGACCACGTCAAGCAGTTGACCGCGCGCGCGGTGATCATGGGCATGCTGCTCGGCATGATCATGGCGTGCTCGAACGTCTACATCGGCTTGAAGGCCGGCTGGAGCATGGGCGTCACGATCACGTCGGCGGTGCTGGCGTTCACCATCTTCCAGGCCATCTCGGGCACGATCGGGCCGCTGCTGGTGAAGGCGCACAAGCTGCCGCTGATCGGCGGGTTCTTCCGCTGGCTGTGGCCCGAGAACCACTACTCGATCCTCGAGAACAACTGCCTCCAGTCCACCGCGGGCGCCGCGGGCTCGATGACGAGCGGCGGCCTCGTGAACGCGATCCCGGCGCTGATGATGCTGAGCGCGGCGTCGCTGCCGGCGGACTTCGCCACGCGCTGCCTGTGGCTGATCCCCTGGGTCATGGTGATCTGCGCCATGGGCGTGTTCCTCGCCGTGCCCACGAAGCGGCAGATGATCAACATCGAAGGCCTGCGCTTCCCGACCGGCACGGCCGCGGCCGCCACGCTGCGCGCGCTGCACGAGAAGGGCGGCGAGGCCGCGCGCCAGGCGCGCGCGTTGACGCTCGCCGGGCTCCTCGGGGCCTTCATCACGTGGCTGCGCGATGCCGGCGACCTCACGTTCATGAAGGTGCAGCAGATCGCCGGCGCGCCGAAGTGGGCGCCGATCCAGAGCTGGTTTGCGCCGACCGAGCCGTTCCACCTGAAACTCTGGGGGTGGCGGCCCACGATCGATCTCACGTGGCTCAAGCTCCCGCGCGTCGAGACCGTGTGGGGCACGACGTGGATCAAGCTCGGGAATTATAAAGACGCGCCGCTCGGCCTGAACCAGGTCACGATGTCGCTTGAGGGCTCGCTGCTGTTCATCGCCGCCGGCGCGATCATGGGCTTCCGCCAGGCGTGGAGCCTGATGCTGGGCGCGTTCGTCAACTACGTCATCCTGGCGCCGTACTTCCTGCGCGCCGGCGTCATCGAGGCGCCGAGCTTCCGCAAGATCTCGGCGTGGTCGCTGTGGATCGGCGTACCGATGATGGTCACCTCCGGCCTGCTGCTGTTCTTCATGAACTGGAAGGCCGTCGTGCGCGCGTTCAGCACGCTCACGAGCTTCCTCGGCGCCAAGCGCGACACGGACGACCCGATGGAGCGGATCGAGGTGCCGGGCTCGTGGTTCATCACCGGCTACCTGATCCTCGGCCTCATCGCGATCGTCCTCGGCCACGCGTTGTTCCACATCCAGTACTGGATGGGCGCGGTCGCCGTGATCGCCACGTTCTTCCTGGTCGTGGTCTCGGCGCGCGCCACCGGCGAGACCGACATCACGCCCGTCGGACCGCTGAGCAAAATCACGCAGCTCACGTTCGGCGCGCTCGCGCCGGGCAATATCCCCACGAACCTCATGACCGCGAACATCACCGCCGGCGCCACGTCGGCGGCCGGCGAGCTGCTGCAGGACCTGAAGAGCGGCTACCTGCTCGGTGCGCGTCCGCGTCAGCAGTTCATCGCCCAGCTGGCGGGCGTGTTCGCGGGCGCACTCATCGTCGTGCCGGTGTTCTTCATCCTCATCCCCTCCACCGACCTCCTGGGCGGCGAGAAGTGGCCGGCACCCGCGGCGCTGGTGTGGCGCGGCGTCGCCGAGCTGCTGGCGAAGGGCGTGAATGCGCTGCCGCCGTCGGCGCGGATCGGGCTCGTGATCGGCGCCACGCTCGGTATCATCATCCCGCTGCTGGAGATGAAGTTCCCGAAGCAGAAGAAGTTCATCCCCTCGGCCACCGGGTTGGGCCTCGCGTTCACGATCAACGGCTTCAACTCCATCTCGATGTTCATCGGCGCCTGCATCGCACTGTGGCTCTCGAAGGCCCGCCCGAAGCTGCACGAGCAGTACACGATCCCGGTGTCGTCGGGGATCATCGCCGGCGAGTCGTTGATGGGCGTGGTGCTGGCGCTGACCACGGTGGTGCTGAGCCAGGTCGCGGGCAGGTGAGCGGAGCGCGCGCACCCGCCTGATCGTGCCGTCGGCAATGGCCCGCCGATGCCCGGCAACGACCGCCCGCACGCGTCCATCGCGTTGCGGCAGTTCATGCTCCGGTGAATTCGGCGGCCGTTGACGCCCCCACGCCGAACCCCTAGGCTCCCGCGGCTTTCGGCCCCCCTCCCTAATTATCGGAGAGCACGATGCGCAGGGTGTTGATCACGGGCGTCACCGGGTTCGCGGGCAGCCACCTGGTGGACTACCTCCTCACCCGCCGCGATTGCGAGCTCCACGGGATCTGGCGCTGGCGGAGTCGGACCGAGAACATCGAGCACCTGGAGCCCGGCGATATCGCCCTCCACGAATGCGATCTCAGGGACGCCACCTCGACGTTCGACACCATCGCCAAGGTCAAGCCGGACTGGATCTTCCACCTCGCGGCCCAGTCGTTCGTGCCCACCTCGTGGGTGGCTCCCACGGAGTCGCTCACCACGAACATCCTCGCCCAGGTCAACATCTTCGAGGCCGTCCGCCGGCTGGGCCTCGCCACCCGCATCCAGCTCGCGTGCTCGTCCGAGGAATACGGGATGGTCCTGCCGGACGAGACCCCGATCCGCGAGACCAACCCGCTGCGGCCGCTGTCGCCCTACGCGGTCAGCAAGGTGGCGCAGGACATGCTGGGGTACCAATATTGGATGAGCTGGAAGGTGGACAGCGTGCGCACGCGCGGGTTCAATCATGAGGGGCCCCGGCGCGGCCCCGTGTTCGTCGCCAGTGACTTCGCCAAGCAGATCGCCGACATCGAGAAGGGGAAGAAGGCCCCGGTCCTGAGCGTCGGCAACCTCGACGCGAAGCGCGATTTCACCGACGTGCGCGACATGGTGCGCGGTTACGTGCTGGCGCTCGAGAAATGCGAGCCCGGCGAGGTCTACAATATCTGCCGGGGCCGCTGCTGGACCATCCGTGAGACCCTCGACATGCTCCTCGCCCTGACGAAAGTGAAGATCGAGGTGAAACAGGACCCGGCGCGACTGCGCCCTTCCGACGTACCGATCCTGCTCGGCGACAACTCGAAGTTCGTCGCCGCGACCGGCTGGCAACCCACGATCCCGTTCGAACAGACGCTGCGGGACATGCTGGAGTACTGGCGTTCGCGGTGAAACGGGCATAGGGACCGGCCTCGGGATCCAGAGCGAGGGCGCGACCGCGATCCCCGCGGAGTCGCCGCTGCCCGACGCGCTCGCCCGCCGCCCGCTCGCCCCGGCGTGGACCACGCCCGAGGCGGCCGTGGGCGTGGTGCGGAACGTGTTCAGCGTCGACCTCGAGGACTGGTACCAGGGCCTCGAGATCGACATGGACCAGTGGGACCGGTACCCGTCGCGCATCGAGGCCGGGCTCGAGGTGCTGCTCGAGCTGCTCGAGCAGGCCGGGGTGCGCGCCACGTTCTTCGTGCTCGGCTGGCAGGCCGAGCGCGCGCCGCGCCTGGTGCCGAGGCTCGCGGCACTCGGTCACGAGATCGCGTCGCACGGCTACTCGCACCGGTTCGTCTACCAGCAGGGCCCCGAGCAGTTCCGCAACGAGCTCCGGCGCTCGAAGCGGATCCTCGAGGACCAGTCCGGTATGCCGGTGCTCGGCTACCGCGCGCCGTTCTTCTCGATCACGCAGGACGCATTGTGGGCGCTCGACATCCTCCTCGAGGAGGGCATCATCTACGACTCGAGCGTGTTCCCGACGCACAACTACCGCTACGGCATCCCCGAGGCGGTGCGCCGGCCGGGCTGGATGCGCACCCCATCGGGCCTGCGCGTGTTCGAGGTGCCGCTCTCGACCGTGCGCGTGCCCGGACCCGGGAGCGCGTTCGGCGTCAACGTGCCGCTCGGCGGCGGCGGCTACTTCCGGCTCTATCCCTACAGCCTCACGCGCGCGCTCGGGCGCCACCTGCTGCGCCACGAATCGCACGGGCTCGTCTTCTACGTGCACCCGTGGGAGTTCGACACCGGGCAGCCGCGCATCAAGGTGCCGCGCCCGCTCGCGGGGTTCACGCACTACCACCGGCTGGGCTCCACCGCGGAGAAGACACGGCAGCTGCTGGCGGACTTCGCGTTCATGCCCATGCGCGAGGCGTTCGCCGACGAGTTCACCCGCGCAGGTCTCTAGCCCGGTGCGCATCCAGGTCCTCACGCAGGAGGACGCCTTCTACATCCCGCGGATCCTGGACCTGCTGTTCGAGCATCGCCGCGACGTGGTGGGGGTGGCGATCGTGCCGGGAGAGCTGCAGGCCGGCCGCGCGCTGCGCTTCCTGCGCATGATGGGCCCGCGCGACTTCGCGCTCCAGGTCGTGAACCTGGCGTGGTACCGGGTGCTCGACCTGCTCTCGCGCGTGCTGCCGCTGCCGGCGAGCCACTCGGTGGCGTCCGCGGCCCGGCGCGGACGCGTTCCCGCCGAGCACGTGCCGAACGTGAACGCGCCCGAGTACATCGCCGCGCTGCGCGCGCGGGGCGTCGACCTGCTGGTCTCGCTCGCCTGCCCGCAGAAGTTCTCGCCCGAGCTGCTCGCCGTGCCCGTGAAGGGCGCCATCAACCTGCACGGTGCGCTGCTGCCCCGCTACCAGGGCATCTTCCCCTCGTTCTGGGTGCTGGCGAAGGGCGAGCCCGAGACCGGCGTCACCGTGCACTGGATGGACGAGCAACTGGACCACGGCGACGTGCTGCTCCAGCGCACGGTGCGCATCGAGCGGCGCGACACGGTGCACCGGCTCGTGCTGCGCTCGAAAGTGGACGTGGGGCGGCACGTGCTGCTCGAAGCGCTGGAGCTCATCGAGCGCGGCGACGCGCCGCGCGAGCGCATGGACATGACGCGCGCGAGCTATTTCACCTATCCCGACCCGGCCGCGGTGCGCGAGTTCCGCATGCGCGGCCGGCGGTTCATCTAGCGCCGCCGCCACGATGACCGACCCGGCCGCCGCCCCGCCGCCAGGGCTGGGCGCGCGCCTCGCGCGCAACTCGTTCCATTCGGCCAGCGGCCGCGTCGTCGCGATCCTCGCCTGGCTCCTGCTCACGCCGTCGCTGCTGCGCGCGCTCGGGCCCGAGGGCTTCGGCGTGTGGTCGCTGTTCTACGCGCTCGCCGGCTGGATGGGCTCGCTGGACCTCGGCCTCTCGCAGGTGGCGCTGCGCTACGGCGCCGCCGCGCGTGCGCGCGCGGCGGGGGCGGAGGCGGGTGAGTACGCCACGCTCGCGGTCCTGGGCTACCTCGCGCTGGGGATCGTCTGGCTGCTGCTCGTGCTGCTGCTGCGCGCGCCGGCGCTCGACCTGCTCCGCATCCACGGTCCGGCGCGCTCGCTCGCGGAGCTGGCGTTCATCACAGTGGCGCCGATGTTCGTGCTCTCGGGGGTCACGAACACGACCGTCGCCGTGCTCCAGGCCTGGGATCGCTTCGACCTCGCGAACGCGGTCACGGTCACGGTGGGCCTGGGGCAGGTGGCCGCATTGCTCGTGGCGCTCCGGCAGGGCGGCGCGTTCGCCGCCTGCCTCCTCGCGGTGCTCGTGGGCTGGCTCGCGGCGCTGGTGCTCGGGCTGATGCTGGTCGCCCGCGGCGCGCCGGGATTTCGTTGGAGTGCCCCGCACGCGGCCGGGCGCCGGTTCGCCGAGGCGCTCGGCTTCGGGATGCCGCTGCAGGTCGCAAACGGACTCGGGGTGATGCACCAGCAGGTCGGGAAGCTCCTGATCGTGAGGATGCTCTCGCTCCCGGCCGTCGTGCCCTACGAGCTCGGCCTCCGCGCCTCCACGGCGTGCTCGACGTTCGCGCAGCTCGTGCTGGTGGCGATGATCCCTGAAGCCTCGGCGCTCCACGCGCGGGCGGCATCGGAACGGCTTCGCGAGCTGCACCGGAGGGCTGGTCGGTTCGTGACCGGCATCGCCGCCATCGTCACCGCGGCGCTCGTGGCCCCCGCGCCGGTGCTGTTCGAGGTGTGGCTCGGCCACGCCGATCCCCAGGCGGCGCTGGCGCTGCGCGGCCTGGCGATCGCGGCGTACGCGGCGATGGCGGCCGGCGTCTCGGCCGCGATCGCGCGTGGGGTGGGGCGGACGTCGCTCGAGCTGGAATGGTCCGGCGTGGCATTACTGCTTCACGGCACGCTGGGCGTCCTGCTCGTTCCCAGGCTCGGGCTCCCCGGAGCGCTGGTGGCGGTCGCCATCGCGAACTTCGCGGCCGCGCTGTGGTTCGCGATCCGGCTCTCCCGCGCGCAGGCGTGGCCCGTCAGGAGCACGCTCTGGGAGCCGTTCATCCTCCCCGGGCTCGCCATGGCGGCGGGTGTGCTCGCGGGCTCCGGGCTCGCGCACGTGATCCCGGTGCCGTGGCTGGCGCTCGGCGTCTCGGCCGCCGCGGCGGGGCTCGCCTGCCTCGCGGTGCTGTTGCTCACGCGGCATCTCGCCTGGGGCGAGCTCGCGCGGCTCGTTCGCCGTGGGGTGACGCCGTGACCGAGTTGAAGTCCGCGCGCGTGCTCGTCACCGGTGCCGGCGGCTTCGTCGGCCCGCACCTCGTGCGCGCGCTCGTCGCCCACGGAGCCGTGGTGCGCGGCGCGGGACTGGGTGCGCCTGCAAGAGACACGCCGCTCACGGACTGGCGTGAGGCCGACCTCGCGGACCCTGCGCAGGCCGCGGCCGCGATCGCAGCCGCGCCGCTCGACGCGGTCGTCCACCTCGCGGGCCAGAGCAGCGCCGCCAAGTCATTCGAGGCGCCCGAGGCCACGTTCCGCGCCAACGTCACCGGCACGTGGACGCTGCTCGAGGCCGTGCGCGCGCATGCGCCCACCGCGCGCGTGGTGGTGGTGAGCACGAGCGAGGTCTACGGCCCGATCGAGCCGGGCACGCGCGCCGCCGAGGCGCACCCGTTCGCGCCGGTGAGCCCATATGCGCTGAGCAAGGCGGCCGCGGAGCAGATCGCCGCGGCCTATGCGGCCACGCACCATCTCGACGTGCTGCGCGCGCGACCGTTCAGCCACACCGGGCCCGGGCAGACGCCGCGCTTCGTGGTGCCGGCGTTCGCGCAGCAGGTCGCGGCCATCGAGGCGGGGAAGGCCGAGCCCGTGCTGCGCGTCGGGAACCTCGAGGTGACGCGCGACCTCTCCGACGTGCGCGACATCGTCGAGGGCTACTGCGCGCTGCTCGAGCGCGGGCACCCAGGGGCGGTCTACAACCTCTGCCGCGGCGAGGGCGTGCGGCTCGCGGACGTCGTCCAACAGCTCGCGGCCATGTCGCGCGTGAAGCTGACCGTTGAGGTGGACCCCGCCCGGCTGCGTCCCGCGGACACGCCGTGGCTCGTGGGCGATCCCTCGCTCACCACGGCCGAGGTGGGCTGGAGCGTGCGGCGCCCGTTCGCCACGACGCTCGGGGACGTGCTGGCCGAGTGGCGGGCGACCGGGGGCTAGGCCCGATTCCGCGCTCGCCCCGGGCTCGCGTCTCTGCCACACTCGCCGTTCGCACTGCGCCCCCCGGCAGCGTACGGACCCTCGAGGACGGGCCGCTTCGATGAACAGCGCCATCGGCACCCTGATCGTGGTCGCCGGCATCCTGGTGATCTATTGGCTCAGCCGCCGGCGCCCGCCGGTGCCGCTGGTCCCGGTCCGCCAGCCGCAGGCCGAGGGCCCGGACCGCGGCATGAGCGACCCGCTGCTCCGGCAGCTCTACATGCTGCTCTACGAGATCACGCAGGTCTCACCCGAGGTCACGCGCCCCGAGCACCTTGCGGCGCTGCCCGGCTATCGCGAGGCGGTGAAGCTCCTCACCGATCCCAACGTGCCCGGCGGGCTGCTGCTGGACCTGGTGCAGGGCGAGCGGCTCTACCCCGCGATCGCGGCGCTGGACGCGCTGTGCGCGCGGCCCCGCGACGAGGCGATCGAGCCGCAGCTCTGGGCCCAGCTCAACCGCTTCCACCCGTGGAATGGCGACGGCGTGCTGCGCGTGCTCGAGGCGTGGTACCCGGACGACCCCACGCTCGCGGGCCGGCTGCTGGTACGGCTCGACCGCCAGTGGGCGAGCTCGGGCCACGCGGTCTCGCTCGAGCGCTTCCTGCGCCGGCGCGCGGCGCGCTGGCCGCTGACGCTCGCGGGCGTGGAGCTGCCCCCGGCCGGCCGGATCGAGGAGCTGCTCGAGACCGTGTTGAACGAGCAGGACCCCGCGCTCGTCGAGCCGTTCGTCACCGCGCTCCGGGCGGCGCAGCAGTCGGGGCCACGGATGCTGCCGCGCTCGGGGATGGCACCGCCCGACCTCGAGAGCCTCGGCGACTTGAAGGGCATCGGCCAGTGGCACGAGCGCGGCAAGATGCCCGAGCCGCCCGTGTTCACGACCGGCGCGCTCGCCGAGTGCTTCGACAAGGTGATGAAGGCGCTGACGTCGCATCCGCCGCGGCCCGTGCTCGTGGTCGGCGAATCCGGCGTCGGCAAGACCGCGCTCGCGAGGAGCGTCGCCGCGCAGCTCTCGCGCGACGGCTGGCGCGTGTTCGAGGCCGGGGCATCGCAGCTCAACGCCGGCATGTCGTTCGTCGGCATGCTCGAGCGGCGGTTGCTCGAGGTGCGCAAGCAGCTCGGCGCGGAGCCGAGGTCGCTGTGGCTCGTGCCCGACTTCCACCAGCTCCTGTGGAGCGGCCGCGCGATGCAGTCGCCCACGGGGGCGCTCGAGCAGCTGATGCCGGCGTTCGAGTCGGGCGAGATCCTCGCGCTGGGCGAGACCCGGCCGGGCACGCTCGACCGGCTGCTCGCCGAGCGGCCCGAGATCGGCCGGCTGTTCGAGATCGTGCGCGTGGCGCCGTGGCGCGACGCCGACGTGGACGCGCTCCTCAAGCAGTGGGCGGAGCGCACCGCGCGCGATCGCCGCGTCGGCGTCGAACCGTGGCTCCTGGACGAGGCCGCGCAGCTCTCGCGCCAGTACCTCTCCAGCATGCGCGCGCCGGGCGGCGTGCTGCGCATGCTCGACCTCGCCGTCACCGCGGTGGCGCCCGCGGCGGCCGAGGCCCCGACCGTGCAGCTCCAGCATGCGGACCTGCTGAAAGCGGTGTCGTCGCTCACGGGGCTCCCCGGCGAGCTCCTCGACGAGAAGCGCGCGCTCGATCTCGAGGCACTGCGCGCGAAGCTCGAGGAGCGCGTCATCGGCCAGCCCGACGCGGTGAGCGCGCTCGTCGAGCGCGTGGCGCTCCTCAAGGCCGGCGTCACCGACCCGGCGCGGCCCTACGGCGTGTTCCTGTTCGCGGGCCCCACCGGGACCGGCAAGACCGAGCTGGCGAAAGCGCTCGCGGCCTGGCTCTTCGGCTCCGAGGATCGCCTGCTCCGGCTGGACATGAGCGAGCTCGCCGACGGGCTCGGGCTGGAGCGCGTGACCGGCGCGGCGAACATGGGCGGCACGGGAGCGGGCTCGCTCGCGGCGGGCATCCGTCGCCAGCCGTTCTCCGTGGTGCTGCTCGACGAGTTCGAGAAGGCGCACCCGCGGGTGTGGAACCTGTTCCTGTCGGTGTTCGACGACGGTCGCCTGACCGACGCCGCCGGCGAGACGGCGGACTTCCGCAACAGCATCATCATCCTGACCTCGAACCTGGGCGCGATGCTCGCCTCGGGCGAGCGGCTGGGCTTCGCCGACGGTGCCGACGGCTTCAGCGCCGCCGCGGTGGAGCGCTCGGTGAGCCGCACGTTCGCGCCCGAGTTGAGAAACCGCCTCGACCGCGTCGTGGTGTTCCGGCCGTTCACGCGCGACGTGATGAGAAGAATTTTACAGAAGGAGATCGCGGACGCCTCCGCGCGCCGCGGCCTGCGCCGGCGCGAGTGGGCGGTGGAGATCGAGGAGGGGGCGATCGACTTCCTGCTCGACCGCGGCTTCACGACCGATCTCGGCGCGCGGCCGTTGAAGCGCAGCCTCGAGCGCTACCTGCTCGCGCCGCTCGCGCGCACGATCGTCGAGCGCCGCGTTCCCGAGGGCGACCAGTTCCTGTTCGTGCGCACCGACGGTGACGCGCTCGTGGTGGAGTTCGTGGATCCGGATGCACCGCCGAGCGGCCTCCAGCACGCGTACACGACCCCCGCCGGGGCGAGGCCCGGCGCGGACCTGCGCGCGATCGCCTGGGACCCGCACGGCACCGCCGCCGAGATGCTCGAGCTGCGCGCGAGCCTCGAGCGCTTCGGCGCGCGCATCGACGGGCCGGAGTGGGGTGACGCGAAGGCGCGCTGGCTCGCGATGCCGGCGACCGAGGGCTTCTGGCAGCGGAGCGACCGCTTCGAGGTGCTGGGCCGCGCCGAGTACATGGACCGCATCGAGGCCGGCGCCCGCTCGGCGCGCTCGCTGCTCGCGCGGCTGGATGGCGACGGCGCCGCGCAGCGCGAGGTATGGCCGCGCAACATGGTGGCGCGGCTCGCCCAGCAGATGCTGCTGCTCGAGGCCGCCGCTGACGAGGCCATGACCACGGGCCCGCGCGACGCGTTCGTCTACGTGCAGGCCGGTCCCGACGGCCCCGACCGGCGTGGCGAGCAGGAGTTCTCGCGCCGCATCGCCGCCATGTACGAGGCCTGGGCGCGCCAGCGCGGCATGCGCATCGCGGTGCTGAAGCCGAGCACACGGTACGCCGGCGACACGGTGTGGCTGGCGGTGTCCGGGTTCTCCTCCTACATCGTGCTGGCCCAGGAAGACGGGCTGCACGTGCTCGAGTGGGGATCGAACGCCGACGGCGGCATCAAGCGCGCGAGCGTGCGCGTGCGCGTGCTGGCGCAGCCGCTCGTGCCGGCGCGAGACGGCGAGGCCGAGCTGACCCGGCAGGCGGCGGAGGCCCTCGCGGGCGCGCCGTCGCCCGCGCCCACGATCGTCCGCCGCTACCGCGGCACGCCGTCGCCGCTCGTGCGCGACGCCGTGCGCGGCTGGCGCACGGGGCGGTTCGAGCGCGTGCTGGCCGGCGACTTCGATCTCGTGCCGAGCGGTGACACCGACGGCGCCTGACGGTCGGTAGCGGAATTCGCCACGCGCCACTATCGTGGCCGCCCCGTGCCCAGCGCTCCTTTCACATCCCGGCGGCCGCGCTGCCTGTTCGCGGCAGCTCCCACGTCATGGCCGCTGGCGGCGTGCGCGGCGGGGCCGGCGTGAGCTCGCGCGTGGCGCTGTGGCTCGACCGCATGGGGCTGCTCGTCGCCGGGCGCCGCGTGCGACGCCGGCTGTTCCCCGGGCGCGAGACGCTCCGCTTCCCGACCTACGGCGCCGAGATCGCCAGGCTCGTGCAGGACTCCGGCGACCCCGCGCGCTACGCGAGCCTCGCGCTCGCCGTGAAGACGCTCGAGCAGGAGGGGATCGCCGGCGACTTCGCCGAGGTCGGCGTCTACCGCGGCGCGACCAGCCGGTTCCTCGCGGCCTGTGCCCCCGGGCGCACGCTCCACCTGTTCGACACGTTCCAGGGCTTCGCCGCGCACGACCGCGAGCCGGAGAACGCCGCCGACGCGCGTTTCCAGGCCACCAGCGAGGCCACCGTGCGGCGCGCGCTCGGCGCGGCCGCGAACGTGGAGATCCACGCCGGCTACTTCCCGGCCACGACCGCGGGGCTGGAGCAGCGCGTGTTCGCGTTCGTGCTGCTCGACCTCGACGTCTACGCGCCCACGCGCGCGGGGCTCGAGTTCTTCTACCCGCGGCTCGCGAGCGGCGGCTACTGCTTCGTCCACGACTTCAACAGCCCCGAGTCGAACCGCGCCTGCCGGCGCGCGCTCACCGAGTTCCTCGCGGGCAGGCCCGAGCGCGTGATCGAGCTGCCCGATACCTGGGGCTCGGCCGTGTTCCGGAAGGTGTGAGCGCGGCCATGGCGAACGCGCGCCCGACGAAGCTGCCGGCCTGGGCGACGCTCTGCTTCTTCTTCTCGGGCGCCGCCGGGCTGCTCTACGAGATCGTGTGGTCCAAGGAGCTCGCCTACCTGCTCGGCGGCTCGCTCCACGCCGTGGCCGCGGTGGTGGCGTCGTTCCTGCTGGGCCTGGCGCTCGGGGCGCGGCTCCTCGGCGTGCCGCTCGCGCGACGCGGGCACGGCCCGCGCACGTACGCGGCGCTCGAGCTGGGCGTGGGGCTGCTCGGGCTCCTGATCCTGCCAGCGCTGCGCGCGAGTGATCCCCTCATCGGCCAGCTCTATCGCAGCTTCGGCGGCGAAGGCGTGGCGTTCGCGAGCGCGCGGCTCGTCCTCGTGATGCTCGCGCTGCTGCCGCCCGCGGCGCTCATGGGCGCCACGCTGCCGGTGCTGGTGGCGCACGTCGAGCGCGACCTGGTCGGCGCGGGGCTCGCGCGGCTCTACGCGCTCAACACGCTGGGCGCGGTGGCGGGCTCGCTTGCGGCGGGCTTCGTGCTGCTGCCGGGCCTGGGACTCACCGCCACCACGTTCGTCGCCGCCGCCTTGAACGTCGGCGTGGCGGCGGTGGCATGGAGCGCGGGGCGCCGCGCGCCGGAGCGCGAAGCGCCGGCCGACGCAGCCGCGGCAGCGCCCGCGGCAGCCCTGCTCGATCCCGGCACCCGACGCGTCGTGGCCGTGCTGTTCGCGCTCTCGGGCTTCGGCGCGCTCGCGTTCCAGATGGCGTGGGTGCGGCTCTTCGGCCTCGTGTTCGGCTCGTCGGTCTACTCGTTCTCCGCCGCGCTCGGCATCTACCTGCTCGGGATCGCCGTCGGCGCGGCGCTCGTCGGCCCGCGCATCGCGCGCGCCGGCACGCTGGCCGGCTTCGGCGCGCTCCAGCTCGTGCTCGCGGCCACCGCGGCGCTCGCGATCCAGGCGTTTCCGGGGTTGCCGCAGCGCATGCTCGACATGGGCACGAGCGCCGGCAGCGACTGGCGAGGACTGTTGCTCATGGAAGTGGCCACGGTGGCGCTCCTGATCGGCGCACCGTGCGTGCTGCTCGGCGCGATCTTCCCGGTCGCCACCCGGCTGCTCCAGAGCCGCGACGGCGGCCACGCCGCGGGGCTGGCCTACGCGGTCAACACCGCCGGCACGATCGCCGGCTCGCTGGTCGCCGGCTTCGTGCTCGTGCCCTCGCTCGGCATCCAGGGCACGCACGTCACCGGCGTGGCGCTCGCCGGCGCGATCGGCGCGGTGGCGCTCGCACTCGCAGCCGGGCGCCGCGAGCTCAAGGGCATGCCGCTCATGATCGGCGGGCTGGCCGCGTTCGCGACCGTGCTGTTCGTGGTGATCGCGCCGGCGTGGGAGCCGACGCTCATGACGTCCGGTGTGTATCGCCCTTCACAGGCGGTCAAGGTGAACAACTTCGCCGGCGGCGCCGCCGACGCCGTGCGGCGCGCCACCGCGTCCGACCGCGTGCTCTACTACCACGAGGGCATCAACGCCTCGGTCATCCTCTGCACCAACGCCGAGAGCCACGAGCTGTGGCTGCGCGTGGGCGGCAAGGTGGACGCCAGCACGCTCGATATGGAGACGCAGGTGCTGCTCGGGCTCCTGCCCGCGGTCCTCGCCGACTCCGGCGCGCGCGCGCTCGTGATCGGCCACGGCTCGGGCGTCACCACCGCGAGCGTGCTCGCGGGCGGCGCGGGCGCCACCGACGTCGTGGAGCTCGAGCCCGGCGTCATCGCCGCCTCGCGCTGGTTCCACGCCAAGGGCGAGGATCCCTTGAATGAGCCACGCACGCGACTCATTTTGGGGGATGCTCGGACGCATCTACTACATGCGAAGACCCGTTACGGGTTGATCGTCAGCGAGCCGAGCAATCCGTGGATCGCGGGCGTCAACAACCTCTTCACCGTGGACTTCTACCGTCGCGTGCGGGCGCGGCTCGAGCCCGACGGCGTGTTCTGCCAGTGGCTCCAGCTCTACGAGCTGTCGCCGGAGACGTTCGCCACGCTGCTGCGCTCGTTCCTGGACGTGTTCCCGCAGGGCCAGGTGTTCTGCGTGTGGCGGAATGTGGATCTGTTGCTCGTGGCCGCGCCCCCGGGCCGCTCGCTCGACTTGTTGAGGCTCAAGACACCGGCGGCGCGGAAGATGCTCGACCGCGCGCGCATCCCGGAGGCCGCGATGCTCGCGGCCTACTGGGCCGCACCGCTCGACTCGCTCCAGCGGCTGGCCGGGCACGCGCCGCTCAATCGCGACGATCGCCCGGTGGTGGAGTACCGCGCACCCCAGGACCTGGTGGCCGTGGGCCGCGCGCAGTTGACCGGCCACCCGGGCGTGGTCGGGCGGCTGCCGTTCACCGCGTCCGAGCCCGCGGGACCGCTGTTCGCGGCCTGGCCGGCGGCCGAATGGTACGGCGCGCGCGCGCGCTGGCTCCTGGAGCAGGGCGACTCGGCGCGCGCCGCGCGCACGGTGCTGGCCGCGCGCGACGCCGTGCCCGGCGAGGCCGCCGCGCTCGAGACGCTGCTCGCCACCAGCGCCGTGCGGGCACGGAGCCGTGCCGCGTTCGAGGAGGCCGCGCCACTGATGCGGCAGGGGATGACGGCTGAGGCGCGCGCGGCGCTCGAGCGCGCCGTCGAGATCGACCCGGAGAACGCGCAGGCGTGGGTGGTGCTCGCGGAGCGGCGGCGCGTGGACGGCGACCTCGCGGGCTCGGCCGCGGCGATCGAGCGCGCTCGACGCTCGAGCGACGTGCAGGTCAGGAGCGACGCCGAGATGATGGCGGGGATGCTGGCGCTCGCGAAGCAGGATCCCGTTGCCGCGCTCGCGGCGTTCGCGGCCGCGCAGAAGCTCGTGCCGGGGAACGCGCGCGCCTACCTGTTCGAGGCGCAGGTGCACGCGCAGGCCGGCGACCTGAACGCCACGGTGGCGGCGCTGCGCCGCGGGCTCGCGGCCTCGCCGGGCGCGCAGGAGCTCGCGGCCGCGCTGGTCAAGCTGGGGCAGGTGCCGTAGACGGGAGCGCGCAGGCTCATCGTTGGTTGGACAACCCGGGCCCTCCCTCTCTAATAATTGCGGGCCGTCTCGCGCTCGGATCGCCCGCGCGCGGATCCGGAGGGTCCATGGCGATCAGCGCCGCGTCCGCCGCACCGGCCGCGCTCCCGAGCGTCGGGATCGTGGTCCTCAACTGGAACAACCTGGACGCGAGCCGGCGGTGCCTGCGCTCGCTCGCCGCGCTCACGTATCCGCGGCACCGGATCTACCTGCTCGACAACGCGTCCACGGACGGCTCGTGGGAGGCGCTGGAGCTCGAGTTCCGGGACCGCGTCGCGGCGATCCGCAACCCGGGGAACGTGGGCTTTTCGGCCGGCTGCAACCCGGGCATCCGGCGCGCCCTCGCGGACGGCTGCGACTACGTGCTGCTCCTCAACAACGACTGCGTCGTGGTGGACCCCGGCTTCCTGGATTCCATGGTCACGCTGGCCGAGTCGGACCCCGACGTCGGGCTCGTGGGCGGCAAGATCGTGTTCTGGCCGGAGACCTCGCGGCTGTGGAGCACCGGCGGCACGCTCGACTTCTGGGGCGCGGAACGCCACACCGGGCACCGCGAGCCGGATCGCGGCCAGTACGACGAGGTGGCGCCGCGCGAGTTCATCTCCGGCGCGCTCATGCTGATCCGCCGCTCCGTGGTGGAGCGGATCGGCGAGCTGCCCGAGGCCTACTTCTTCGGCAAGGAGGAGTGGGAGTACTCGACGCGGGCCCGGCGCGCGGGATTCAAGCTCTGCTACCAGCCGGCCGCGCGCATCGCGCACGAGGCCAGCAACTCCACGGATCCCGCGGACCTGATGTACGTGTACAACGGCACCCTGGCCAAGATCCTCTACAAGCGCCGCAATCTCCCGCGCTGGGCATTCGCGCTGTGGGACACCTGCTACGCGGCGTACCTGTTCGCGTTGTTCCCGCTCAAGTACGCGCTGCGCTCCTCGGAATACCTGCCGGGGCATCCGCCGGGGGAGCTGCTGCGGGTCATGCGCGAGGCACGGCGTGACTCGCGCGGACTCGAGAAGGTGACCGCTGAGCAGCTCGCCGCATTCCGCGAACGCGAGGCGCGGCGGCGCGGCGATCGAAGCTAGGGACCGAACGCGGCGGCGGGTCCGTCGGGGCCGGAGGCCGCGCGCGGGCCGCTACCACCAAGGAGTCCTCCCAGCCCTCCCGCGCCCCCGGTCCCGACGTTGAACGTCGGGGTCACGAGCACCGGGTTCGAGCTGCCGAGCTTGACGATGCACCAGCTCGGACCTCCCGGTCCGCCCTGGCCACCGCCACCGGGGCCGCTGGTGCCTCCGGGGCCGCCATCGCCGCCATTGGGTCCGGAACAGGAAGACGCCCCGAAGCCGCCGGCGCCGCCAGTGCCTGAGGGCCCACCGTCACCGCCGATACCCGCCACGCCAGCCTGATTCGTGGTCCACGAGCATTGCTCGAAGCGCGGCGAGGCGTCGATCAGGATGAGCGCGATCGAGGCTCCGCCACCATGTCCTCCCTTGCCGCCGACGCCCGCGTGTCCTCCTTCGCCGCCGCCGCCGCCGTGCCCGATCCCACCGTTGGTGCTGCCGCAATTGACTCCGCCGCCACCGCCGCCGCCGCCGCTTCCGTCACAACCGGCTGTGCCCGCGACGCCCACGGCGGGGACCCAGGCGAATCCATTGAACGATCCGTTCGTGGCGAGACCCGATCCGTTGACACCCGGGCCGCCATTGCTCCCAGCGGTACCGATGCCTCCCCCGGCTGCCCCGCCCTGGCCGACGGTGCCGCAGCCCCCGTGGCCATCTTCTCCGCCGGAATTGGCGGAACCCCCCTGGCCTCCGGCGCTCGCCGAATTGCGGGCACCGATCTGGAATCCACCGCCCCATCCCCGACCATCCGAGCCGTTGCCCCCGTCGGCGCCTGTGACACCGCCACCGCCATTGGCGCCGTTCAATCCGTTGCCTGGGATGCCGCCGACGAACGCGCAGCGGACGAAGAGCAGGCTGGCGTCGCAGTTCTGGATCTCTACCGCGACGGCGCTCATCGAGGGTTCGGAGAGATCCCCGGACCAAAATCGTAGATCGGAGATCTCCACATTGTGGACATCCACCGCCGTCGTCGACCTGCCGGCGACCTCGCTCTGAGCGCCGGCCGCGTGCGTCCAGGTCACCGGGTCGTAGCCGCCGCGAATGGTCATGCCCGAGGCGAGCACCGGCGTTTCCACGTAGCGACCCTCGGCCACCAGGATGGTCGCCGGGCAGGCGAGCGAGGCCGCGGCCGCGATCGCAGACGTCAGCGAGCTGAACGGCGACTGGCGCGTCCCCGGCCCAAGTGGCGAGCCCGAGAGCGCAACGTACATCGTCTCGGGAGCCGCGACCGTGAAGCTCTTGACGGTGACGGTGTAGGCGGCGGCGTTGTCCGTGACCACGAGCTTCGCTCGGTGCGTGCCGGGCGTGTAGGCATGCTGGACGACGATCAGGGCCGGGCCGGACGCATCGATCGTCCCGTCGGACTCGAAGTCCCATTCATAGAGCGTGATCGTCCCGTCGGGATCGTGGGCGGCCGAGGCGTCGAGCGACACCGGGGCGCTCGTGCACCCGGCGGTCGCCGAGAAATCGGCCACGGGGGCGACGTTGAGATCGCGGGGCGGCGGTGGAGACGTGGCGTCCTTGCCGCACGCGAGCGTGAGCGCGAGCATGCCGAGCGCTGCGAGCGCGCCCGGACGGCGCACCGCTCGCAAGAGGCTCGTCCCCTTCAACGCCATGGCCGACCTCCGTTCCATCGTGGAGTCCCGCAGATACTACATCGGTTATCGGCGCTCTTGTGTCAGCCGATGAGTTCGCGGCGCGGCCGCGCGAGCACGCGCAGGGTCACCCGCGCGCGGCTCCGGCCACCGCCTCGTGCCCGCTGCGGACGAGCACCGCGGTCCACATGGCCACCTGGGCGAGGCCGACCATGCCGACGAAGTTGTCCCCGGTCATGTTGGCGACCAGGAGACCCAGCAGCAACGGCGTATGGAATCGGGCCATGTGGTGAGCCAGCGTGCCGGGCGGGGCCGTGCGCGCCACGGCCCGGCCCACCTGGAAGAGCCGCACGATGACGACCGCGAGCAGGGCGAGCCCCACGACTCCCATGCTCACGAGGATCTCGTAGTAGTAGTTCTCCACGGTGACCAGCACGACCCGCATCTCATTGTAGGCGTGGCTCACGAAGCGGAATCCCAGGTAGCCGACACCCGTCCACGGATGGTCCATCACGATGCCCCAGGCGGCCCGCCAGCCGTAGACGCGCTGGAACCACGACAGGGCCTCGAACGAGCCGCGCTCCACGGAGACGCTGTTCACCATCCGCGTCCAGAACTTCTCCGGCATCACGGGTAGCACGGCGGCGATGGCGAGGGCGCCCGCCAGCAGCCGGGACGGCCGCACCCAGCGCAGCGTGAACAGGCCGAACGTGGCCCACGCGAGGATGCCCGAACGCGACTGCGTGAGCCCCAGCAGGGCGAACATGAGCGCGCCGAGCACGGGGTTGGTCCAATGCGGGCGCATGACGTGACGGATCATCAGCACCACGGCCACGACGAGCGTGGCGGTGCCGGCTTCGTTCGGCGTCGAGATCGGGGCGGCGAAATCGTTCAAGTAGAGCGTCATCCCCGCGCGCTTCACGCCCCACGCGGCAGCTCCGATGATGTTCACCACCGCCAGCCCGGCTCCCGCCACGACGATCGCATTCCAGGCGTGCCCGATCCGGTCCTGGGTCCGCAACCACCACGCGGCCAGCGGGTAGAACAGCAGGCCCTGGAAGGCCCGGATCATCACCAGGCCGGAATCGAGGGCGGCGCCGGCGCCGGCCTGGCGAGCGAGCTGGAACAGGGAGAGCGTCGCGACCGCGTAGAAGACGAGCACGGAACGGGTCAGCTTGCGCTCGGCGATGTTCAACTCGTCGTGGGCGGGCCCCGACTCCGGGTGGGCGAGCGCCTCGCGCCGGGCACGGCCGAAGAAGCTCGACAGCAGAACCGGTGGCAGCAGGACGTCGATCGGGTTGATCGCGCGCGCGCCGCTGACGCGGACCACCACGAGCAGGATGCACGAGCCGAGGATCACCAGCAGGCTTGCGAACGGATGGCGGGCGCTCAAGTAGAGCATGCCGCATCCCGCGATCACCTCGAGCGGGATCCAGAACGCCGGCGAGGGATCGCCCGCGGCGAGCCCCAACAGCACCGCCAGCCCGACGATCAGCGCCCCGATCAGGATCGGGCCGCGCGCCGCCCAGCGAGGCGCGACCGGGAGGAGCGCGGTACTCACGACTCCCGGGCGAGCAAGGCCGCCGTCCACGCGGCGCAGCCGAGCAGCGCCGCGAACGCGGCGCCCGCCACGATGAGCGAGCGGATCGGCCTCACCTTCAACTCCGGCACGGTGGCCGCGTCGAGGACCGTGACCGTGGGCGTGTCGCGCGTCTCCTGCATGCGCGCGTCTTCATATTGGGCCTGGATCAGCATCATCAGCTTGCGCTGCACTTCGGCGTCGAGGGCGAGACGGGCGCCTTCCAGCTTGACCTCCGGCAGCTTGCCGATCTCGGTATTGAGCGCGTGCAGCTGGCGCTCGATGCCCTGGAGCTCCGCGCTGCCGGGCGACGTGTAGCTGGAGATGTAGGCACGCTGGGTCTCGAGGCTGAACTTCTGCGCCAGGATGTCCGCGACGCCTTTCGCGGCCTCGGTCTCGGCGCTCGACACGACGTGATGCTCGCGCTCGTACACGAGCAGCCGTTCCTCGGCGGTCACCAGCTGCCCCTGGACCTCGCTCACGCGGCCCTCGAGGAACTGCCGCAGCCGCTTCCCGCGCGTCTTGTAGGTATTGACGTTGAACCGGTCGAGTTCGGAGACCAGGAAGTTCGTGACGTCGGCCGCGCGCTGGGCATTGCGATCCTCGAACGCCACATCCAGGATCCCGGCCGGGTTCACGTCCACGCTCAGGTGGCGCTGGAACTCCTTGACCGTGCGGTCCATGCCCTTGCGATGGTAGAGCTTCATGTACCCGAAACGGTTGATCGCGGCCTCGCTGAGCAGGCGGCTCTTGAGGATCTCGCCGAACACGTCCGATGGCGTGTTCGTGGTGGTGAGTCCCAGGTTGTTCAGGGCATTCGACTTGAGCATGCCCGAGAACATGCCGAAGCCGGTCTCGCTGGTTTCCGTGGGCGGCAGGAGCGTGCTCTTGGCCCGGTACCAGGACGGGAGCAACAACGAGATGCCGGCGGCGAGGAGCGTGGCGGCACCGACGATCAGGGCATGCGTGCGCCACCGGGACCGGAACGCCGTGAGGAAGCGCTGGGCGCGCGGGGAGGGGTCTGGCTCCAATCGAAGCTCCGGGGACACTTCCGGCTCGAGCGGGAATTCCCTCGGGTCGGGTCGGGGCCGATCGGGATCATGAACGGCGCGCATGGTCTGTCCTCCCTGGCAGAGCCTGCCTCCTGAGCGGACATCGGACCGTAGGAGGTCGGCTCAACAGCGTCAAGCGAAGCAAGTCCCTAGCCCGCAGATCGTTCCCGGGATTCCTCCGGGTAGTAGGCCCAGACTCCCGACATCCCCTTCTGGGTGTAGCCGACGCCATTCGGATGCCACAGGGCATGCGAGCCCAGTGCGGACATCGGCCCCAGATAGTATTCGCCCAGGGGCAGGCCCGTCCCTGCGCCGATCAGTCCCGGCGGCGACTGGTTCATGTTCTGCCGCCACCACTTCTCCGAGAAGAACAGCGCGGTGAAGTCCAGGCTGACGGCCTCGTCGGTGAACAGGTGGCCGTGATCGACGAGTCGGGGCCACAGATAGCGGACGCAGGTGTCCAGGCTCGCCTCCAAGTCGACGTCCAGGAACGCGAGGATGACGGGGGTCTTCAGGGTCGGCAGCGTGTCGTCGAACCACCCTTTCACGAACTCGCAGACTTCGATCGCGCCATGGGACCGGATGTTCCTCTTCACCTCGTCGAGTTGACCGCAGAAATCGCCTTTCGCGTAGATGTGCGCTTCGCGATCGCCCGGCTTCCCCTCCGGAAGTCCCTCGAAGGAATCGAACACGAGCAGGCGGCGGTTCACGAGCTTGCAGATCAGCGACAGGTTCGCCGCGCTCCCGCCCTTGTAGGTGCCGCACTCGACGACGTCGCCCTGGACCTCGGGAGGCGTCTCGAGGATCTTGAGTGCGATCGCGAGATGGACCTTGTAGGACGTCAGGGTCTTCACCCGCATGGAGTTCCAGAACATCCGCACGCCCAGGCGAAGCCGCCGGAACAAGGACAGCCTGTATCCCGGATGGATGGAGTCCGACGTCATGATCGCAAGGATCGCGAACGGCGCGGTCAGCACATAGTGCGCCTTGAGCAGGAAGCGAAGCATGATTGGACCTCCGGATTCCATCAGCGATTCAACTTCGGTCGACTCACACCGTCCTCGGGTGTCGATGCCTTCGAGCCGGTCGTGGCTGCGAGCATGGGCTCGACCACGGCGTCCCACTTCGCGGTCAGGCTGGCCTCACTGTACGCCTCGCGCGCGTGCGCGAGCCCGCGCTGGCCGGCCGCGCGCCGCGCCGCCTCGTCGTCCATCAACCACTCGAGCTTGCCCGTCCAATCGGCAGCCGTCCGGCACGTCAGCGCGAGGCCCGCGGCCCGCATCGCCCGATCGTAGGCCGGCGTGGCGGAGGTCACGACCGGGAGTCCCAGCCGCCAGAACAGCACGAGCTTGTTCTCGGGCTTGCCGCGCATGAACGGCACGTCGAGCGGGATCGGGATCACGGCCAGATCGCAGGCCGTGGCCAGCGCCGCGAACCGTTCGCGGTTCCAGGGCTGGATCGTGACGTGCTCCGGCCCGAGAAGCTTGTGCGCGAGGTCCAGGGTCGGCCGCATCCAGAAGTGCGTCGACGCGAACGGGTACCGCTCATCGGTGATGAGGTTCAGCGCGATGCGGCGCCGCCCCACGAGAGCGTGGAAGGGCTCGGCGAACGCCGCGAATGTCGAGACGTTCTGGGGCAGGCCTTCCCAGACGAGCTGGAACACGTCGCCCCGGGCGTATTCGCTCTTCACCGCCCCGGTCACCTCGGACTGGAAATCGAGGATGATGTGCACGTTGGGACAGTAGGCGAGGATGCTCTGTCGCTGTTCCTCGGTCGAACAGATCACCGCGTCCGCACGGCGGCAGGTCTCCTCGATCAGTCGCCGGTAGTCGAGGCGCAGGTGTCGGGTGTGTCCCAGCGCGTACTTGAAGAGGCCGCGGAACGCCGCGCGCGGGTGCCCGCCCGGCTCGGCGAGGTAGGAATCCACCATGTCGAGCACGAACTTCGTGTGTTTCGGCAGCCGGCTCCACACGCTCAGGTCGCCGCCGAGACTCGAGACGACGAGGTCGTAGGGGACCCCCGGGCGCGCGGTCTCCCACGCGAGCCCGCGGCGTGCGGCGTAGGAGAGGAAGCGACGCCGGTCGCCGGGGCCGCTCGGGTCGTCGCGCAACGTCGAGTAGCCGATCCGCGCAGGCCCAGGAGCCGCGTTCATCGCGTGGCGTGACGCGCCTTCGACCACTCGATCGTCTGCTGGAGACCGCTGACGAGGTCATGGGCCGGCGACCAACGGGTGCCCTCGACCAGCTTCCGGTTGTCCGCGACCACGACCGGCGGATCGGTCGGGTTCTCCGGGCGGGCACCGAAGCGCACCAACCCTTCACGACCGATCTGCGATTCGATCGTGGCCACGATCTCGCGCACGGTGACCCTGCGCCCGGAGCCGACGTTCACGACGCCCGTCAGGTCGCTGAGCGCGATGGCCGCCAGAGCCGCACCGACGTCCGCGACGTGCAGGAAGTCCCGGACCTGCGTGCCCTTGGTGACGTCCACGGACTTGCCGTTCAGCAGCGAGTCGATCACGGCCGGCACCAGGCGGCGTCCGTCCTCGAAAGGCCCGAAGAGGTAGAACAAGCGGGCCCACGCGAACTCGATGCCGCGGAGCCGGGCGAGCTGCTCGCCCATGAGCGCGGTCGCCAGCTTGGACGCCGCGTAAAGACTCTGCGGGCGGACCGGACCCGTTTCCGTGAGCGTTCCCGGCTCGAAGTCGTATTCGAAACAGGAACCCACGAACACGGCGCGCCGGCAGCCCGCCGTGGCCAGGGCCTCGAGGAGGCGCAGGCTGCCCGCGACACAGGAGAGATTCTCGGACGCGGCGAGGTACTTGCCCGGGACCGCGTACCAGGCGAGGTGGATGCACCGGTCGACCCCGCTCGTGAGCCCCGCCAGCGCGTTCGGATCGGCGCCGAAGAGATCCATCGGGACCCACTCGATCCGCGCGGCGAGATCCTCCACGGGAGCGAGCGAGCTCCCCGGGCGGATCGACGCGCGCACCTCGTGGCCGCCGTGCAGAAGCACCCGCGCGACCTGGGAGCCCACGAAGCCGTTCGCTCCGGTGACGAGGAACTTCAAGGAACGAAGTCCGGGTGCACCGCGTCCTTGGGCGACAGGATCGCTTCGGCGATCGGCCACGGGATCCCGAACCGCGGATCGTTCCAGCGGATCGCAGCCTCGTCCTGCGGCGAGTAGAACTCGGTCACGAGGTAGAGGACCTCGCTGTCGTCCGTGAGCGCCTGGTAGCCGTGCGCGAAGCCCTCGGGCACGTAGAGCATCCGCCGGTTCTCGCGGCTCAGCTCGACGCTCGTCCACCGGAGGTAGGTGGGGGATTCCGGGCGGATGTCGATGATCGCGTCGAAGATCGCTCCGTTCACGCAGCGCACGATCTTGACCTCCGCGTGCGGCGCGCGCTGGTAGTGCATGCCGCGCACGGTTCCCTTGCGAACGTTCTGCGACAGGTTCGCCTGCACGATCCCCGTCTTGAGCCCATGCTGCCCGAACTCCCGCGCGCAGAACGACCGTGCGAAGAACCCGCGGTCATCCCGCCGGGGCTCGAGGTCGATCAGGAATGCGCCCGCGAGGGGCAGCTCGGTGAAGATCATGCCCTCACCGCGCGCTTCCAGGTCAGATCGTCCCGCAGCTCACCCTGCTCGAGCAGGTGCTTGAGCTGCTTGAGACGCGTGAAATCCTTGCCCGCGAACTGTTCGTGGGTGAGCCGCTGGGCCTGGAATGCCGCCAGGAGCTGGCGGATGCCCTTCGCGACATCCCACTTCGGCCGGAACTCGGGGAGCCGCTCGCGGATCCGGGCGAAGCTGACGTTGTAGTTCCGGCTGTCGGCGGAGACGCCGTCGGCGAACGTCACCCGCGAGTCGGGCACGATCCCCGCGACCCTCTCGGCGATGTCGCGGACCATGAGGTTGTCCTCCTCGCGCCCGACGTTGAGCGCCGTGTCGTGCAGCCGTTCGCGCGGGGCACGAAGCGCTGCGGCGAACGCGCTCGACATGTCCTCCACGTGAACGAGCGGGCGCCACGCGCGGCCATCGCTCAGGAGCTTCACCTCACCGGTCGTGACCGCCCAGCCCGTCAGGTTGTTGACGACGATGTCGAAGCGCAGGCGCGGCGAGAAGCCATACGCCGTGGCGTTGCGAAGGTAGATGGGCGAGAACGACGCGTCGGCCAGCCGATGGAGCGCCGCTTCCGCTCCGACCTTCGAGCGCGCATAGGCGGTCAGGGGCTGGAACGCCGCCTCCTCGGTGAGCGCCTTGTCACCGCTCTGCCCGTAGATGCTGCAGGAGGACGCGAACAGGAAGCGAGGCACGCCCGCACGCTTCGCGGCCTCCGCGAGCCGCACCGTGCCGCCGAGGTTGATCTCCTCCGTGAGACCCGGGTTGAGCTCCCCGGTCGGGTCGTTGGAGAGACCGGCGAGGTGCACGATCGCGTCCAGGCCGGACAGGTCTGATGCCTCGACCTCGCGAATGTCCTTCGTGCTCTGCCGGCTCACGCCGGACGGGCCGAGCGGCCCCAGGGTGCATGCGGCGAACAGTCCGGTATCGAGCCCCTGGACCTCGTGGCCCGCCGCGGCCAGCAACGGCGTCATGACCGTGCCGACGTAACCCAGATTACCGGTGACGAGTACGCGCATGACGATCGTCCTCCTCCATGAGGGCGTTGGGGATTTCGTTCAGCTGGCGGATTCCAGGATCGGATCCGGTTCGGATCCCGAAGCGGACCGCGTGAGACCACTCTCGATCCGGTCGCAGACGTAGCGACTGAACGGGATGGCACAGGTCCAGCCCGGGGACACGGCATTCAGGATGTGCAGCGATCGATCGCCGGCCTCGATGCAGAAGTCCTGGACCAGGGTCCGTTGCTTGAGATCGAAAAGCTGCGCCCGGATCCCGGGCCTGCCCCAGGCAAGATATTGCTCGGGGCGTATGCCGTCTGCAAGGCGTGCGGCCTGCGACACCATGGTCCGGCGCCGGTACTTCCGGACCTCTTCCAGGGCCAGGCCGCGGAAATCGAAGCCTGCCCGGAACAGCAGGTCGACGCTCGACCCGAGGATCTGCGCGAACTCGCGCAGGTCGAACTTATCGAACCACCCATACTGTTCGCGCCAGAGGCAGGGGATGGCGGTGGGACCGATCTTCGCGCGGCCCTCGGTCGTGACCGTGACGTGCACGCCGAGGAACGGGTTCCGCAGGTTCGGGACCGGGTAGATGTTGGTCCGGAACGCCCCCGGCGGCTCGCTCGAATAGAGGTAGAGCCCCTTGAAGGGCAGGATCCTGTAGCGCTCCGAGAAGCCGTGGTCGCGAGCGATGCGATCCGCGTGCAGGCCGGCCGCGTTGACGAGGAAGCCGCACTCGACGTCCCCGCGCGAGGTGCGGACGATGTGTCCCTTGCGGCCGAGGTACGCGCAGCCCGCGAGCACTTCGACGCCGAGACGCCTCGCGTCCTCGACGAAGCAGCGCATGACCTCGGCGGGATCGACGGTCGACGTCGTCGGAGAGAACAGTGCCTTCTGGTACGTGCGCACCCGCGGCTCGATCTCCCGGGCTTCGCGCTCGTCGACCTGCCGCAGCTCGACGCCGTTCACCCGGCCGCGTTGCAGCAGCTCCGCGAGCACCGGCAGCTCCGACTCGTCGCGCGCGACGACGAGCTTGCCGCAGCGGTTCAGCCGCAGGCCCTTCGCCTCGCAGTACTCGTGCATCAGGCGGTTGCCGACGCGGGTGAAGCGCGCTTTCAGGCTGTCCGCCGTGTAGTAGAAGCCGGCGTGGAGCACGCCGCTGTTGCGGCCGCTGGCGTGAAGTCCCGGCGCCTCCTCTTTCTCGAGCACGAGGACGCGGGCATCGGGGTGGCGCCGCTTGAGCTCGGTGGCGATGTTCACACCGATCACGCCGGCCCCGACCACGACGAAGTCCGCCGGGTTCAAGCTACCAGACCTTCCATGGCGCCTTCCCCGAGGCCCAGAGGTCCTCGAGGACGCGACGTTCGCGCAGCGTGTCCATCGCCTGCCAGAAACCGTCGTGCCGGTACGCCATCAGTTCCCCCGAGGCCGCGAGCTTCTCCATGGGAGCGCGTTCCCAGATGGTATCGTCACCCTCGACGAGGTCCAGCACCCCCGGCTCGAGGACGAAAAAGCCCCCGTTGATCCAGCCTTCGCCCGTCTGCGGCTTCTCCTCGAACCGGGTGATGCGGTGGCCGTCGAGGATGAAGCTCCCGAACCGCGACGGGGGACGCACCGCGGTCACGGTGGCGAGCTTGCCGTGGGAGCGATGGAACTCGACCAGCTTCCGCAGGTCGAGATCGGCCACGCCGTCTCCGTAGGTCAGCATGAAGGTCTGGCCGCGCAGGAGATGACCCAGGCGCTTGACCCGTCCGCCGGTCTGGGTCGAAGGCCCGGTGTCCACGAGGTGGACCTGCCACGAGGGCCCGTTCCCGCGGTGGACTTGCGAGGCGCCGGAGCTCAGGTCGACGGTGAGGTCGTTGTTCAGGGCGAAGAAGTTCAGGAAGTAGTCCTTCACGAACTCGCCCTTGTAGCCGAGCGCCACCACGAACTCGTCGAAGCCGTACGCCCCGTAGATGTTGAGGATGTGCCACAGGATCGGCTTGCCGCCGATCTCCACCATCGGCTTCGGCCGGACGGTCGTTTCCTCCTGGAGCCTGCTCCCCAATCCTCCGGCCAGAATGGCGACCTTCATGATCTCTCCCCGGGCAGGAAGCCCGTCCCTCGAGGCCACGGAATGCATCCACATCGCGCTCACTGCGCCGGAGGCGGTCCGACCGCGGCGAGAATCTATCCACGCCTGCTACTTCCGCTGCAAGCCTGCCTTCAGGTCAAGGGGTCCGCGGCAAGGCGATCCCGCACGCGTTCCGCAGCGGCGCCTCCCGAACGCGGCAGCTCGTCGTAGACCGCCGCCACCCTCGCCGCGAACTCGGCAGGGGCGAAGACCTCACGCGCGCGGCGCGCGCCCGCGGCGCCGAGCCGGCGCATGAGATCCGGATCGCTCCACCATCGCACCAGCTCATCGGCCACGCGCTCGGGGAGCGTCCCCTCGGGGGCAAAAGAGATGAGCCGCCCACTGGCTCCATCGTCGACGACCTCGACCAGGCTCCCGACCGCGGGTGCGAGCACGGGCAGTCCGCACGCCATCGCCTCGAGCACGGCGATCCCGAACATCTCGGCGCGCGTGGTGGTGATGAACGCGTGGCTCGCGGCGAGCAGCGGCGCCAGGTCCGCGTCGCGCCCGCGCCAGCGGATGCGCTCCGCGATCCCGAGCCGCACCGCCTCGGCGCTGAGCCGTGCCTCGAGCACCCCGTGGCCGACGACGTCGAGCGTGAAATCGACGCCGCGCTCGGCGAGCCGCGCGAGTGCTGGAAGCATGAGGTCGTAGCCTTTCACCCAGTCGAAGCGACCCACGGTCACGAGCCGCAGCGGCTGTCCGTCCCGCCGCCCCGGCTCGCCCTGGGGCAGCGCGCTCGGACGGAGCAGCATCGGTGCCGAGGCGTGGACCGCGCGCGTCCGCTCGGCGAGCCGCGGCCAGCGTGCGATCAGGTCGCGCCGCGCGGCGTGGGACACGGTGATCACCCGCTCCGCTTGCTCGAGGGCACGGCCCTCGAGCGCGACCCAGGCTTCACGCTTGAGCCCGGGCGGCATGGTCTGCCAGCGCAACTCGTGCACGGTGACGACGAACGCGGCGATGCCTGCCCGGCGCGCCGCCCGTTCCGCCCAGAAGATCGCTCGCGGGCCGTGCGCGTGCACGATGTCGAACCGCCCGCGCCAGCGCTCGGCGAGCGCTCGGGCCTGGTCGAAGGCCAGCTTCCGGGTCGGCGCGCCGAACTCGACCTCCACCCCGCGCGCGGTCATCTCGTCCACCAGCGGCCCCGGGCCCGGGCCGAACAACACCGGCGCCACGCGGGCGCGGTCGAACGACGGAAGCAACGTGAGCAGGTGCGCCTCCACGCCGGTCCTTCCGGCGGTGGAGACCACGTGCGCCACCCGGATCGGCACCGGCATTCAGCGACGCACGGCCCGCAGCACCGAATCGTAGGCCGCGGGCAGCTTTTGCCGGCCGCCCTCGGGCGTCCACCAGCGCGGCTCCTGGCTGTAGATCCAGACGTAGCGGTCGGCGTGGTCCAACGCCGCCTGGACCGAGACCGCGAACGCCGCCGGCGTGAAGTAGTTGCTCTCGGGGTGATCGGCATGCCAGCGGAACTTCGGCGAGTTGTGGTCCAGCCAGATCCCGAAGCCGACCGAGAGCAGGCGCGAGTAGCGCTCCGGCTGGGCCACGATGCGCCGCACCGCGTGGCGCATGGTGTCGGCCCGGGCCGCGAACTGCGCCGGATCGCGATAGGGGTACGACGCCTCGTGGCCATCCACGATCACGACACTGTCGCTCGCGGCGCCGATCATCCCGTCCAGGAACGACGGGAGCAGGGCATAGTGAGCGTCGGCGAGTGGACGCCGGCCTCCGCTCGTTTCGTCCAACGGCCACGAGTAGGCCACGGAAAGGAACACGGTGAGTCCCGGGTAGCCGCGCTCGAGCGCGGCCATCGTCTCGGCGCCGCGCCGGCGCACCTGCGCGGACAGCTCGTCCCACGAACGCGGGCGCTTGCGCGCCTGGGCATGGAAATCCCAGAGCGGGCCCTGGTAGGGCTCGGTGTCGAGCAGGATCCCCGGGCAGCCGCCCTGCTTCGCGAGGCGCGCGGCCAGCTCGAGATTGTTCATCACGGCGCTGTGATCCTCGAACCAGTCGAGATTCCCCGGCGTCACGTTGACGCGCAGGAAGTTCTCGCGGAAGCGGCCGAAGCGCGTCGCCTGCAGGTCGAGCCGGGCCGAGTCGAGCAGGGCGGCCGTGAACCGGGAGCGGCCCCACAGGTCCCAGGTGAAGTTGCGCTGCGTGCCGTTCGGCAGCCGGTAGTTCACGTGGAACATGCAGCCGTCGAACGGGCTCGCCTGCAACTGCGCGATGTGCTCGCGCATGAAGCGCGTGTCGGGTTCATCCCAGCCGAACTCGATGAGCTTCTTGCCCGGCGAGGGAGCGCACAGGGCGGCCCCGCCCACGAGCGCCAGGGCCGCGACCGCGGCGGCCCCGATGCCGGATCTCACGGGGCGCCACCGTTCGCACCGAGCGTGCCGTAGAGCTCGGCGAGCGACTCCACCATGCGCTCCACCGCGAACTCGTCCACGCGTGCCCGTCCTGCGGCGCCCATCCGTCGCGCCAGCGCGGGGTCGCGCGCCAGCGCGCGCAGGCGCGCGGTCATCGCGTCCGTGTCCCCGACGTCGACCAGCCAGCCGTTCTCGCCGGGCGTGATCGCGTCGGGGGCGCCGTCCACGCGTGTCGCCACGATCGGCAGCCCCGCCGCCATCGCCTGCGGGAACACGCGCGGCAGCCCCTCATAGCGCGACGCGAGCGCGAACACGTCGAACGCGCGCAGCAGCTCGGGCACATCGCGCCGCAGCCCGACCAGGTGGACACGCTCCTCGAGTCCGGCGCGCGCGATCCCCGCCTCCAGCAGGCCGCGCCACGAGCCCTCGCCCACGTAGACGAGGTGCGCCTCCGGGTGCTCCGCCGCCACGGGCGCGAATGCTGAGAGCAGGTCGAGCGGAGCCTTCTGCCCCTCGAGCCGGCCGACGCTCCCGATCACGAACGCATCGCGCGGGATCCCCAGCCTTCGCCGCGCCTCGTCCCGGGTGATGCGCACGTCGCGGAACGCCTGGACCTCGATCCCGGAGCGGATCAACCGGTACTGCTCCGAGCGGCCGATGCCGAGCGCCAGGCCCTTCTCCCGGTTGGGAGCGCCGACCACGACGATCGCGTCCGTGAACGGCGCGCACACGCGCTCGAGCACCACGTAGAGCCAGTAGAGATACCAGGGCTGGTGATCGTTGAAGCCCCAGCCGTGCGCCGTGTGCACGATCACGGGAACGCCGGCGAGCCGCGCGGCGATGCGGCCCAGGATGCCCGCCTTGGACGAGTGCGTGTGCACGATGTCGTAGCGCCCGGTCTGCATCGCGCGCTTGAGGTGTACCGTCGCCACGAAGTCGTGCCAGGGGCTGATGCGCCGCACCAGGTTCGGCTCCACGATCACGTGCACGCCGCGCGCGGCGGCCTCCTCGTGGAGCGAGCCCTCGAGCCCGGTCTCGGGCCCGGTCAGGAGCGTGCTCGGGTAGAGCGTCGGGTCGATCAGCGCGCACGACAGCAGCGTGTTCTCCTGCGCGCCCCCGACCATCATCCGGGTGATGACGTGGAGCACGCGCAACGGCCGCAGGGCCCGGGTGTGCGCGGGAGCGAATGCGGTCGTCATCAGTCCGCGCTCGGTCGCGGTCACGCGCTCGCTCCGGCCGTGGGGCGGACCCGCGAGGGGCGCAGCGGGCGTCCGCGCTCGATGAGCTGGGCCGTGCTGGCCGTGGCGATCTCGCGCCACCACAGCTCGAAGCACAGCGCGGCCCACAGCGCACCGGAACGGTCCCGGTGACGGCGGTGCTCTTGGTGCCAGCGTCGGATCACGTCCATGTGAAACAACCCGCTGCCTTGACCGGCGAACGTGTCGCCGGCCAGGGCGTCCAATGGGCCCCGGAGCCAGTCTTCGATCGGCACGGAGAAACCATGCTTACGGCGCGTCACGATCTCGGATGGCAGTACTCGCTCGGCCAGCCGGCGCAGGATGCGCTTGCCGGTCGCGCCTTCGATGCGGCTGGAGATCGGGAGCGCCGCAGCGAAGCGAACCAGGGCGTCGTCGAGGTAGGGCACGCGGCCCTCCACCGACGCCCCCATCGTGCTTCGATCTTCCTTGAGAAGCAGATCGTCGGGAAGGTACCACAGGTGATCCGCGGCCGACGCCAGCGCCGCGGCGGTTGC